>JAAUXT010110938.1_pt1 | contig 46314 bp, 37 predicted proteins | sample 7278171 | NCBI WGS metagenome assembly JAAUXT01 (sample SAMN14350112, study PRJNA611818) | marine sediment metagenome | isolation source: surface marine sediment (1.8m) | place: French Polynesia: Moorea | collected 2018-08
AACATTCGCATCGACGCACTTCGCTTGGTGCAATTCTACAAGGAACGTGCTCATCCGTGACCAATTGCTGATCATGATAATTGTCACTTTGGGTTGATACATCCTCGTATAGCGTAAATTCACACTGTTCTCCACACGCATCCGACTTTTTGTGTTTTCGACTGTTGAAACTTTCACAGTCATATCGTTTTGTGGCTGTTTCGCACTGACGAAACCCCAAAGAGCGCAACACAAATGGAAGGTTTAAAAGTTAGTTTTCCAGGGGTTGGAGGGGAGGCGTCCTTGGAACCGTACAATGTGAAACACTCGTGTGTGACCAAATTCATTGTTCACCGTGTCAATTCATTTCTTTTCCAGATTTCTGAAGAGCAAGAAGCGGGTCGAGACGACGTGCACACTGAGTCTGACGAGTTGCATGTCGCGCATCTGTTGTCCGAAGTGCGGGCGTCGCCATGGCAACTACCTGACCCTCACGTACCTGTTCATCAAGGTCCTGTACATCACCAACGTGGTGGCTCAGATCTTTGTGCTCAATGGCTTCATCGGACGCGGCTACCATCTGTACGGATTCGACGTCCTCAAGTCGGTGATCCAAGATCAAGATTGGCGCGATTCCCCTCGCTTCCCCAGGGTCACCATGTGCGATTTTCTGGTTCGTCGCCTCGGAAATGTCCAGCGTTACACAGTCCAGTGCGTCCTGCCCATCAACCTCTTCAATGAGATGATCTTCCTGTTCCTCTGGTTCTGGATGGTGTTCGTGGCGCTGTCGTCCTGCCTGAGTCTGGTGCGGTGGATCCTCACCCTGCTGTCCGAGTCGCAGCGAAAGCGCTACGTTAAGAAGTACCTCGTGATGGACAAGGGCAACACCGAGTACCAGCAGGCCGGCGAGAAGACGGTCGACAACTTCGTCCACAACTACCTGATGACGGACGGCGTGTTCATCCTGCGTCTGTGCGGCCGCAACACCGACGCCGTCACCGTGTCCGAGTTCATCACGGCGCTGTGGAAGACCTACCGCACCGACCCCGTCGCTAACTACAGGGGCAACGCCAACCGCGAGGAGGAGAGTACCGCCTAGTGGCCCCGTCTAGCGGCGGTGACTGATCTGACCAGCAATGGAATTCTCGTTGTCGTACTCGTACATCTCTGCTCCAGGTTGTTCTAGAACAGCTTTGGATTGCCTGACAATTGACACGTGCAGGGTTTACAAAATGTAAGAGTTTTTCGAAAGTGTGCTGATGAAATAATTGCTATCAACGCCCCCAGTCGACACAATTTGACGGCGTGACAAAGTTATTTTCTGAAAGATTGAATGAATGTCAATACGATAAGAACGTGTGCGTGCATGGTTGGAGCCATGTTTAGTTGCCAATCGCTTTTGCAAGACAGGCCAGTGTCGATTCGCTGCAGATCGAAAGGATCTTCCTGTAGAACAACTTGCCAACAAAGTTTTCTGAAGTGCGCGATTCGAAAGGCCGTGAAACAATACTACGACGTGATGCCAATTTTTGATGCGAAGTTTTATCCAAAGCTCGTTCTGCACACTTGTGAAATGAAGCTGGAGAAACTGTTCGCTTTTTATCCAATTGGTTTAGAGTGCTTCCACATTCCTGATGCAGGCAGTTCGCTTGTACTTTGCGCAACTGTAGACTTGATTGTAGGTTCATGGCGGACTTTGTCTCCACAAAGTTAGAAACCAAAATTTCAGACAATTGCATTTCAAATTTGTGCTGCACAAAGTAAAGATTTCTACAGGACTGTCTGAACTTTTCGAGACCTTTGTTTTCAAGAATACGTTTTATATACACGTTTGAATCTGTATTTTTTACGAGCGTCCACGAGAAAGTGCTGGACATCGCGGAATGGTTCTATTTTTGAAATAAATGAAATTGTACATAGAATACAAATTCGGTGGTCATGCCTGTGAATCAGATGAAAGAGTTCCAACTGGCCGAAACTTTGACTCGTGATTTGCGTTGAATCAGTTGGGTTGAGTGGAGACACAGGGGCAGTTCCAAGATCTGATCAGAGGGCCGACCCTCGGAGGAACTTGAACTTTTCTCAATGTACGCATGAAAATGAACAAAATTTCGTGTCTGCGGTGCAAAATAACATGAATAAGGAGGGGGGGTTAAGGGGGCGGCTCACCCCTGAGTGAGTGACATTGATGCTGTTCGATTCACATTTTCCCTTCCGAGAATTCTTAGACTCTCAACCTGAGAATCCGAGAGCCCCAAGCTTTCTCAGATTCTCGGATCCTCTCTGATGAAAATGCTTTTCGATTTACACTCTCCGATGTCGAGAATTGTCAGATTCTCGGATTCTCGTGTGTAAGTCGAACAGCATCATTGTCAAACGGGACAAATTTTGCAGGCCAGATCTTTCAAACATCCGCAATTTTTGCGCATTTGCGTTGTATTCGCGGATTCTCCACCAGTTTGAAGAACGCGGCAGCTGTTGTTATCTCGAGCTATCTGCAGCCAATGAGAAAAGTTTGCGAGGTGCGTCGCCAAGCTGCTGCTGACACGATCATAACCAATCACACGCATTTCGTCCAAGTGCACTTCCAGTTCAAGGTTCAGTCGTGTTCATGTTCTTGATAAGAGTTTGGGACCTACTTTCTTTCACTTGTTCTCTCTCCCACGAAGATTCTCTGGTCTGGACTTTTGCGCGTCAAACTTGTGCGCGCCAGATTTGCAAAGCTGCGCGTGTGTGCACGGGTTTGAAATTTAGTTTCGCGATTTCTCGTGGCGGGAGAAAGTGGAACCAAGAAAAGCTGCTTTGAGTGTTTTGTGTCGACAATTGGCACTCGTTCAAGAAGAACTGAAAAAGAATCTGCCTGTGACATCACAAGAGGCTGAAGTAGTTTGCTGAGAGAAACACAGCGTCCAACGTTTCCTCATATGAAAGGAAAACATTGATGAAACGTGATAGAAATTTCTCAGACTGACTGCACGAGAATCTGGGGCACATGATAAATTCCTCTCAACAACTGACTTTGGTATCAACATCGGAGATATTGCGGACATAAGTTGGAGAACATTGAAGGCAGACTTGTTTGAAAAGCATGGATCGGATTTTGGGAGTTGTTGGAGGTAGTGTACCTAAGACGAAATCGAGGAACGATGACGATTTTAGTGACCGTCTCAACCATCGTTACACGGTCGCTCTGATGATCGTCTTTGCTGTCGTCGTGAGTACAAAGCAATATGTCGGCGAGCCGATCAACTGTTGGGTTCCTGCGCATTTCTCAGGGAACTGGGAAGAGTACACGAATTCCTACTGCTGGATCAAAAATACGTACAGTCTTCCCTTCGAAGAATACATCCCTCACGAGCATGAAGAGGACAAGAGAAACATGATTCCGTATTACCAGTGGGTGCCGATCATCCTCCTGGTGCAGGGTCTGTTGTTCTACATGCCCATCATGATCTGGAGAACCCTCAACGGACGCTCGGGCATCGACGTCAACAACATCGTGGAGGCCGGAGAGACGTTCCAGAACACGGAGCGCGCGGAAGGTCGGGACAAGACGCTGCGCTACATGACCAAGCAGATGGACAGGTGAGTGTGTGTGTCTGTGTGCGTGTGCGTGTGTGTGCGTGCCCTCTGTGTGACACATTCTCCAAGCAGACGTGTGTGTGTGTGTGTGTGTGTGCACGTGTTTTCGGGGATTCGTTTGTCCTTGCTGCGATAAAAACAAGGGTCATCTGTGGTCAATGCAGGTCGGTGCGTTGTTTGCCTTTTCCAAGCTTGTCATTCTGAGAAGGTACTTCTGGGTACCACGCCGCAGTCCTTTCCTCGCGTGTGCAACAGACCCTGAAGCACCGGGTCCTGTGGCTCCACGATTTGCGGGGGGCAGGGGGGTGGCGACGGTGCGAAAAGTAATGTGCTGTGGACGTCAAGAATCTCCGCGGCCTTCCCTTCCTAGCTGTCAACGTGGAAAACAACGTGGAAGGAAGGGGGGCACTGCCCGACCCACACTCAAGAAAATTGTCTGAATCGGTGAAAATATTGGCAAGGTCAAGTGTTCCAACAAATGCCGCTGGTGGGGGGGGGACAGGTGGGGTGGGGTCCCCCAGACAGGGGACAACAGGACCTGACACTCGTGTGAGTCGTTACACATGTACGTTCTTCGTTGTGACAATGCAGGAATGTTGCTGCCCACCAACAACGAACTAAACTTTTCAGCGGCCAATGGTCTTTGCATCGCGTCGCAAAAACACGACCTGCTTTCTTTTGTCTCAAATGCAGTCGTACGAGCACAAATATGTTGTCACTTGAAGACCCTGGCTCGGTTGTCTTTCAGCCTTGGCCAACAGCTGTTTTGTGTTGGAACTGTAACTGCGAAGCGTTTTGCCAGACAATTCAGACATTTTATGGAGTATGCCCCGGGTTGAATCAATTTACGACTCGTTTCCCAGAAAGACAAAAAAGAAGAAAATATTTTTGCTGAGAAGTTTTGAACAATTTGGGTCACTGTTGGCGGGTTCCGGGAGGGATAGTCCTTGAGGTTGGAACAGTCACAAGTGAGTTATTTGTGGGACATAAACAACCGCGAGAGGGCCAGAAAAGTTGGTGGTTCCTTGGAGTGTTTTCTCGTTTTTGCACGTGTCTGTCCTTGTAAGACGACGACGCGTGTTTCATGACACAAACATGCAGGGGTGGGCAGCACAAGGTTCTGGTTGTTAGTTGTGGGGGATATTGTCCAAGAAACTGTTCCTGGAAGACACTCCGACCCTCCGCTTGGTTCTGGGTTCTGGAATATTTCTTCGAAAACAGGGAGGGGACAACATTTGTGCCCCCACTCCCATTTTTAAAACGATTCACAGGGCTGGTCACGACGTGAGGCGATAAAAGGGGAGACAAATTCTCCAAAAAAGTTTAAAATGGCAACATTGCCCTCCCTCTGTGAAAACTTGTGACAACCCGCTGAGAAAATATTCTTGCACGAATGGGAGCAGGAGGACCCAGCGCGTGTTTGCACCGACAGGTGTTCTTGTTTGGTTGATTGGCTGTTTGACTCCAATTTGTCCCAGACCTGTTGCGTCAAAGATCCTCAAAACTAAAGTGTAAGCACAAACTATGGACAAGAAAGCATGGAGCGCGCGAAGTTTGTGCTTTGGCCCAATTCAAGTTTCTGTCGGTTCTGGGTTTGAGACGCCGACCCAGCTTCAAATTGAACCTTTGTTGTTCCGCTCAGGTACCTGAAGAGCCAGAGCGAGTACCAGACCGGATGCACGGTGAGCCTGAAGCACTGCTTGACGCGCACGTGCTGCGTCTGTTGCGGGCGTCGCCATGGCAACTATCTGGTCGGGCTCTACATCCTCACCAAACTCCTCTTCATCATCAACCTGATCGGGCAGCTCTTCTTACTGGACGCGTTCCTGGGGCAGAACTTCCACCTGTACGGTATCGAGGTGCTGAACGCGGTGAGGCACGGCGTCGACTGGACTGAGTCGCCGAGGTTTCCGCGCATCACCATGTGCGACTTCAAGGTGCGGCGTCTCGGGAACGTGCAGAGGTACTCCGTGCAGTGCGTGCTCCCCATCAACCTGTTCAACGAGAAGATTTACCTCTTCATTTGGTTCTGGATGGTCTTCGTCTGCATCTTGACATGCCTCAGCCTCGTGTCCTGGATCCTGCGTCTCGCCTTCCGGTCCGACCGCCATCGCTACATCCGCAAACACCTGCGTCTCATGGATCGGATCGAGCGCGACCAGGACAAGAAGGTCGCGTCCACGTTCGTCGACAACTACCTGCGTCAGGATGGCGTCTTCGTCATGAGGCTCGTGGGTCACAACACCAACGCCATCACGGTGACGGAGTTCGTGTGCTCGCTGTGGGACAGCTACAGGGCGGGGCCGCTGCTCCAGATGTCCGACGACCAGACCAACACGGAGGTATAGCGTCCGTCTTCGGGCCGCCGCCGCCGCCGCCGCCCTTCCACCAGCTGAATGATTGCCGACAATCGCTGCAGCCGTTCCACACTGGACCGGTGAGGTAGTTGGGGGGGGGCACGGCTCCAACCACCACGCGTAGAATCCCTCGTATTTGTGAACAGGCTCCTTCCCTGGGGCGCGGGGGGGGGGGGTGATGCGGACAGCTCTCTCCAGTGGGCAAAACAAATTTAGCGGACACCAATCAATCAACTGAACCTCTCAAATGTGCGGACATTTCTCTGGAGCGGCCATTGCGATCAAGATCAAAAGCTGTCTGCAGCACCTGGTTCCCCCGGGGTGAGCATCGAGAGTCACGAGCGGGTGCAACTATGCCTGACTGGTCCTGTGTGGAAAGACTTCAGCGTTTTATTCAATGAATTTGAATGAAAATATGCAGTTGAAAGATTTGATTGATGATTTTTCAACAAACGCAAAATAAAGCAAACCCAAGAGCTGTTTTGTTCAGTGTGGGCCAGTGTCAAATTCTTTTTGTTGTCGTGGCAAGCTGGTGTGTAGTTTCGTTGCTGCTGGTTTCCGTTGTTTGGGTTTGGGACAATTGGACAATGGCGTCTGCAGTTGAGTGAAGTTCAACGGCCTGTGATGCGATGTGGTGACTGGTTCTTTTCCAAGAAATCTTGTGCAGAATTCCTGCTCTGTGGTTGGCTGTTGTGCCCCGATCCTTGGCGTCCTTTTTCTGATGAAATGCGCGCTGTGGTGGGGGTCGGGTTGCTGGTGCACAACTCTGGTGCACACATGCATGCACGAGAGTTTTATGATGTCTAGACGGCAGAAGCCATTATCGTGAGCATCTGTCTTGAGGAATTTACTGTCACCTCATCATGTCAAGTTGAAAGGTGCGGATCAGTGCTTTCTAATGGAACAGTCGTTTTGATGTTCGTCACTGTGTTCGAATTTTGAACTTTTCATTCTTTTCTGTGTACAAACGTGGCGAGGTGTGCAACGTTGTGTGAAAAAGGCACTCAAAAACAGACCCGAAAGATACCTCTGACAAAATTGCTGTCATGAAATGGTGAATTTTCTGATTGATACAACAAAGAAATGGTCAAAACGACACACCACCGACACTGACAATGATCCAGTCACGACTGCGTTGCTCACAGACACAAAACTTGAATCTTTGTTGTTCACGCTTTTGTCCAAACAAAATCATCGAGACGGTCTTTGTCGGTTCCAGACAGGCCTCCCTGTGTGTTGGCATCGTACTGCGACCTGTAACCCTGGCCAGGGGTCACTTCGGACAGCCAGTCGTAACTCAACCCGAGCAACTGTTGGTGTCTGTATGTAAATACACAGAGTATCATGTGTCAGGATGTCAATCTCTCCAGTAGAGATTTCGCAAAAAAGAGAGAGAAAAGGTTTGTCTTCACAACTGGATTGCCCAATGGTCGAGCAGTGTGGCTTTGTCTTAGTGTTTGCGCAACTTTTTTTTCTTGCAGAAACTTGAAGAACAGAAAATTCCAATCGAAGTTCATTCCGGTAGCTCTTAATTAATTGAAACTTGAAACTGTTTTCTTTTCTGGAATTCTACACTTGTTAAATTTGAGTCTCTACTCTTGTGTTGTGTGCTGTTTGATAAAAACGTATTTTGGTTGCGGCGGACCAGAAGTGAAATGTGAAGTTCCTGTCTCCAAGACAGTGTGTGGCGGATTGGATCCGACGTTGTGTTGCTATGGTGACCATGTTTCTGACTGACTTTTGTTTATTCCACACGTCACACAGAATTTGGGTTGAAGGAACAATTTTGTCTTGCAAATGTTATGCAATGAAAAACAATGATGTAATGACGCTCAAAACTGTTGGAAACACGAAGAGATTTTGAGTCAACGGTGCCAAAAATGTTTCATTTGACTCGTGAAACTTTCACTTGATTACACCACCCCGAAACAGCTTTTTGTACTTAGCACAATCTTTACGCATTGACAGTCTGTGCACTTCTGAAGTCGTGAAGTCTGAGGCACAAAAAGTACGTGCGACAAGTATTGTGCTCGATATTCCTGTTGCCTGGGGATTTTACGATATCATGAAAGTGGGTGTTTGAAATGTATGAAGCGAATTCAAGTGTTGAGACGACGCAAGCACTACATGTTCATGTGTTCTATTTATCAGGTGTGGTGCTATAAAAAATTTCGGTTTGATTTACGCCGTTGTCGTTCATTTGATGCGTTGCGTTGCTATCTGGTGGTACCTAACTTGAGTAGCGTCGGCCTTATCGCCAAATTCCATTTGTCATTTTCACATCAATAGGCGCTTCAAGTTTCCTTTTTTTATTGGCAGTGTAAAAGGGACCACGCATTGATATTTGTACCCGACTGTGCGCTGGATTTATTGTCGGTCGGGACTTATCGGTGTCTCGAGTCAACAGTGATTTGGCTCTACTTTGTGACACAATGTTTGAAACTTGTTCGATCACGTCACCACGAACAGCCAGATCGAACCGGTCGCGCAGTTTGTAAATGTACAAATAAATGTACATCCTGAATTGGCAAAATAGTTTCGGATCATGGAAGTACAGCCAGGTCGGGTAGACGTGAAGGACCCAAACTTCCCGCATGACTCCCCCAGCTGTACGTAAGCGCAAGCCACGCAGGATCTGGTGATCGAGAAATGTACGTTTTGCATAGATTGCAAGTACGAGCGATGTAAGAAAACCACTTGATGCTTGCTGCATTTTGCAGCGCGGCGCTTTTGTAAAAATTTGTAGTTCTCCAAACGTGAGAGAGAATAAATGGTGAGCGCGACATGTGCCTTCTTTGTTTGCGTCAAACGTTTGGTTGCAGAAGTCTGCGACAAAGAGGGGTCGAAAAAAGTGTCCGTTTGCTGGGTCATTTTGTGGTCAAACACTCCCAGGACCGGTGCGACATCTTGCCACAACGTTCACAGAGCGCGACATCTTCAGCTAAAGCTCGGGAATCCAACATGGTTCTGGTCGGCGCTGTGATTCTGCCGCACGGCGCGCTCATTTTTGACGGAGATCCGAACTCCGACAGCGAACAATGTCGCCAGAGACTCGACCGCATGAAGCCCGAGATGAAGGAGGCGACCATGAGGGTAAAAGGCTTTTTGTTGCTACGATGTTTGTTGCTCGGCGCGCGATTTTGCAGAACAATTGAACGAGTCTATGACCTTTGTGATGAGAGACGAGTTGCCAAAATGTTCCGATGTTTCACTCGATTTCGCTCGTTCGTTGCTCATCAATTGCGGTTGCCAATGCCGTCCGGACAATCTGAGTCCGTGAGGTTCAGGCGATTTCAATCAAAACACAAACCATCTTTGATTGGTACTCACCGACTTCAACAACTTGGATGATTTTGACACCGCGTGTGATTTGCTTTTCTCTGCGCCGGCAGCTGTATCGCGGGTGTGTGGAGGCGGCGGCGGCGGCGGCGGCGCAGACTGACCCTGACCTCGTCGTGCTGCACACGCCGCACGGCGTCCTGCTCTCCGACGCCGTCGGGCTGTACGGGAACGCCAACGCCAGAGGGAGCGCCGAGTGGGAGCAGCACTGGGGCGAGTTCGAGGTGAGTAGGACGCGCATGCGCTGCCGGCGTCGAGAGTTGGAAACAATTCAGTGCATGGGGCTCAACCCTGGTTCCAGAGTGATTGCAATGAAACGAAACGCTTTGAAAATTATACGTTTGATTTTTGATCGTTTTTGTTGCGCCAGTGAATGCGCGCGCGTGTTTGTTTGTGTGCAGATGTGTGTGCAGAGGTGTGCGTATTGACGCAGTCATGGAGGCGTTTCGTTGCTAGGTGACCGTACCCATCTGCACGGACACAACGGGCTCGCTCAAAACGCATCTGAGAAACGCGGGAATCCCGACGGAGGTGGTGACCGTCACGTCCCAGTACAAACCTATCCCGATCTACTGGGGAGAAGTCATTCCACTCTGGTTCATTCAGAAAGCCTTCAAAAACAAAGGTGATGATTGCAACGACTGTCCCAAGATTCAGCACAAAAACCGGGGGTGAACCAGGGTGTTGGCCTGCGTCGTGGGTACGACATGTATAATACGTAGGTGGATACGGTAAACGCCACGAATCGAATCCACAGATCCAGCACAAATTCAAAGCACTTTGCACCAGGGCGCTGGTCAGCCTCAAACAAATTCGTCTCCTTCCCTCTCAATACCTGCTGGCTCCGTCCTTGCAAACAGTTGACGGACGTTTTCAGACTTGAAGTGCGTGATCATGTCGTCACCGAGAGGGAGAGCGATCGACCACGTGACGAACGAGGCCACTGCGCAGGGCGCCGCCCTGGCGGACTTCGTGCGGCGCGACAGCAGACGCGTCCTGCTGGTGATCAGTGGGGACCTCAGCCACATGTACCAGTACGACTGCACAGAGAACTGGTACACACCAAGCACCACCTCAAACTTGTGAGTCCTGCCAGCGAAAAGAGAATTTCTCACGAAACACGGAGAACTGCGTGTATGCGTGCACCACACCTTGGTTTGGACTGAGACAGCAGGGTTGCAGGACAAACATGCACAAGCAATCAAGCGACAAGCACGCATCGCAGTTCTGCACAAGTCCCCAAAGCAAACTGCACATTTATCCCTGTGTGAGCAAAGAATTTTGTCCGGGTTGTGTCAGAAGAGCCTATTCCAGCTTGTCTTATGATATTTGGTGGAGACCGTCGTGGAGTCTTGGCGTGTGCCAGGGTGGAACCAGGATTTGGTCAGAGGGTGACTCCACACTGGGCATTGAACCTCAATTTGAAAGACTTTGAAAAGGAATCGGAGGTTTTGGCGTGCGTGCTCACGTATTGTAACCCACACATTGGAGCACGAGCCAAACATCTTTCGACATACATGTGGACTGCCTGCAAAGGGGGCTTGTCGTTTGCGCTCGCAGCCCGGCTCCCAGAGATGAAGAGGCGAGAGCGATGGAGCGCGCGTTCAGACGCTGGGCCCTGTCCGGAGCAGCCTGGGAACGGAGCGACGGGTGAGCGACAGGGTTCGTGTGATTCGGTGGGATGCCTGAACTTGCGCCTGCGACGCGTCTGTATTCAGGCACTGTTTTCCTGTTGGGACATTGTGTGTGTGTGTGTGTGTGTGTGTGTGTGTGAGTGTGTGTGTGCGTGTGTGTGTCACAATGCGCAAACTTGTGTTCCACTGAAACTTTATGCATTCTGTTCCAAGCGATGGTTCGAGCGCCAAGAGGAAGCGGACGGAAGTCACGTGGGACGCGCAGGCCGCGGAGCCGTTTCTGCGGGACGCCGCGGAGCTGAACACGCGCGCGCTGTCCTGCGGCATCCAGGGCTTCATCCTCCTTCACTCACTCATGGCGACGCTGCAGGCGGAAACTCCGCTCCGTCCAGAGATCCACGCCTGCGAGGCACCGACATACTACGGAATGATGGCAGCCACTTTCTTGCCTGCAAAATGACTCCTTGACACAGAGAGTGCAACCTGAGCCAGTGTTTTACAGATCTTTTGACTTTTTGAAGTTTTGAAGGTCCCGATGAACTGCTGGGTAATCTGCTAGAGTGTGCGCACCTCACACAAAACTGACATGTTTGGAAGGACTGGAGCGCAGTTTTAAAGTGGAAAAATAGCAGCAGCAGGTGAATTGGGTGAGAGACACAGAAGTATGCTGCTGCAGGTGCTCGAGTTCTGCAGGTGTCTGATCTTGAGGAGGTAGATTTTACATCGCTGAAGTTACTCGGTCGGAAATGAGCTGTGGCCGTCCCGTGGTGTTGGGCGTCGATGTGGGCTGAGGAACACACGTTGCACCACGGGGGAAACGCTCTCTCGCACCCTGGATACAAGGAAACTGAGAAAACCTCAAGATCTGCAGCTATCTGTTGTTTCTGACTACAAACGGAAACCTTTGGGCGAACTTTTGGATGCAGCAGAGTTTATCAGTGTACGTGGTTCCCTATCAAGTATGCACCAGGCGTGTGGATTTTGGAATCCTCAGGGGCCGCCTTCCCCTCCACCAGTCGTTTTTGTGAGTGGTTAACAAGAGAGAAAGAAAATACTGTGTATTAAACAAACACGCTATCTGTGCTTCATTTAATCGGGGATGGCCTTTGCCAAAATAAGTCGCAAGTATTTTCGAATTGCAGGGCAGAGTAGCACCCCGTGGCTCGGTTTATCGTCCAAGTTTACTCCGCGAATCCATCGTGAGTGCTGATTCCTGGTGATGTATCGCTTTTCTTGGAGAATTCTACACCGAGGCATGCTATAGATTGTCTATCTGTACACCTTACCTGTTGCGTTGTCTGGCATTGTTGTAGATCTGATTCCTGGTCCCCGGTAAACTTACGTACACAAAGATAACAATGGTGTGCGCATATGCGAGGGATCTGCCAGCAACAATAGAGCACCTGTCGCAGGCAGTGGGTCCCTCGTGCCATTTCGCGGAGGAGGCTCGTGCTGGGAACACTTCTGCTCCTCCCAGAACCTCGCGCCATCTCGGAGCGCTGACGGAGCGAGTCCGCGCACTTGCGCTATCGCCATCGAGGAAGGCGAAAAAAAAGTCGCTCCAAACTGCTTATCACTTTGATTCCGACTTCCTTGACATTCAGGGCGGATGGGAGATTAATTCGCTGCGGTCATTACCAGCGGAGGGAGATTATCCGCCGATTAGTGCGACGGCTTCTGGAGCAGACGCGAGTCGTGAAGAATTGCCAGGGTCATGCGAATGGATTGCGAAGAACGATAAGAGGAAACAAAGGGGGCGCGGAAACAGCGCTCGGCTTAGCGAGAGACAGGAGAGCGTGCGGACTGCTGCAGGCAGGCAGACTGCCGGAAACTAATATTGATGGTCGCGCTAACAGGTTCCAGCTTTGGTATTGGCGCGGAACGGAAACTTTGCATCTTTTTCTGATCTTCGGTCCACGCACGGACGAGCCACACTGCGAGAGAGATGTTTTGCATGCGCGCACGATGCTCTTTGGATAACAACACGTGAAGTGGTCAGCCAGGAGACGTGTGATGGATTTTGTCTGGATTTACCTTTGTCGTGGATAAATCAAGATGCCGTTCTCTCCAGAGAGGTAAACCAATAAGATTCGAATTATTATTCAGAAGTTGACAGTTCCGTTGCGATCTCTTCACTTTTCAAGAAAAAGTTCCTTGATGGAGGGTTCTGAGGTTCGAGTGCGAACCTTGGGTTCTTGTTTTGATTCTGTCAAGCAGCTTGAAATTCTGCAGACTGGGTTGAGTGAGTGAGGACTGTTTTGTTGGAAGCTTGAGGGTTCTGCACAATGATGCAGTGGATACACGTAATCAAGCGAGGTCCGCTGTGTCAGCTGGCCGTTTCCAACACAGTGGCGAGTTTCAGCAATTCACTCCGTACGGCGCCCCAATTGCTATTTCAGTGGCACAGAAAACGAATTTACAAGAGCCAACAACAGGTTTCTGTGTCACTGTTCTGGTAACTGGGGCACGTGGGCGGAGGACCGCACGGATCTGCTGAAACTCCGCAACATTGCACGCACACGATGGTCCCTGCGGCCTGTGCAATGTCTTTGTCGCAATGGGGACTGTTCGCCAGACATCTATGCTTTTGTTTGTCTGGCAAGGTTGGCAAGCAGAGGGCGATAGATGTCTGCGGTTTCTCCAATAACTCCTGCCACCCGAAGAATTTTTCTCGCCTTCTTGTTTCAGTTCGAGCCATCTCCTGTCATTCCCCTCAGCCTTGCCTTCTTCTCCTTGCTGGTTGTCAGAGTCACAATTCTAATTCCAATTGTGTGCCAGGAAATGTCAAAAAATTGGTTGTCCCTCCCCTCCATATCGTCACAATCTAAGAGGAAGCTTTTGTGCTCTCTGTGCAGGAAATTTCAATCAAAACTCTTACGCATGTTCCTCTTTGTGTTCAGTTTCTAGAAAGACAAAAGCTGTTGGTCAAGGCCCTGGCAGGCAGCAGAAGCCTACAGAATGGGGTACTTTTCACCAGCAAGGTATGGAAAACATCCGACAAGGGTTCGATTGAGGTTTTCATTGTTGCTGTGGAAAGTGCAGACCTGTGCAATTACGCCCTGCAAAGTAAAGAACTCTGAGCAAACAATCCCCACATTTCCAAGCTGCACATACAGATCTGTTTAATTGTTAGACATATGAGATCCTGAATTCCGCAAACCTTTTGTACATACCTGCCATTCTTCCCGCTCTAACCTGCACCTCTTATCACAGCCAGCCACAATGATCTTCAAGCGCAACCCTTTCTTGTTTCGCTGTTCGCAAACCTAACTGCCTTCAAATACGGGTATTGTATGCGTGAAGTAAAACTTAAACTGAACTTTTACTGTTGCAATTTCAAGCAAGGCAAGACAAAGAAAAATTGAGCCTCACAGGTTGCACAAGAAGAAGGCGTTGAGTTTGTTTGCTTTTTTTAAAATGGCCACTCAAGATACAGACAGACATCTCTTGTCTCCAAAGATACGAGGGAAAAATATTACATTTTATGTTTCAGATTTTCTTTGTTTTGTGACTTTTTTTCGCGTTTCAGGTGCTCCCTCCTTATTTCTTGCAGCATTGTCGCGCAGTGTGTCTGTGTGTAACAGGGCGACTTCAACTGTGCTGTTTGTCCCGTTATGTTATGGGGCGACTTCAATCACGACATGCATGGAAGTCGTCAAGCTGCTCTGCATGTGCGCGTCACCAATGCCACCGACAAACAATGTTGTGGGGGGTTTCATGTCACGTTGTTTCTACTGCACTCTAAATGTTTGTGCTTTGATGCCCGAAACTATTCCTGCAAAATGGCTCAATGATGTTGCACTGAGACGCAACAAAATTGCCAATATCTGACCAGCAAAGCGTTAATTCTTTTTGCGAAAAGTTCTGCAGTTCCAGAGAAAAAGATCCACTTGTTTGACAACCCGTCGCAATCCTCTGCAAGGTGTTGCTGGTTGGCAGTTCTACCCCTGCTGCATACGCACGGTGGATATGTGATCCGTGATGGTATTGTGTTGTCCGTTGTGTTTGTATTGTATATTGTGCTGTGTGCAGCTCGCTCGGGGATGTACACATAACCTGCGTGCGCCTCCGTCTGGATGTGCCAAGAAACACTCTGCCTCCCGACTGAGCTCAGCTCCATCTGGCTGTGAAGCCCATGCAACTCTGAAGGGGGTTACAGGTTCCAGGATCTTGGATCTCCGGAAGGGGATGTCAGGTTTGGAGGTATGACTGCCTCTTTTTACCCGAGAAACAGTGGGCACCGGGAATAATAGGCCTCGCGAGATGCACTATCACCACGCGCACGGACTTGAAACCGTGACTGCTGAACCCGAAGGTTGATTCTGTCGATCAAGGATGGATGGATAGGGCGAGAGGCGCGGTGCACTCGGACTGTGACTAACACAAACCCGGCCGACCCGGCCCGGCTTCCCCCGATCGCCTCTCTCCGCAGTGTTGGTGGTGGTTCCGACATGGATGGTGCTCCAGATAATCCGTGATTAGGACTTTGGGGATTTAAATCTTCCCATGGATGCTGGCGGGTAAGTCAAGAAAGGCAATTCTCACTGTAGTTTGCAGAGGTGATTCAGAAAACGGACTGGGAAATGGAGGCTCGGTACCCAGAACACAATGAACACAACCTTCCCTTCTGACCTACTAAAAACACAAAGTTCAGATTCTTGGCATCATCTTCACTGGTGCATCGTTTTTACTCACAATTCCAAGGAAGGCAGATGATACTTCTCAGAGAAGTATACACCTTGGAGTCAGAAGGGTTGAGTTGCACGCAGCCACGGAGGTTGGGACCACTCCGCAACCAGACCACACAGGGCAGCCATTGTTCAATCCTACCGCACCAACAACAATTCAATGAGAATCCACGTTGTGGCACAAAACGAACTCTTGTAGCCATTTTACTCAGGCTTTTAGAAAGGTTCGTGAGTACATGTACTCTTGGCAATGAGGGTTGCTACGCCTCGCGAGGGTAAAGATAGTTGTGTTATTGCAAGATGGATGTTCATTGCAGATGGGCTCGTAATGTACTGCACTAACAACCAGGCCCCGCAGGAGCAAACGCTGCATTTTGCCACTGTAACTCCTTCATCTGATATTGTTTCTCTTTACCTGATTCAACCAATGTGTGCACTACCTCCACCTCAAGCCAATGCGTCTTGTGTACGTGGTTCTTTCTCAAAGTGGCACATTTGGAAGGAGACAGAACCTTCAGAATTCTGAACTTTCTTATGCAAATTTCGTTGGTTTTGAAAGATCCTTGCAAGACTCACGTGAAGCCATTCAGATATCTCCAAAAAAGAACAACGCTTGTTTGACAGAACGCATGTGACTTGTTAGCTTCTGGGGAAGGGAATTACACCGAGGCCCACAACTGTTCTGCTGATGTCTGCAAAAAGTAGGTCAGAGGCAGGAGGAGCCCTCGCAGGCTGCAGACCTGTACAGATCCGCGCGAGTTCGAACATCTGCGGAACAACACGTGAAGGTTATAGATCTGGCACAAAATGCAATGCCTTTCCATCGCCAAATCTGAATCATTTTCCTCAAAATTGTACCATTTGTTGAAGATCTTGAACACACCCTCCCCCAAACAAAAAATGCTGTGTTGACGACAGGAGTCGTTCTGAATCATTGAAGCACGGGGTTCATGCGAGGATTTTTCGCCAAACTTCACTCGTTTCTGGCCAATGTACAACTGCTCGAGCCGAACGCGCCTTTCAACCCGAGGCGATCAGCTTCGAACTGCAGCCAGAACCTCGAGTACAAAGGGCCAGATTGTCTGCAGCAAAAAGCCCCGTCTTCCATCTGTGCTTGTTCAGTGGTATAAAAAAACTTTTTTCTCCGGGTAAATATTGATAATGCTTCATTACAGCCGGGGTTTCTTCTCGCTTCAAAGGCGAGAGTACTTGACTGCAGTGTATGTAGGTCAGCAACCTGAAAGGCCTTGAGTATAACGTACAGCTCACTGGAAAGCTTCTCAGGCTTATCTCGGGGAAAGTAAGTGTGTGCAATACGTTATTCATTAGTTTCTTTGTGTTCTTTGGACACAAGAAAAGTTCAGGAAAAATAGTGCAAAACAAGAGTTCGTTTTGTGTGTGGAACCAATTTCACCTGCTTGTCTCAAAACTGTGTATAAAGTGGTGCTGAAAGCAAAACTTCCTGCGAGGAAAAGGACAATGGTTGCGTCGAGGGTGGATCGCGGAGTCTGTTTCGGGTCACGTGAAGCCGTGAAATTTGAAATCTCACGAAACCGGAACCGCAAGTTCCCTCGAGACCATGGTCCCTCAGTCCGGAAGTTGCCTCGAGACCATGGTCCCTCAGTCCGCCTCTTTTCGCTCTCCTCGGGTTGGGAACTGTTGGTCACATTTCTCTTGTGATAATCGTTGAAACCCGCACAAAAATGCATCTTTTCTGGATTTAGGATTTGACCGCAATATGACACCAAACGGCACTTTATTGTACAGTTGTGGAAGCAGAAAAAAAGTCTGCGTTGCAAAAGTTATGTTGGTGCATTGTCTTTTGTTGGCACATTTTTATTTCACCTTCATTCTTTTGTCAGCCTTGTAGGTCACTTGTAAGGATTAGAGCCTGGGTTGCAACATGACTGTCGCATCAAAGTGAGCAACGTGTTTATTTGCTTTGTTTTGTTGTAGACGTTTTCTTTTTCATGTTTCAGCCATTCTTCTTTCCAACTGAATTGACTAGAAAATTGCACAGTGAAACACGCATTGCACGTTGCACCTTGATAAATCAGAGAACAGAAACAAGCAGGACAGAGAGGAAACTATTTCATTCATTCAAGTATAATCTGACATTGACGGGTACAACATCAATTTGTCTCGCAGACACTCGTGCAATGTGGCTTCACCAGAGGCAGATACGCGTGGCCCCCTTCTCACCCCCAAATGGAATCTAAATCCTGCAACACCACACCACAGCATGTTCCCTGGGTGACTGACCAATCCTGTACTTGCAGTCGAAAACACACGCAAATTTTTTGATATTTTCTGGAACTGTTGGACATGCAACTTCCTGCATGAGCAACAAAACAGTCCGACTTGAACTCAGATTTGTACCTTCTTGTCAGAGTCTCTATGGCGGCCCCAGGGGGCGGGGGCCCAGACCCCCTTCTCCCGAAGAAAACGATAAGCTTGAGACCTGCGCAGACAGAACCTTTCTCAGGTCCTTCTCGGAACCACTACGAGGCACGCACAACTAAAAGTGGAAAGATGCCCGAGTACCCCGGTGGGGATGAAGATGCAGAGACCCCGTTTGGTGAGTGTGTTGACCGAATCTCTCTGCACCAAATATGGTAAGGAGGAGGATGTGGCTTTGTTTACAGTGGGCGTTTTTAAGGTTGGAATCTGAGGTGGTGCGACCGGTCGAACTATGCGAATTTGCCTTTTGGTTTTTGTACTTTGGAGCTGCTTTATCGACTTCCAGGGAGACATGGAGCACTCTCACAAGGCACAGCGAGGTGAGATTCGATTCCTGGTTGGACTGCAGATGAGAACTAGCCGAATCATGCAACATCTCACCCGAGTACACCACAGCCATGCCCTTTCCAAGAGCTCAGTCTACTGGTGGGCCAAGAGGTTCCGCAGCAGAAATTTGAACACCGATGACCTTCCCTGACCTGGGAGACCTCCTGTGTTGTCCCCAGCAGTGATTGCACAAATCCAGAGAGCTGTGAGAGTGTCTCCCAACATCAGCCTCCATGCATTAGCAGCTGCATGTGGCATTTCTGTGGGATCTGTTCACACCGCTCTGCACAAGAAGCTCGATTTGCAGAAGAGACCATGTCGCTGGATCCCCCACTTCCTCACAGATGCTCAAAAGAGGAGGCATTTGTTGCTCAGCAGACACAACTTGAGAATGATCCAGAGGACTCCAGCTGTCTTGACCCGCCTTGTCACCGGAGATGAATCCTGGTTTCTGGTTTATGATCCTTCCCAGAAGAGGAGCAGCATGCAGTGGATGACCCGCAATGCCCCCCGCCCCGCAAAAGTGAGGAGAGATCAGTGGTCTGTGAAAGCAATGTTGGTGCTCTTCTTTGATGCAATGGGTGTGGTCAGTCGTCAGTTTGTTCCCAGAGGTCAAGGTGTCGACAGACATGAGTATCTCAGACACCTTCAACTGCTCCGCAACAACATGAGATGCAGGAGGAGACCGCAGTGGCAAGCATGCAACTGGATTCTGCAGCATGATGGGGCTCCCGCCCACCAAGCTGACATTGTCCAAAGATTTATCATGCAACACGACATCAAGCTCCTCCCCCATCCAGGCTACAGCCCAGATTTTACTCCGTGCGACTACTTCATCTTTGACCGGATCAAGCGGAGGTTGAGAGGAATCAGATTCCCTGACCTTGGAGCACTCAAAAGGGCAGTGGACAGAGAGATCCATGCGATCCCTCAAGCAGAATTCCAGCGAGCGATCATGGATCTCCCCAGAAGATACCAAGCCTGCATAGATGCGGGCAGAGATTACTTTGAGTGACAAGTTCTGCACCTGGACTTGGCTGACACATGTGCAAATCAAAAGGAAAACACTTCCAAGTACTCATGTACTCACCTAAAGGATACTGTCGAATGTTCCAGTGACCCAACTTCGGAGGGGACACAAACAAACTGTTTCTAGTTGCGAAAATTGAAGACGGTCTTTGAACACACTCACAACATGTCTCTGAACTCACATGTAAAATTTGAGCATTGTACATAAATTTGAACCATGCAAAAACTGGATTTTCCCATCTTTAGTTGTGCGTGCCTCGTAAAACTCAGAACACGAACGGTAAACTTGCAGATGAGCACACCAAAACAAAACAGAGCAAAACATTTGGAAACTGGCGTGAATTCTAAACTCAACGACAGATTCAATTCCAATTTGTAATGACAATTGAACCAGAAATGCAAACAACTAACAAGACAACAAACATTCCAGGTTATTCACCGCTTGTTTGAATCGGCCATTGCACATCACAATCCCGTCCAGCTGAAGTAATCTCAAAGCGAAGACAAAGTTCCACACTCCCCCATAGAGTTGTGATTCCTTTTTCAAGCTTTGCGCAAATTCTTTGCTGGGTGCACATGTCTTTGCACTTTTTTGGTTTTGCATTTTGCCACCGGACCAGTGGTTTTTCCTTTTTGCTGCTTTCTATATTTTTAGTTCCGCTTTTTCGTTGAAATTTGTCTTTTGTTTCCTTTGAACTCCAATTCTCACTCTGGTGCTGTCAGTGAACACTCATTCCGCAATACTTTCTGTGGAACTTGAGCGTTTTTGTTTTTGTGAGTGATTCTTCAGCCATTTTTTGTGCCGTGGTGCCAACGCATCGTTTTTCCATTGCAGGAGCTTTGCTTTTGTTTTTCATTTGACCTTGTGACTTTCTTGTGCACATGATTTTCACACAGGTTGAGGCGCAAACGCAATGACAAATCGTCATGTCTACTATAACTGGGTAAGACGCATGGCGAACTGCAAGTGACTCTTTGAATGATCAATTTTGTCTTTCCAAACATCTGGAAGGAAGTGAAATTGCTGAGCATTTTTGTAGTTCTAGAATAGGGAACTTAGAAACACTCTTGGAGAAGTAGGTGTTTTTTTCTCTGGTAGAAGCTTTGAAAAACTTGCCATTAGAAAAGTAGCTGTTTAGTTGAAGAATTAGTTTCCACACAATCTGTTAGATTCTGATGCTGAAGCATTTGATTGAATGGGGAGGTTTCCTCGTCTGGATTTTCTCAAGTTGCGAGGAAGGTTTTCAGTTACGTACTTTTCTGAGAGAATGATTGCGTCTCGTCCACGACTCACAGACGGGCGTTATCTCGGGAGGCCTGTGAGTATCATTTGTGTATGAGATTGAGGTGATCAGCCGCGCTCTGCGTCTGCGCGTAGCCCCGCGGTTCTATTGCTGACCCTCGCATGGAACTCGCCGGGATCAAAGACGCGCCCGATATCTACCTGTTGTTTGTGCGCGAGTTGCTGCTTCCTGAGGCTGAGCCTCTCACATTCACCGCAGTCATTATTCTCAAGCCTCCTCCTCATCCTCCTCTGCCTCTCTTCTGAGTGCAAACTGAACAGACCCCAAGACTTCTGATTCATGAAAAATTCCGGATGTTGGAGAGAAGAAAAGGAAGGAAGTGGTTGAATGAATGAAGTGGATCTTGAAACAGACGAGTAGCCCACGCATCAGTGAACTGAACAACCACAGCCGTGTGGCGGTTGAGATCCCTCTGCAGCAGTAGTTGGCGGTGTAACCCATATTTTTATGGTGATTGAAGCAGTGTGAGGCCTAATAGGCTCTCGTTGCTTTGCCGCTGACCGTTAGATTGATCTCGGCAGGATGTGTGCGATGGATTCGGCCCAACACACGTGCCTGCAGCCCCGTTTACAAGGGAGCCCTTCAAACTAAATGTATTGCCCTTCACAACACAGCCAAGGGTTAACAACGCGCGAGCCGCAGTATGAGTGGACTCCATTGAAAAGAAACAATGATCGAGAGGCAGCGAGCACCCTCCTTCCCAGAAATCTGTAAAAATGTTTTCGTGCCTCGGTTGCCCTTGAAGGAACAGCACCAAAGTTCCCCAATATCTCTCTTGAAAGCAGAGACGCCATATATCGGGCCGACTGCGTGGTATACGAGAGGAAAACATCAGATCTTTCAGCAAAGCCGACCCATTTCTTTCATCAAACCGAACGAGTGGATTAATTCGTGCAGCCCGAACCATTGAGGAAACAAATAACTTTCTCGGCGGAATACCTCCACCAGAAGAAGAGTTCTCCGCCAAAGTCTCAACAGGAAAGTTCTTGCAGATGTGTGGTTCGGATGACCCAATTTTGAGGCAGTGATGCGATGGAACCAGGACTCTCAGGCCAGTGTCATGCAGAACTTTTCATTTTTCATTATTCTTGTCAGTATTACTGAAAAATGAATGCGCCTCCATGGAATCTGAGGAGCTTCGGACGCAAAGGCAGCGGAGTTTTTCCTCCAGTTCCTTTGATGCCACGCGGATGGGCGATCCGATTATTTCGCACATTCCGGGCCGAGTTTAAGCGATAGATCACGGATCGCGTTGATTACCTGGCCTCCTGAGAAAGATTAAAGAAAAGAAGCCGAGGTGAAGATGTGAAGCCTTGTTTGCATCATCTCCATCACTCACAGAGTCACTTTATCCCCGGCTATGAAGGGTTTATCCGAGCCTCGTGTCAATCTCGCTAAACTGCTGTACATGTACCAGTTACTCGAGCTCCCAATGATGCTCAGTGTTAATGTTGTTTCGTTGATAAATGGAAGATATGAATGCGTAATATATCCCGCGCGAAGCTCTGCGCATACCTGCCTCCCTGGCCCCAGTCAGCTGCCCCCCGATGAAAAGAGACGGCTATCAACCAGACCATTTCTCCACATTGAACCTGGTTAACTCCACGAGAAAAGATGGACGTGGAAGCACTAATTTGGCGAAAGGTGAAAGTCTTGAGAAAAGTTTGTCCATTGACGATGAAGATAGATTGACAAGGAAAACTGGTCAGAAACTGTGCGCTTTGGTCTCGTGGATTCTTCGTGTGCGTTTCTGGGTTTTTTTTCTCTGCGATTGATCAGAACAGGAAAATGGAATCTCATCCAGCTTCCGCTTACTCCGCACTTTGTCCAAAGCCGTGCATTGGGGACCTGCACTGTTCCCCTTGAGTTTTGTTTTGCAGCTCAACATGCAGACCCTTCATTTCGTTCTTGACACCAGGACATTAAGGTTAGAAGAAGAAAAATACAAACTTCCAAGACCTGGGTTTATGAATCTTTCCAATCGATGACTGATGATTTTGGGGCCTGAAGGTAGAACCAACGCTCCCCTTTGCTGAGGGCCTGGCGAAGACTCGGAAACATGGGTAATCTGGCTGGGACCTTCTGTCAGTGTGGCTGCTCCTCCAGGGCCTTCGAGGCTCCTAAATCCACATCGCAGGAAACACAAGCGATTCGCTGCACGTGTCTACGTGCCTGATCCTCCCGAGGATTTTATCAGAGAAACTTCTGTCATTCACTCCAGGATATTGTTTTCGGGCTGCCACATGTTCATACTGATTGCCCAGGATTTCTGGAGTTGCTGGGTCTGGCTCTGGACCAACATTGCTACACAGCGCTTTAGAAGGTGCAGGGAATGTGGGAGAGCTTTGTCGTGCGCTGCAGTGGGCATTGAGCTGTTTCCACATTCTGTCAAAGTTCTTGGGGAAAATATTTCAATGAATTGCAACGCGAGCAGATAAAACTAACCAAACTAAGCACAAAACTGAAGCTGTCAATGATCTTTTTCTGAATTGGCATTGGAAGTTCTCATTTTTCTCTGCTCAGCCTCATCCTCCGTGGTTTGATCCATCGCAGCTTGTCTTGTTTGTACATTTCTAGTCGTCGGGGGTTGGGATGTGGTGCGAGAATGGGGGTCCCTCGTGCTGAAGCACAGGAACCAGGAGGATGTTTCGCTCATCTTGCACCGCAGTCATTTCCTCCGAGCTTCTCCAACCCTCAACATCAACGGCCTCCATTTCTGATTCAGACGGGCGTGTTTAGTGAAGGTGACAAATTGGTCTCGCTGAAACTGTCGGATTTGAGCGGACGTCACGGATCCCTCTCTGACGCCCGAAGCTCCCGGAAGTCGAGGCTCACGGAAGTCAGCCTCACTTCCGGTCGGAACGCTGATCTCAACCCGACTCACTTCCGGCGAGTCCAAACAACAGTCAGACAGCGCAAATCAGTCAAAGCTGACGCTGAAAATTTTGTTGTTGTGAACCATCACGAGTCGCGGACAGTTCAAATCCAGAGACTTTTTGTGGCGCGTGGTTTTGTCAGGTTCAGCGGTCAAGGCGTCTGTGACTGCATGCCAGAGTCATGAGTGTACGCTTGTATTTTCCACCACAATGCAGTGCAAAAAGAAGTCAGAAAATAGCTTTGGAATGAGACCGGTTGATAAAACAAAAGTTTCTTCTTCTCCCAGAACCACGCAAGCCACAGTCTGGACGAGATTATTGGGGCCTGACGTTTAAATCCTTCTGACAGCAGCCCGAACCTCGGTGGATTCCCGAGTGTTTTAAATGTGCTGGTGTTGACATTGGAGGTATTCTATATTCCGGGCCTGGCAAAAGTCTGCGCTGCTGTTTTCTCAACCGTATTGTTACCTCTTCTAATAATGTAGGCTGATGATTGTTATCACGAAGCAGCGGTGGAGAGCGGGGCTCAGATCCCGCACGAGATAACGTGTTGATGGAACCAGTTCCTTCTTTCCTTCCTACCACTGCTTCTTCACCTGTTTTGCCTTCTGCCTTCCATAAATCAGAGGAGAGACAGCAGCTTTCAAACAGGCCGGGCGATGCATGCCCAACAGTGGCATCGCACTCCGGCTCCACCAACCAACATCTGTTCTTATCTGGCAACACGGCTCGCACAAAGCTCCCCGAAGAGATAGGACATGGGGGCGGTAAACTGGGCTGGTTGTTCGCAAGACAGCTCAGCTTCGGAAGACACTGACTGGAAGGCTTTGTACCAAGCTGTAGTCTGGTTGAAGAAAACATCTGCTTCACTTCTGAACATTTGATGTTCCAACCTTTTGTTGGAGCGACAATCTCGTCACTGCACCTCGCACCGTTTGCTTTGGTAACAAAAGAAGCGTTGCCTCCTCCGCGCAGTTCTGTTCACGCATGCGCCGCTGTGCTGTACCGTAGGCTCACGGCGAAACTTTCCATCTGGACAAATTGAATGAGACGAGGTCATTAAATCCGCCAGAAATCAGACTTATCCCTCGCGTAGTGCACCACACCGCTCAAACTGGGTCGTTAAAAGTGATCTACGTCGGTTCGTGAATCAACCTGCCTTGGTAATTGCGCCAACTGGGATCGAAATTTGCCACTGATCTCCAGAAAAAACAGAAGACCACATGCAGCGCAAGAAACACCTGTTCTCCAATGGCACAAGTGGAGGCTGTGCGCGCTGCTTGCAGGTGCCAGGCCTTTCTATGGCAATTCAGACGATTTTGTGGCTCCCTGTGAAAACCCTTGTTCTTTTCTGCCAAAAATTGGGTTGTACTACAGGATGTCGAGAATAGGATTTCAGCAGCTATGTTATTGCAGGTTCAATAAGATTCCTGCAAACGGAACGTTGCGATACGGAGGCGCTCGTGTCTATCAACATCCGAGGCAACATCAACAGACCGGAGGAGCGAGCAGACCTCGGTCCTCCAAACCCTCGCTGAATCAACGTTCTGGAAGCGAAAGGGAAACAGAACCGTGGCAGAAAACGCTTCATTCTCGTGCAGACAGTGATTCTTGGCACGCAAGGAGGGGGAATCTAGCGAAAGTTGGGGACGGAGCAGAGCCGGAATGTTGGGCGAAGAATCTCCCGGACAGACCACGGATGTCCGGTTTGAGGGTGGTCATGCGTCAAAAATTTCTTGTGGCTTGGAGATTGAGAACCAAATCGAATTACAAATGCGATTGGAATGTTGATTCTGAGATATCTCAGAAAATCTTGAGTCCTTCAGAAAGGCCCCAGCCCACACCGGGAGTGCAGGGACGTTACCGGTCGATCCCCTCGTAATTCGTTATGTAACACTGTTGCAATGGCAAAATAGCGAAAACATGTTTCAGCTCTCAAGGCCCCACTTGTTTTCAAGTGGTACGTGGATTTCGAGGCATTTCTTTTCCGAGTGCACATGCGCGAGTGGCGGCGGCGCGCAGCCCTGGTTCGTCACTCGCGCAGATAAGCACCGGATCCTTGAGCTGAGGGCCCTATCTGCACACGCTGCTGCCAGAGCCCCAGGAATGTTCCACTACCCAGTTTACCGGATTCCACAATCGCAGCTTTGTGCCACACTCGCAGCGAGATCATCGCAGAGAAAAAGAAGCTTCATCATCGGAGTCAAGTGTTTCGGGAGCGGGGTAAACGTTACTGATCAAATTCGCCCAGGTTGTTCGGGGGTTCGGCCCGCTGCCTGCGCGGTGCGTGTGGGCTTTCCACGTCACTGGTGGTTCAGGAAGCTCAGCCTAGTTGAACCTGAGATGGGTTGCAGGGGCAGAATTCACTCCAATAGGGAGAGATCCAAGTCCTCAGTGTTCCATACCCGTTAGACGGGCCTATCTCTTCCATCCATCTACCTGTGCTTCCCCCATCCGCAGCTCTGGTGGATCGGCTTCCTACAGATCTTTTGTGATCCTGCTTTTTTGAAAGGTCACTGGGAGGTTTTTGTTTCTCAAGCTTGTTGAACTTGTCACCATTGTTAACGACCCAGCAAAGCAGATCGTGTTTGTGAACTGAAGGCGTTAAAAAGGGCTCAACAGAACCTTCCGAGACGGGTCACGCCCGCGAGTTGCTCACCATGAAGCGAAGGACGCTAATGAGTGCAAAACTCATCCACGGGACCCTGGTGGTGGTTTGGCTGCTCCGCTGCTTTGTGGCTCTGTACCCTACAGTCAGTTTCCCACTGCGTCTGTACTTCGTTTGAACTGAAATGAGACTGAAAGTTGCTCAAACAAATGACTATCAGGAGATACGACTGAGTTTCACAGGCCACTTGATGTGGATCTGGCACTTGCTCGCTCAAAATTGTGCGCCACGAGGCAACGGCATCTGAGCGATAAATACAGTGGCTCGAGGGGATTGAGCTGTGCATTCGCAAAACTCACACCGCCGTTACTCAAAAGAAATGTGCTGCTATGGGTAGCGAAGCTACGGTACATCATCAGGAGCTCGAGCGTTACGTGATTTTGGTTGCTTCCAGCAGAGATGTGTCTGGTGGATAGATGTGAAACTGCGACCCTGGGTGCTGTGCCGCTGATTACCTGACGTGCTGATGCTTCAACTGGTGGTTCCCTTTTTTCCGACTGAGTCCTGAGCATCATGTCAAAATTGTATCAACGAAGCGGAGGAAAGACAGGCAGCAGGTCCCCCCGGCCGGAAATGTTGATCCATCTCAAGAAAAGTTGTGCAGGATGATTTGCGATCGCTGATTCGTGTGGTGAGTAGCTTGAAAAAGATGGTCTTGAGTACCCACATACAGGAGTGAGGCTGTGCCACGACCTTCCGAGGCGTAATCTCCCAGTCACTCACCAGAACCAATGAGTAGCATCTGGACACAAATACAATTAAGCTTTTGTTTACATGTTCTAAATTATGGTTGGTGGCAGCCCTGTCTTCATGTCAGCACTTTACCCTTCTCCGAAGGGCTTTTGTAATTGATAATAATCAATCAAGAAATGTGATACACGTGCAGTGTGCCTTCAGTGTACTCGGCAAACGCTGAGTACTTCGTTGCTCGTACGTGTACTCGGATGAAAACTTCATGCGTAAGTTTCCTCCCTGCAGATGACGACTGAGCATCTGCAACAAGCGCAGCAAACTGTTGCTCGCAGGTTGATGGTTGTGCTGTGGATAGGGTCTTCCCTGAGCATACAGAATGTGGTCAAAGATACCTCGTATCGCTCAACCAGGAGCAAAAGCCGCGCAACTTTCTCAGGTCAGAGCGATCCCGGTATGCTGCTAACAGATCAAGACCGATGACACCTGTCACGTCGGACCTCAGTAACCCGGGGAAAATTCAAACAAAGAAACTAAGATCTCTCATCTTGATGCGGCCAGGGGGAAACCTGTGAAGTGGAAACTGACATCAGGTGGTTGATTAAGACAACATCCAAACACCGTGAGCCGTGTCAAGCAGCAGGTTCCCGCCCTCCCCTCCCCGACTCGACTCGACTCTCGTCCCGAGTTGCTGCAGGAGGAGGATGCGAACCTCGTGATCCGAGATGTTGCTCGTCTTGTTATGATTTACTCCGGGTTTTTCTAGGTCAAAGCTGGAAGTAGCCAAGCGTACGTTGCAAAACTATGGCAACGGGTGTATCCAGGTCGTACGAAAAAATTCCGCAAAGGTCAATTACGGAATATTATTGCTTTGCTCCTGACTCGACCAGAGGCTATTCTGGGGGCTCAGGAGCCTCGCTGGGGGTTCTGATCACAAGGCGTTTTCATCGTAACAGGAGAAACAAGTCTGGCCTCCCAGTTCAGCAGCCATTACAATGTCTGGTGAATGACTGAGACGATACAGAGTATTTGTGGAGGCAGTGAAAGGCAGAGTGTTGATGGCTTGATAATTGTGTGCTTCAGCGTAGGCAAAGGGAACGTAAATATGGATGGATGTGGATAACCTGGAATGGACCATGTGGAATGATGGGACGCAGAACACTGCAGTGTAGCTCTCGAGTGACTCTGCTCTGTACTTTGTGCCTGTAGGAGCATCAGCATGAACTAACGCATCCGACGTCTTCAGGGAGATGGCGCGACGGGGTGACTGACGTTAAATCTTGTGTTTTTCTGCCGTTCCTGCTGCTGCTGCTGTTGTTGCTGCTGTTGCCGCTGCCGCTGCGTCTGCTCCCGCTGCTGTCGCTACGATGGTGGCGAGCAGTCTGATCAGCGCTGTTGGCGGCATCGCCAAGGTCAACGTGCGAAACGATGACGACATCATCGATCGCCTCCACCATCGCTACACCGTCATTTTCTTCATCGTCTTCACCGTCGTCGTGTCCACGACGCAATACGTCGGGGACCCGATCCACTGCTGGTGCCCCGCCTATTTCACCAGCAACCACGAGGGATTCGCCAACAAGGTACAACACTTCTCTTCTTTCTATTCACGGTGATGTCTTCTCTCTTTTCTTCCTCGCGACTTCTCTCCGTGCGCTGTGTCCGTCGCTCGCTTCGCTGCGGTCGCAACAACAACAACAACAACCCGCCGCAACAACAACGACGTGATGCAACAACAGCCTCATCAGCGCTGTTTCGTCGGTCGCCAAGGTCAACGTTCGCAACGACGATGACATCATCGACCGTCTCAATCACAGATACACGACGATCTTCTTCATCGTGTTCACTGTTGTAGTCAGTACGACCCAGTATGTGGGCACGCCCATACACTGTTGGTGTCCAGCCTTCTTCACAGGCAACTATATTGAGTACACGAATAAGGTAATAAACCCAGTCAAGTTCAGAGTGGAGAGTGTTCAACCATGTTTTCTTGCAGGACATGTAGATTATTGCAGATGAATAATCGCACATGGAATGAGGTTTTGGCACTTTTGTCTCTGCACATGTCACTGTGGTACTCGTCATGTTGTGGTTTTGTTGATATTTGGTTGGAAGTTGAATCAAGTTGATGTTCTGTCACAATTTATGTCAATGTGGAAAGAAATTTTCGCCGTTTCAAAAATTTGTTCTGGTGACAGGCCTTACAAATTCGCACGACCATTTTCTTCTCCCCCTCCCCAGTGAAGTTGGGATTTGTGTGTGTTTTGGGTGAAAGTTTTGAAGCGTTTTTCACTCTTCTCAAAAGAATAAGGTATGATGAAACACAGGAAATGTTATTTTTGCATGTCAAGAATCAGCATTTTCACTTCAGAAACGAAAAAATCTCAACTTCGCAGGGCAAACATAGAAGCAGCTCAAAAGTTTTACAAGCCAGGCATTTTCACTGTGAGAAATTCTGGTCCGGCGATGGTGGGTGGGGAATCACGAACCCCCAACAAGTGCACAGACCTTCCGTGGCCTGATTCTGATTGGTCTTCCTTTTTGCGCTATGGAATGAGGGTCTGAAACAAATCCCGAAGAATCAGGTAAACTCAAATTAGGCAATGGAAGACAGAAACTGGACAAGTACATGCACCCCGGGTGTCATTTGTTGAAGCCTAATTCCCCTGACGCAGTTTTCGTGTTACAGGTGTGCTGGATCTCGAACACGTACTACCTGCCTGGGGACAGCGTGGCGGGGCAGCCGGGCGTCATCAAGCAGCACATCGGCTACTACCAGTGGGTGCCCGTCGTGCTTCTCGTCCAGGCCTTCCTCTTCTACCTGCCCTGCCTCTTTTGGCGCATCTTCAGCGACAGATCCGGCATCAACGTCAATAACCTGGTCGAGGCAGCGGAGACCATCCAGAATGCGCTGTACCCAGAGAGGAGGGACAAGACGATCAAGTACATGATCAGGCATCTGGATCACTATCTGGATTACCAGCGGGAGTACAGGGGTGGCTGGTGCGTGGGCCTGAAACATTTCTTCGCGAAGCACCTGTGTGTGATTTGTGGGAACCGGTACGGGAACTACCTGGTGGCGCTCTACATGTCCACCAAGGTCCTGTACTTCATCAACGTTCTTGCACAGCTGTTCATGTTGAACGGTTTCTTAGGAACAGAGTATCATCTGTACGGATTTGATGTCGTCAAAGATCTCATCAACGGCGTGGACTGGACTGCCTCCAAGAGGTTTCCACGCGTGACGCTGTGTGATTTCCAAGTGAGACAAATGGGCAATGTACACAGACATACTGTCCAGTGTGTTCTTCCCATCAACCTTTTCAATGAGAAAATTTATATTTTTATCTGGTTCTGGATGGTGTTCGTGGCTGCGGCGACGTGCTTCAGTTTCCTGCGCTGGTTGTGGTTGATCTCCTTCCGCTACAGCAGGATCCGTTACGTGCGCAAACACCTGAAAATGATGGACAAGCTGAACCGCGATAGCGACAGGGACAAGAAGCTGTCGCACAAGTTCGCAGAACTCTACCTGCGCCAGGACGGCATCTTCGTGCTCAAACTGGTGGCGAAAAATTCCACGGACCTGGTGGTGGCTGATATCATCGCTGCCCTGTGGGACAACTACCGGAACAAACCGATCCACGGGAGTCGAGCAGAGGAGATGGACGACAGTGGAAGTATGCAGGGAAGCTAGAAATGAGGGGAAAAAGACCCACTGCACCCGAGATGAACATGTAACCCGGCACATTCACAAGCACCCATTTTAAACTGTTTAAAAAAAGTACGAAGTTGGGCACCCCGTTGTTGTTTCGTCTCACCCGCCCCGCACAGGCCACCGCACAAATGAATCTGCACCCGATGTTCGCTGACGACTGAAGGTGACCTCGGAGGAACATCCACCTTGGATGCAAAAAAGTGGATCAATCACTCGATACATATCAGGACAACACAATCATCCAATTCTTTTGTGTCTTTCATTGAAATGGTGCCACAAGTCTTTCACTGACGTGGGACCATGGGACCCCTTTGTACCCAAACACCCCTTGTGCAGGTCCCCATGCAACCCCCTCCACATTGATGCACAAAGCTGTGATACCAAGAAAAGTGCGAAGAAAACAAGTGATTGTTGTGAGGTTCTGCCCTGGACGCAGTTCGCACACCCATTTTAATTGCAAACGGCAATCTGCAGCAGCTACGAACATTTCCAGAACTCGTCGTCCCGCCCTCAGGATCCTTCACGCATGCGTGGGAGAAACGCACGTGTCATCGGTTGCAAAGTTGCAGGTGAGTGCACACGCACCACAATCAAGTGCTCTGTTGCTGTTTTGCATATAAATCTCCAGAGGAGAATTGAGAAAAGCTGTGGTCCTTGGCAAGAAAAGCAACAACAGTGACGAACCTTGATCAGTTCAAGTTTTTTTGTCGGTGCATTCGCTACAAAACAACCCGCCATGCCATGGGCGTCCACTTGCATTGACCTGGGGAAAGTGAAGACAGATCATTCTCCCAGTTTCTAGGACTGAATCGTGCAGTTGCCCCAGCAGATTAGAGAACGTGTCTGCTCGCGGAACGAGTCTCAACCCTCTCTCTCCCTTCGGCATCTAGTCCAAGTGAACGGAAGTCAATGGGTTTGACCTACTTTTCACATAATGGCCGTCTGCGACTTCGATCAGTCTGCTTTTGATTCTTCTCTGGCCAAGGAGTCAATGAACTCCAACCCCGCAGCCACAAAGCGTGCGCATGCTTTTCACAAGTGTTGGTCTCTAAATAATCATTGGCCTATTTGTGGTAGAGTATCGGGCATTACAACTGGCTGTTGCGTTAATCAGTGGTTTCCTTCTCTGCCTCCATACCCTCCTCTAAATGCCAGACAGCACAGGTAACACATGTTGGGCTGTTAGCTTAGCGATTCCAACAGCTTTCCGCCTTCCACGTAAGCCGAGATACACCATGGTAATTGTGCGAATGTAATTTTCTGTGCAAAAGTGAAGCTGGAGAAGATGAGGCCCCCCGTCCAGGGGGCGCTGCGATAGAAATGTGAAACTGCGCCCCGATGTAATGAGTTCCTCTCCCGCTGACGCAACATTGACCCCAACAACCTGGATCCGGTTGGACACAGTTACTGTCGGCCAGGATTTCACGGGGAGGTTTGTGATTCGGTTCAGGTCGAGCCGCGGGTAAACGGGCTGTTCTCTGATCCCGTGGAAAGCGTACTCACCTGTCCCAGCAAATGAAAGCCCCGTGTATGTTGCAACGCAGCGTGTTGCCGCGAGGAGAGCGTGGTGCGAAGAAGATCGTTTGAAAGGACGAAAAGAACCTGACGTTGTGACCTACGTTGCCAAGAAACGAATCCGCTGTTGTCTTTGCAGAAGTCCGCTGAAGAGAGAAGACTGCAGATGAAAGGATGAGGACACCTGAGCCAAAACTAAGACCAACGTTAATTAAATCAGCATTCCAACCACAGCAACATCGGTTCTCCTTGTAGCGAGGTTTGGTTATTGTAGGAATCAGGTTGCTCTTCGTGACGAAGCCAACCTCCCCCAATCACCTCAGGGTGTTATTTGGTTTTGAAGTAGAAATGATGTTCTCGTTTGGCCGCCCAGCTGTCACGAGCACAAACGTATACGTACACCAGTATACCTGACTTGTATGAAGGGGCCTTGCAAAGTTTTTGTTTGGTTGAGTCATTTGTGTCCAAGAAGTTCATTTCTCAATTGACCATATTCTGCTTAGACGATTGCATTTTGTGCGAGAAAGAATTGTACCTTTTTTTCAGACAACATCTTTGTGTCAGGCGATATCTTTGAGTCAGACGAAAAATACCAGAATTGTTTGGTGCGGCTGTCGCACCTGCTGTCGCAGATGCAGCCGGCAAAGTTAGTTTTTTCCGCCGTTTTGCATTGGCAAGGGTTGGGTGCGTTCAAGTTTCCACCAACAACAAGTTCTTTCATTTCTTAGATTCTTCGTAGTCCCAAGAGAATTGAGTGTGTTTGAATCAATTTGATTCACTCTGCGTCAATCTTTGAGTCGAGTTGTCGGAGGCTCATGCACTTTCTCACCTTCTCTTTCACAACGTCATTTTGTTTGTCTGCTGGAGTCATTTTGACACCTGTGTTGTTGAAAAGATTTGCTTCTGATAATCGACCATTTTATGGGCAGGAACCATATGTTCAGAGTCTCTCAGTGCTGTTCAACTGTTGCGCACGACTTGGAATGCGCGTGCACGTGTACTCGTGCTTTCACGAAAACGGGTTCGTTGTCTTTCAGTGAGTGTTTCACCGCGAGTTTCTGTTGATCTGAGTCTTTCATGAGTGACGGTGATGGAACACGTGTAAGATCACGTGGTTTTATGCAAGTTTCTGTTGGCGCAACAGCCATTGAAGAGTTTTGTATGATAGTCTGACATGATTATGATTCATTCATCCTGTCTTTGTATATTTGGTAAGACACACTGAGTAACAGTTGCTTCGAAAGACAAGAGTTAGTTCTGGAGCCAGAGTTTAAATGTACTGTTCGTTGTTCTTCACCTTCGTTGCTCTTTTTTGCACCTTCGAGCTCTCTTGCTGTTCAAGTGCCTTCTCAAAATTCTTTGAACACAATTTTGCTTTCAAAACGGAGCATTGTCTTGGCCAAGAAAAATGCACAGAACGAAAACATAAGAAGTTTACTGCCGAAAAATACACTACATCTTCAACGTCAAACTTTTTTTCAACCCTTCGGTCGTGAATTCGTATTGTCTGCATGATACTGCTGAAGAGTACTTGTGACCTTCTTTGCGAATGGGAATAAAAACGAATTTTGCAATCTACGAGTTCTTGACCGACCTCCTCCATGACAAATTTAACAACGCGCCCACGATACTCATAAAGAACAACCGTGCATCAACTTTAGTTCGCAGCATTTAGGGGACCAAAGACTCCAGGCACGTGAAGTCTGCTTCTGTGGGTCAACAGAGATGGTCTGCAAGAAACGCACAGAACAAATTTTATCCTTGCATCGCTGTTGTGGAGTTGCTTGGACAAAAAGAAGAAATGATTTGACGAGTTGGCTTGAAGCAACAGGTGAAATCGGTAAGATAGACACGGATCACGATCCGCTGCGCAGAACCGCACACATGGAAACGGCTGATCCTCGCTTTCTCAGGCCCCAATGCAGCCACCACCAAGTGCATCTCTGTCAGTTGTACCGAAATTACCAACAGGACAAAACGTAAAACGAGAGTGAAAGTCAGATATCAGCGCAACATTTGCTCCTGATTTCAATGATGTAACGCGTTCGCGGATACTCGTCGGTAAAACCCGCGGCTGAGGCGGAGGCCCCGCGGCCGCTACCGACTTATCGCTCAGTTCCGGATGAATCACGAAGCTGTTTCTGGTGCAAAAGTATTTAAGGCCCATTGAGTGAAATGAAAGTGCGGGCATGTCACGTGTACATGACCAAATCTTTTTGCTTTGAACGCCAACGCACGGAGAACGTGAGGGTGCTCGATGTTTTTCCTCCGCTTGTCCAGGAATTCTGGGCTCAGCTTCGTTTCAAAACCGTTGTGTTTCACGAGTAGAGAAAAACTGTTTACACTGACGCCAGGAAAGTGTATCAACTCACGCACGTGGACTTTACGTGCACGCACGTGAGAGGCCAAGGTTGCGTGGACTTCCGCCCGAAGGTGGCGTGCGAGGAATGCTCGTCCCATGAGGCGCTTCCAAACATGTGCATGCCGTCAAACTGGACATCTTCCAATGGAAAGAACAATAAACATGCGCCCAGATACATAAATATTAGTATTACAATCCACAGGTGTGCGGGAAAATAGATCTCAACTTGGACTTGAAAAGAAAGCAAAAAAGTGATTTCAAGGGGTTTGGATGCTTTCCATTACAAACAAACTGACAAACAAATTTGGGTTTTGGATTTCTCCCCCCACTTTTTAAAGCTCCGAACGGGAGCGTCTAGACCGGCAGAGATCCAACCCGGAGAAGAAACATCTCAAGGACAGCTCAAAGAGAACGTGTAGCAACAGACACCCTGAGTATCAAACGAAATTCAATGGTGCTTGCACAGATTCGCGCAGCTCCGTAGTTTTCGAAATGTTCTGACGCACGACCGCACTTCCGTTTGTGTGGAAATGGTTTCTCAGAGTCTGTTCCACCAACGTGTCGTGTTTCGCGCAATTTGTTTTTTTTTTTTCGCAAGAGACAGTTGAAATCATATTGTTTTCATGATCTCAGAGTCAGTGTCCTGATATCAATTTTGTGAATGCTAAAGTTTTCAGTTTGTTGAGAAAAAAATCTCTGACGGTTTCATCGTTTGTTGTCTGGTAAATTCGCGAACTTTGCTTCTTTCGAAGGAACAGCCACGTAAACGTGGAGGTGGCAGCTCCATAGTATTCCAAGCAAAACTCTCTTGATGATCTTGAACAACCCCGTCGACCCCATGTGCACGTCTCCGATACCACACAACAGTCGTTGGCGCACTTGGAAACGAATCTCCTGGTCCAGCCGAACACAAAAGTGTGGCTCATGCTGCAATTGAGCTCCTCATGATGATTTCGGAAAGGTTCAAAGTTTCAGATTTTGGGGGGTCCAGATGACAAAAATGGCAAAGTTTCGCCCTTGATCCAGAGATCGCTGGCTGGAATCGTAGTGCATGCAGACACACCTGGGTGTACTCTACAAAGTTGCACGTGGTGTGGGCTGAACACAAAGGTTTCTCCTATGAGGTTCTGGTCCTGGCAGCCGGTGGAACAAATGACGAGACACGGGTTCTTCCAGAAATGGGTGTCCGGCTTGAAGTTTATTCAACACGACTCCCCAAAGCACGGTCACTCTGGCAAAAGCTTGAATCCCCTCAATTCGCACGTCTCTTTCGAAGAAACCTGAGAAGATGGAAGCACAAATCTATTTTTGCTGTTTGCAGAACGCTCGCACAGTCGCCTCTGACGAGGAACAAAAATACGCCGCCACTTGTCTATGAGTCTGCGCCAAAACTATCGCCGCAAATCTGTATCGTTGGAGGCAACTGCAGGTCTCGAGGAGCACAAGCAAACAATGGGTTATCAACGGTCGTTACTTTTGTGCCTCCACCTGCGCCAACTGGAGATTAAATGGCCCGTAATCCTTCCAAAGTAAACCCCGCACTGGCGCTGCGGCACACAAAATGTATCGAGGTATTGTTGGTGTCTGCGGACGATAAAAGGGGCCATGAGATTCACAGGGAGACGATCTCCGAGGAACTGACTTTGGTCCACCATATGACCTACTTTTTCAGCGTCCCGGGTGCTTCTTGTCTGTCGATAATCTGTCGAGTCCCTCTCGTCTCGTCGTAATTTTCATGTGTACAGAAGACATACATTAGATCGACGTTCTGGTGGAAAGGGAAATGGTACAGGTACAGGTTGCGTGAAAAAAAAGCTGTCGACAAAAGTGTTCGGGTTGTTTCTAAGCGTCGTCACGCAGGTTCGTGCATTTCCCGACCAACACTGGAGTTTCCGGTTGTCCATGTCTCGTATACTATAGGTGCCTCTGTACGCGAATTCGTGCGTGGAAAACTTTGTACCAAGTTGGGAGTTGCTACCCAAAGGACAAAAGTCAGGACTGGTTCTATGCCTCATCCTGTTCATGCACTGCATGGAGTAAGAGCTTTGAACACAGTTGCGTCGCAAGTGCAGTTGGACCCACCCTTGGTAAGACCTCGATGTCCAGACGAACAACTTTTTTGGCATTCTCCTGGGCCGAGTATTGGGAATGAGCTGGAAGAACCAACAACGTCCACACCTGCGAAATCGCAACCTGCTTGAGCCGCAGTCTGGGAAAACAGTCCATCATATCTTATTCACAGATCACTGCGTTTGCTCACATCAATCGCGAGTATTTTGGCAGCCCTGTGTACACACGCTGATGTTGATAGTGGTCCGACCTCCGTGGTCCTTCTTGTTGTGGGCAATTAATCTCCACGAGTTTGAGCCAAAACTTCCTGCTCTTCGGAAAACACGTGAACGCCGTTGCAATTTTATTTTCACAAGTTGCAATGTTGTTTTGTCTCCAACAGAGCCGAAATATGCTGGGGAGATGGTTACCTGTGGCTCACCTGCAGTTTGTGCACCGAGCGTAACTAATAAACCATCAGAAAGACCAAATTGACCCACGGACGATCGTCTTCGCACTGATCCTCGGACACATTGTGATGATGAACCATCTTGTGCTCTTTTTCTCATTTATTGCACAGAAAGCTTCACTCTCATTTGCTCAAAGTATCAAAACTGCACAAGACCTCACAGAGCAGCACCGTGGATGTACGAGCGAAAAAGTAAAGTGACGTCACGTCAGCGTGTTCGCCAACGCGACCGACTCGGCCGCGGTCAGAAGAGGCTGAGGGAGACGCTCGCCTCCCCGGCGGCGACGAGCACCCCTCCCGGCGTGTACCCGCACTGCGACACCGTCTCCGTCCTCGCCTGGAAACATCGTCCGACATCTGCACCACTTCAACGGTTCGCGTGGAACTCAGATCACGTAAACAGGAGGAGCACTGGACGAAACGAAGCAGATTTTGCTGGCGAAACCTGCTTGCTGACCATTTGTTCCTTCAGCGGTTTCGACTCATTTGTCCCCAATTGCTTCAAAAATTTAAGAAATGTTTCACACCCCTTCAGTCTGACCCAGTGCTCCTGGTTTACAAGAAGCAAAAAATCTTCGTCAGACGGTTGGGCACGACGAGGATCGCAGTCAGGTTCTTCGTAATCCAGGTGGTTCGCTCTGGGGCCATCGCAACAAAAAGAAGCATCGCTCACAAGTCTTCGTAGAGGAGCATGGCTGTGCGCTTGCAACTCACCTCCAGAGTTTTGACGCATTCTCCCTTGACGACGTCCCAGATTCGAACGGTGTCGTCCTCGCAGACGCTGGCGAGACGCAGACTGTCGGCGGAGAAGCTGACGGCCTGGACCCACCCGGTGTGCGCGCGCAGCACGTGCAGGACGCTTCCGGTGCGAGGGTTCCACAACCTGATCGTCTTGTCCCACGATCCAGACGCCTGGGGTGTGAGAAAACTTGTGTCTGAGTGGTTTTGACGTTGCGCATTCAACTTTTCAACGTCTCACGTCAATGATTTCGGGGGTTCGCAGGAAAATCAAGCGCAAGTCGATAACATGTTTTGAAGGGGTCTGCCACATACCAATGACCCGTTCGTTACATCTTGCTCAATCTGTTCTGAATGTGTACATGCAGGGGTGGACACAGCATCAGGTTGAGCGAACCAGACACCCAGGAACAAAACTTTCCACCTCCAACAGAGTGAGCGTTTTGCGTCTTTTGGGGTGAACTTTGCAAGGTGTTTTTTACTGGAACAAAGCCCCTTCTCTTTTTGGATTTGGGTGCTCACGTCAGCTCTCCATGAGGCACAGAACTTTGTTTTGAGGAGTTGGTTCGTGAGAAGAGTGATGACTAATCACTGCCTGCATCTGAGGTGAGAGTCCGAGTCTGCGTGTGGTCAAAAGAAATGAGTGTGTCACAGGTGGTGAGTTCTTTGCACAGTATGACATGTGTGTGTGTGTGTGTGTGTGTGTGTGTGTGTGTGTGTGGTGTGTTCTCACCAGCATGCCCGCCTTGGAGAAGGCTACACTGTGCACATTGCCCCTATGGCCCTCCAGCACCTTGGTTGAGTCTCCCGACAGACTCCACACCCTGACCGTGAAGTCCCACGAACCTGTTGCCTGCAGCGAAATGCAAACAGACACAATGAAGCAAAACGTCCATGTTGGGGACAGCTGTGGTACTTTGCACAAAATGTTTCTGTTTCTTTCGGGGCTTAAATTGTAGAACCCACTGCCCAGGAGATTCATTTTTAAGTGCAAGTTGAAGAATTTGTTTCACATCCCAACCTGCCAAAAACCCCAAGGAAACACGTTCTCAGAATGGAATGGAATGAAACAAGTCAGGTGAGACAAGTGCAGTACCCCTCAGGGGTGTCTGTGTGCACCAAAATTCCAGCATGTGAACCCTGGAACAGGGGTAAAATTTTGGAAAATGTATCTGCACCAGACCACGATCTTCTGAAATTTTGAACCCCTGTCAAGTCCCAATGAGGGCTTCAATTGTAGAACAAACTGCAGTTTGTGTTCCTCTGGCTCAGCGCAAGTTGAAAATTTTGTTTCACATCCCAACCTGCCAAAAAAAGTGTACAGTCCCCTCCTCGGTTGCTATTCGGCATAGAGTCATGTGTGCTTGCATGAGCGTCTTGCAGGTGGACAGCGCAATGGTGCGTCTGATCACAGCTTTGGGATTGGGTGATCACAACGTGGGAAGTTCTCCCAGCGTTCACCCCGTCATCCTTGTTTCATTCCTCCCCCCCCCCCTCTGACAGCTACTCGGTTGTAGCAGCGCAGCGTCACGTTGCAGACGTCCGGGGCGTAGTCGTGACACGCCTCGTACGTCAGGTTCGCGTCACCGCGAGGAATGAGTAGCGATCGCGCGAGGCCGTGCTCCCTCCCTCAGGGTGTACTTTTTCCTGAGAAAAGCTGACGCAACACTCACGAGAATCGCGTCTTTGGTCGAGAAGACGAGACACTGCACGAGATTCGAGTGTCCTGCCAAGCGTTTCAAAGCAGAACCAGTCTGAAAGGAAGGCGGAAATTCGCTGTCAGCGTCCACGACGTCAGCGACCACGCAAGAAACGGAATTCGGAAGGAATCTGCTTGACATGGTGGGATGTGATGAAAATGGGTCGCGCATTAGAGGTTCCGCTTCATCCAGGAAGCATCCGATTCCACTAATGGATCATGACTAAACGCACTGCCGCATTCACACGTGAATAAGTCGCACCCAACACTCAAACACAAGTCCTGTTGAAACTGTTCTGTGCTCATACCCACGTATTCGTCCCCATGGTCAAGTCGCGCCCGAATAAATTTGCGCTATTTTCTGATGCTCAGGTTCCATTGAAGCAATGGTTTCCGTGCGCAAGACGAACCCCTTTTTTGGGTGCACAATTTCGGGCCATAACGGTGTGTTGTTGGGGTGAATACGGTATTCCCGAACAGGGTGTGTTGTTGGGGTGAATACGGTATTCACGAACAATCTCTCACTGTCCATCCTCCACCCCGGAGCGCAACTCTCAAGGACACGGTGGACCGAAGCAGCTCAAGAGGAGTCGAGGCGGTGTAGTCTTATGGCCAGACACCCAAAATCAGGAGGCATGAGGTGAGGGTCCCAAGCCTCTACCCAAGGTCAGGCAGGTCTGGTGGCAGGCTCCTTGGCCCTCCTAGCCCTCCTACCTTATGCCTCCTCATTTCAATTCGCACCTGAAATGGCCAGACACTTATCAAGGCTCTGAGTGCCAATTGATATCATGTGTGAATTGAAATGAGGAGGCACCCCGTGTAAAAACATTGGAATGTCTCCCCATTTGGTTCCACCGGTTCACGCACCTGTAGATCCCAGAGAATAGCCATGCGGTCCCACGCCCCTGAGCACACAGCGGTAGAGTCCGGAGAGAACGACACCGCCTCCACGCTCTTCGTGTGGCCTGCCAACAGAAAGCGACTGAAAGCATCTCACTCTCCGTCTCCGATCAACCGCCCACTGAAGGAACCGTGATTTTACGGAAGATTATCTCACGTGTGAGAAAGCAGTCTGCAGTGTCTATCTTTGTCACACAGGCAGAACTTTGACGAAGTCCATGAGTAGAACTGGCTGAAGGACAGCTGCGCTATTCGTTTCAATTGGAACCGGACTGAGTCGACACTCTGACGGTGTGTACTCTGAGGGTGTGCACTCTGTGGGCATGTACTCAGGGCTTGCACTTCTTAGGGCATGTACTCTCAGGACATGTACTCCGAGGGTATGCACTCTGAGGGTGTGTACTCTGAGGGTGTGCACTCTGAGGGTGTGCACTCTGAGGGTATGTACTCTGATGATGTATACTCTGAGGGTGTGTGCTCTGAGGGTGTGCACTCTGAGGGTATGTACTCTGATGATGTGTACTCTGAGGGTGTGTGCTCTGAGGGTGTGCACTCTGAGGGTACGCACTCTGATGATGTGTACTCTGAGGGTGTGTGCTCTGAGGGTATGCACTCTGAGGGTATGCACTCTGGGGGTGTGCACTCTGAGGGTGTGTGCTCTGAGGGTGTGCACTCTGAGGGTGTGCACTCTGAGGGTGTGCACTCACCTCTCAGAACGTGGATGCACCGGGCGTCCCTCGTCGCCCAGATTCGGACGGTGGTGTCGAAGGACGCACTCGCGACGTGTTTGCTGTTCGGTGACACAGCAACTCTGCGAACAGCGCCTGTCAAGGAAATACAAACTTCAATGGAAAAGAAAAAAACTCCGGGCTGGTTTACGAGTAGAAGACAAGAGAACGGAATCATGCCAGAGACCTTGTCAGAATAGACATATTTTTGCACGAGTATTCTCCTTGTTGACAGGACTTTGGTTCAGTTCTTTCACAGGTAGCGTTTGCGCTTCTTGCTGCTGGACAGGTCAAGTTTTGAAATAACCGTCTGCAGCTTCAGGTCTTGCCGTGCTCGAATCTTCCAAATGGAGAAATTTCCATTTATGTCCATGAAACATTTCGGTTCGCATTGCTCCCAGTTCTGGAATGACCTGGTTGGGGGGTCGATCAAGCAACCATTGCGATCACAATATTTGTGAACGTGCGGTAGAAATGGAACGGAATGTGAAGCTCGTGCAATGACCACGAGCCTGAGACTCAGGATTGAGTGGGATGGACAATTGACATCCCCGCACGAAAGGCTGGCTTCAAAAACAGCATGGGTGTGCGTGGGCGTGCGTGGGCGGGGGATCCTTTTCACGATGTTCTGAAGAAAGCGTTTGGGTGAACATCATCAGTTGTGATTTTCCGAAAGCACCACTGGGGGACTCTCACGTGTTGGGCTCATCTGTCCAAGATGGCGCTTTGTTCGGACCTGACAGCTAATCTGGAGTCTTCATTTGTGTTCCGGATTGCAGGACCAACAATCCATGACTCACGCAGTTGTGTTCAGGATAACAAATCAGACAGTCTCTAACTCACCCGTGTGTCCTTGGAGTTCGCAGACCAACTGTCCGGAGAGTGCGTTGAAGATCCTGACCTTTTTGTCATCAGACCCCGTCACCATCAGCTCATAGTCCGGGGAAAATGCCACGCAGTTCACCTGCAAGCCGTCGCATTACATTCTGATACATTTCATGAGCAAAATCATGTCAGCTTATTGTTGGATTACCGTTACACAGATTGGTTGTTTGTTCTGTCCGTTTTCAGGGCATTGGGGTGCCTGCGCACACTGCAGACTGAAAGCTACATGCAGGTTTGCATTTTCCCTTGCATTTTCCTGGGAGGCACTGTTGCGCCAAAACTCAGAACCAGCAAGAAACCAGAAAAGTTCGTTTTGTTTGTCAGGACTTCTTTTGTGTGACCGAACAGCACAATTGTCGTATTTTCAACGGATCCCCAGAATCATCCTTGAGCCTCAGCCCTTATGTGTCCAATGAATGCAGAACTCACTTCGTCAGAATGACCACCAAAGCTCCTCAAGTCGATTTTGCTGTATTCGTCAGAAATTTTGAACATTGTGGAAGAATTCCCATTGACTGCATCCACAGAGAGTCACACACCACACAGAAACGCATGTTGACATACTTTTGCTTCGCGCCTTCACGCATTGCAAGCTCAAGATCGATCCAACAAGAAATCAATACCTCAACAAATCAATCAGGTTTTCTGGGAGAACAACAACAAGTAACCACAACAAACGGGAGAACTGAAGGATCGAGTTCTTATTAAGCGCAAGAGTTCACACACTCGCGGTTTCTGGGTGATCACACCTCGACTTTTCGGGACCTTTGACACCTTTGTGATTGAGAAGGAACCACAGTTTTCGGTGTGTGAACTCACAAGAGGTGTCGTGCCAACAGCCCTGTGGAACAAGAAGCAGCGCGCAAAGCAACTGCGAGTGCGTTGTTCTAGGGGGCGCCCCCCTGCGCGGAAAGGGGGTGGGTAGATCTACCTCCTTAGCGAGGCGATGTGACATGCGTGAGGAATATGGGTCTTCTTGGATGAAATAGATACTGTGTGCGAAGTCTTTTTGTATTCAACCCCACAGTGCTCTTTTGCTGAAAGGACATCGCACAATGAAAAGCCTTTCTTCCCGATTGGGCAGGCAAGCTTGGTCCCAGTCACAACGGGGAGTCGCCTTTTGTACCCAAGTTCGGGAATGGTGGAAAACAAATGAACACAAATCAAAAGAAAACGCTTCCGTCTCTGCGTTGAATACGCAAAGACCTGCAGTGGGGGACGTCGCCAGAACATCCATCAGGGAAGCAACGATCGGTGCTGATCGTGACCGGAAAGGGGTGCGACACGATGGTGCGCATGCGGAGAGGGAAGACATGCCTCCCGGAAACACCGCGCAGGGAAAGCGAGTGTTTTGTGACAAGTTCCGACATTTTGTATCCTTCACTTGTTCTCAAGGACCTTTTCCACAGGGAGTCTCGCAGTCCACAACAAACAATTTGTTTTGCAATTTCCACTTTCACGTACGCTTTTGTGGGTGTGTGTTGGTGGGAGATGGACTTCCGTCCCGACACGCAACTCGAGTTCGTGTATCATCGCTCAGAGCGAGATGGCGCAGCTGCCGAGATGGACCGGAAATTGCGACCGTTTGGAGAACAACGGAAAATACAATCAACGCATCTTTTTTTCTTCGCAGCGCCGCTTCTTTTGCGTCGCGTGTTGTTCATGGGTCGTTCACCCAGACGTTTGGGATTCAAGACCGAAATCCAGGCTCCCAGGGCATGAGTACACTGACGTACTTTTCAAACAAAGTACACTCACATTTAGAAACCATCATTTGGGAAACCTGACAAAAAGCAAGTGGAAAACAGAACAAAAGAACAATTAATGGTGTCAAATTGTCTCAAGTTACGATCAAATTATCGCTTCTTTTGCGTCATTTGTAGAAACTCGATCTGGAGACGGCGAACGTGCGGGATACTCCCCAAGTAGGAGGAAGCTCTAAACATTCACTCGCCGCCATCAACTAAATTGCTCATTAACAGGAAAAGCTCCATTCGCAGGAATCACCTGATGTGATCACTAAATTGCAACTTGTGCGAACACTTTCCAGCGGCTACAATGTCAAGGGAATCCTCTGCCTATAAAAGCGATGGCTCCGAGTCAAGAAGCAGTTTTGCGGTTTGGTACAAATTCAGCGGCGCCTAAATGTGAGTACACTTTCAACAAGAAGACACCGTATTCCCCCGTGCACAAGACGCGCTTTTTGTAACAACATCAATCAAAAGAAGGGGAGTGCGTCTTTCTCGCAAGCTGGCTTCTGTTGGGGTGCGTCTTTCCTTGAGTGCAAACAAAAGGGTGAATACGGTGTTGTCTTTCTTATTTTTGTGGAGCGCAATCAAGCTGGTCTCCATTTTGCGTGAATTCAGTGCAAATTGAGAGTACACGCATTTTCGCAAGACTTTTCCGGAGATATTTTTTCAAAGCTCTGCGTGTTACTTTCAGAAAGGTACGGATCTGAAACGTTCGAGTCTTGCTTGATGTGTATTGAGCGAACTGCAGTACGAGCGCCAAGAACGAATGTTGGTCCTTGGATTCTGAGGACCGAAAAAGAACAACAGGGTTTGTTCGGAGTGAAGGTCCAAACGAATGAGCTTCATGCCTCAGACAGATTTCTATTCTGCAGGGGAAAAAATCCACAGGCTGTTATTCCCAAATTTGTTCGGCCTGAACTAATCCATATCTGCGCAGAAATGTGTTTCTCGTTGGCATTTAACAAGAGCAAGAAATCTTGACTCCAGATGCGAACTCACACGGTGCAACGCAGCTCTTTATGTTCGTGCTCGTTCTGCACTTGGTATTTGGGAGAACAGTATCCACGTTTTGACATGGATTCTCACCAGTTTCCCCCACAGCAGCTAACGCACTGGTTGGTATACGTCGGTTCCGAAGCTGATTTACGCAGCGAGTTTTGATGGCTTGGGTGTGACGTGCTCTCTCCGCGGACACTTTCGTGGTTCGCTCTCCTAATGAGGCACTGAAGCTGTCCATTCCGGGTCCTAAAACACCAATTAACACCAGCAGGATGACGAAATCCGCTTGGTATCTCACTCAGTGAGCCTCACAGTCTTTTGGGACAAGATTTTTTTGCTGCAATTCTTGACTTTTTTTCGCAGACCATGAGCAGAACGGGAAGATGTTTAGTCTGCGTCACAGCCTGCGTACTCCTACTGGTCCACCTCTCCGCAGGTAAGGTGTCTCTATGTTGCTGAAAAAGTTTGATTGTGTGCAGCTTTGCCGCAAGAAAAACGGGAAGTTTTTTGTGATTTGGCTCTGCGCACTTCCGCGGAGGTGTCTTTTGTGTCAAATACCGTCCGTGCTGGAAGTTTGGTAAACTGAACTGGATTTCTGTCGTCTCAGTAGATCTAAACTGTTTTGGGAATGTCGCTGATTCGGAAACTGATAACATTGCCTGTGGTTGAGTGGGATTGTCCTGCGTTTCTGACGCAATACTTTCCCGTCAAGTAACAACGGACCAGGTTGTCCACCTGTGGGTCTGTTCGAAACGCACTTTTCTCATTGTCAGTGAGCCTTGAAAGTTGTGAACAAAATGTGAAACATTGTGCGAAAATTTGGTCAAAATGAATTGAAGGATGCTCTTCAAAGCTTGAAGCCAAACACCAAATAGTTTTGCGAACAGCAAGCAAACAAGCAGCAGAACCAACCGCTCCGTTTTTACAATTTTCTGAAGAAATGTTGGGTTCCCACTGGCAAACAGTGCACGTGCGCGGGTGAGACAAGAGGATCATGATTGCTGACCATCATTGCAAATTATTATTTTCCTGGCTGTCAGTGTGGCGACAGCTTTCACCCCCCGGGACAGGGGGGAATAATAAAAACACCCGCAGAGTTGCGCACACCATTGGGACCGACCGACCACAATCTATAGAAATCGTGGAAACAAACTCTTCGAATGAAACTTTAGAGGACGCGAGCAGTTCTTTACTCAACTCCGCCCTCCCATTGGAAAGCAACGCCCAGAATTTGATACACATCCCAAAGTAGTTCCTCCTGTGACCGAGGCAAGAGAAGTCGAGCTTGTACGCGGTAAGAGCCATTTTTCGTGTCTTACCGATCCATCGCAGTCGGTTGTGAACTTTCCTTGCGTCCGGAAATGAGAACGTATAAAAACGATGTGCGCCGCTATTGCGTGGGATTCATAGCACTCTGGCCATGTCGAGAAGTTCTTGACCCGCAAAGCAGAAGGCTTCAGTGGTCCGCCCTGTCCAGTAGGAATGTAAGGTTGCAGGGCCCTGAACTTCTGGTGCTTCCCCCATCGTCCCTTTCGTGTTCTCTGGACGGCCCCAAGGTTTGCTAGCAGGCA
>JAAUXT010138507.1_pt1 | contig 46267 bp, 33 predicted proteins | sample 7278171 | NCBI WGS metagenome assembly JAAUXT01 (sample SAMN14350112, study PRJNA611818) | marine sediment metagenome | isolation source: surface marine sediment (1.8m) | place: French Polynesia: Moorea | collected 2018-08
CAAATCAGAGCAAGGCAAATCAGAGCAAGCCAAATCAGAGCAAGCCAAATCAGAGCAAGCCAAATCAGAGCAAGCCAAATCAGAGCAAGCCAAATTTCCTCAAATCACCGCGAGCTCCATGGAGCTATTTTTTGGTTTCACATCAAAGTCTCTCAGACGTAAAGAAAGCACTCTTGCGCTTGTTGCTCAAACTTGTGTACGGTAGTTTTTGTGTCTCTTGCATGCTCACACAGTCTGCATGAGTGTGCGTGAGTCCACTTGAGCATTTGAAGGGTGACATAAATGAACTCGTGACTGCATTTGCAGTTCCAATTTGCTAAACCTTGGTGTTACGTGGCAGTTTTTGCCGCGGTGCACAACGGTTCAACCATTCTCTCCTTTTTTTTGTTCTCGATCCCGCCCCCTCCCTGTTTCAATTCCTGCATGATGAAGCTCTTGATGTTGAGTTCTGAGTGTTCTGAAATGGCCAATTGAGTCAGATCGCATCAGACCACATGCGAATACCTGTCAGCACAAATCGTGCATCATTTTCTAGATTTTGATCATTGCTTGGTTTTGGGTGAACCACCGAAGTGATCGACCACCGGGATTGAGTCACACATGAGCCCGATCCATATGTGTGGGTGCATTGCGACCACAAACGCACAAGCACCTCGCTAATCATCACTCATGGTCTCAAAACTTCTATCTTCGGCACAGGTGTTTTGAGTTGGGGCTGAAAGAGAGGGACAACACAGGTCTGAAGTTCCCTGAGTGGAATCTGTACTTCAAAGCCAAATGTCTTTCTGTGCTTTTCACCAGAGAGTTGGGCAGAAGACTGGCAGGTGAGTCACACGCCCCGCTGAAATGTTTCCCGTTGACGAGTTCGAGTCAATGTCGTTGTGAAAAAGTAGTCGCAGGTAAATTTGTTTGATCAAAGGACGGACTGGTCTCATTCTGGACTGACACGCAGCCAATTTCTCTAAAGTGCATCTGATAGAGTTTCTGAACCCACCAACTCCCAAGATGGTTTCGTGTGGAAGTGCAATGAACTTCGGTGATGCAAATCAAAGTTTGTTCCTTTTCAGGAACCGGAGTGACAACGTATTGCCTACACCCAGGCTTTGTTTGGACAAATTTGTTCGAGAAAGTGAAACAAGAGAATGAAATATTTCACTTTCTTTTCCTCTTCTTCAAGTGGTATACACGCTTTCTCTTCATCCAGAGAACATCCAATGAACAGAGGGACACGAACATTTGGAATTGAACGAAACAAAATTTGTGCTTACAGGTTGGGACTGAGCCCCGAAGAAGGGTCGCAGACGTCAATTTTCTGTGCTGTGGACGAGAGCGTGTCCACGTCCACTGGGAAGTACTACGACAACTGCCGAGAGAAGAGGCCCAACAAGCTGGCGCTGGACAGCGATTTGGCCCGCAGGGTGTTTGACCTCACACTCAAGTCGCTGGGAGAGTACGCGGACGACGCCAGCGCGTAGAGTCGATCAACACCATTCCAGCACATTTACTCTGCGTGCCAGATATATACACAACAATTGTCAAATTCTGCTCAAATGTGCCTCGATATCAAGGACACTGGTGCGAGAGGAAATACAGGTATACAATCAATCCCTCACCTCTGTTTCTATGACATTGCAAGAACGACAACTCGTGGCCCACAATTCTTGGACAGCGGCATGCAGGGCGTTCGTTGCGAGAGAGAGCTCAGTGAAAGCCTCGGGTCCACCTGCAAGAGGTGCTTGTGACAACCAATACCAGACAAAAGGCAACGCAACAAAAGCCTCCACGCAACAAATCAATTGTAACCGCGCTGGAAGCTTCGAAGACACCAAAAACGTTTCGCAGATCTGTTTCCAGGGGAAATACGAGGTATCGAAAACAAAAGTTCCAACTGAATGCCGACATGCAATCTGGTTCGTTTTCATACTGAGCTCGTGATTTGGCTTTGTGCTCAGGACCCATGCAGGTGCCAGCTTATGGCTCTGTGCATGCAGTCTTTTCATTGTGTTTTGTTTTGTTCTGTCTGGGCATCCAAACAAGTTCAACAGAGAAACACAGCAGGTTCGGAACGATCTGCTGTTTTCCGTGCCTCAATTCCTCCGAAAAGATCATTTTTCCTCTGAGAAAAATGTCAATGTTTTGAAAAGCCAACAAACAAAAAGAACCAACGTCCAGACGATGAACATTTTGCTTCGACAATTGACGCTCGATCGCCGCGGAAACAGGACAAGGGCAATGGTTCTTGAAACTGAAGATATCATCAAACAGCTTTTCTCCAGCTTCGTGGTTCCTTGCTGACATCACTGCGCGAGCACATGCACAGGAGATAAAATCCTGAACACAAATTTTCGACTCATGAATGCAAGACGAAACGTGTTCCGAAAAACAGCTTGAGTGATATTTTTGGGTGCAGATTGACAGCGTGAGACCTTTTTGGCTGACACATCCAGACAGGATGAGACTGATAAGGACTTACCATCTGTGTTTGTTGACCCTGCCACATCTGTGCTTCTCAGAAGTAGTTCTTGGTAAGAATTTAATGTTCTTTCATGTCCCCGCACATGCTGATCTAACGCCAAAGCACAGTTGTTCACCTTCTGTTGCCTTTTTATGGCAGAATGAACAATTTTGACCGTGCGCAGTGAGTTCGTTTTGCTTCCGCTCTCTCAGCTAGGGTGATGTACATATAAAATTGTCGGTCATACACCCGGTGGGACCTTCAACAAGACTGTCCGCTCTCACGGGTACAAATGTTGCTCGAACTGATTTCACTCCGAAAGAATACTTTGGCGGTATGGGGTGTGAAGTAAGCGACAAAAATGAACATTGTTCTGATATTCTGATTTTTGTTGACACAATAGAGGAAACTCAATTGATTGCATCCCTCTTCAAGTATTTTTTCTTTGCATCTGTGAACATGCTATGTTTCTGCTGAATTAAGTCACCTGCTGCATGGTCCACAACGCTGAATGAATTCGGTTCCTACTTCTGTGCTCTTCTTTCGTTGCGCGTGCAGGACATGAGTAGAGAAAGTACACCTTCATGTGTACGCTTCCCTTCCCATTTTCTGATGTCACGCACATGCTGAAGCGCCCAAAATGCTTTGCATGCTACACTCAGCGGAAAAAGCAGAAATGCCCACCAGATATTTGGGAGGGGCGCTCGAGATGCTGACCAAGAGAATACAAACAGTGCTTGGTGCACTTGGGAAGGGGCACAAAGTCACTTTTAGAGTTAACACATGCATCATTGTAACTTGCATGGTGTTGGTGAAAATGGGCCCAAATCGATTCCCTCCTCACGTTTCAGATTTTCGAAATTATGACACAAACTCTGAGCAAGTTCTCAAGCAAACATTTTGAAAATTTCTTCGGAGTAATTTCAGGATTTTCATAACGATCCGGATTTTTTTAATGCAGCCGGAATTAGATATCTGTTTTTCTCCACATGTCTCCTCATTCTCTCAATCATAAGTGCCAGGATTTCAACAGCATATGTTTCTGGCGGCAGACATTCCCCTTCACGTGTGACAGCTGTTGAATAAGCATTTCATCTCTCACTCACAATTTATCACTCACGAGATATTCGCTGCCAATTTTGTCGCGAGTGTCGTTTGAGCACCAGCCTCACATCCAGTGGGGAATGGGTCAGAGGGCTCAGGGTGGATTCTTGAGTCCTTCGGGGTGCCAATTTCAACCTTTCACCAGGCTTCGGTGAATTGGGGACAAGTCACGCACTGCAGTGGCAACATGCAGATCGGAGCCCTGCAAAAACAATGTGTCAGTCCGCAAAATGATGCATCGTCAGATCTGGGAAAGTTCTTTTTCGCATCATAATCTTCTCAAAATTTGTCAAGGCTTTTCCACAACAAGTACAATTTTGGACCCTGGCTGGGATCGCGTTTATTTGGGATTTGATGCTCATGCACCAGACAAGCTCTTCTGTCTTTTCAAGGTTGCACGATGGCGCTGGCCAATTTGTCCTTTTATGGACCGAAAATAGATTTTGAGCCTCCAATCAGTAGTTTCATCCTTGGCCACACAGTCATTGCAACAGGTCTGGGTGATCAAGTGGAACGAGGAGGTGCCCCTTTTTCATCGCTCCACCGACATTCTTTCCGAGCGAGGATCCTGTGCAACTTGCATTGAGCTGTTCGTACGAAGCGGAAATCTCTCAGACATATTTTCACTTCTGATGAAGCCTCACGGTGACACACAAATCTGTTTGGAGTGAAAAAATTCTTTGCAAGTGTTTCCTTTGGAATGTGGCGTCACAATTCCAGATTTTTGAGGAAGGCTCTGATGCCGTTTGCGTGCTCCCGAAACGTGGTTGACTGAGAAACACTGAGGCCGTTTCAAGTCACGGTGGATGTCGCCTTTGTTTGTCACCTCGCGTCCATGCATGCACTGCTGCAGCTTTGCGTTACTTCCGGCAGATTTACACATCATTTGTTTTCCTTTCAAAGAATTTCTTTGTGCGCATGGACAGACTCACTCAAGGCAAGACAACATCAGGCATTTGATGAATGGGCTTCAGTAGCGGGAGGGAGAGAGAGAGAGGTTTCAAGCTGCAGGCGCGGAACCACAGTTTGTAATCGCTGGCAAAACATTGAAGTCCTTTTGATGTCTGCGAAATCCCCCCTTTTCATCAGTTCTACACACGCGCATTCAAGATTCGAAAGGGAATACGTCAAACAAAAGGCCACTGCAGTGTCCTTTCTGTCTTAGAGCTGATTCTCCAGCGCTGAGTCTGGGGACGATGACCTGCTCTGACGCCGTTCCCCACAAGGCTTCATCTCGGACATGTTTGCAGATCGGTCGTCCCAGGCGCGTACTGCGCTCGAGTACGTGGAGAGGGTGCGTAACAGTCCCTGCGACGGCGGAACCGAGGAGACGCTCCCGGTCAACTTCGACCACTCCGCGTGGGACAAGTACGCAGCCGTGGCCTTGAAGATGTCCAATCTGCTCACCAAGATTCTCCTCCAGAGTGACGCGGGTTTGTAGAGGAGTCCTTGACGTGCAATTGGGCCAGTGGTCGAGAGGATCTCTGGCAAACGGGGGCTTTTGATGTGGATTTATCCTCGAAGTCCTGGCCTTGTCCATTCAATGGATCGTGCTCTGATGAGCCTGGTGCAAGGCTGGAATGGATGACACTGTCAATGCTGTGAAATGCTTTGGGGGTAAAATGTCAGCAGAATGCACGCAAAATAAGCCTCAGTTCATCTTTCCAAACAGGGCAGGGTTCCCTCGGCGGCGTCAGTGAGGAGTTTCTGTTCAATTTGGTGCGGAACAACGTGGACGATGACTCGCCCATCTTCGGCTCCGCCATCGCCGTCGAGGAGTGGGTCTTTCCCAAGTACAGGATCTTCTGCCCGTACGCGTATCACAAAGGAGTGAGTGTAAACCAGTGTTTGATTTGTGTTTTCTCGGTGTTCTCGTTTTCGAGAAACAGCCAAGTTTACGCTCAACAGGATATTCACGAACAGACAGACATGCAAGAAGATTCTCAACCACTTCTGTGTCTCTAGTGCACATCAACTTTCTGTTAATTTCTTGGAACATGTTGACAAAATTCTTTTGTTCAACTGTGCCAATTCAGTGCTTCCTTTTATTGAATCCGTCTTTTGCTGTACGTATGTCAGCGTGCACGAGTCAAATGTTTGGGGAGGCTGCCGTCAATTTGGTGTCTCCTTTTCACTCGTATTGTTGTTCACGGGCGGATCCAGGAGACAACGAAAGCCCCAACGCATGAACTGAACACTCTCCCGTGATTAATTTCACGCGTGTGTCTTTTCTTTTTGAATATAAACCATGTCGCACCGAGCGATCGCATCCTCAACACCCCTCCTGACCTCCTCGTCCTGCAAGTGGCGAACTTCATGTTCGTGATCCCCTGCAAATGTCACGATGAAACAAGGAAGAAAAACGACTCATTGTAAACTGCAAAGGAGTTGACATTTTCTTTCACGTGTGAACTACAATCGAAATCCGGCTTCAAGTGGTGCAAAGATCACCGAAGGAAGATGCATGAACTCCTCGCAACACGGAATGTGGTGTTGGAAATAGATCTGCGCAGGAAACGGCAGTGCACATGCATGAAATTTTGATTTTGCTGTCCCCCTTGTCGGCTGCTGCAGAGGTTAGTTTGGTCATTTGTGTACGGAAGATAAATCTCGAGTTTCCACTCCTCCATGCAGGGAAAGACGTACTCTCACGACATCTCGCTCAACTACAACTACCTCGACCCGGCCACGGAGTGGTACCACGTGTTGCGCACGCGAAACTGGACGGACGCCAACGTCACCGTCAACTACGTCAAATACAGGTCGGCAAAATGTGAACCTGTGACTTGAAACCAGGAACCTGCGTGGATGCTAGGACCTAGGCTCTGGACGCTGGGACATGGCAGTCTGAGAATCTGGGACTGCAGGGTCTTGGAACTTGTGAACTTGAACACGGGACCTTGGACTTGGAACCTGGAATCTCAGAATTTAAAATCTGGCATCTGAGACCTTAGAATCTGGGAAACGGGGACGGGGTCCAGGGACCGTGGATGACTGACATTCACCCGAGTTTTTTGCACTGCATGAGTGGTATGGATATTCGCTTGACAAAGATCGGAAATGTTTTCAGTTCAAGAGACACGGATTGAAAATAAGAACATACCTCGACCTTGCTTTGTCAATCTCTGAAGAACCATACGGCAAAAAAGAATAATTTTCCCCAGAATTACCCCAGAATCCTTCAAATGTTCGCATGACTTATTCCTTTGACAAAAATCTTTGACAAGGATGCTGTGTAGGTTGCTGGAGATACCGATCGACACACGAAACATGGCAAACAAACGCGGTCACAAACCTCGAAAATTCTTGCAATGCACACCCAAACCACAGACAAAGAGTCTGCCCCAGGTGCGATTCGAGCACTTTGCCGCGCGCAGATTCAACGCAACGTCGCACGACGCGGAGCGCGCGCTGCGGCAGCCGATGGCGGCGCTGGACGACGGCTACTGGACGCTGCCCTACTACGACTGCGGCGGCGGCGACATCTGGATGGTCACCTATTCGGCTCCCATATTTGGCTTCGATACCAACTTTGTTCCAGTTTTCAGGTTCGTTGAGTTAGTTCAGATTTGCTGAATTCAATCTGGGAAACTTGGAGAGGAAACCCACATCGGCACTGCTGCAGTGACATAGCTTTGAGCGAAAAGTATGGCAAAGTTTGTGCGAAAAGCTTCACGATGTGGTTGAAATCTTAAAAGATCAAAACTTTGTCAAAAACATTTAAAATGCCAACAAATGCACACGCATTCGGTGGCATTCACGCTTCTTCCTTGCTCGCAAAGTTCTTGTTTCGCTCAGTTTCATTGGCAGCTCGTGTTTCCAAGCAAGTGTACTCCCATTTGGTGCTTGCGGCTGGAAGCGAGCGAAATTGCCTGCAGCACTCAGTTGACTTCTTCAGTTAGAGGCTGTGGCACACTCGGTGTTCACGTTAATAGCTAATTACATTTGTTCTGTTCTTGTACCAGAGGAATCGGCACAATAGACATTGAGTTGACAGACTTTGACATCAACCAGTGCGACATGGACGAGTCGGGCGCGCACGACGTCGAGGAAGGTTCTGTCGACGTGTTCCGCGAAACTCATCACTGCCCTCCGACCACCGTCGTGCGTGTGTTGGGCTCCGCGTTTTCACTTGTCTTGACCATTGGCTCCGACGCCACTCAAAACTTTTCCTTCAATTTACTCTTCAAGAAAATGCTCCCTGGCGGTGCACATGCGCGTTCTGTTGAGACGTCCAGCTTTCAATCTTTTCAGTGCGTGCCCATTGCCGCAAGAGGCTTTGTTCCGGGGGCGTACAAGTGCGTTTGTGCGCGGGGATACTACTTTCCTGTCGTCAAACTTCCTCCAGAAGAGAAGTACTTCTCTGGAGATGACCTGGAACGATTCCAAGTCAATTCGTCAAGCAATGGGTCAGATGCTGATCTGGGCTTGACATCTTTTCAGTGCATTCAGTGCGCGGAGGTACTTTGTTCTCAGAAATAAACAAATGAAGTTGATGAATCTGAAGACTGGACATTCCTCCTGACTGGACATTCGATTTTGTTTGACTTTCTCGTGGACCGTTTTGAATTTCTGCGTGTACTGTATCGACAACATTACAGGGCTGTGAGACTTGCGTGGATTCGGCGCCCTGCCTCTACAGCTTCACGTACGGACTGCGCGTTTGCCTCCTCACCCTGACGGTCGCCATCCTCTCGCTCATCGTCGTCTGCAGCCTCATCGTCAACCTATACAAGGAGAAAAGGGTGCGCATCAACCGTTTCTGCACTCACACAAGTGTGATGGATGTGGACAGGTTTCTTGCACCAAATTACTCGCATGTGGGATGTGCATGATGTCAAGTCAACCCAAACGCGTATTTCCTGCTTCTGCTGTAACCAGAAAAAAAATGAGAACACATTTAGAATCGAGCATGCATGCAGGAGGTTTTGCTTCTAATTGCGATTCCCATTTCAGGCAATCAAGTCAGCGAGTCCCTTGTTCCTGCAAATTATGTCGGGCGGAGCGGGCCTCATGTGTCTCCCGGTGAGTGGCTTGGACCAGGGAAGGAGACAGGTAGACAGGATGACTTCTATCCCATGTTTCTCGTGGAAATAGACACAGTAACTGTCTCCTTGTGAAGTAGTCTGCTAGATTAGGCACACGACAGCGCCAAACACTCGTAGTTTGTCCAAAATGTCAAAACATTGATCGACCACTTTTCCCAGATAAAAAGTTCGTGAAAGCTTCCAAATGCTTCCGAGGAAAGGAACAGAACGAACAAATCTACGTACAGAATCCACTTAGGTTGTCGAAGTTGGTGAATGGTTTTTGTTGAAAGGTGAACGCCTCTCGTTGGCTTCTGATCATGTCATTACCATGGGTGCGACAGTGGACCCAGAATTGAGGCCAGGAGGGAGGAGACTCTCATCCAAAGACACAGCTTGTAATTAACAAGATTACGCGTGTGGTGCAAAGCTTGATGGCCAAATCAACTTTGGACCAAGCCCCATGGGCGTCCCCAGGATCCCCTGGATGGAGGTGTAAGATGTACCAAACCGAAATCGGATGTCTGGCTTGATAATTCTGTTTTGCTGTCTTGCGTCGAAGCAAGCGATCCACACCCAACTGCACGCGACAACATGAAAACATATCAACAAACAACGCGGCCTGCATGATTCATCGGCTGCTCATGTGATTTGGCAGATGTTCATCACGTTCCCGGAATCCTCTTCAGCGACGTGCATTGCCTCAGTCTGGCCACAGCACCTGGGATTTTGTCTCCTTTACGGGGCGCTCCTGCTCAAAACGTGGAGGTACGAGAAAATAAAAACGAAACACGCAACACGAATTCTAATGCTTTGTGTTTCATTTTAAGAGAAAAGACGTTTTTAAATTGATCTTTTCCTCAAATGCTCAAAGGCCAAGAGTTTGTTTCATCTGTGAAAAGTTGTCATTTGAGTGTTACAAAGTGCCGCGGTGAAAAAGGTCAACAGCGACATCAAAACCGATTGGCTCTCCTCCCATGCAGTTTCAGCAACCACTGGTACAAGTTAATTTTTGTGGCATGTCAAAGACCGAACCGAACAAAACCAGTTTCCACTTTTTTCACGAGCAGGATTTCCATGGTGTTCAAAGTGAAGTCTGCTCGGAAGCTGCAGCTCTCAGACAAGGTGCTCGCGCAGCGCTTCGCGCCGATCCTGGGCGTCGCTCTCGCCTACCTCGCCGCGTGGATGGCCGTCGGTACGCCCAAGGTCGTATGGAGGGTCAACTCGTCGGACCTCAAGTTCAAGGATTGTTCAAGTACCTTCTGGGGCATCGTTGTGTTCGTTGGTGAGAGCATCCTTCCGAACCAATCTATTTTACAGTGAGGATCCACGCGCATGCAGACTTTGTGGTCACAAAAGAACGCAAACCAACCAAAAGACGGCAGGGAAAGTCTTGTGAAGCAGATCGCAATTCAACAACAAGGTGTGACCAAACAAAGAGAAAAAAACGCGTCTGTGGAACATTCACCTCTCTGGTTTGACAAATGTCGGTTGCAGGAGAAGGGCTGTTCCTGCTGTGGGGAGCCTATCTCTGCTATGGTGTCCGCAAAGCTCCGAGCCATTTTAACGAGAGCAAATACATAACGTGGTCCATCTACAACAACATCATTCTGGGAACATTCGTTCTCATAACAAGGTGCGTTTCTTGACTGACAAATAATCTTTGCCTCTTTTTTGTACGCATGACAGAACGGAATTCGTCTCGTCTGTTGCGCTCCACGCACTTCGATAACCTTGCGATGCATTACGCTGAAGACTTGTCGTGCAATTAGGCACGGCAAATTAGACGGCAGCGAAGTTTTCAGTGATAGACTTTTCAGCCCTGAGGTTCTGTGATTCTGCCATGTATTTCGTGACAATTTATTTTTAATTACTGTTCTCAAACCCCTTTAAGATACTTCATAGCGACTTCAGAAGGCCCTGACATACTGTACGTGGTGGATTTCGTCTATCTGAATGTTTCGGTCACGTGTACAATCTGTCTCATCTTCATTCCAAAGGTTTGGCTTCGAGAATTCAGCATTTTCAATTCGAAGTCCAAATCATGATACCTGAACAGTTCACAGAGGACCGAACTCTTGTCCGTGCAGATATCAGCGCTCTGGCAAGGCAAGGAGGGAGAGGAGGCAGCGGAAGCCGATGTCAACAACACGACAGCCACAGGGTTCCCCAGGACGAAGAATCGTCAGAGCGCCCGCGATGAAAACAGCAAAGAATTTGTACATGCTGCCGTTCAGACAGAGCTAACAGTGGTGAGAACACCTTGCATGTTGTTCATGGGACACAACTGTTCTGCCGCACACAGGCATGCATGGAGAACGTTGACTGGTGCAACAGAAGTCCAAGAGGACCAACATGGCTGCACCTGAACACCAACCAACTGGACTTTCACCCTCTCCTCACACCCCAGTGACTTTTCGCACTGTTGGGCTGTATTTCTAAACGTGTGGTGTCCCTCCCTTCTCTTTCTGGCCAGTGTTGCCAGATTTGAAGAGAACAAGGCGCCCAAAACAGCACCGAAAATCGCCCAAAAAGAGCCCAATGTCAAATTCACAGAGCCCAAAAGAGAGCCCAATACAAAAAATTTCAAAATAGGCATGAGTTTTTGAGAAAATGTATAATTTCTTATTGGTAAAAAATGATAAATAGATTCCTTTACCTTTATCTTTTTGGATGAGGCTGGTAGATTTGTATGAATCTAAATGTCTGAAAGAGTTACTGTTTGATATTTCTGTTTTGATAGACAGACAAAAAGATTTAGACAAATTCACCAAAACCTTTTTGCATTAAAGTTACTTCACAATAAGCTGTAAATAATGAAATGCTCTTTAAAGCTATAATATTCTTGACTGGGCCATTTTTGTCTCAAAATATTTTTGTGGATACAAACTGAATTTTAGCCTGTTATTGTAACTGTCAAAGAAAAAATTTGAGACAAATCTCAATATTTTTAAAATACTTTCTGAAAAGTTCAAAAACTTTCCAGAAAATTTTGGAAAATCTTTGATTTTTTGGGTTTTTCTTAATTTTTATTGATTTATTTTTATTTTTCTCAAAATGTCCAAAAAGAGCCCAATTGGTGGAAAGAGCAATTCCAGAAAAAAAAGAGCAACTCAAGGAAAAAAAACCCGCCCAATTTGCGGTTTCTCGCCCAATCTGGCAACCTTGTTTCTGGCTAGAAACCGACCCCAACCCCTCTCTCCTGACATGTTCACACAGTTCAGCTGTGAAAGGTTCTCATTATAACAGCCTGGGTCTTGTCAGATGTTTGACTGGTTACGTGCACTGTTGCATCATAAGAAATCGTTTTGCGTGTTTGGTTTAATTCTTTGAAATGGAGAGGCGTGTATTGGCGGGTGGGTAGTTTGCGTTTTGTGTACGAGCTGTTTGCATGTCAGCAATAGACGACACGTTTCAGATCTGTGTTGTCAATTCCAAGTGTTGATTTGGAAGCCAAAACGAACAACAGTCAAGCTCTTTTGGCTGAATTTCCTGCAAACAGTTCTGATTGCATAACCAAGCAACTGTACTTCAGCTTGTGCGTTGTTCCATGCAGGTGACCGGGCCACCCAGTCTTCCAGCGAACAACGCGCCTCTGCCGCTTATCTCGAAGGACAGGCCTTCTCCTGGCCTCACCATGCAGAGGCGCAACAAAATCTCACCTCATCCACAAGCGGGAAACACTGATTCTTACCCCTGCAGTTGATTCAACTCAACCGAGAACCACACCCAGCAAAACTATGTGTTCGCGACAAATTGATTTCATGCAATTCTCGTTATTGTCTCACAAATGAGACAACAGAACTGTTGGAAAAAGTCGCAGTTGATCACATGTGCATGTCTTCTGTTCTTGATTTGTCGGGAAAAGTACTTCGATGCACGAAATGCTTCCAGCAAAAAAGGGTTGGTGCCTGGTTTGTCTCTCCAGCATTTATTTTTGGATTGGAGCGGTCAGCTGGGGTCGACTCCAAGTTGGAGAAACCCCAATTTTCAAAAGTTTCTGCAAACACAACAAAAAATATTGTTGCACCGTGAAGGCAAACAAAAGTCTTTCCTTTGAGGACCGTGAGTGGGTGATATTGTTTCTTCTATCCACGCATTGACGCGCATCCACGCACTGACACTTTCTCTGCGAGTCTGGTACCGTCGTTGTTGATTGAAGTGATGAACAAGTTTCTGTGATCTGTACAAATCTTGAAGTCAGACAAACCCAGCTGTGTGTGATGTTCATGACGTACGTTGCTTCTATATTTCTCAATGTCCGTTGACCTCCTTGCCCCCCCCCTCTCCAAACAAAAACTCTCAGTTGAGTTCCAGGTATCCTGTGTGCTTCAGCATTTGCGCGTCAATTGAACTTCATCCCCCACAAAAGTTTGAACGCGCATGATTCTTTGGTTCGAGACAAGACTGCTTGAGCTTGGAAAAAATATCTGCACAAAGTGTTGGGAAAAGTTTGATGGTGACCCATCTCCTGATGGACCACCATGCCTGTGGTGACTTTTCATTCGTTCAACGCAACTGAGAACAAAGAAATATTTGTTTTGTGTGTGTGTGCATGTGTGTGGTGTGCGTGTGTGTGGTGTGTGTGTGTTCATCAGAATCGCTTCCGTAGTTTTGAAGGGGAAGGTGGAAGAACGTCCGACCATGGCAATTGTGTCACTGTCAGGTGTCCGCACTTTCGATCTCATGGAGGCTGCAAAAGTATTGATCCGCGTGGAAAGGAAATGAAAAGCATTGCTGTCTGTCGAACCTATATTATCAGTAGCACTTGTACGGTTATTTACAAATCTCCATGGTGATGACGTCACATGTCAATAAAGCCAGACCTTCACAGGAATGTGCATAGAAAGTGACAGCACCTGTTGGGAAAAATTAAAAATTCGAATTATCTTCTGGATTCACCTGTTGGTATCCCCGAACGACGCTTTCTAAAACTTAAAATCTCGGTCAAACCCATCAGGTAAGCGCTGCTTGTGCCTCATGTGAGAAAAAGTCGATTGGATATGTTTTGTGGAAAGCGGATTCCATTGTCGACGCTGCAGGGATGACATCGGATACGAGAGATCCTATCGTGCTTAGCGCCCCTTTCCTCTGAACTGTCTGCATGATTTCAATCCCACAAGCCAAAACTTTCAAAACAGAATTCAAACCGGACCTGTCCACAAATACCAACAGAAGCATTTCGCGTGCATTCAGTGCTTCGAATATTCTCAGTCGGCTGAGAGAGAAACATTCAGCTCGATTCGTGAAGGCTTCATTTTTGGACCCTTCACAAATCATGTCAGGCAATATTTTTTCACAGAAATCCAAACTTCTGTGTTTCAGTAAGTCTGTATGCCTGGTTTGGTGTAGCTGGAAATGGGTTGTGGGGCCTCCTCCTCAAGCGAACCACCCTCAAGGGAGGGGTCGGCAGGCAAAGCCAGGTCTGAGGAGCGGGACGCAGACGATCAGAAACTCGTCTCCAATGGAGAAGTCAAAACCAGACATCTGCATCTGAAAGAGGACAATAACAACGGGAGTCTGGACAGTTTAAACAGAAAAAAGAAGGCAACTCGGAACCAAGTGGATCCTCTGGTTCCTGTGTCTCAAACACCAGGTGAGTGGACTGCGAACCGGCGAACTTCCACGACAAATGAACCACCATGTCCAGGGCAGATCCATGGTGCGGGGTTCGTCACAAGTGTCTTCCGTCGGAGCCGCCCCTGACCAGACCCTGGGTTTACCCTGAGAGCGTACAAATGTGTACTCGAGGCACATGAAAGATAAATGTTTCATTCATCAACATTCCACCACGCCTTGTGAAAATTTCATGACACACGTGTGTGAAAGACTTCCGCAACGAGGAAAACTGTTGGATTGAAAGTACAAGTACTTGGATACATGAATAATGAACCTTGTTTGCGCTTCAACGTGAAAGGAAGAAACCAGTCTGCAGCTTCGTCAACTTCAAACATTTTCGCACGACTCCTCAAGCAAAATACAAAACTTGTTCATTCCAATTGTCACGAATTGTTCCAACTGTTCCAACCTGAACAGGACAGAGAGTGAGGTGATCCCGAAAATTAAGGAACTATTTTTCATTTGTCTTTGCAGTGCCAAAAGCGATTGCTTTTGACATCAGTTTGGACAACGACATCAACAAAATTTTGTACAAGAAACCACCAAGAAGGCTCACTGTGAGTGGAACTTTGCGTGTCAAAAATGTTTCCGCCCATGCATTCGCGGTTGTACCGTGGCTCAGCGCGAAAGTCTGCAGTTGATCTTCAGCAAATAGCAAAGTTTCCGTTGTTGACATTTCAGGGCTTAGAACCCTTAGACAATGCACCCAAACTGACAGCAGAAGCTCTGCAAGAAAAGATGAGACTTGCCGAGGAGAAGCGGAAAAGGGTAAGGCGATCACATTTCACATCGAGTGAAAAACTGAAAATCAGAAAAGTGTTTTGTGAAAAACCTGTGCGTTTAAAGATACATTTAAGACGAAGCAAGCTTCACAAGGACTGACGTGCATGTTGCAGCAACTGGAGAAGAAAAGAGCGGCGTCTCGAAAATCGTCGAGGTTACGGAAGAGGTTAACGGAAGCCAAAATGATTGACGATAAGGCTTCAGAAACGAGTGAGGTGAGCTTACTTCTGTCCTGACACTGTGTCTGTCGCCTGTGTGAGGTTGATTTCAAGACAATGCTGGTCAGGGGATCGAGGGAAACATCTCAGAACGCAACGCTGGTTTTCTGGTGGAACCAATAGAGTTTAGTCCCATCAAAACCGAAACAAAGGATCATTTCCACCTCCTGATGAGAAAACTAGAATCGCAGACTTTTTTTTACCGCGGATGTACTCGCTGTTGGTCCGGGTTCAGTTGTGCTGGTTCGGTTGCTTTTCTCTTTGGATTGGGTTGCACTGGTCCAATTCTGCTGGTCTGGTTCCCCTGATCAAGTTTTGCAGGTCTAAGTCTGGTTGCACAGGTCTGGTTGCACTGGTGCAGTTGTGCAACCAGACCAGTACAACAAGAGTTGCATTGGCATGACCATTGACCAGCAACCAGACCAGTGCAACCAGACCAGTGCCTCTGGTTGTGCTGGTCTTGTTGTGCTGCACTGATTGCACTGGTGTAGTTTACTGATCTGGTTGTACCACTCTGCTTGCATGTGCACCGGCCTTGTTGCACCTGTGGAACCAGACCAGTGGGTCCGGTTGCAGTTATAAGTGAGGGAAATCTTACTCAGTGTCGTGGCGTTCCGTCAGCGTGGAACTATTCAATGTTCTTCACATTTCCCCACCCCAACCAAATACTGGAACTTCGAATAACATGCATGACAAGTGCAGAACAGAACTGCTCAAAGCCAAAGCTGGCTGGAGATGATGTCAACCTGGCTGCTGACAGAACTGACACCGCGTGATCACCATTCGATCAGAGTTGAAGATTTTGGAGTTTATGTTGAAACACTGGGTTGGTCTTCAGAACATCATCAGACGTCGGGCATGTACGGGAACTCTAAATTCCCATTCATTCGTGGATACGTGTTTACGAGTGGTGAGGTGTACCGGTGATGTTCCTTTGCAAGGAGTACTGTACGAGTTTGCAATTTTCTCTTTGGTTTTCAACAAAATTGTTCACTGAACATGCAGGCAGGCTCCTTGTTGAATGAATGAAAACCAAAAACCACTTCATTTTGCAATTGATGCCTTTCCCCTCTTGTGTGATGCCATCACTGCCATGGTACAAACAATGCGGTTGAGGCCACAGTGTCAGATCTCCATGGCTGTTATCCCACGTCAACATCAACACTGAGACCAAAAGACTCGCAGTCACGCACTGACGCGCGAGAAGAACCTCACAGCTTCGCCACCCGAGCGGAAGGATTCCATGCACAAGGCTGACGCACACAATCAAGCGCTTGAACAATACACCACCGACCCTGCATTTCGTGCTGTTTTTGGAAGCAGAGAGTTCTCAAAAAGGGGGAAGATTACGCTTCAGACTCGTTTGCTGAGTGACGAATGTCCCAAGAAGAGTTGTGCATCCAGGGAAAACAATCAATGGTCCTTTGCTTTGAACCGATCAGGTGTGACATATCAGCAAGCTTTTCTTTGTTCCTTCAACTCAACTGAAAAAGGCTGTCAATCCGAAAACAGTACTGTAAAAAGTCCTGATCGATGAGTGTAACACCGAGTTGCTGAAATCAACGAGGTCTACGACTCAAGATCAGCCAGTCGCCTCTGTTGATCTCAATGATCCTCTGTGTGACAAAACCCCAGTGGTCAACTCCTCACGCTATTCTTTTGGTGAACATAGGGTCACTCACTCTGTAGGACATTTTGCTGGGAAATAATATCATTCTGAGTTTGACCTTTTTTGTCACACGAAATTGTACTCGCAAGCTTTTTTCTGTGACAAGGATATGTTGTCTCACTCAGCGGTGACATAATTTCCCAGCAATCCATCCCTCGGCGTGAGCGAACCCTAACATCTTCAAGCAAGAGCAGCCGTCAGCAAGCATGTAATGTTGCAGAGATCAATCTCTTCACCAGAGAGGATGATCTTTTGCTGCATGTTCGTGCATGCTTGAATGTTTTTGGCTTGATATCTCCACAGAAGAGCACCTCAATTGCACTCAAAATTTGAACACACCTGTGCAACTTTCTCACGTGAAAATTCGAAATGGGCTGAGCGCCTCATCTTGTCACACCCGACTTTTCCAGAGGCTCGAGGAGCGGCAGCGCTCGGCATCGCGCAACCGGGAGGCGAAGCAGCGCGACCTGGAGGAGAAGCGTCTGCAGCGGGAGGAGCGCGCGCGCCGCGCCAAGAAAAAGGTGCCGCACAGTTTCCTCTGCAGGCCGTTTGTCTGACAGCTGTTCGCAGTCTCTGTAAGCACTCTGGTGTGGCAACCTGTGCACGCTAAGAGGCGACGACATTGCTGGACCGATCCTGCCGACAAACCGTGCGTCACCAAAGGAAAACTTCCCACGATGGATCGCACTGCAGTGACATGATGCATAAAACATTTGAGATGGAGTGTCATTCTGATTGAGTTTCTTTTCGTGTTTTTTTTTCAGTCACAAAGGCTCAAGCACGAGGATGAAGATCTGGATCTGGAAATAGAGAGGGACGACAGATATAATGACAGTGAGTATTGTAATCGTCACAAGTTGAGACAACTCCCGGATTGAATGGAGGTCCTGAAGAAAGTGGTGACCATCGAGGTGCCTGCATGTGAAGAGCACATCCGCCTCATGAGCGTGCATGCACTCGTGCAGGCTTCTGCCTGCAACCATGGTGCACGGTCGTGTTGGACCTCAAGACAGACTTGAGGGAATGGATGGGGAGAGAATAGGTGTTCGAAAATCATTCATCGTTCCTCAGAGAAAAAGTTTTCGCAGTTCATCAAAGCGCTCAAGTCAAACTCGGCTTTTTTCTCTGTTGGAATGGGGTCTGAAGTCATGACCAGACCTGCCCAACGCTGACACTCGACCAGAAAAGGCACGGGCAGCAAAACCACATGTATGCTTTTGGATAACGAGGCTTGCATATTTCTGGTGCAAAATCCACATTTTTCACTCTGCATGGTGTCATCGGATCCTTGCAAATTCCTTGATTCTATTGACGAATCATGCAAGCTCCTGGTTACCTTGGATATGTTGTTGTTCGTTTATTTACCTAAATTTAAAAGCTCTATTCCTGTCCAAGTGCCGCTGAAGTCAAATAATATTTTATTCTCTCAAATCTGCTTGTGCAGGAACAAGGGACGGTGAGGAGTCAAATCTCTTTCAATGCGTTGTTCAACACACCAACGTTAAATGCACTCTCATTCTTGCCCGTACCACTCCTTTTTCAAAACTTTATTTACACTTTGTATTTGCATTTGTTGCAAAAGCCAGTCAGAGTGATTGGGGATTACCATTGGTCGCATTTCATTTCTGTGAGGCACACCCCCCACCCACACACACACATGCACCCATGTCAGTCCGCACATTATGGAAGTCAGGCTTTTCGTGTGATGCACCTTGTGTCGATACGCATGTCGTGTCTCTGTACGCATTGAAAAAGCGAAACGTGGTTTGTGAATCTCAACTTTTGACATCCACCGAAGAGCCTTCAGCATCTCACTCTGCGATCTGTCGATTGCAGACGACTCGTGGATGGATGACGGTGACAGAAACAGAGCGGACGAGCGCGTCTACTCGTCGGGTACGGAGCGCGTGTACTCGGGGCGGGAGAGTCCGCAGAAGTCGTACCGGGCTCGGGGCGCGGCGGGGGTGCGCGGCGCCTCCGCCGTGTCCTCCTCAACCACCGACAGCTTCGATCACGCCTTTCAGCGAGACCCTGAGCGGTACGCACGAGCCCGCAACGACGACTTCTTCGACAGCTAAAGTTTTACACATACCATCAATTTCACCAAGGGTTTCAACAATTGATTCTATTTATCGCTGCTACTTGGTAAAGGAGCTATCACCTGAAGTGTCAGTATTGATGTACAGTTTGGGTTCCACTTCGAAAAAAAAACATTGCAGAACGTGCGGCATGCAAGCAAGCTGAAGTGCTCCTTTGTTTAGCAGATGTTTTCAGATGTAAAAATCCTGAAGAGAAAACAGCGCGATCCATGATTGAAGTCTGCGACATTCTGAAACCCCTTGATTCGGTGATGTAGCAAAGATTGAGCTGTTTCCTCTTTGTGGAGAATGTTGTAATCCCCATGCAAGTGTACAGTCCATTCTAATTCGAAGAGAAGAACTCAGTTTTGAAGTTAATGGAACAAGACACTCTCATGAGCACTTGGGCATTCACAGTGCGAGCATCAGACAGCTTGGTGCATGGTTTTGTGCGTGGTCCCAGTATTTGTCGGGTGCAATGTGCCTCGAACATAAACGTATTAACGTGTATAGGCACTGTTAAACTGAACACATACAACGTTTTGCTGGGAACATGCGCCCCAGCAGGCACGGAACCATGCAGCGTGGGTTTGGGCTGTGGGTCTATTTTACGCCGTCATTTGCGAAGTCTCTTTTCAGGCGAAAATGCCGGTTGTTGAAAACACTCTCCCTTCTCTAAAGTCAGGCCCCATGCATGGAGTTGTTCCTTTTTACCATTGCCCTATTTGTACCCAACGCCCATGTATGCATGCTTGCAATATCTGTCTTGCTTCCCACATGTTGCAATGAGTAAGCAGGCGTACGTGAGACTGTCGAATCTCTTTTGCGTGGGACTGCCTTCTGCGTGTCTCATGTAAATCTCGTTTCGTCCTGCAGTTCTTCGATATCTATATTTTTTACGTGTGTACCTTGGGGTTTCTGCTGGACAGTAGTTGTGACATTTTGATCTGATGCTGAAGAAAGAACCTTGATCTTTGAGAATTTGGTGCAGCTTGTCGAAGTTGAAAATTTGGACGGCAAGAACAACTGCTATCTTTGACACATGTTGCAATCAAACGGATTTTTTGTGTTGTACCGAGCTATCCATGTCGATGTAAAGCGTTTGGTGCTTGTAAATCAACTCTGCATGTGAGTTCACACAGTTGTGCATTCCTTGTCCCTGTCTCTTCAGTTCCTTTAAGGAGGTTACGTGCGCTCGCGCGCATTTTCAATCCATCCGGAACAAAAAGTTGTTTGAATTTGCGCCAGAGAAAGATGGCCTGTGATTCTAATTTTGTCCACAAAAACTGTGATATGAACACAAAATGAAACATGAATTTAAAATATTGTGAAAACACAAATGGTTGATTGGATTCATGGAAGTGAGGACGCAGAAGAATCTGCACCGAGTACGCCTGTGTTTTTCCCAATCGTTGAAACCTGCAGAGGCAAACGAAGTGTAAAAGTGCATGTCTGGCCAATGAAACAAGAATCGACAAGTTGGACGACAACGCCCATGATTGCAAGTTCTATTGCACGTCATTTTTGAAGCCTGCCCAGAGAGACTGTTTTTATGAATCTGTGCCAACTTGTCACATTGTAACCGACCAAACCTGAATACCGCAACGCATGAAGCCGTGAAAAAAAAACAAAACAACACACACACACACACCAGTTTCGGACCTGACTTGAGACACCCGTGTTTATTTCCCAACCGTTCTCAGACAGCAAACTGTTGATGTCATGACATTCCTCCCAAAATCGCGAATTCGTATACAGTTCACAGTGACGCCACAAGTGCAGTGTTAGCAAAAACATCTGACAGGTTCCACTCTCGCCAACAACGCCAAATCTGACTAAATGACGTATGGAGGCACACACAATGCCACAAAAATCATGATTGGCGAGGGTGACACGGGGAAACATGGTACTTTCTCAGCACGTTATCAGCCAACAACACGCGAAAACAATTCAAATTACGTATATCGGCCTCCATCCAACAGAATGATTGCACGAAATATTCGGGAGCAATGCAAAAACCAATCTGTAATGAATTCATCGTCAAATTCTGGAATAAGTTCATCGTCCTCTGTGAGGATAACATGTAACAAGCTGCAAAAGAGACGAAGTTGTGAATTGAATGTGTTTCGTCGTACAAATGGTAGTTCTGATTGTGAGCAGCCCTCTGCGAAAAGATCACAGGGTCAAAACAACAACAACTACCTTCCCAACCAGCTGAGATATCTTTGGCAAAAATATCAATTTCGAAGTTGAACACATCTTCGCAAAAAGTCTGTCCCTCCGCAAGGCACCAAACGTATCAGCAGTGCGCACTGATAGAGTTCAGTTCAGCCATCATCTACCGGTACGTGTCATTTGTAAGGGTCGTATGCCAGCGTATCAGCTCACTTGGAATGCTGTCTCAGAAGAGCAGCTGGCGTTGCAGCGTCCTCAGGTGCGAAGTCTCGCCGCGCTCCCGCGCTGCCCGCGTCAGGCGGAAGAGAACCGGACAGTCGAGCGACGAGCACGGCAGCACCGCGTCCTGTCGACCCATGCAGCTGTAGCAGACCTGCGCGCATCCAACACAAGATCAATTTACGCCTTTTGTCAGGGTCAATCACTGCGCATATGAACGACAGGTAAGTCAACCAATCTGACCTGAGCAAGTTGGCTGTGCACACGCTCCGCTTTTTGTATCTTGGACGCAAGCACCACAGCCACCTTCTGTGGGTCCTTCATGCAACCGGGGCAAATACTCTGCTGCGTTAGCTCGTCGCATATCGGACAATTCAGACTGCTGAAGTACTGCGAGATCGTGCCCTGGAAAGAAACAAATTGCCCCATTGACGGTCTCTGCCAGAGGTGTTGAAAAATCCAGGGCGCGTTGGCTGCAGGTGTTGGGAAAGAAACAAGTGATGCGAGTCTTGCCTTCTTGGCCTCGGTGGTGTAGTGTGACAGCGGCACAACTCGCGCGACCCGTGGTAGATCGTTGTACCAGCTGAACACGTCCACGCCGAGCAGAGAGAAAATCCGGTCCAGCGGAGGAAGGACCTGAAAATGTCGCGAGTTGACACAGAATTTTCGAAGGTCGTCCCGGTTGTGGTTTGAACCCAGGTGTCACCCAGCTGTCATTACTTCTCAGTCATAACACGCAACAAAACTGAGTCGACCAAGCAAACAAACACTTTGTTGAGTTTTTACTTTTCCGTAACAGGCGAACCATAAACTGCTGAAAAAGTTATCAGGGCAGAAACTCATTCCGGACCTGTTTGGTGCAGTAGTAGGTGGCGTTGAGCCTGAGCGCGGGGTCGTGGAGCAGGTCGGAGGGCGGGCGCACGAGTTGGATGAGCGGCAGCCCCGGCGTCCCGTACACGATCACGTAGGGGACGCGCTCCCCGACGCGCGGCTCCGACCGCACGTCCCGCGACAACATCCGCCTGCCAAGTGAGTGTCACGTGATGTCAGGAAAACTCAACACGTCGTGGACTTATCTGCCGCATGAAATGTTGACCGAGCAGAGTTTGTTCTGGAGCCAACTCAACCGATCATAATTTTTGTTGTGTGTTGGCACGGGTACAAACTGAATATTTTGCTCACTTTGCCAGTTCAAGAGCAGGAACAGTTGCGCCGGGCTTGTAGCCAGCCATTCCTCTGTACTCCTTCGCAAAGATGCAATCTTGTACATTCGACTTCCCCTCCAACAACTTCCTGCACTGCTTCTGCACGTACTGCTTCACTTGAGACAAATCGCGCGTGTTGAACAGGAGTTTCACCGAGCGCTCCAATATCTGAAGAGTATACAAGGCAACAGGAAATGCTTTTGTAAACGTGATTCACAAAAGCAACGCAAAAAACTCTTTCGTCCACCAACCCTGCAAAAACTTTCAGGATAAACAAGGCAGTTTGTCATGATGAAACACACACAGAAACACGCGCAAAGTGATGACGATGACGGGACGGGACTCTGATATGACACCCACTCACAAATCAACATTCCACACGCGTGTGAGAACACTGCACTGAAGCGCACCTTTCCCACGGCGGGGCAACCGTCGCGGCGCACGGTCTCGATGCCCTTGGCATCGAAGACGGGCTCCTTCTGCTCGGGTGTCTCGTACATGTAGCCGACATAGCGTTTCTTCGTCTGCAGCACGCACGGTAGATACACCTGCAATCACGCGCAAAGACGCGCATGTCGTGAAGAGTGGCGATATGTTCTCCAGTGCACGGCATTCGTTTGTTGAGAAACACTTTCCGAAGCTTGAGCACGTTATGCTGGTGTACCTTCTCGAACTTCAGTTTGACAGGTTTGGGGTTGTCTGCGGTGACAGCGTCACACATCTCATAACCCAGGCGGAAAGCTTCTTCCTTGGATCTGCCCTTTAGCAGTACGAACAAACTGCAACACACGGAGAGAATTTGACGCCTCTGATGAACAGCTGGTTCGAGTTGTCTTCCGATTCTGTCGAATTTGGTACAAATTGTGGAGTTTCATAAAGAATGTCACCTGTCCGTATCGCCATAAACGACCTTCGCTCCCCACGTCGGGTGCTCGTCCACCAGTTTGATGGCTCGTTCCAATGTCTCCCGAGCTTTTCTCACAATGCTGTCACCCACCTGGATCAATAAATGTTTGTTGCACGGGTAATCAATTCTTCACACATTTGTTCTGATCTCTCTTCCACCCACAATCCGTGTCCTACCTCCATACACGGCATGCGCCCGGAGAAGTTGGCGGACGTGTACCCGAACGTGACGTTTGCAATCAGCTTCAGACCCAGCTGCCGCGCGTGCAGCAGCCGCTCCAGCGTCTGAAACACGTGACATCATCGTCATCAACTTGCCAACCCAGACATTTCAGGGGAGGCCAACAGACCTGACTTTGATCGCAAATTTGGATTTGCGCTCATTACCTTGTCTCCCTTGTAATTCTTCATCGCCTTCTTCACCATGACCCTCGTCTGCAATATGTCCTCAACCATTCTGAAGAACAGCACTTTGACACATTAAAACATTGTGAAGCCAAACTTCATGCACGAAAAAGGAAAAGGCTGGGTTCTTTCTTCACTTCCAGAAAGCACCTATGCACGCACTGCACGTACTTTGGCAAAACACCCTTCCTCACGTGTTGCCTGACAAACACAACGCCATTCGGACACACGGTCACGTCATCCTTCAGTTTCTGAAACAGTCCACAAAGGAACACTGAAATTGCAGACAACCAACAAACGGGAACGCGAACGCAATTGTTCCACTTTCGTGGTGGGCGCCAGCTCTACCTTGAGCAGTTTTGGCGTGATCTGAAGAGATGTGCATCCGAACTCAAACGGACCCTCGCTGAAAGAGAACACACACAAGGTGCAGTGTAGAATATTTGGTGTCTTTCCTTCTTGCACAGTAAGTTTGACAGAATCAACATCAAGCAGACAGTGCTCACTTTGCTTTGCTGAGGTGCTCCATCCTGCCCACACAGGTGGAGAAGCAGTAGTTGTAGGCGATCATGATGGACGGGTAGAGCGACTGAAAGTCGAGCACGACGACCGGGTGCGAGTAGAAGCGCGACTGCGGCTCGAGCGTGAGCGGAATGCACTCCGGCGCGCGCTGCCTCGCGCGCTGCTGCACGCCCGGCGACACCGCGATGTAGTTGAGCGGCTTCGCGAGACGCAGCATCATCGACTCGACGCGGTACTGAAACAACAATACGACACTGAGTGGCATGGGGCAAGAATGCAGAAATATGCTCTTTGTAACACTTGGTGAAGGTTTTGTTCCAACAGAAAACTTTGACACTTTTGCTGACCTGAGAGCCCCTTGATAGGACGTGATAAAACTCGATTCCAAACACGCGAGCGAATTCACTGGTTTGGCCGATGATATCAGTCTGCTCCATGATTTGAAGGTTGCCCTTCGTCCTCATGATGTAGTTCTCAACACACTGCCATCTAAACAACGAAAACAATCCAGATTGGCTACTTCACGCGTGGGCACACACACAAAAAGGCGATCGGAGGAGCAAAAGGAATAACTTTTTCACGCTTGTCCCCGCCCCGTGAGTCGCTTTACCTGACGAGATCCGCCTTGTGGTCCCACCATGCCGTCAATGTGCTCCGGGGAAACTGTGGGATCCGTTGATGCAACACGTGGTACGCCACATTCTCGAAGGAGTAAATGTTCAGCGTCACCTGAAGCGTGGTTCACAATCACAGATTCGTGTTTGTACTTGGTTCTTCGCACAAGTGTTGGTGCCTCAAAGACAAGGCTGGACTTTATACCTCATGCTTGATAATCCTCCACAGGTTGAGCACGATTCGTCCCGCGATATGGATCTCGGACATGTAATCAGCTCCAAATTCGTCCTTTTCCGCCGAGTGATGACTCGACTGCGGAGAACCTGGAACACAAGGGATGGCGTTCAGCATCGGTTCCGCTGCGCTGTTTCTCCACACGACGAGTCACGCGCGCAAAGATCAGCTTGACTTCCAGATCAAAGATCTTCACCTGGAATCCTGGAGAGCTGGGCGCACAGGTCGATGTTGAGGTGAGCTGCCCGCTGCAGCAAGTAGCCCCAGGACAACATCTGAATCTCCCACCCGACGCAGATGTCAGGCTCCCATCTACGAAAGATGACGGACGCAATGTTGGAACCAGTCAGTGCATCACGACATTCAACGAAGTGTTGAGAAGGATCGCTGATCAGATTCCGTGATCAACTGACGAACGCGTGCTTTCCACAAGGTGAAACCCACCTTCTCACGAGTTCAACGAATTCGGTGACAAGTTCCGTTTCGTTGCTGACGTATTTGACCTGCAGATCTGTGATGCCGGAACTCTCGAGCAGGAGGCGGCCTGCACTTTCCGTGCGCTTCGCCCGCGATGGGCCCGGTGCACTGCAACGTCACACATCAAACCAGCTTCATCTGGAGCTTGCATAGTGACCAAAAGGTACTGTTTTCAGTTGTTTTTGCAACAGGTCAGATTTTGGCGCAAACAATTCAGGTTCACGCTAAACACTCAATTAGAACAAGACTCTGAGACCAAAAGTATTTAGTATTTCAGACTCACGCTTCGTCCTGGCTGCGGTGCACTGCGGCGCGGCTGGCGGACATCGGATCAACGACGACAGCACCGTGGGCGTGACGCGGACCGGCGTCGGGCGGCACGTCGTTGAAGACGGAGTAGAAGACACCGCAGACCTCGTCGCTCTGCGGGTCGGGACGCAGGTCCCCTCGCGTCCTGCAGTGCAGCTCCACACTCATGACCGTCACGTGCTGGAACTGAACGCGTCAACGTGACCAAAAGCGTGTTTATTGTTATCGCCCTCTGGTGTACCCAGCCGATGTTTGCCGCATGTGAGAGCACGCAAACAGGATCACACAGTGGACAGCAAGCCAATGCACCACGATCTCTGGTGCTGCGTGGGGTGCTCCATCGGGATTCCCCAGAACCGCTGCTGAAGTCTGCTGACTTCGTTTCCTTTTGCATGCAAATCAGTGACAACCACAGGATGTTGACAAAGAAGCAGCAGGGCCCAGACAAAGTGGACAAACATCGCGCGTCCTCAGACTGAATCCGTCCTGTTGGTTCGGAGAACTGGTTCTCACTACTTCGGCACGCTAAGACAGCCGCGTCTCATCGCACATACCTCATGAAGAGCCTTGGCGTCTTGCACTTTGTGGAGACTGACTTTAAATCCGTGTGAGTTCCTCAATGTGGGACCTTCCAGCTCCGAGGTGTCTGACCATTGGCGACTGACGTTTGATTGGCTGCTGAACTGGTGCTGTTGAACACAAGAACGTGAATGTGATCACCCAGAGAAGAGTAAGAATTTTAATTTCGTTCGTTCCACTGCGATTCCGTCAACGTTTTTCAAACAAAAATGTTCGTGAATGAACCTTCAATTGAGATGCGACGAGCAGCCTCCTCAGAGAAGCCTCCTTCCCTGAACTGATTTTCTTGCGCAGTCTGGACCTGCCTCTTCCGGCGCCCTGTCTCGTGGACGTGGGTGTGAGCGACGGGGAGGAGGTGCGCTCCGCCGCTCGGGACGTACTGGGTGTGGCGGGCGCCGGGGGCGTCGCGCCGCCCCCTCTCCGCCGGGTCTTGTCAGGAGTACAGGTGGTACTTGGTGACGGCGTCTCTACATTGCGCTCAACTGCGGCTGCACCTGAGCTTCTGATGGGTGTGACCGGTGGACATTCGACCTCAAACGACACCCGTCTGTGCGGCGTGCTTGTTCGCAACTTTTTGGTGGCTCGGCCTCTCACGGTAGGAGTTGACTGCGGCATGTCATCCGCACGATTATCGTCAAGGATTCCTGGTTCGGGAGATCGAGGCTTTGACCGCTTTATGACTGATTTGGCAGGCGCCTTCGACACACGTTTCGATGACTTTGGCGTTGTTGACTTGCAGCCAGTGTCAGGTGAGACTTCGATGACATCATCTTTACGCAGGTAAAATTTTTCGGGTGACTTGTCCACAAAACTTACAGATTTGGGATCTTTCAACTTTGTGAACTTGTTACTCGTATCACCCACCACGTCCTTTGTTCCAGACTGCTCTATTTGTACAGGGGTAGACTTCGTTTCACTTTTTGTCTCCACTGCCTTGTCAGCTTTCTGGGCAGTTTTGATATCTCGGAGCATTTTCCTGGCTCTGCACCACGTTTTGACTTCCTTGCACGACGGAGGAAGCGTGACGGGAGTCATAACCACACGGCGAGCTCCAAGGCAGCTCGCCTTCAGATCCAGATTTTTGTCCATCTCATCAACGATACTGAAGCGTGCGCTTTGCATGTCATCAGACAGATGCCGAGACAGGACAGTCTGCCAGTGACGCAAACTCGCTGCTGGAAGGTCAGTCTGGTACTCAAGAAGATCTGTCACCTTGAAACGGTGCAAAACAATTGCAATTCAAGAGAAAGCAGCTTTGTGTTGAAATCGAGATTACACTGTAAAAAACTTGTTTTGCGTGAGTGAATTCGGTAGAAGTGCAGATTTGTGAAGGTACTCACCAAGGAGGAGGACACATTCAACACTTTGCCGCCTATTTCCCTGTAAAAGACGAAGCCCACGAATTTCAAGACAGTGAAGCTTTGGACGGCACGAGTATATTGGATCGTGTTGTGTGCGTGATTGAGCAGACGCTTGCAGGTTTGTGCGTTCATGGCTGAGAGCAACGCGCGGAGGAGGACAAACCAAGAGCTTTGCATCGTGAGAACAAGACTGTCGGAGCGTTTCTATTGAATTGACAAAGCCACATTTCTGCAATTCTCGATCGGATTGAGCAAACTGGTGGACACTGCAATTGTCTTCTTTGGTCTGTTCTTCCGCGCGTCTCTCTTCTTGTTCGCTCTCATGTCACTCACTTTTCTTCCTCGATCTGCCCTGGTCTCTGTTCCTGCTGATTCGTAAAATAATTACATACTGCAGGTTCCTCAAGAAAACGTTAAACTTTATTCCAATCCCAATTTCTTGAAACCACAGTCTTACATGACACGTACATGTACTTCAACTGAATATTTTGCAATACTTCCAACTGATTGATCCATGTAAACGTCGCAGGCAAAAGGTGATTCTTTGCGGTCGGTTGACGGAACAAGACAGGCACCAAAATCACGACTTCCACAGTACATTCACAACTGTATTCCCTTGAACAATACGGACCAATCACATCGTTTCTCACAACACAATGATTGTACCAACAACCCTTTCAATTCTTTTCAGCTGAGACTTGCAAACTACAGAATCTGAACAAAACAACAATACAAAACCGATTGCATTCAACCAAAACACACACCTTTGATTGGTGCAGCAACAAACAATCAACGATCGTGGATACATAACGAGTCAGAAACGAACTGACTGACTTGACTGATATCTGAAACAACTCAGTTCAGTTTGATGCATATGCCTCGAGCGCGCCACACACTGCATAAAATCTTGTTTGTTGTCAGCAAATTTGACCATATGCATCAAGACTCGAGACTGCCTGACCAATTTCGCTTGTAAGCACAGCAACGAAGTTTTCAGTGCTTGCTGAAGAAAACACATCAGCAGCAAATGCACACCGGTTATTTCCATGCGTGATTGACTTGCTGAAGAACAATGAAGCAGTGCATATAGGCACCGGAACACTCGAACATCGACTCCACGTGAACTGATCGCGGACAACGCAACAAGACAAACACACGTCCCAAAAAAAAAAAAAAAAAATGGACAGGATTCTGATGGACGAGACGTTTTGCTTCAGTTGCTGAGACTTTCTCCTTGAAACATACATCATTCATAACTTCAATCAACAAAACAAGAAAGCACGTCTGGCCTTCAGTAGGTCTCGCCCACCCCATCAGGATGCGTCGCTTCGAAGGACGTGCCCAATAAAATCCACGATTCTGCATGCTTTTCTCTGGGCTGAATCAACGACGTACAGAAGTTTTTTCGTTCACTTTTCAACAAACACGTCAAGAGAATTTGCTCAGCGCATTACAAGTGTTTCTCACTGAACCCGGAGTGCTAATTTGCACCGCACTTCCCAAATGAAAATGCTGAATGTCGATCGTCGGCAGTGAGTGAGCTCAGGAGAACACGTACATTGAAGGTAAAGTTCTCAAGATAATTGTCAAGAGGAAGAACACTTGTGGACACACACAGTTGGCATTCCGAGTGCCATTAGATTGTCGGTGAAAAGGTCTGTCTGCCCACAACCCTTTCTCACGCGATATCTCAGGACTGCATACAAACACTCCCAAGTTCCCACATGCAAAGAGCAACTATTTGGTAAAGATTTTGGAAGAAAAGTGGATCTGTGAGAATCAGTCAAACACCAACTGAGAAAATAAAATGCATCTCGATATCAACAACAAGAAGAGTTGTGAAGTATTTTACAAAGTTTGTTCAGAAAATATTTCATTGGTTTCAAGGCATAGTTTGATCCTGGGTTCGTAAAACGCATCACAACCATGAACGCACATCAGGATGTCAGAAATTGTCCGCACCACATTTGCTGCAATTGTCTGAGGAAGAATCAACATTCGATTAAAGCCGTACTCCGGCAATGAAAAATGCTTTTACTTGGTGATTCACACTGACTAGTGCTCCACAAAATAACAATGATTTTGGACCCTGCATGCCATCCACAAAGGGATCTCAGCCGAAGTTACATGTTTGGAATGTTAGTTACCACGCACGCTTGGCAAAACGTGACCCTGCAAAGTGTGACCCAGTGTTCTTAGTGTTGCTTGGAGAGGTAGGTTACCTGGGTCTGATGGGCACATCGGCAGGGTTGCTGAAGAAGGCGTCTTGGTGCATCTCCTCCGTGAGTCCGAGCGCGACGCTGTCCGCGGCCACGCTGTCGCGGGTCGGAGGCGGTTGCGCGGGGGTGAGCACCAGCGGTCTGGTTGACGCTCCTCTTCCGGGCGGGGACGGAGGGGTGGGAGCCGGAGGGCCACCTCCAGAGGGAGCTTTTTCGCGCCCGTCTGAACCCCTCTGAGTGTCGCCGGGTTCGCTCGCACCACCACCTCCACCATCACCTGCTGCTTTCTCAGGACTGCTTTGACGTGAAGCTTTTTTGCCCCGACGGGTCATGGCCAAGTCAATGACTCCGGGAACTTCCTCCGAAGGATTGTAATGTCCCGAAAAGTCTGTCTCACCAACATCTGCCATTTCATCTTCGTCCAGATCAGGTGGGAGGAGATTACAGTCATCCTGGATGAGCACGAGGGCCTGATCGCCGGGGGCGTCACAGTGGTGGTTGTGCTGCTGCTGATCGTCGCGCTGGTCGCGCGGTCCGTCCGTGTACTCCGGCACTGGGTGCAGCAGCGGCACCGCAGGCCGCTCCTGCGGCTTCACGCTCAAGTCCATCGCCGTCGACTCGTAGTCTGGCGACATGATGGGTGGCGGCGTCGGAGAGCGGATCGATGCCGGACTGGCTGGCCTCTCATTTTCACTTTCGGATTCCTCCGCCGAAACCACAGCCCCCATCGTGCCCGTCGGGCGAGAATGACTTCGTGGTTTCAACGAAAGATCAAGGCCCACTTCAGGTGCAATTGTGGAGAACTGCTCAGCAGGAGGGGACCCAGGCGGACTGTCCAGGCGGACAACCTTGGTTCTCACACCTTCGTCCTCACTCTCGTCCTCACTGCTGTTTTCATGAGCCTCCAACTTGCGCTTGACAGTTTTGACCATCGTGTCTCCAGCCTCGCCGCGCTGCGTGTTCGCGGACTCCTCCACGTCAGCGGGCGCGTGTCTGACTGGGGACGGAGACCGCGGAGGACTCATCAGCGTTGTGCGCATCCGGCTTGTCTCCTCTTCATCTTCGCTCGAGTCTTCCACATTGCTCTCTCCAGCTTCTGGTTTCTGATCCTTTGCTGCACCGCTCGAGTGAATATCGTCCGGTATCCCAGGGGACGGCGAGCGCGGCGGCGAAGCCATCCTCATTTCACGTCCAGTTGGTTCCTCTTCATCGGATTCTTCATCACCCGACGACTCTTCCTTCTTGGCCATTTCTACTTTGACATCTTCCGTGTCAGGCGATCCAGGAGGGGACATCACTTGAACTTTCTGTACTGGATCGTCCTCTTCAGATTCCTCGTCAGATTCTTTGTGGATTTCGCGAGTTTCTGCGGCTTGATCGTTTTCCTTTGTCTCCCGTTCAGGTTCGTTGGCAGCGAGCTCTGCGGTTCTGGCAGGCGACGGTGATCTGGGCGGTGAGTTGAGCCGCACCCGTTTCGTCTTCTGCTCCTCTGCGTCGGTCATGTCGCTCTGGTCGCCCGACCCTCTCTCTGGCTCTGCCGACACTGCAACTCGAGCTCTGGGTGATTTGGTCGGTGATGGTGATCTTGGTGGAGACATCATCTTTCGCTTCCTGCTGAGTCTCGATTCTTCTTCTTCCTCGTCAGACGATTCGGCGTCGTCCTTGCGCTCCGCCTCCGTCGCCCTCGCTGGAGATGGAGATCGGGGAGGCGACATCACTTCCTTCACAGCCGACTCATCCTCTGACTCCCCCGATGATCCCTCAGCCTGCTCCTTTTCTTCCGCATCCAACGGTGGAATTGCTCCCTGACGAGGTTCCTCTTCGGGTGTTTCGATTTCCGACGCCCCAAGTTGCTCGGAGGTCTGTTCCACACTTTTGGCCTGTTCAACAACGCTCGGTTCACTGTGAATTGTGCAAGTTTCTTCTTCATGTAGTTTTCCCCACGACTCAGAAACGAGGTCCGACACTGCCGTAGTTTCTGAAATGTGGTCTGATGTTGATTGTGCCACACTAAAAGAGGTTGACGATGCAAGAGCGTCGCCGGTTGTGGCGGCCACAATTTCGTCAACCACGGGCACCTCGAGCATCACCTCCTCCAACACGACCTGTGCTGCAGAAGGCTGATCCATCCCCTGTTGTGGTTCGTCCCCCAAACTGACACCGGTGTGCAGCGAGTCGCCAACCACAGCCCCATCGCTCACCACGTCTCCGACCACGTCACCTGCCTCAGCTCCATCAGTGGTTACCACAGTCTCGCACACACCCGTCACCTGACCTTCAAATTCCAGCACATTCTCAGTCAACTGCTCATCTGAAGTGACATTTGCAGTGCGTCCGGGTGCTGGAGGAGGCACAACTTCGGGGGTCTCTGTCTCAGTACACTGCACAACAGGTTCGTCTGGGAGGAAAGACCTGAGAGGAGAGGGAGACTTCGGAGGCGATGTCATTCGGAGTCGTTCTTTCCTCATGTCTTCCTCCTCTTCATCTCCACTGGAATCTTCGTGATTACCAGCCCCACTTGGTCGACTGCCTCTCTGTACCTCGGACGCCGGGACACAAGGCTCTGGAGACTTGACAGGGGAAGGGGATGGAGGAGGGGACGCCGCTTTGCGCCTCGCAGTTGGTCTGTCTTCCTCATCATCGCTTGACTCTTCAGATGACTTTTCTCCCTCCTCTTTTCTGTTGATATCTTCAACTGTTTGTCTCTGTGGGGAGGGGGACCTCGGAGGTGAGCTCAGTTTTGACGCTTTGATCATCTCTTCATCTTCCTCCTCCTCTTCTCCTTCAGACTCTTCAGGACAGCGCTCAGCTTCAATGTTGGAAGGGTGGTTAGACATGGTTTCTCGTGAGGAATCCTGTTTGGAGTCTGCAGACTTGACTGCGTCAGGCGACCCGACGGGTGAGGGGGATCTTGGCGGAGAGCTGACTCTCGGCACCAGAGTCTCATCCACGTCCTCTTCTGATTCCTCCAAGTCCTGCTTCTCGTCTGTTTCGCCACCAGTTCTCACAAGAGACGGTGATCTGGGAGGTGACGCCATCTTCACTGGCGTTGCATGAACCACTTCTTCCTCCGATTCGTCGTCTGAACTGTCCTGTTTCTGAGTTGTCTCCTGTGCACCTGATGGCTTTTCCGCCCGGACAGGTGAGGGAGAGCGTGGTGGCGACATCACACGTGACCGAGACATACTTTTGCCCCTCTCTTCATCGCTCGAAGCGTCATCAGAAGGTTGGATTTCTTCTTTACTTTTCGTATAGTTTCCTGTAATTTGTGTTGCTCTCTCCGACTTGGTGAGGTCTTCTTCGCTTCGCTCCGGACTTTCAGCTTTGTCACCATCGATCGCTTTTCTTTTGTCTGCAAAACTGAGTTCAGACACAACATGCAACATTCTCCTTCGCTGCTCGATCTGCGGTGATGGTGACCTGATGGGAGACGCGCTCTTCACATGCCTTTCGGTTTCTCGATTGTCGTCAAATTGGGATGCGGCAGGTTCAGTGGGAAACAACCCATCCTGCTTCAAATCTGGCGATTTTATGTCTTCAATCGGAGGCGAAGGTGATCTCGGTGGACTCATGGCTTTGTTGTGTCGCGAACTGTCCTCATCAGAACCTTCGTCGGAGGACTGGCCTTGTTTTCCGTTCAGTGTGCTTGTCGACGTGGTCGCCTTACCACCCAAACCGGCACCCAGTGCTCGTGGTGGAGTGGGCGACCTGGGCGGAGCCTCCATCCTCTCCACGATCCTCTCATTCTCCTTTTCGGCCTCCTCCTCTTCCTCAGACTCCTCGTTATCTGCGTCCTGATTTTCATCCACAGCCATGAGCTCCGCGCTGCCGTTCGACGGCCGGCTCGACGGTATCAGCTTCGCACGAGGTGAGGGTGATGATGGTGGAGCGTCCACTCTCTCACACACATCTTCTTCTTCCTCCTCGTTCTCTTCCTCAGAGTCATTCTCGTTTGCGTGCGTCTCTGCAGAATCCGGCTTCTTGCCTTTGGGCTTATTCGTCCTGTCTTTCTGGGCGGCACCTAATTTGTCTTCGTCCATCTCAACGTCGCTGTCGCTCTCGGTAATTTTGGACAAGATTTTCTTCTCCTTTTCGCTCAGCTGTCTGCCCAGACTTCGCTTGTCTGTGTTGTCGTTGAGGTCCTTGTTGCCGCCACCACCTGCCACCATGAACACTTGAATATTTTCCTGTGCCACGGACACCGGATCAAATGGTTTGATGACTGCAATATTTTCCTTGGTTCGCATCTCTTTCACAGGATTCAACTCAAGTCGTCTGGGTTTCTCGTCCATTCTCTTGGTGTTAGTTATGTCCAATGGCAACCGTCTGGTTGGAGCACTTGGTTGGCTGGTTTCATCCACCGCCCGCACGACGTCCCTTCGCTCCGGCTCGCACGGCGGCGGTGCCGGCTCCACCTCCTCCTCAGTTGCCTCTCCCTCCGTGCTCTCGTCGTCCGCAGTCAGACTGCGCAGACTCTTCACCTGTTTTGAGCCTGCAATGTGCTTCGCCCTGGGCGAGTCCTCGGGCGAGTGGACCGGCGACTTGATCCTCTTGCTGCTCACATGTTGATCGTCGTCTTCCGAAGAATCGTCGCTCACAAACCCAATCAAGTCTTCAACCAGCGATTTTTGTCTTTCCACTTGTGCACGAGACTCAGCTTCAACGTTCGCTGCCTTGTCTGTCACAGAAACTGAGACATGAGGTGCTTTGGTCTGCGAAGGTTTCAGAGTGGGGGCTTTATCAGTCGGCTTGCGTTTAGGTGGTCTGCCGCGTCGTTTTTTGACTGGGACGTCTGGAGCTGCAGCTTTTTCAATCGTTTCCAGTGTCTTTTGCGACTCTTCTGTCACTTTGGTCGGCATTTCTTTTTCTTCATCGCTGGGCGAATGGATGGGAGACGGAACACGGCCTTGAGGTGAGGCCTCTTCGTCTTTACTGCTCTGCACTTGCGGTTGGAGGGCCTTTACCTCTTGTGTCTTGCTTTTTGAAGAGCTCGAAATCGACTTGGAACGATGTTTGTCATTCTTGCTTTTGTGGTGATTATTTTTGTGAGACCTTTCGCTCGACTTGAGCTTTTCAGAACTTTTGACTTTGTGTTCCTGTTTCTCACCACCCGGTCTCTTCACTTTCTGGGTATCTTGGGGCTTGTCTTTCTTTTCTTTCTCCTTCTCATGGTGGTGTCTTTGGTTTCCTTTGTCTCGGTGTCTCTCCTTCTGGTCTTTCTTCTGTTTTTCTTGTTTTTCCTTCACACCCGTCGAGTCTGTGGTCTGGGACTTTTCAGTTGGTTTGGTTTCTTCATCTTTCTCTTTCTTCTGTTTGTCTTTTACTGCAGATTTGTTTTCTGAATTGCTGTCTCTTTTCTTCCCCCTTTCCTTTTCTTTCCTCTCCTGTTCTTTGTTTTTGGAACGTTCAGTACTTTTGGACCTTTCCTTGCTTTTTGATCTCTCCAGATCGGTACTTTTGGACCTTTCCTTGCTTTTTGATCTCTCCAAACTTTTGGTTCTTTCTTTGCTGCTAGATTTTTCTTTGCCTTTGGATCTGTCTTTACTTTTTGACTGTTCCCTGTGACTGGATCCATCTACACTTTTGGACCTTTCTTTTGACTTTGACCTGTCTTTGTGGGATCCATCTACACTTTTGGACCTTTCTTTTGACTTTGACCTGTCTTTGTGGGAGTCTCTTTGCTGCTCTCCGGACTTCTCAGTGGTATCTTGTGCTTTGTCTCCGTCTTTTTCTGTCGTCTCATTCTTGTTTGCTGTTCGTTCGCTTTTGTGGCCATGATGCTTCTTCGGCTTGTCCTTGTTTTTCTCGACTTTGCTGCCCCTTGTCTTCTCCTTGTCAACACTTTTTTCTTTCACTTTTTTCTCCTCGTGCTTTGTTTTTTCATCGTGTTTTGATTTGGTCTTTGAACTGCGCTTTTCTTTGTCGTTCCTGTCCTTGCTCTTTTCTCGTTCTCTGTTGTGTTTACTTCTTTGTGAATGCTTTGCTTGCTTGCGGTCACTGTTCTGTTCTCCTTTAGCTGCTGTGTCCGTCCCGTTGCCCTTGTGTCTCTGTTGGTATTGTTCTCTTGATTCGCTTTGCTGCCTTTCTTCCCTTTCATGAGTGTCTAAAGGTTCCTCAGACAATGCTGCAACACCCATTTCACAGTTCAGTTGACTCATCTTGCAAACACCTCCCGTTTCTCCGATCACATTGTCGGTGACGACTTCCTCTGTGCGCAACTCGACTTGAAGACCAGGCTCTTGGATTTCGTCCAAGTTTGGATTCATTGTTTCTAGCTCGGTCAAGCTTTCAACATTTTCTGGCTGCCGCTGCATTTGTTCTGCGTGTTCAGTTGTCATGTTCATGACAACTTCTTCCTGCATCAAAACTTCTTCAGCCAATGTTTCTCTCACTTGATCATATTCGCTTGTCATCACCGCCTCTTCAGCACCATCAATTTCTGCCTCCTGCCTTTCCAGTTCAATGTGCATCTCCAGCGTACAGGGTTCTTTGTGATGTTCGGCCTGTCCAGCAGTGTCCTCAATGTTCTCGCTCGGGTTCACACAAGAGAACCGACTGGCTTCAATGACATCTGGGAGCATTTTGTCCATAAAATTCGTCCGTTCTGGTGCTATTTCCTGTCCCATCTCCACAGCACACGATTCAGCACTTCCTTGCTTGCGCTCAGTCACAAGTTCCGATGTCAGTTCGTCGCACATTTCCCGATTTCCTTCTTGGGTGTTGGCGGATTCTGAGGTTTCTTCACAAAATCTGGCAAACTCAGGAGCCACGGACTGATCTTGTACGCCCGCCATTTCCTGATGTTCCATTTCGTTTGATGTCGCAACTGTCTCGAGCTCAGCATTCTGCTGCAGCTCTGACGAAGTTTCACCAGCTGGTTCCTGATGGTGTTGAGTTTGGAATTCCAACACTTCTGCTGCAAGTGACGACACTGTGCTCACTGATCGCGGACCCAGAGTCTCTGGCGTACCCAGCCCTGTTTGATTCCAGAACTCACTGGGAACACGTTGTGAAGCTGGTGATTTGTTGGACGGCATGTCCAGTAGCTCATGCTGGGATGTCGCGGGGATTGCGTCCGTGCGAGTCGCACTGACTGGGGGACTGCTTTTCTCGGGGCTGCAAAGGGTTGGGATGCGCTTGGCGTCCGTTGTTGGAAGTATCTTGACGACGGCTTCCCTGACGGCGTACGCGGCTCTGCGCTCGGCACTCCTCGGGGAACCGCTGTGGCTGCTCGAGCTCGGCGACGGCTGAACATCGGCCGGGGATCCAGCAGACGAGGAACCCGATACTTCGTTCCCTGCAGCGTCGGTTGAACCTGGAATCTCATTTTCCACCCAGACATGGCGAGTGACGCGCGGCCACTCTTCCTGCACCACACTGATGTCGGGACAGTCGGTCCTGGTCGGGGACATCGCCTGCGGCGGAGTCATGTCGCCGGCGTCCGATGCGGGAGGCGAATACAGCGACAGTTTGAACATGACGTCAGAGTACACGCTCACGTGCTCGTCGTCGGGAGCGAGCTCGCTGTACGAATTCTTGCGCAGGTTGCTGATGGTCGCCTGGTGCAGCGGGTCCAGGGTCGTCAACAGCCGACTGGTATCAGAAGACTTCCGTTTGCCTCTCTTTCCAGTTTTACAGAAGGCGTTGTCCAATCTTTTGTGGTAAGACTCTTGCCTTTTCTTTGCTGGCTTGATGTCCCCGCTTGAATCGTCGTCAGTTTTGCTCGCGCGGTTCTTCTCGGGCTCGCTCATCGTGTGTACGTCATCAGCATCAGTGTCTATCACCACCATGTACTCCTTGGACTCGGATCTCGCCCTTTGTTTCTCAATCGACCACTGTTTCTCGAGGAAGCGACTCACTTTTACTGTTCCTTTCCGGACCTTGATTCGCTGCAGCATCACTCGGCACTGTTGAATTGGCGCGGCTGACACTGACACGTGGCGACTGACGGACGATCTGTCTCCGTCCGTTGCAGCTTCTTCCTCCCCGGTTCTCCATTTCGAACTGTTTTCCCACTGGCACTTGTGCGCGAATGCATCTCTGCTGTGATCTGCTTTCAAGCGCTTCGGTCTCGATCTGAAAAGAAATGTTTGCCAACAGTTCAAACTCTCGGCTCACACGGACACGACGTCTGCATTTGACATACGACTGCGAAAAATACGCAGTCGCTCTTACTTCCCAATTTCTGACCAGGTTGTCTGAAAACTTTCCGAAAACTTTTGGTGTTCAGAGCCGTGATTCAAAATTGACCTTGACTTTATGCTAGGTTAAAAACAGGTTGTCAGCACAACGTTGGCGGACCTGAGGTCGGGCACTGTGAAAATTGCCACCTGCCCAGTGTTCGGCCACGGAACACACCTGATGCGTTTGCTGCCAGCGGAGGCGTCGGCGAATGCGTCGTCGCTGAGCTGGTCAGACGAGCCGGGCGAACCGCTCGACTTGCGCTTCACCTTCAACGTGATTCGGATCGGCTTTTTCTTGGACTCCTCCTCCGCTGCTGCGACACTTTGAGTTTGGGCGCCAGAGGCGACATCGTCTGGAGCTCGGTCAGGGTCTCTGGCAGAGGTAGCTGCTGCAGATGTTTGCCACCCTGTTGAGCTTATTTTCTCCGACTCTTCTGGAAAGAAAAGAATGGTTTTGTTGACTTCTTGACTGATGTTAATCACACGCAACTTGAGTGCATTCCACAGACTACTCGTGGTAAATGTTCTGAATATCGATCAAGTGCGGTGCAGAGCTATCTACCATTGGGTCGGAGCTGACTGCTCTGGACGGAGTCTGACTGAGCGGGCGTCGCTGGTGTAGCCGGAGTGGCGGGCGTGAGCGGCGTCGCTGGGAAGTAGTCGGGCGAGGACAGGCTCGTGTCGCGCGGCGAAGTGTGGCTGCGCGGCGTCGACTCCTGGTCCATGAGGATCGGCGGAGTGTGCAGCCCCTGGTGCGGGTCGCTCTCCTCTGGAACCTGCACCCACCCAAAAACACGTGCTTTCAATTTCATGTCTCTGGCGGACGGACTTATTTGTCACGCCTACTTTTGTTGCATTTTTCGATCTGTATACTGTACACAGATGACGACTCGGGTGATAAGCTTTGTGCACACACTGTTCCAAAAGCAAAACCGTGCACAAGAGCACTTGAGTCGGTTCTTTTCAGCAAGCTGTTTCTGGAGACAATGAAAGGGCTTTCCGCTTTTCAGTCCGGAAAAGAACTCCATTAATAAGCAGTGCGCTCGTAATTCTGAGTCAAACAGAAATTTTGTTTGCTGGGTCAGAATGCTGACTCACCTGAAGGCCGGATTCGGTGTCTGTGTCGAGTGGATTGTCGAGCATGGAGAAGTCCACCTCGGACATGTCGCCCGTCTTGTCGTCGCGCGCCTCACACGACGAGCGTCGCGACGGCGCCCCCGAGCCGTGCAGCGACGACGCGTGCGACGACCGCCGGTGGCGCCGCCGCTGCGTGCTGTGTGCGGAGACATCGCTGCCGTCCGTGTCGGCCTCGCTCTCGTCCTCCTCTGCTGGCTTCACGCCGGGGCTGCCTCCTTCAGCGTCAGCCTCGTCCTCAGGCGCGTCTGTCGCTCTGCTGGGGCTTTCGCCTTCTTTTTCAGCTGCTTCTGACTCGGCCAAAATTTCCTGTGTTGTTCTGGAAACTTCAGCGACCAACGTGTTTTTGGCTTCCTCTGCTGCATCAAAGACACAGTCCGGGTCTTTCGAAACATTTGTGTTGTTTTCCAACTTGCTCTCCTCGTCTTCGTTCTTGTCAGAACGTGCACGTTCTTCGCTGTTTCTGTGAGTTTCTAATTGACTCCGCACTGCGTTGAGATTCTCATTGGCGTCCACAGGAGAAAGCTCACCGTTCTCAACAGGTACATCCTTCTCAACAGTTGGTTTCGCTGATTCTTTGGTCCGTATTCTGTCTCTTCTAACAGACCGCTGTTTCGGCCCTTTTGTTTTTTCCTTGATTCTCAGAATCTTACCGACTCCATCCTTGAAGACTTCTATTTGGTGAAGCACAACGGCCTCGCCTTCGCTCTCAGACTCGTGCGCTGACCTTCGGTCGGCACTTCTGTCGTGCTGCGTTGTGCGTTTCCTCGTCGACTTGAATGGCTGCTTCTTCATGTTGTCACAGTATTCATCAATGTCAAATTCGGTGAAGAATTTGAGGTTCAAGCGCTCTTTTCCAAGTTTCGTTCTGTGCTGGTCAATGATCTCCTTCCCAAGCTTTACGCTGTCAGTGTGACGCCAAACTCTGTCCGCTTCCTCCTTTGTTCCCTGCAGCTTCCTGGTTGCCATGCCCTGATGATACTGAACAGCGGAGTCGGTGTCAAACCAAGTTTCACCGTCTGTTTCCTCCAAACGGGTCACGAAAGGTCTCGTCACTGCACTGCACTCTTCGTTCGGCGCATCTGCGTCTGATAGCGAGGTTGAAGTTCGACCTTCTTCACCAAGCTCTGCTGATTCCTTCTCATTTGGAACAGTTCGCTTGGAAACGGACGTTTTGTTTGTCAGCAGCTTCCTTGATATTGCATCGACTGAAGGTTTGCTTTGGGCCTGGCTTCCACCACGACCGCCGCTGACCTTCTCCGGCGATGCGCCACCTGACCTGAGCTGCCGTTCTGTTACCGGGAGACCTCCGTCTGTTTTGCCCATTCTGTGGTCGCTGCTTTCGTTGCCGTCTGGTTGAGCGGAAGGTACCAGCCGCTTTTTCAGTGGAAGCTTCTGAGAGGCAGACAATTCCTTCTCAGAATCGACCGTTTCTTCTGCTGAAGCTGGATCATCACCTTTGCTACGCTTCTTGCGTTGAGTGCTTCGCTTCTTGTCCGCGAGAGTCGTACCGCCCTTGGTCTGGTCGGATTGTGACGGCGACGCACGACTCTTCCTGTGTGGAGGCTTGTTTCCAGGAGGAACTTTCTCCACCTGATTATCAGCTTCTACTCTCGACTCTGCAGTAAACACATTTTCCGCCTCGTGCTCCGGAGATTGCATTCGCAAAGATCCTAAATCTGGAATGTCTGAATCCTCGTATCTCTTGGGTTTGTGAATTTCTCTTCGCAAAGTTCGGCCAGTGCCAACGGGACTGAGGTCTGGCTTCACTTGGCAAGTGAACTCCTGGTCGTCACCCTTTTCTGGAACTTGTGGACTGGAGGAAACTTTATCTGTTCCCAGACGAAATTTATCTTTTGGAGGCTCGGCATTTATTTCTTTTTCAGCAGGGGTTTTCTTGGCAGCTGCAGCTTCAACTTTCGCTTTTCTACTCCTCCCGGTCTTCACTTTCACTGTCGCGTGCGTGAGGTCGACAGACTTCGCAGTCTTTTGCAGACGAGATGCTGATTTTGGTGTCGTGTTTTTCGCCTTTTTCTGTTTCCTGGACAGAGGTGTTGGGTAGTCAGTGTCACTGCCCGACGACGAGTCGCTTGTTTCAATGTCTTCTTTCCTCATGCGTCTAGAGCTACCTGGCCAGCACTTTGAGTTCTTGAGCACACCTTGCTTCACAGTGGCAGCGGCCTGCTTGAGTGGAACGTAAATGGTGATGACGCGCTCCTCCTCCTTTTCCCTCTTCTTTGACTGGTTCTTGTCCTCTTCAGGTAACTTTGTGTCGACTTCGTGCGCAGTTTGGTCAACTTCCGGCGACACTCGCGCCAATGGAGGCGATTCTTGCGCTTCTTTCTTTGGCCGAGTCATTCCCCTGTCCGAGCTCTGTATGGAGGAGAGATCAATCAGCGGGTCATCGCAACCCGTGTCGTCCTTCATGTGCAACTCTGTGTCGCTGTTCGCTTCGTCCTGTCCAACATGAGACGCCGCAACTCGTTTGTCGCTCTCTGTTGTGCCTGCAATGCCTGTCCCTCCTGATGGTTTCACGTCTCTGTTTCCCTTGTCAAGAGTGACTTTCTTCAGAACTTCCTTGATTTTGTCAAAGCCATTCTTGTCCTGAGATGAACGTCTTCGCTGTAAGTTTCCTTCAGAAATGCCTGCAGTAGACTTTCGTCTTGTCACCGCTTTTGGAGACGTATGTTTGCGAGCAGTCTGTTTCCGTTTTGACCGACTCGTTTTGACGGACTCAGCAATTGTGGGGACGGCAGTGCTCAAAGTCAACAAGGGACTGGGAGGATCTGACGCGGCATCTGTGGCGTTTTTCAACAGTGAATGTTGACTGTCCAGGGTGGCGTCCTGTGCTGGTTTTGCAGAGTTTTCCGCAAAGGGCACGTCAGGTTGCCCAGGAAATCCACTGGACAATTCCCCAGCCTCCGACACAACACCTGCGTATTCAGAGTGGCTGATCTGAGAACCTAACGGAGCGTCCACGTCTGTGAACAGTGCATCCATCCCGGAAATGTTTTCATTTTGAGCAGCATGTGAGACAGCTGTGTGCGATTTTGATCCGACTCGGTGTGCCAGCCTCGACCCACAGGCATCGGGACTGCTCGCGTGAACATGCTCTTCGCTCGCAAGACTAGAAACACTGGATCGAGTTCGCCTGCGGATCGGAGAGTGATCAACACCTCTGACTTGGGCTTCTGACTGGGAACCAACGCTGCTGGACGCGTTTGACACGCTGCGAGACGCGCGTCTTGTTGAAACTGCTGCCTTTACTTCATCATCAAGAGCCATTTCGTCGGGGGTGGAGTGGAGAGGAACAATGATGTTGATGAGTTCGGGCTCCGAGGGCGGCTTCTCCTCTGCAAGCCAGCGGGGCGAGTCGGCTTTGGCACGGACGGGAGATCGCGAAAACGGGGGCCTCGCCGAGGCCGGGGAGGAAGGTCGGCATGACATCGGCACTGGATTTTTAGGCAGTGGAACCGGATACACTATCACTTCCTGCTCTTCGTCACTTTCTGAGCACAAAGTCTCCACAAACTCCAAGTCGGCAGCCGGAAGACCAACTGGTTCTTCTGGTGGAACTGGCGGGGAGGCCTTCGAAGGTTTTGCAGCAGGACTAGGTTTCAGTTCGCTTGGTAACTGAGGCTTGACATCAGGTGTGACCTCGGAAGTTTTTTGTCTGCTCTTGAAAAATTTTGGCCCTGTATTTCTCCACACGGTGCCTCGTTTCTGCAATTCAGTCGGTTTACTCACGGACACCTCATCTGCGCGAGCCGTGCTGTTGGATCGAGGTGGTCTGGATGTTTGCTCCTTCTCAGTGACGAGTTCTCCTTCCGAAGCGGAGGGTTCGTGAGTCGAGACGAGCCTCGCCGAGTCCTGAGTGCTGAGCGTGGAGCTGTGCGCCGCATGTGGACTCACATCGCCAGACGAGTTGCGCGGCGGCGTGTGATTCATCTGCTTCACCAGCTCCAGCGCGGAGTTAAAATCAATGTCTGGCCGGTCAATAACCGCGCGACTCCTCGGACTGAGACGTGAATTGTGGCCGGCGGGGTTGACGCCACACTCCACTTCGTACGTCCTCAAGACCTCGCCCACGCCCATCGGGGACGCGCCGTCCGAGGAGCTGTCGGTGCTCGCGCGGCGTGGCGGCACCATCGCCCTGCGCGGTGGCCGGTCCGAGTCGGAGGTAACGACGCCGTCGTCGCTGCTCGTCTCGCCACGACTGTCGTCCACGATGACCCGCTGCGGCTGTTTTCTCTTCCGCTTGCGCCGAGTAGTCGAAGGCGGCCGCTTGAAATGTGCGTTGTTCCCTGTCGTGGATTCGTCACATGGCTCTGGGGATGTAACATCTGCAAATGGTTCAGCGGCTTTGGCTTCAACTTCTCGCCTGGCTCGCTCCTTCTCTTCCCACCGCCTCCTCCTGTTCTCTCTTCCAAGAGACATTTTGGATCTCAGCGTCTCTTTGTAGTCCAGTGTATCGAACACGTCTTCCATATCCTCCTCGTCAGTGTGCATCTGTTCAGCAACCTCAAGCGATTCTCGCGTGGCAGCTTGTTTCTTTGGTGAAATATCACGGTCACTTTTCTGATTGTCTGAAGGCACGTCCTTGAGATGCTTGTTTCTAAGACCTCGCCTGGTCGGACTGCTGTCCAGATCACTGGTGCTGACACTCGCTTTCGTGTTAGAAATCCCTTCACTCAAATCGGTTCCCTGAGACAAATCGTCTTCATTGGTCACATATCTTTGAGAGTCAACGCTGCCGCCCTCACTCCTTTGGGGTTTCCTCGTGCTCCGTTTGCCGGTCAAGCTTTTCTTCCTCACATCTCGGACGGCCTGATTGGCCTCCGTCGCTTCATTCGGACTGTTTTTCCCCACGGCTCCTCTGGTGACAGGTCTGTGCACAGTCTTCACGTTGGCAGCACTTTCTGTTTTGCGACCTGGCGTACCACGCGAACTACGAGCTGTTCTTACAGCCGGAGACAAAGCACTTTGTTGGTCGGACGGTGTCTCGGGCCCCGTGTTTCTCCGGGCTGTCCGAGTGGTGGCTGTGCGGGGCGTCTGCGCACCGCGGGTCGGCGACTCGCTCGCAGACGCTCCACGAGACTTGGCGGGGGACGAGCTGGACGTGCGACTCCGCAGCGTGGACTTGGTCGGGGAAGAACTTGGCGTGCGTCTTCGTGTCACAGCCTGCTTTTTTCTTCCTGCAATGGCAGAAAAGAACACTGCTTAGCACACGTATTGCACGAACATGTTTCGAAGAGCACACGGCTTCATCAACATTGGGATGAAAATATGTGACACCCGTGACAGAACGAACGTTGAGTGGTAAGCCCACCTGTCTTGTCAGCGGGTCCGTCCAGCTGAGGAATCGGATCGCTGTCCTCTTGGCTTTCAGAAGACTCCGGACGAGGCTGCTGCTCCTCGTCCTCTGAACTCCTCCACGATAATTCCGCCACCTCCGCATTGTGAGACACAAAACTGCAACAAAGATAATTTTCGCGGTAAACACAAACCGCCAATCAAAAAATTTCGCCCTGTTCAAGAAAATTACAATGCGTTTTATTCTCGTCCATAAGCTTACCTGGACGGACTGCCATCGTCGTCGTCGACAATTTCGGACATATGCAGACTCTCCTCCTCGTCTTCCTTGTCACGCACCTCCACCTCGTCCTCAAAACTGTTTTCTGGCTTCCACACCTGCAATATTCACGTCAGAGCAATCTGCGAAGCACTGCTTTGCCACAGCCGTTTCACCACAGTTGACCGTTGAAGAGGTTTTTGTGAATCAACACAGCGACGCCTGAGTCCTCAGTTTTTCGGCTCTTGTTTGGCCTCAGCACTCTGCGGGAGGGAGCCTACCTGAGAGAGGATACTGTCGCGCTCCTCGAGCGCCGCGATGCGCGACTCGGCGCGCTGCGTACTGGACGGCGATTCATCTTCCAACGCCGCCAAGACGTTCACCAGGGACGTGTCCTGCGTGTCCGCTGCAGTGTGCCGGGAAAGTCTGAGAAACTCTGAACGTGTCTCGAAACTTGTTTTCCACCCAAAACAAATGCCTCGAAAAGGACCCACGTCTCATTCTTCGCTTTGTTACTTCAAATATGTTCGGACACGTACCCAGATCGGCATGCTGGTCCGGTCCTAGGAAGCTGTGGCTGGACGACATGACGCGCAACAGCGACTGTTCGTTCACGAGCGGCTCTTCGTCCTCCTCAAGAATGACTGTGTCGGGCGAACCGGCGTCATCCCGCAGTGAGACGTGCGCCTCCACCTCAGACGACGGCGTCGTCGGGAAGGCCACCTCACCCCGCGCCACAGACTCGTCGTCTGAGTCGTTATCGTCTCTGCCCAAACAACGAGATCCGAGGCTAAATCAAGATATTCTGGGACTGTGCATGCTTTTGCGAATTGGTGAAGGACAACAGATGCTGCTGGTCAGTTATTCATAATATTGTGTGGTGGAATCAACTACGCGCGTCTGGCTCCTGGACAGCGAGCAGCAAAACCCCAGAACAAACAGATGTGTCGTTCGCCGCTGTCTTCAGGAAAACTGACCTTGGAAGTCGGTACATTCAATTTGCTTTGTCCAGACTGATTGATTCTTTCCGCCCCAACCTTGTATTTCGTTTGTTTCATCCTGTTACCGACCAACAATTTAAATGTCTGCACACAGGCCTCAGGCATGTCAATAAATATGTCAACCTCTCACCTCGAGAGTGCTCAGACACAGCTGTGTTCCATTTCTTGTGTAACTTTTTTCACATTCGTTTTGGCATC
>JAAUXT010067040.1_pt1 | contig 46254 bp, 36 predicted proteins | sample 7278171 | NCBI WGS metagenome assembly JAAUXT01 (sample SAMN14350112, study PRJNA611818) | marine sediment metagenome | isolation source: surface marine sediment (1.8m) | place: French Polynesia: Moorea | collected 2018-08
CATTAAAATATTATATTTTGAGAACACATAGATTTATATAGAAATATGACATTTGCGCAAAGAAAACAAAACATGGAATTTACATTGTCCAATTTATTATTCAACAGTGCATTTGTATATACATGAATACGGTTATATGGTATAATTGTGTATGAGTGTGCGGGTAATGGATGCACGAGAATTGTTATTACAATAATCGTGAATAAACAAATTTTTCAAATCAAATCAATCACTGGAATTGTCAACGCGTCACCGCTCCTATCTGTCTCAGGTTTCCGTCTTCAGTTCACAGAAGTCGCTTCACGAGTAGAATTGCGCTCTCAAGTCAGAGGCATTCGGTACTACCGGTAGTTGTTTTTCTGTTGGGCTGTTGAAAATTACTGTGATATTTGTGGTGTTGGCAATCGTATGGGTGGGAACATGTTTGTCAATACCAAAAGTGTTCAAGACATTTCGACGATATTTCAAGCATGTGCGTTTCCCTAAATTCCCTTTTGCTGTCCTTCCATGATCCAAGACGAGAAGTTAGTTTGGATCAAACGCACTCGTTGCGTGTCACACTGCACTTACACAATTGGAAGATAAAACATACAATATGATGCCTCTGGTGTGTGTACATTGGAATTGTTGGCATCTCAGCTCAAAATGGGATCTTGACCAAATTTGGGATCTTGTGCCAACGCGCAGAAGAAGTCTGTATTGTGCGTCGTTGTGTTTTTGGTTCCAGAGTTTGGTGCTCGTTTTTCGTTCCAAACTTTAAATTTGAGACTGAGACTGTTTTTCATCCGATCACAACAATCTCAGTGGAATCACATCTGTTCACGGGGGTGTTGGTCGCTCTCGCACGCCAGAAGAACACAAGTTTCTTCAGTCAACACAAGTCAAACTTGCTCCGGAATAACTTCCTGTTTCCTTGTGTTTTCTGATTCACGACGTACTCGTATTTGGTCTGCGTCTGTTTTGCTTGTGAACGCCCTTCCTGTCTGAACGGGCCTTCGCCAGCCTCGACCACTGCACCTGGTCCCTTCCAGGATCCTGGTCTCGAACGCGCAGTGTTGAGCTCGGTCGGTTTGAAAATCAGCTCAGCATGAGGGTTCAAGACTCAGTCTCCAAAGTGTTGACACACTGAAGGTCGTTGTTGATCTTGGAGCGTGAATCGAGCCTGTGTTCCGCCTGCGGAGCGTGGCCCGGCCGCGATGGCGCTGTCTGTTGCATGTTGCAGGTGCTCGCCTTGTATGAGAAACCGACATTAACGTCTTCAAACGGGACTTCTCTCTATTAATGGCGGCTCTACATGCCATTTTGTCTTCCTGCACAAGAAAGGAAATGGAACCTTAAAGCACCCAACTTTGGCCTCCAGCCGATCTTCGAAACTCCTGTTGAAAGGTTAAAAACTTATGATTTCCCCTTTTTTCTTTGCAAAATGTGTTGCGCAAAACACCCCATGCGTGCAAGCAAGGTACCGTGTGAATCACGTCTCGAAGCAATGCGAGGACACTCTGAGACGCTGGGGTTCCGTTGTCTCCATTCTGTCGATTCCCACCAGTTCTGCGCCCCACCAGGCACCATCCCAGTTCCTGTGCAAGGTTCCTGTGCATGCAGGTGTTGCAGGTGGGAGGTTCAATATGAGCAAGACTCTTGTGCAGGGGCACGCCTGCATTCGTCTCTTTTGCAGGATTTGGTCACAAAAGTCACTTGCTGACACCAGAGGTGAGGTGTTGGCGAAGTAAACTGTGTACGCAATTACACTGCGAAGTATCTTCCTCATCTCAAAGATTTCGTGGAGGAACTTTGTGCACTGACAGGAAGAGTGGTGCTGTTTGTGTGCAATAACTCCAAGCTTCTGTTTGTTATGCAAGACGACCACGCAAGCAGGTTGTCATAGATTCTGACCACGTTACCTTCCTGCCAATTGCAACACTGCATTGCTTTTAGCTGGCAAAATTTGCACTTTGCTGTGAAAAAAAGACAGACGGGAAAAAGTCTCACAAACAGAAACTTTACAGAGTTGCCTTTTTCTTGAACCGGTGATCGAGCTCGTTCACGGAGTTTCTTTCGAGTGTGAAGTTCTCTGGGGTGATAATGGTCGCGCTTTGTCAAAAATTCCAAAAAGTCAGTGGCGACAAAAGTGGGTTCCCATCCCTGGGGTCTGTGAGCCGTGGAGACTGAGCGCGAAGGGGTGACACGGAGGCCGGGGTCAGCGCGAGTTCCCACCGAGGCTACACTTGGCTGCGGGAAAATATTCGGTCTTCTCTTCAGCTGACATGCAATATTGAGGTGCAGAAATGGTGTACGTACACCCGATCAACACGAAACATTCTGCTCGATCTGATATCGTGCGACCAAATCGCAGAAGGTGTCCGGCGGTTCGTCTGTGGGGACGGCGCCGATCTTCCCAAGGTGTTCAGTTCGCAATGTTCGCCAGCCGATTGGTCGGTTTGTATCAAAAACAACTTTGGTTGCCAATTTCACGCTTGGCACTTGTTTCGGAATAGGGCGTCAAATTCTAGTTGAGAGGAGGCTGTCGGTTGGGTGCTCCGGAATGTTGCCCCGTCAATTGAGTTCGAATGATCATGAACTTTGGAAGTGTTGGAAACTCCTGTGCACCATGGAGTGCACAATGCTAGAGCGCAAGACACAAGGGCGACTTGCCCTCTGCGTTGTTCGGGTGTTGTTCCGCGATGACCGCAAGACCTTCACTGCGACTTTTGGGTGTTGAGTGAGCGAGTCTCTGGCCAGCTCCAAAACACCATGAGGTCAGACCTGATCGTTGTTCGAACACCAAAAATTCTGCAAACTCGTTTTGGCCGTTCGGGAGAGAGGAAGAACTGTCAATGCCTTCCTCGTTTTCGTTCCCGAAATGAGCAACTCGTGGGTCAGAGAGCAGGATTCACCTTGAAAGAAACAGGAACTGGTCTTTGTTCCTCTGGAGAGACAGGTGCGTTGTTGTCTCTTGCACAAGCAAGATCTTGAATCTTGCTTCTGGTTCGTGTCCTTGTCCCGGCGCAGTGGAGCTCTTATGTTTGAGGATGGGTCGGTTTCAATGTTGAGATTGTCTGAAAACGAAACCAATTGGAAATTTTGACACCCGGCGGACTCAATCACCTTCGGTGTTTCTGAAAGAAAACTTTTGCACAATTTATGATCGGTGTGCTTTGTTCCTCGGTGAGCAGACACCCTTCAGCACTGAGAAAGGCAGCTGGTGAGAAGGGTCACCTGAAGGAGCCTGATCGAGCCAATCCATTCTTGGCAGCACCCGCGTGCTCCCGTGCCTTTCGCCCTCCCACCCTCTCGCGCGCTCACTCGCCCGGGAGACTAAGACATTAGTTCTCCAGGAGAGAAACAGAGAGTGAGCTCTCGCTCAGTTATGACTTATTTAGTTTTAGACAAGGCTGTATCTGAGTGCAGGCAGAGATATGTATAAATATCTAGCGGAGATGTACCCAGAGATACATGGCGGTGTCGGTATCTCCGAGGCATAGCAGTTTGTAAACACCTATTTTCACTCGCGTTCCGTACTTTGAAGAAAAAAAGAGCTGGCACAGATGATATAACACCTTGTAATTTATGCTGCTTTGTGGGTATTGTCAGGGTAGAGACTGTTGAGTGTTCGGGTCTCGGACTGAAAAACTCGCTACACAGAGGAGAATCAGAGGCAGCGTCGGAAGAGAACGTGCATGCGCAAGAACTTCGGTGTGTGGAGATCCAATTTTTATGCTGCCATGAGACGTGAGGATTTAGAGGTCGAAAGGGAAAGGGGAAAGTAGGGAATACTCCTGCAAATAAAAATGATGGGAGAAGAACCATGAGAGTGAAAACGACTTGAGCAGATTGCGAGCAACAGAAAGACCAGGATTCAGAAGAAGAATGAGGCAGAAGCAAAGGGCAGAGCAGCAGTGGCTGAAGCCGCGTGTTGTCGGTTGCTCAACAGGTTTCCTAATTCTTTCATCAGGAGCCAATTTCACAGGAGCCATTGTATCAAAGATCAAGACGTGCTCGGGCTGTCATTACGCAATAAAGCTGATAAAAAAACATTTCTGCTGCTTTTGACCTAATCTTCCTGCTCCTCCACCTGCCCACCTGGCGGTCCGACGCTCCTGCAGTCTCGAGGCTGGAATTTCTCGGCGGCTCCTGGCAGCCCGTTTGACCTTGAAATCGGATTGGCGGTGGCTACATATGTCGGAATGCTGATGGTCAGTTTAGCAGCTGCTGATATAGATGTTAACATTTTGACCCGCTTCCTCCCTCACCTGTGCGCGGGGTGCTGTGGATAGTTAGCGCGAAGGTCAAAGAGGAACGAAAGATAGAGAAGCGCGGGAGCACAGAGGATCGGTGCCTCGGCACATCCAGGGGGTCTTCCTGGAACCCAAAATACTCAAATTTATGTGCCTTGGTTGGGGCTCAATTCCGTGCGCAAGCAACTTGCATTCGTGCATGGGGTAGAAAAGAAAATGCGTCTGTTCAGTTGGGCGGACGCGGCGCGGCGGATCAACGCAATGATCGTCTGTGCCATTCCAGAGTTCCGCACACGCAGATTCTTTCGGTCAGCCCAGGGTCCAGAACCAACCAACTGTGCATTTGTTTGGTCAGGAATCAAGCCAAGCCTCCAGAGCTGGACGAGTGACGAGAAGCTGAGGAAAACCAGGAGAATCGTCCAAGACTCGCCTTTGTCTGGGGAAATTGAGCAGAAGTTTCTCAGGCGCTGTGGCACAGCTTGTTTTGTTTTGCAAAACCATGTTCGAGGACTGGATGACAAGACAGAGGCATAACATGAAGAGAAGTCAGCAGACTCCGAAATAAGCGCAGCTCCGCAGATGTTCTGAGCGGCGCAGTTTCAGAAGCAGGATTCCAGGTATCCGCGGAATGGACTGTGAATCCGGAGAGCGAGCAGCCCTGGACCGGTCTGAAGCGCCGAGTTCACCTCTGCTGCCCCTCCTGCCTCACCTATTCCTGGCCACGAGATGGATGGCAGAGCAGGACTCCGGAGCTACAGCAGCAGATAGCTACAGGGGGAAAGAGGAAGGAAAAAATTATGAGAACGATGGGGGCCAAGAGAGCTCATCATCTTCGGAACAACGAGAGTTTCTCTTCTCTTCAAAGGGCAGGTTGCCGTGGCGGCTTGTTTTGTGTATCTGCGGATTCGCCACATTCTGGAAGCGCTGGGGAGTCGACAACAAGTTGCTTTCGCAGGTAGATGGATGGAAGGAGAGAGAAGCAATGCACGAAGCAGATACAGGGGTGGTCCGGGTCTGTAACTGAGTGTAACTTGGTGCTTTGAACCAGATTGTGTGCGAGGTTCTGAGAACGTTGCGGAAGCATTGCACGAAACGACGTTTTTGAGTTCTGCCTTTTCCGCTCAGGCGACAGCCACGATTCTGCTTCGGCCAACCGCAATCGGGTCCACAAAAGCATGGCCCATCGAACACGCACCCTGAGATCGGGATTTGGACTTGATGTCTTCTCAGATGTTTCGGCGTTCGGCTGAGACAAGTGTTCTTTTGTGCTTTTGAGTGAAACCTGTGGCAGGGTTTCACGTTGGGAGGCCCTTGCCACGGACCAAGTTCGGGTCAGGCGGACCCAGCTTGTCCAGTTTATTCCGGTGAAGCTTGCAGAGTGGAGACAGGAAGGTAATGCACTGAAACCTCACACCTGTGTGGCACTATCAGAGCCGTGTGCCTCCGCTAATGCTGCGGTATGCAAGCAGTGCCAACTTACTCTGTGGATCTGGATCTCTGCCCTTTCTACCTGGCTCCCTCCCCTCCCCCGGCAGATCAGCGGCTCAGGTGCGTTTTGTTCTGCGAGTGCGGAGAAATGAGGTGTTGTGATATCGCCTTACAACCACTTGTGGATGGGGTAACACGGACAAGGTGCTGCGGAGCAGGTTTCTGCCCTCGTGCAGCTACACAGGAAACCGAGGAATCGGAAGAACAGACACGTGGCGCAGTACGTGAACGTTTGTGCGTCTGAATTTGCGGACCAATGTTCGGTGCTGGCTCTTTGTTCGCGTGACAACGTTCTTTCTGAAGGTTCCTCAAACTTTGGCTTGAGGTTGAGTGCCCGGCACATACGAGTTCTTGTCGTAATTTTGAGATGCCACGCCACGAAACCTGTGCGAATGAGAAATTGCTGGCGGTCAGTTGAGCTTCTTTGCATCACAGCGTCTCCCACGTTCGCACTGATATTTTGCGTGCAGAGACTGAGGTTCATCTCAGGTGGCCGAGTCGGAAACAGCGGATTCCAGACGGAATCAGGGGTGGCAGGAACAGGTGCCATTTTTCGGGGAGATAATGTGCAGTTGCCCCGGCTGGAAATGAGCTGCAGTTTTTGCGCTGCTGAAGACAACACGTCACAGCTGAGTGATTTATCTGGGCAAAAACGAATTCTCCTCAAAACAACGGCTGCAGCCACCCAAGCAACCAACCTCTCCTTCCGTCACGAGAAGGATGAGGAGGATGAGGAAGGGTTATTATTATTATGGCCCTTCTGCCAAATCCAGATCCGGAGAACAAATGAGCGGAGCAGCTGGTGAATTGGGGTTGATGCATAAAGTTCATCAGCTCTGGGAGAGAAGTGAGAGGAGTCGAGGAGAAAAGCCAAGGTGGTGCCAAATTAGGCTCCAACTGCCACCGCAGCCTGCATGAGGCAGGGCCCACGCTACCTGTACCTGCATGCATGACTGTAACCCAGCATGACAGCATTATGTTGTTGCTTCACCTTGTTTCCGTCGGTGCCAACTTTATTAGTGTGGCGGGTGTTGGGGTGGGATGTGAGTCGGGATCCATATTCCCCCGCAGCCTCCACACCGCGCCACGTACTGCAGTGCGCACCAGTGTTTCTGCGTCTGCAAACGAACTCAGCTAATTCTGCATCATTCCTCTTCAGTCCCACAGGTTGTTAGGATCACTCACATTTAAATATAAACACCAGCTGTGAGCTGGGGCCTGCTCTGCTTTTTTCCACCTCTCGCTCCCACAGTAGTCAGAACTCGCGGTGCCTTTTCCTCGCCTCCCCGGACACTTTCTTCTCTCCGAGTTCCATCAGTCATTTGTAGACTGGTCTGTGCAGTTCTGCTCACATACACAGGTCTCTGTGACGAAAACCAAAGAATGAGGAAACGTTCAGTGATCTGGTGGAGAGGTTGAGGAATGAAGAATTGCTCCAATGAGAACCTCAACCAGTGTGGACTGTGTCAGCCACGAAAACATGAGCCAACTCCACTTCCTGCTCTTGACTTTGTTCGCTCAGTTTGTCCCCTCAACAAATCCAGGAAGCTCACTTTCTCACACAGGTTCAGCCGTTTTGACAAAACTGCTTTTTCACTCACACAAAGCTGACCACTGCAGTGTATGCTTTGAGTATACATGTTCACACGCGTGTTACCTTTAACATTTCAGGAATCTTGCTGCTGTTTTTTGAAGTATTGATTTAAATTGTCGCGAGCAGGAAATTTAGGAACTTGAGAATATTTTCCTGCCGCCAGGTGTTGCCGGTATTTTTCTCACAGACGAACCAGCAATGACTGTGAATATGAAAACTTATTACCCAAGTTTCTGAACTGATGTCAGTGTTGCGCGGTGCTCTTGAGAAATTTGAAAGCGTATTGACACTGCTGGCCTGACGGGAAGTGGGCTGTCGATGGCTTTCAATCGGCGTGCCACGCGATGATCAATCACCGCGCGAGTCAAGCGGTTTGTACACAGAGGCTCCGCGCCTGGAGAGGAGCGCTGTTTGAACAGGCCGCGACAGCGAGCAGCGGCGGCGGCGGCGGCGGGGCATGCGGAGCGGCCTCGCCCACCGTACGTGGCTCCCTTCGCTTGTCTCGTTCATCGTGACTCCAAGACTTCCTGCGAAACGCGTCTTGAGACAGGATGGGGGACGACAGAAAGCATTTTTTCTGTCCACGACAATATTCCCGACAACGGCCTCCGTTTCAGTCGCGACAGAGGCAGAATTTGAGTTTGAAAATCATTTTCCCGTGACAATAACCTCCCCGACGAAACTGGAACCACAGGTGACTTGTCAGACTGAAGACATTACGGGGCATCTGTGTGCAGGTGTGGCCCAGTGGTGTGTGCACAAGTTGTCAAAAAGTGCCGGCGGAGTTGCGTGTGAATTTATGTTTTCCGGCGGGCTGTTTCCCTGAAGAACGAAAAGGATCTCAATTGATGTTTTGTACTCCAAACTAACAAGGGACACAAACACGTTGCTGACCAGTTGTTCAATCTTTGGTTCGAAACTGACAGCACCTGTTTGTCTGCAGAAATCGCTGCTAATTTTCCAAAAAACACGCCCATAAAAGCGCGACAGACTGAGCGCTGTGGAGGAACAAGGGAAGTTGTAAAAGCTGCTTTTATTACATAAACGAGCCAGTGTGTGTTGTGCGGTGCGTTCCGTGCCACAGGTGTCAGTGGACGCATCGCTGAAGGGGACAATCACAGTGTGATGGCAGCGCGCTGCGCAAATACGCCGACGACGCCCGCGGGCGCAGGATTTCCTCTCGCGGGCCTGAAATCTGCGCATTTGCATGCTCGAGATTCACTCGCAAACTCCACCGCACGAGTGTGCAAAACGTTTTTCCCACTCATGCACACGCGAACTGGTTCAATTTCTTCAGTTTCTGCATCTGAACTTCGATGGAAGTGTTGCAAGACTTCCAAAGCCCAGTGTCAAAGTTTTTTATGCATCTGGTCTCATCCGACTCTCTTCTCCGGATGTATCTGCGGCGCTTCGGATTCTAATTAATTGGCCTGGTCGCCTTCACTCCACGATTCTTTGGTGAGTCAAGTTTCAGAAACTCAAAGAGATCGCTCGTGTCGGCTCCACCGGAAATTAGACGCGCAGGTGCGGACCGCCCAACACCACCGCTCTGCTGAAGTTTGTCGGAATGCAGTTGCGGGGTTGTGAAATGCACGTTTTCCGCATGTTCGGATTGATGCAGCTCCGAAGATGGCTCAACAGGCGTCAACCTGTTTGGCTTCTGGTTCTGGTTCTTCTCACTCAGACACGGCCACCTCTCAGCCCAGTGGACTGAAGCTAGTGAATCATTGGTACCAGAAGTTAATTTTTTCTGGAATCGAGAATACACGGACATGTACGGGTGTAACTTGAAGGGAACCAACCACCTGTTACTTCGCTCGCCGCGATTTCTGAGACTTGACACAGTTTGAGCATCAGCGTGTACATTGTGCTCCGGGGGGAAGAATTCATTTTCGAGTGGTTGACCACAAGGCAGAGATGGTCGGCGGTCGCTCACGCACGCGGAAACGGTGAGCGCTGCTCCCCGTCGTGCAGGTCCGTGGAAGCTATAATTGCGCTGATAAAGTCATAATCACTGATAATTGCAATCAATTATGATCATCAGCGAACAGGCTGATGCCACAGGTGGAAGGACGGACGGTCGGAGGGACAGCGCAGGCACATGCCAGTTCTGTAGCTGTCGGGCATAGCGGTGGCATCAGCTATTCTTTCAAGCAGGCAGGCAGCAAAAAATGACATGCATGCATGGTGCCTTGCCCCAGGGCAGATCCCAACCTGTCAGCCTGACAGGATCCATAAAGTGTGTCTTTCTCCAGGCTTCTCAGGTGTGTCTTCACTTTCCAGGCCAGTCTGTGTTTGTCCGCGCATGGGATTTTGAATTCTGACTTGCTGAAGTGATTCTATTTTCTTGTGTGAGACATGTTCGTGATCAACAGAAGCAGTTCGGTCTGTGGAGCAGCTTGCATTGGTTAGATCTGTCACCTGCTGATGGACTGATAGCGTTGTCATCAATAAACAAGAAATCATGATCCCTGTGCAAATGCGTGAAAGCTCTGTTCCTTGAATGTTCAATACCAAAAACAGATGGTGCTGAAGCTGGCACCTGGCATTTGTGTGAAAATACACTTGACGATAAAATGTGAAAGACTCGGAAATCTTTCCCCCGCTTTAGCGCACGGGGATATGGTATTTCAGTTGACCTATGTAGAAACATTCTCGTCTGTCTGCATACAACCACCGAGTAGAGTTCTTTTACTGTAATATTTATAGTTACGGGATTCTATTCCGCAACAAGTTGGCAGAACTGTGTTAAGAATACTTCTTACTTACTGGTTTACCTGTGCTTTGGAACAGGGGTATCTGTGCACCACAGAGAAGGTGGATGCTTTGGATTTTCCGATCCACGTTGCTAATGTGCTTTGATTTTTACGTTGTTATGGAAGCTGACAAGAAAGATGATTACGGGGGCGAAGGTTCGGCACCAACTTGCTGCTGCCGCCTGATGAGTCGGGGAGGGTGGGTTTCGAGCACCAGGTGATAATTCGCGCTTTATCTGCGCAGCCAGCGCTGGGAACCGGATTGAGGCGTTGATGATGTCGGCAGCAGATTGGAGAAGCGGCGGAGGTTCGCAGGATGCTATTAAATGATGAAACAATGGGAGATAGTGAGGCGTGGATCGGATTGGTGAGCCGGGCGGGCAGGCAGGAAGGCAGGCGGGCAGGCCAGCCCCCTTCGAGAAGAAACAGATCGACAGCAACAGACACCGGTCCACCGAGGCCCCGTGCAGAATTTAGATATCTTCGTTTGTCTGCTCTCGCTCCACTGTGAAAACAGAAGGTGTGCACAGGGGAACTCACTGCTCAAAAGGGAAAAGTCACTTGCAGTCCAAGAAAACTTCCTGCAGCTGCACCTTGCACCTTCCTTGAATGACAGATGCACATTCTCCAAAACTGAAAGAGAACAGGCGTTGGCCCAATAGATCTACTTCCAATCAAAGCTGGCGAGAAAGGAAAGGTGCCTTGTTTTGCAAATCTGTCCATTGCAATTGGTGGAGTCGGAGCATTCGTCGGCGTCAAGAAATTTGTCTGTGAAAAACCACAGCGATAAGCTGTTGAGCTTCGCTGTGTTTGACAGTGAATTGTTTGCTTCGTAGTCAGTGTGGCATTGTCCTGCCCTCGTGCCCAAACTCCCCGTTATCTTCCTGTCGTTTCGAATCCAAATTCTACGAGGGAGGGGAAAGCAGACAGAGAAAGGAAACAGGGCACATGCAGACATCACTCATTCCAGAGGTGACTCCAAACTCTCGTAGTTCAGCCAGGTTTTATCCAGCTAGCCTCCATCGGAGGAGGAGGAAGAAGCCTGTTGCTTGATCAACAACACTTTGTTCCACCGAGAGGGGATTGTTGTCTTTTCAGAGGTGTGTGTGTGTGTGTGTGTGTGTGTGTGTGTGTGTGTGTGTGCATCAACACATCGATACCACAGGTCTTCACCCAGTAGATCTCATGTTGCCAGCTGGTATGTCAACTGCACTGTGCTTCACTAGTGTTTGGTTCTGCCATTGTCTGACATGAACTAATCAGGAGGATTAAGGTGGAGCCCGAAGAGCCTGAAGTTGCCATGGATCAGGCGAGAGATCAAGAGAGATCAAGGGTCGTTTTCTGTGTTTGTGCCGGTTGATATTGTCACGGTGAACGATGGAAGAATCGAGTGTTCATGACTGAGTGAACTGAGACGTGAGAGCAGAAGTCGTTTGAGTGGCCAAAATTGAGATCCGCAAGAGCAGGAAGAACGGGAGGGAGGAGACGGAATGAGTGAGGGAAGAATAAGAATGGGGTGGGAAGCGGTGCAGGTCTGCGACCATCATCAGCCACTCACTCACTCATTTCCTACTCACTCAGTCACTCATCAGGGAGAGTGATTAGCTCCTTCTGCCGCGATTAATTATTCACGCGGCTGTGGCACTGGCCGGAGCCGCCGGACATAGGCTCGCAGGACCGCATACATTCATGTTTAATTGATGCGACCCGCAGAGTGAGTCGACTCCGCGGACGAACAGGTGTCACCGACCACAGACTCCTCAGAGGAAACCGCAGCGGTAAGTGAAGATCACTGCAGCTGCAGAGATGTCCAGTGTGTCGGCGAAAAGACAAAAGGGGCAACGTTCAGAATGGCAAAAAAAACTGCAGGTCTCAACAGACCAATTGGTTTACTTGGTGTTCAGGTGTTTGCGATCACTTTTCTGTTTCCTCAACCTCCCGCAGAAGTACTGAACAGTTTTTCACAGTTGCGTGAAGAGGTGACTGGAGGACGACGTGTTGGACATTTCTCTTGAGTTGCGTGTCAGGTTGTGGTTTCGGCTCATTCAGCGAGACTGAAGACAATCTCAGTGACCCGTGGAGGATCGTCCACGCAAAAGGCACATTTCATCGGTTGCAGTCAGGATAGTAAGCGCAGGTTCATGGACACACGCATACACAACCATGCAGTGTGTGCGCGATGTTCCCAGAATTTGGTCAAATTTCTCCTGTATTCGATGGGAAAGAAAAGGACGCGTTTTAGCATTTCTTATTGTAGTTGAACAGCGACGTCAGAGTGAAGGAGACAACGCGTGTGCTGTGGTGTTGCTTGTTTTGGACATGGAAGTGATGTTCAGCACGATGAGCGTTGTTATCTGTTGCTGAATGTGTCTCAAGATGCTTCACAATGTCACAAGTTATGATTGTTTGTCGAGGTGCAGATAACAAATGTTCACAAGTGGCGATGCTTGTTGATGAGATAGCGCGAAATTCCTGGTTTGTGCAAAGGAACTTTCTTTCTCTGGTTGAGTTCTGCGAATGTCATTTCATGTTGCCGTTTCTTTCCTTGTGCAGAACAGGAGAAAATGTTTCCAAGACTTGTGATAATCTGAGTTGATCTCGCTTGAAAAAATTTGGGCACGAATGCAGAAAGTTTGTCCTTTTGCAGAATCCTTGGGAGAATTGCCGTGATCTTGACCCCGGTCTTTTGTTGCGAAAGTTTCAGAAGGAGAGCAGACGACCATCAATCACAAGTGCGCGTTCACATAATGGGCACAGATCATCATCTCCCCCTTCCTAACCACCCCAGTTCTGAGGGTGACCATAAAATATGTGTCTGTCTCTATTCACCACGCAAACCTGGTCATTTGAAGAGATCGTCTTTGTGGCGCAAAAACTGGGTGTTGTATATTCTGTTGGTTTCCTTGCGTTGGTTTGATATCAGATTGATAGCACAATGTTGGCAAGCATTCGAGAAAAACGTTTGACAGTGAGACGGGCAGGCAGGCAACCAAAGAGGCGGGTACTCGGCCATTTGACTTTCTTGTCTTGAAGAAGGAAGTATGGGCCCTCGGGGCGGGATGTGGACAATACAGAGACAGAGGCTAGTGTACGAATCATCGGAGTGGGGGGGGGGGCAGTCGGCATGGAATGGCACTTGCTCCGCACATCCTCCAGGTGTGAGGCAGCAGCATCCATCCACCACTCGAAAATTCTGCGCCACACCGTGCGGGCGTCGAGGGCAGGAAATGACCGTGTTTGAATATAGGATCACGGCCAAATAGAAGAAATGCGAGTGCTTCGGTCAGCCTTCTGGCTCTCCTCTATTCTACGTGCGTTCTCTGTGCATTTGACCCAAGCGCGTGGTGTGGAATGGAACATGCCGAATCTTGGCCAACTGAGACTTTCTTTGTTTGATTTCGCTCTCTCCCTCTCTGTGAGTGTTTTTCAAAGCCGACAGTTGATTTGATCTGTTCACCCGTGCACGCAGGGAGAACATATTGTGGATATGCAGACGAGTTTTTGCTGTTTCACGTTTGAGCCTAAAATGTCAGATTCTTGCCAAATGCCTTTGTTACAAAATTTTCAAGAACCAAAGACAACTCGGCACGCGTTTTGTACCGGTGTCAGTGCTGCATGGGACGTCTTCTTCAGGGCACATCTTCCCCGACGGAAGAGGATGCATTTTAATTGACCGCTACCCCCTCCCGGTGTGGACAGGCGACGACAAGGGTCAGTCTAATCCCAGCAATTACTTGCAATGACACCGTCTTTGTGTCGCTCTTGAGCATTTCACAAACATATGGAACCACAACACAACTGGTTAGAAGTCGCATCTTGAGGCAGGGAGAGGTCAAATGCCCACGCACACACAGGTTCAGTCGTCACAACCTCACAAGAGGTACTCTGTCCGATTTCAAAAGGATCACGGGTTCGGTGAGCGAATCATCAACTAAAGATCTGAAGATCCTGCTGCCGCAAGTAAAGTTTTTGCAGTTCTGTTGGGCAAAATGGTATTCTACTGCAGAGTGTTCAGCCTTTGAACAATCTGAAGTCCTGTGCAGAACTGACAATTGCCAAACGGGATGCGTGCGAGTGTGGAAGTGCACGGTGCCTTGCTACAGGGTGGAATGCGTGCTGGACCAGGGGGTGAAGATGCGTGAATGAGGTAAATGCACGCTCTTCGGGTGTGTATTTTTTGTTCGCTATTGGCCCATGCTGCATGCAGTGCACTCATTTGGTGTGCGAGTACATGGACAGTGTTTGCAGGCGTTGTCACTGCATTCTGCAGGCTCCTGACTTCTTGAGTATGAGAAATCACAGAAGAACCAAGACACAACCGTCAGCAGCTCGTGCACTTTGAAAAAGGCAAACAGACGAAAAGTATTTCTCATCATAGCTGCACTCAAAGAGATGCATTTAAAGTTAATCGACGAAGCATTTTGTACCAAGGCAGTCAAAATGCCAAAGATTTTCACAATTTTCAAAGCGCATGTACGCATTAGTGACTATTTGTGCGCTTTGACCTTTACGTGTCACCTGTGAATTCGCAGTCGTGAATGGAGACATCCCCTGTGACTGTTTTATGGCCAAGTCATATGGGAAATTTTTCTTGAAGAAAATTTCAAGAGTTTTCTTCGCAGTGGCCACAGGTGGAAATTGTCATATGCTTCAGAAAACTCGGTGACTGTTCATACAAATGCCATGTGACATTAAAAAATAGATCATCTTAAAACATGCAGCGAAAAGGAATTCATGAATTCTTACGAGCGCACAAGAGCCGCCGTGGCACGCAGGCAGGGGAGAGGTCTTTTTGAAGAGTTTTTCGACATATGGAGAACTGTGTAAACTGAGCGTTTCATGAGAAATGGCAACAGATTCGGTTGATATTGAGGAGGTAAGAGGCTAACGCAAACATGGCATCGAGCACTTTGGTAGCGCCGGGTCGGATTGGACGGTGCCGCGGTCACAGCTGGCTGCGCCTCCAATCCAGAGTCGAGATCACCTCTCCACAACGCCCAAACCTGTCTCCAGTCTCCAAACTGATGACATAAGACAGCCTGTGTGAAAAAGTGGCTTTGTGCTCCATTCCCCCAGCATTTTGGGATCGGACCTGCTCAGTTGAGTGCTTTTTTCTTTATCACGTCCGTCTCTTGAGACGCGGAGAATTTCGATGTCTTATCATTAGGAAAGTCACTGGGACAATAGCTCACTGCAAAGTGGCATCGCCCGGAGATTGGAGGACGGAAAGCATTTTAAGTGGTGAGTCAAAGGGCTACCGAAGACACCAAATGAAGACATAAATAGTCGGTGCTTAGTGTATTGAAAGGTCATCGTGTACTTTGTGTGTGGTCAGAGGATTAAATACCCTCCCAGTCATCGGTCAACAAAAGGACGAGTCAAGAAAACCCCCATTGTGTGCAGGTATGAATACATCAGCTTTGTTAGGTAATGGTCAGCTCATCATGTGACCAATCACTGAGGCTCAACCACAAAAATTTATGCGTACAAGCAGAAAGGAAAATAGGCAAGGGCTATAAACTCTGCGCAGACAGGACAGGGTAAACATCACACAGGACCACAGAAAGATGAGAATACTAAAAAGGGATGGAGGAAAGTTCTGAGGTGAAAGGGAGAATGGTTGTGTGATGTGACCAGGGACAAAAGACTGGCCGGAAGGTGTTTCGGGGTATGTATGGGCACACAGGCTAGGGTATGCATGCGTGGATGCGTGGGTATGGATCAAGCAGTCTGTGGCGTGTGAAGACTCTGAGGGGTATTGTTCCACGGGATGTGCTTGGCTGGTGGACATTTAAGATGAACTTTTGCCTCTTCTAAGACTGATTGCCATTCATTGCATGTCAGGCTGCCTGTCGTCCCTTCCCCCACTCCTGTCTCTAAAACACCCGTCTGTATGTATGCAACGCAGTTTGTAAAGCAATCTATAGCCAGCAGAGCATGCACACAATCGCACCAGAACAGAACACCCTCGACTAAGGTGATATTCCCATTCCCATGCTTGGCATTTCACTTCGGTTCGGTCTGCAGAGCAGAGCTAGCGAATGAATGAATGGACTTTAGCTGCCAAAAGTTGCTGGGAGCGAGGTGAGCGCAGTGACTGATGCTGGCCGCTGCTTTGCACGCAACAGGTAGTCGTGTGTTTAGTTTGGGATTGATTGAATGTTTGCGCAGGACTTTTGGGTTCGGCAGGAGAGGTGAGAAAGGAATCGCTGCCACTGTGTGCTTCGCATGTGTGTTTCTTATCGCTTCAGACGAGATAACGTGATATTTGCAGTGTTCATGTGCAGTAGTACGAACGAAGAACTTCACAAACTGATGCATTGTGTCTGTGACATTGAGCTTCCAAGTTGTGCAACTGATCTCAAGACGAAACTCTGGGACAGGCCACATTGATTGGTGCCTTGTGCAGAGCGCGTTCTCGTCAACAAATTGCAATTGATTCCGTGGGATAAACAATTGAAACTTGAGAGTGACAAGGCGAACACGTCTTGTGTGGAAACAAGGACAGATGCGCGCCCTCAAACGTGCATGAAAAGGAAACAGCGCATTTCCAGAAGAGTTCTGGGACACAATGTAGAAAAAAACTGGGTTGGAGTGTTTGTTGTTGCCTAATTTTGAAGAGGATATGATTTGACCGAGTGACGCAGAATAAGAAGCAACAAGGTGGGTTGGCGTGCAATGCTGCATGTCCTTTTGCTTTCTTTCCTCAAATTCTCTCCCTGACGAAGCGTTCATTTCCGATCTTTTGAAAAGGGTGGATGAAAACGCGCAGCACTCATGTGTATCACTTTGCGTGCACCTGGACTGAACAGCAGTCCCCGAACAACAAGTCCTGTTGCATTGTCAAAGACAACGGCTCAAAAGAGTGGCGTGTTGCCGGTCGGTTGATCACTTCAGCAAGTGAGTGAGAGAGCAAGCTGCAGAGATGGGACATGGAGGAGGTGTCTGCAGCTCAGGTGGTTTTCTGCGCCCTGCTGGAGTTTGGGGATCAAGCAACCTGTGGTACCAGCAGCACCCGGAGTGGTGATCTCACGTCGGCTCAGATCCGACTGCGCTGCCCGGTGTCTGCTCGAGACGAGCGGCTAACAACTTCGACGCAGTTTTCAGAATTGAGAATTTGTGCAGTGTGACTCGCAAGAAACGCATTCAGTCAAGCCTGACGAAAACTGCATCGTTGGTCCAGATTGCTTTTGCCGTCAAACGTTGGGAAAATGGTGTTTGATTCCTGTATAGTTAGTCAGTCTGTTGTCCAGTGCAAAGAGTTTCTGCAACAGTGACGCACGAGCGATTTTCAAAGAACTGTTTATTGTCGACTCAGGTGAACCAATCGCTTGAATGAAATGTGGGACTCAAAGCAGGAGTCTTCAATGCCAGATTTGTTGGTCGCTGTTGATGCGCAACGGGACAGAGTTTAGTCGTGCCGTCCGCGCACGCAGCTTCTTTAGTTCCGTGGGGGAAGCAGTGGAGCAGAGCCGGGCTCCACTCAGTCAAGTGCGGGGAGAGAGCGCAGAGCCATGTGCTCCGTCCGAGACGCTCACTGCATACGGACTTGAGAGCGTCCTCCCCGAGCGCACTTTCATTTGTATGTATAACATGCAATTTTCTTCGGGCACTTTTGCCGTAATGGAACTTTTATGGTAATAATGCCACTGCTTGGAATTCCACTGTCTAATCTTCTGGGTAAGGAAACCTTTTTCTCTCCTCTCTTTGACTTTATTTGGCACTGGTTACTTGTGAATTGCGTCGCAAGATTTGCAAAGGGATGCGCGGAGAGTTTGTGGATTCGACCTTCTTGAAGAGTGCGTGAAAAAAGTTGAGGGTGCAGATAATAATCTATCATTCTCAGTGAACCTCTGAGTTTAAGAAGGTAACATTCATTCCTTCACTCGATGAAATGATCTTCAGGAAACGGACCTTCACATCACTCACAATTTGTCGCAGCATCGTGCACGAGAAAAAGAGACATGATTGTGTCTTCTGAAATTTGCTGCTTTCACTTGACTTAAAATAATTTGAGCGATTAGACTGTGGACGGGAGACGCAGACAGAGTTAATGAGCATCCACGGGAAGCTCGAGTTGCGTGTCAGTTACTTGAGATCAGTATCAGTGTGTTTTTCTCGTCTGCGAGTTGGCGCTGCGCACTGTTAATTAGGCGCCGTTTAAGGCAGCAACCGAGATAGAGATAAAGTAATATGTAGGTAGCGGTCGCCTTTGTCACATGCCACATCAACACCAAGTTCCCATGGCATGAAAACGCAGGAAGCTTGGCAGATAAAAACTTGCAGTCGAAAAAAGCCTCCGGATTTTGAGTCTTCATTGGAAATAAGTACAGACAGACAAGCAAGTTGCGACTAAGCAACAGGTATGTGCACCTTGCTCCAACCTGGAGAGTTATTCTTGTACAAATAGATTGCTTTTCGCGGTGGTTGCGGAGCGGACTGCGGGCATCTTGGAAGGCTTCTCGCATCCAGGGTGCCGGTCTGTGCCTCCCAGAGCGGGGATGGGGGATTCCAGCGCGGTGCTAAAGGCCAGTAGCGCCAGCGCCGTGGCATTTACTCTCAGACAGTCTGTAAGTTCATCAAGTGATGCCACAGCAACACGTGTTAGTGAGTTAACACTGGTGGCGTGGAAAAATCTATCAACTCGATCGATAGTATCTGCGATGTTCCAAACGGGCCTCAGCGCAGTGGAACTGCGTGGAAAAGGTCGATGCTGAGCTGAGCATTGAGCGCAGCTGTCGAGAAGTCTATTCTCAGGTCGAAAAGGCCTATTGTGGAAAAAGTGGCATTTTTATCGGAAAAGTGCGTTTACGCAGCTGTACACGCTCCAAAGTCAGCCGCGATTCATCCTTCTTATTCACATCGCCAAGTCGTGCGCGCAGCCATTGACTCTCAGAGAGCAAGACGAAGCTTCTGCCTGTATGAACGCAACATGTGGCTGGAGCAGGGAGGCGGCGGGCCGGGCGGTCGTGGATCTTGGAAGTTATGGTGCTGCGAATATAGGCGCTTATCAATCATAAGTTTTCCGGCACAGGTAGCTCTGCAGCGACTCCCGGATCCTCTTATGAGACTCCTGCGCTGCGGTAACTGAACCACCACTGCACTGCGTTGCGCTACCTGTGAGAGCTCAAACTGCTGAGAAGGCCCATCAGAAGACTTGTTTTTAGCGCCATCACTGGCTTATGTTATCCACCACACGGGAACAGAGAGACCCAGGGATAGGGCTTCTGAGTTGTATGACTTCTCAGTACTTTCTAACTGACAGCACCGACCTCACCAAGACCTTCTTCCTGTGCTCGTGACTGGTTAACATGACAGAAGAAAATATTCTTTCGCAATTACCAGCAATTCAGTCGTCACTGAGTGCTGGCGGTGGTTGCCGAAGATGTTTTTGTTTCTTTGTCTGCAGCAGCTCTTGCTTGATCACACCGTGAGATCATCACCATCCGCTTGAAAAACAGCTTCACGAGTCTCGAGGCCGATAATTAAACTTATTGGCATTTCTGTCGATAGCGCTTTATTTGTGGAGTGCACATATGTGGGAGCGTTCATACACAAAGGCTTGCGAGCGAATGCCAGTGTACCACAGGGCAGAAAGCGAATAAATCATTAATTTCAAAGAAGCACCAGATAATGCGGCGGAATGCCATTATCTTTGCTTTGTGCGCTGTCGGGGATTGGAACCATTGAAACACATGACAAGTCTCTGCAACAACTGTTGACTATTGATTTTCACCTCGCAGGACGAATAATTTTCGTGATAACTTGAGGTGAGCGGGCTGCACAATTTACTTGCACGACTTGGATACTGTTTGTCTTCAGCCATTGTTGGTGCCCTTTTGAGTCCTTTGTGCGATCAGTGCAATGACCAGAAGGCAGCAACACGAGAACTTGATTTGCACCGCAGATAGCACAATTGACTTTCTCGCTTCACGACATCGGAAAATCTTGAGCATTTTCTTCTTCATTACTTCTTCCAGAGCGAAAGACAGATCGACTCTGCGGCGCACGGGAAGATTCCGCGAGGCGGAAGAGCAGCAGCGCAGGAGCACTGCACTGACATGGAACTGATTCAGGACAACTCTGCAGCAGCGAAACGTCGCGAGAAATGCGATTTTTCCGTATCTTCAATCATCGGACTCAAGGAGGCTCCAAAGAGAGCGTCCACAGACGAGCGAGATAGCGTAGGTAAGCACGAGAAATTGATACATTCGTCTTTATCTCAAGTGGATTGTCTTAGAGAGCTTCCAGGGATGGAATGCAAGTCTCAACTGATGGACGGGGTGCAAAAAGTGCGCACTTGAGAAGAAATGTTTTGATATTTTGGAACTACTGATAATTAGGCCTGGTTATTTTGACACTTTGAAGTAGTGGAGTCACCTTGACGGGCCAGTCAAGAGAGAAAAAAGTCTGGGCACAGAGTAAACAACTAATAACTGCGCACCGAGAAAAAAGGTTCAGAGCTCAACCGTCGAAGAGTTGCACAAAAAATGAGTTGATAAGAAACTTATACCTGTAACAACTTGATTCTTTCAGATAAAAGTGTTTTAATTCGTGCTTTGTAGATGATTAAGTACTACCAGTGGCATTTTTATTATCAGTAATATTGCGTTGGGCCAGCGCCATTTATCAATTTTTCCATATGTCGGTGTTGGGCGGCTGATAAAACCAATTGATCGGTGCTCGAGAGAATATTGTTGTTTCTCTCTGCGGCTGCCAGTAGCAGATCTGTTCTCATGGCACTGAATATTGTTCTACAGGTGCAGGGTTGGTCCCCCCAACCCGAGGTACAGCAAAGAACCGATCACGATCACACATGTGTTCTTGCACTGGACCTGCGCAATTTGTGAGACAGATACTCACACTTTGGAAGGGCTGTCTCTTGTTTCTCTTCATGGTAATTTCGAGTTGTGCGTGAAAACAGATTTGCTTGGAATTTGGAATCGACCATGGCTACAAATATGTTTTTGTATCAAGCGATATTGTTTGGCGCACACTTCGTGATTGATTTCTGCTCTGAAGGTCATTTTCGAAGGATCCGTCCATTTTGCGCCTGTGTTGTCACTTTGCTGCAAACGATCGACGTTGTGCGGAGCGCGCCTGTACACCGTGGGGACTGTGTGCGTTGCTGCACAGTGTCGCCTCCTGCGTGCAGATGGACACCTGTTGATTGTAATCGCGTCTCGTGTGCTGCGGCGCTGATTGACTGCTGCCACCTGATGATTCGTATTGTCAGTCGGCGGCAGCGCAGACAGGGGCGGTCCGCTCTGCGGGGTTTGTTGTGCTTCCCACTGACCTGCCGACTTCAGACTTGCCAGAGCCAAGCAAGAACGGTGGGACTGGACAACATTGGATCTATCAGTGGGGGTGGGGGAGAGAAGTGAAAATAGTTTGCAGCGTGTGTCTTTGCAGGAAAATTGAAATGTTTGCACTTGACGCCTGACAAATATCTTTCGGAGAACGAAAACCGGATCCACACCCTCCTGGTTCGTTGAAGTGCAAGGAATTTTTAACGGCAAATTGTCCAATCCGGGATGATGTTTGAAGAGCGAAAAACAAATGATTCAAGGCGTCAGCTTGTAAATTCAAGCTGTTCGAAGAAACTGCGAAACATTGATGATACTCTTCTTTGCGAATGGAACACACATGCGAAGCCAGTTGGTTGAAGTGTGCGCGTGTCAACAATTCTGCTGGTTGCAAAAATATCCACAGCGGTGTCACAAAAGGACAGAATCCACGACAATGTCCAAAGCCAGTTGCAAGAACAGGCGTTGATGTCTTCACTTGAAAAAGGTGTCTGACAGCCAAATAGCACAGGCACCTTTCCTCCCCACCCACACCACTTTCTGAAACTGACAAGCCACAATTACTGTGCCTTGCTTGCGTAATGACGGAAACAACATGAAGTTTGATGAACAAAGTTGACATTGAACTGACTTTCGTCTGTTCTCAGTTTGACGCGTTGGAGGTGAATGAATTTTTTGATCGACAGCAAAACTGGTCACTTCGGGAAAAATTCGTCCTTGTGGGTGATCTAAAAATTATTCCCGTGAATTTCAACGCGTAGCTGCGAACACGAAATTGTGGTTAATTTACTAATTTGCGGCAGGGCAACAAGAACTTGTTCTTTGTCACAAGTCTCTCTTCGATTATCGTGCTCTTACTCGTACAAAGGTTGACTTTCAATTGTCAATTGCTCTTTGGCGCACGTCTGGTTTGATCTTCAAATTCTTGCTGCTTTTGTCTTCAAGAAACACCGATATCGTCAACAAATTTGTTTTCACACTTCAAAGAGAAGTGCTGCATGTCGACCTGCACATGGCTTCGTGATTGACTTTGTCCGTCTCCGCATCTCTTCTCAGGCAGCAGTGTCGGCAGTGACAGCGGCGACTCGGCTGGAAGCAGCGGCGGCGGCGCCGAGCGAAGCGACGCTCTCCCCCGCGGAGACACGCACTGCGGCGGCAAGGAGTCCCCCGCACTGAGGTAGGGATTCCTGTCTTGGATTGTAGCGCAACAATCAGCGCACACATTCAGAAACAGTTTGCACTTTGAGTTGAAAGTTGAATTCGAGTTGATCTCTCTTTTCACAAAATTTCGCGAAGACCAACGTGCGCTGTTTCAAGATTGTTCCATGCAGCTGAGGAACGAGTTTGTTCAAGAATCATCTTTTGCCACACAAGCACAAAAGGGGTCTCAATGCACCTTGATTAGTTTGCATTTCGTCCAGATTTGTGGCGCCGGATTGCACAGAAGAGAGTCTGTTGTTTTGTCACCAATCCAGCGGAAGCCGATGATCGCTGCAGATCCAATTGTGGTTGATTGTCCGGCGCTCAGGATTGTGGCCGCGCGATTGTAATCAACGCACAAATGAGTCTGTACATAATGAGTTAATTTCGACCACTCGACGCGAGTTGGGATTGATAAAATTGTTTTGTCTCCGTCATTGATCAACTGGTTGACAATTTGCTGTGCAAATAGATGTCTCTTCAAACCACTTCCAACGCCAATGAGTTGGATTTTGTCAGAATTAGGAATTGATCGTGTCGACGGAACAAGCATCAAGTTGCATCGTTGCGATAAAGAAAGGCAGAAGAATCTTCCTATTGGTTTCAGATGCCATGCAGTTTGAATCAGAAATTTTATCAAACAAAAATTTATCCTCGTCCGCACCAGCCCGAACCGTGAGTGTTGCTGTTTGCAGGTCTCGTGCATTTTCTCCGGGAAGTCGCGGCAGAGTTGACGGCGTTCCGGCTGACGGTGAAGGCGACGCCGCCAGCCACAGCTCTGACGACGACGGCGCTCTGAGCACGAGCGGCGACAGTGGGCTCCTCAAGGACATAAACGAGAACCACAAGGCGGGTGACGCCGCCAGGCGAAGCAGCAGTAACGATAGTGACCCCCGCGGCGCCAAGAGTGGAGAAACGACGCCAGCAGAAGACGAGCACCAGTCGAAGTACCTCAATATGAATGACGACGACACTTACATCGGGTCGAAAGGCAAATCCGAGTCCACACCTCACCCACCACAACAGAGCGATCTGAGCGCTCTGCAGAAACTATACTCACTTGAAAGCATGGCGCGATTCGCCGACTCCACGGGACCTGTGTTCCCCGGCAGAGAGCCTTTCGGCCTGCCCAACTATGACAAACCGCTCATGATTGACGTCGGGCCTGGCAGGTCTTACACTGGGGTGCGAGCCTCCAGCGGGCTACCCGGGGCGAGAGGAGTGAACCACCCCGGGGGAGGAGTGGTCAGCAACCCGAGCCACAATCAGCCTGATGGCGAGAAGATCAAGAAGAAAGCCGTGGTCCGAGAAGCCGTGGATCCGGCCAAATACGTGCGGATTCAGGATCTGGAGGGAATCAAATTCGCGTGTTCCAAATGCGGCAACACGTACAAATGGAGGAAGTCGCTCAACAAGCACTGGAAGGAGAAGCACGACGGAGAAATCCCGACGCCGCACGGGCAAAACCTCATCACGCTCAACATCCCGCAAGTCAAAGGTAAAACAACAAACATTAACACAGCCCTGTTTTCCTACGCGCCCCTCGGACCCCAGTCCCAGACAGGTGCGCCGGCAGGGTTCCCCGGCGCAGGCATCCCAGCCATGTCTGCGGGCAAGAAGGATCCGGGCTACCCGTCAGCAGAAATGCTATCCAAATACGAAGAGCTATCCAAACAGTGGATGAGCTTTGCGGCCGTGGCTGCGGCAGCTGGGAATTCCAGCTTTCAAAGCTCCAATCACGCCAGTCATAATAATGACGGCAACAGCAGCGCTTTGGGTGGAGCGAGGTACTCGCAGAAAAATTCGGAGAATCACAACGGAAATGAAGCTGCGAGAAGAGGAAGCAGCCCCGACCGGAGGCCTCCGCCACCAGCGCAGCGTCCGAAAAGCGCGACGCCGTCGGCGACGCCAGCGAGAAGCGGATCCGAGACGCCGCTCTCCACCGGAAGCGGCGTCATGGCAACACCACCCCCTTTCCTGCCTGGGCACCCGTTTCTGCTGACAGCGCCCCCTCCAGCACATTCCCAAAGTTACAGCCTCAACGCCAGGGCAACGATGGAGCAGCAAGACTGTGACGACGAACGCGACTTGTCCGGCAACGCACCGCTTGATCTCTCCTCAAAAAGCTCACAAGGTCGACGTCAGCAGAACTCAACCAAATCTGATGCTTCTGATTCTCCCTCTCCTCGCCAGAGGTCTGACCAAATCCTTGACTTCTCCAAACACCCTGCATCCTCAGTGCCTCTCAAGCAGGAGTTTGACTCCAGCAGCGTTGAAGACCCATTCGGAAAAACAAGACCAAAATCCAGCACCACTGGCCTTTACAATTGTGTTGTGTGCTTCCATCCATTCAATTCCATTTCTGATCTCAACCAACACTTCATGATGTTCCACATTGATGTGATATACGAGAAAACCTTTTCCTATGGAACCTCGGACAGTGGGGGTAAAACTGACGATGGAACCTTTTCCTGCATCATTTGCGGTGCCAAGTACCTTTACCAGATTGAAATCGTGCAACACTTTGAGAAGAACCACTCGAGCCTGCCTAACCCGTACAAGAAGCGTGCAAATCCCGGATCGCTGGTCGGAGACTACATGACTGAGCCGCCCAACAAGAAGGCGTGCTTGGATGCGCGCGCGACGGCTGCCCAGCTGCAATGCGCGCAGTGTGGCTTCTTTGCCCGCGACCCGGCGGAGCTACACAGGCACCACCTGGTGCACTCGATGAACCGCCCTTACGCCTGCACCAAGTGCGGCTACAGCACCAAACACCAGGAAGACCTCATCAAGCACATCACCAAGTACCATCACCACGGCGACGTTGGGGACCTGCACGCCAGCATGATGCAGGGTGAGTGGACCATAGGTTGAGCACATGATGCCACGAAAAGAACAGCCAGTCAGTTTACACATTTCAAGTCTCGAGATGCGTGGAAATGTGCAGTTGAGGTGTCCCAAAACATGCAACAACAGATGCGCAATGGTAGATGTGCTAATTGTGTTGTGAAACGTCCTTTGGTTCAACTGAAACGCACGTGTAGTTTTGCACAACCGACAGCATTGAACGGCCGTCGCGTACGCCAATTCACAAATTTTGTTTCTGCAGGCACAGAAGTCTTGGTGGACCAACCTCAGGAGATCCTGGTCACGAGTCCGAACGACATCCCGCGCGGCTTCGGTGGGGCGGAGGAGCGGCAGTCGGGGGCCCTGGGCTCCGGGCGCAGCTCCATCTCTCCGGACTCGGGGTTCGGATCTGCCGGCAGCAAACGGTCCGCCGCCGCCGCGGGTGGGGCCGGAGTGCGGCGAGCGGGCCCCGTCGGAAAGGGCGTCGGCTCCAACAGCACTGAGATCCTGCTGCCGTACAAATGCTCGGCGTGCGAGTACCGGGCGCGCTGGCCGTCCGAGATCACGCAGCACATGAAGAATCACTCGGACGAAAAGCCGTTCCACTGCCCCAGGTACGTGTGAAGTTTTTCCTCCTAATCACTGTGAAGTTCACCAAATGCATCTTCCTTTTTCGAGTGACTCGCTTTGTCAGAACACTCGCCCAATCCTGAATGCAGAGAAATGTAAAATTCTGGTTTTGTCATCTCCAATTCACATTGTGGTACTATACAGGTGCACGTACAAGTCGAAGTGGAAGTGGGACGTGGTGAAGCATCTCAAACGCTGCGGCGGCGGCACCGTCAAGGACGTGATCGACACCACCAAGATGAACCTGAACAGCAACAAGGGGCCGCACTGGGTGAAGGCGTTGCAGTTCAAGGATCCAGCGGCGTCGCTCACGCCGGCGTCGACGCCAGCCTTGGGGAGCCCCGCTGGCAGCAAGCTGTCGGGTGGACCGCCTAATGTGACGGTGCTTCCCTCTGGCGTGGTGAAACCCAGCAACCCGCTCACGCCCTCTGGTGGGGAGCGTCATCTCACCCACTCACCCCCTTCCCCGCACACTCCCGACCAACTCCACCAGAACCTCATTGCCTATCAGCGCGCAGATCACACCTCTCCCACCCAAACCTCTGCCAAGGGCCTGATGAATGGTTTGTACCACTGTCAACACTGTCCGTTCACGGGAAACAGCCCCGCTGAGTTGAAGCGTCACACGCGCGTCCACAGTGACGAAAAGCCGTTCAGCTGCATCACGTGCGGCTACAGTTCCAAGTGGAAATGCGATCTCAAGAAGCACTTGCGCACCTACAACCACCAATCGGCCGTCAGCATGGACGGCAAGATGGACCTGACGGACGTCAGCTACTCATCGGACGAGCAGATGCAGTCGCCTGGAGACGGTAACCATGACAGCAACGGCCACGGGTTCGATTCGTTTGATGCAGAACCGGAGGACATGTCCGGACGGATTTCTTCAGCGGCGGTGCAGACAAAGCAGCTGTACAAGTGCGAGAGCTGTCAGTACGTCACGTACAAGAAGAATTTCCTGGAGACGCACATGAAGATCCATGAACAACCGGGAAAATCGAAGCTGAATTTCGGCGCCAACAAACTTCGCTGCAAGACGTGCGGCTACGACGCGCCCGATCTGAGCGGATTTCTGCAGCACCAGTTGACGCACAACAGCAGCCAGACCAGCGCACCAGAGGAGAAACCCTCGATCGAAGCGGACGCGGAGGGCGATCCAGACCAGGTTTCTCCGGGTTCACTTCAGAGCTACGCTGGAGACGAGATTGACACGCCTGTCAGTAAACATCGCCGAAAACCAGTCAAGCAGTTTCGCTGCGCGCGCTGCCCGTACACGTGCTTCAAGCGCACGGGGCTGGAGCAGCACCAGGCGATGCACGAGCCCCGGCAGGGGTCGCTCGTCTGTAGGTACTGCGACTACAATGTATTCAGCCGCAGCCTGCTCAGCCAGCACATGCGGCTGCACCCTGAGTACCTGCAGGAAGTAGGAGGTGACGACGAGGCATCGGACGACGATGACTGCATCACCGCGGCGCTGCGGGAAGAGCAGGAGGAGCAGGAAGCGTTGAACCTGAGCGGTGTTGGATCGGCTGCCGCCGGCGGCTGTGCCGTATTCCCGGGGCAAACGGAAGAAGAACGCCGCTACCCGTGCGAGTGGTGCGCCGTGACGTGCACGCAGCTGAGCGAGCTCTACCAACACGCTCGCGCCGCGCATGCCGCTGAGTACGACGCGCAGGAAGCGGCGTGCACCAGCCCCACAGAGGACGGCAACAGAGCCTTGCTCTCTCCCTTCTCCTTGGATGAATCAAACAACGCCTTCGACACTGACGACATGGGCAACGGCATTGCGCCACCACGAGAGGATCTCTGCAAATCGAGCCTGGCCAGAATGGGGAAGAGGAAGCGCAAACTGTTGACCTGCACTGATTGCGGCTACACGACGGACAACTCGGCAAATTTGGCGCGTCATGCTGTCAAACATGGTCAGAACGCCACCTATCGCTGTCACTACTGCAACTACAGCCTCAACCGCCAAGGCCTCGTCATCGCGCACATGAAACAGGTCCATAACGTCAGCGTGGCGGCGCTGCCCAGACGAAGTGCAACTGGAAACGACGCAGCCATCGCTTCAGACGAAAACGACGCCGACGATATCGTCGCATTTCCTTCAGAGGCTGACAAGACTGCACCGAACGGGGATGAACCAACAGGCGAGACGGATGTGGTGTGCATGAAAGGAGAGACGATACTGGTCGTACAGTCGGGCAACAGGAAGATGTTCCGATGCCCCAAGTGTGCGTACTCGACGGCCAATTCGGGTCACTGCGTGAACCACGTGCGGCAGCACGGCAGCAACAAGCGCTACAGTTGTGAGCTCTGCGACTACAGCCTCGACAAGCTGCCTCACATCATCATGCACATGAAGACGGCGCATGCGCAGCACGTGAACGGAGGTTTCCATGACGACAAGTGGGAGTCTGCCAACCAGAAGAAAGTAGAGCCATTGGTTCTTAATCTCAACGGACTTGATGCCAAAAAAGTCTCGCATGACTCGAGCAACGCCTCAAGTGCCTTGTCTGTTGCTAAGAAACGCGTCAGAAAATCTCCACAGATCAAGAACAGACTTCTGAAGAAAGCACTGGCAGTTTTTAATGGGAGCAAGAAAAATGGGTTGATAGCCAAGAGAAATAGGAAGACTGATGGGAAAAGGATGGCATGCACATTGTGTCCGTATCACACGAACAGTCCTGGACTTTTGCAGAACCACCTTCTGCAGCACAACGCTTTTGCTGCCATCTAGTGACCAGAAATTGTGAACTAGCCCTGTGTGCTTGCTGTGGTTCACTGAACATTGCAATTTGAAAGTGCAGTTCTCCGCAACAATTGACCATGCCTTTCAGTATTGCGATGCAAATGAAAGATAACAGTGCACTACAGTTAGTTTACTGATGCCGTTGCAGTGAGTGAGAGTGAGACTTTTGCAAACTGGAAATCAAGATGCAGATCTGATTGGAAATGTGTGCAAAACCTTCAGGGCATTGTTCAGTGCGGATCGATGTGGGTATCATTTCTTCAACCCGCGCGCACTGTTTCGAAAGAAAACAAATTGTGTTCTGTTGTCCATGGATGCTTGAAAATATTTGTTCCTGTGTTTTGAAAGTTTGCCGTGAACTGTGACACACAAACACGTTTGGTAAAGGGACATAGACTTTTGATTTCTGTACCATAGATGAAACTGTAGTTGTGAACATTTGATTGACTATACAGTCGCATTACTTGTACAGTTTTTGTGATTTTTTCGATTTGTGTGGTGGGACCTGGCCGATGTTTTGCAGACCGCGATCGGTTGTGGATTTTGAGTGTGAAATGACCTGAAATTCCAAATGAAAGCCCTGATCACATATCAATTCTGTCATATCATTCTCACCTGGTTCTGTCAAGGTCGTGACGCCCACGAACTCAGTTTTTGTGAATGGCGTAGATGTACATTCAGGCCATCACTCCGACTTTTTGTCATGACTGCAGGAGTGTGGCCAAATCCCTGAGACTTGTGCTGTGGATGCTGGCGCGCGATGGTCACAACACGGTTGTCATGCATGCATGCATGTGCTGCAGAACAAGACCGCGCGCATCTCGAGAACAAGTACAACTGTTCTGCAGGTAGCGGAAGCTGAGAAAATCGTTGTCGTGTGAGTGTCGCGACCTTCACAACACCAAACATCTTTTCAAACTTGTGTTGGGTTTACCTTTGAGTGCTGTATACAGGACAGAATTATTTTGCGGACTTTGGTTAAATTTTATGTTGTCTTTCGTTGTAGAAATGTGCGATGATTTCAGTTGTTGAGCACACATTTTCTTGTTTGTATTGTTTGCTCCATGAATATACACAGGTGTATTCAGTCACGTCTAACGAATAATACAACAGAGACAGTATCTACGTTGACTTTGAACAGTATACGACACTTAACCTGTGCAGTATTAATGTTTCACAAGAGTAACTCACTTGCTAGTCAGCTCTCTCCTTGTGCAAAGTTGTGTAATAAGTTGCAAATCAAGTGCACAAATATAATTCGAGGAATTGTTCTTGGTCAGAACAATTTTCATAAACGGACTGATTCAAGGTCAGATTCTCGGACGTCCGTGCACGTCTTGGACACCTGAGAGTAATCACGAACTCACTCACATGTGCCACAGTGAGTTTTTCTTCAGAATTTGACGAAACAGAGAAAAACAGACAATGTACTGCAAGTCTTGATGCACCGAGATTTTTGGGAAAAAAATAACATTGGTGCGTACAACTGGTGTCAAGCGATGAAGAATGTTTTGTTTTTGTGCAAACTTTGAGCTGTCCACCAAAATTGTCGTTGACCAGAGAATGGAAAACAGATCTTGTAACGGGGGTTCTTGCTTCGTGATGCGACCAAATCGTTTCGAATCAGGAAATGTCTTCTCAGTGTCGTAAAACATGTTCTTTTTCGTGTTCGTCGTGCACAATTGATGCCTGTTCACACTGATTCTGGCAGTTGACACGTTTTGGTTGCACTGTTCGACGTGCGCGCGAGTAGTTGCGGATCAGTGTGAAGGGGCCTTTTCCCTGGCTCATATTTATTTTGTGATGTGTTTTCTGGATACTTTTCGTCGTGGACCTTTGTAAAGTATACACACAATCTTTTGAACCCATGCAGAATCTGTCTGAGGTGGATTTGTATTCTTTACACACGTGTGTGGTTTGTCCTTTATTCCAGACTATTGTATTATTCTGAGCCGAAAGAGCCTTTTGCTGCTGCAAGTTTTACGGTTTATGGACATTAATTAACCAGGATAATATACATACCAACCTTCCTATTGACGATTGACACTTGTTGATTCGGTGCTGGTTTTCAATAAATATGGTCAACTGAAGGAAAAATTTTGTCATTTTCTTTCGCCTTTCTTCTGCACTGAAAGGATGATTCGCAAAGCCAGTGAGTGCGTTCTCACCTTGTCAACTCGAACGCACCCTTCTTTCGAACCGTACGAGATGTACCGGTATTAATTTTCGGAAAACAGCCAATATGACAAACGATCGTCTCGCTTCATTGTTTTATTTTGGTAAAAAGTGATTCATTCATGCCACACTGATCGTGCTGCCTCGAGAAGATTAGAAACACAATGCTTTTTGAATACCGTGTCCGGCAAAAAGGCTAGAATTGAGCATTTTCGATTCGACTGTTTGCATTTTTGTGGCACAAGGATCGGCAAACGACCTGTTTCTTTAACTGGGACGGTTCGACCCCACAAGCAGAGAGACTCCAAACATTTCAGAACTTATGCAATTTGTAGCGCAGAAAAATATGACTTCTCTCAACTGCACACAGAGCACGAGTAGGAACGTTGAAATTTGCACCACGACTAAACTGCGAGGAAGGAGCAAGTTTTTTTCGAATTCCCTCTTTTCATTTGTAAGAAAATTGTTGGCTCTACCACACACACACACGAACACATAAAATCAACGAAAAGGCCGTTGTGATGAGATCCGCAGACGAACTGCAGATTTGTGACTGAAGCACGCGCACATTTTGCAGCGAGTGATTCCTCCCTCCGTGCAAATGCCACAAGCTACGATTCTCAAATCTTGGGTGCGAATTCGCATCTCAAGGGCGCACATGGCAACTTGGAACTACCGAAATAAATAGTGTTTCGCCGTTTTCACGCTGTCTACGCCACGAGCTGCAATGCACCAAGACACTGAGTTGGCAAGTCCACTTTTTCTCAAACACTTTGCTTGTGTTAATTGAACTCACGTGAGTTTGGATCAACAGCTGTGAAGTTGCTCAGTGCTCAAAAAGCTGTTGGTTTGAGTTGAGTAAACGCAAAGCGTGCCATTCTCTGACGCAGCTGCAGCACGGAAAGCAGGGAGCAGCCAACGTGTGAACGGCGAAACACAAGAACAGAAAAGGGAAAACTGCGCAAGGCTTTTCGCACAATCAAAGCACATCAAATTTTGGTCGAGAAAAGAAATTACAGACCCCTGACTGTACACTTCAATAATTACAGTTTGTACATGATTGCAGCCATTCGACGATTCAGTCATGATTCTCATCAGCAGCGAGTGCAGAGCAGGAACAATGCTGATTTGCATAACAATTTCAGATCCCCCCCCCCCATTCATCCCGTTTCTGGCAATACGAAGATGTACTTGAAAGTCAAGACGGTTTGCATGGCCAGGAGGGACTTTCAAATACATCTTCGCATTTCCGGGAGACCAGTTTGTCCAGCACACTGCATCGGTCTTTTTACTCGAACCACCTTTCGAAACTTAAACCTCAACATGTTACGCATGTTTCCAAAAGAAACAAAACTAAATTTTCACAAAATTTTTCCAGAACGACCCTTCTGACTGGGAAGCGACCCCACTTATTCCTGGATGGACCGCCTGTTGCCATAATTTTCAACAGTCAAAAACAGTTGCCAATTTCCAGTGTCCACAAACGACTAAGCTTCAGCTTGTCAAAGCTCAAGAACAGCACAAAATTTCACCCCCCCCCCTCAAAAAAACTCTGACCAATCCGTCTACAACTTTGCTGAAAACAGCACAACAAGCGCCTCTACTTCTCGAGGAACTTCTTCAGCTGTTTTTCGAATACGAACGTGGCCATGTAGAGGAAGAACAACACCATACTGACAATCATGGCCGTGTCGGCGCCCATGGCGCGACAGATGCGCGGCATCACGAACCACCTCGGCAGGTCGGGCATCCGCTCCCGCAGACTCAGCCGCCGCGACTTGGAGCCGCCGCCGCGCGACTGCGTCACCTCGACGCGCTTCGAAGTCGTCGTGGTGCGACGCGTCAGCACGGGGCTGGACTCAGGGCTCGAAGCATCCGACTGAATGGAAAACCGTGTACGCGTGAGCACAATGGCTAATTTACCATTCACTAAAACGCAAAACATTCGCCACACACAAAGGTACTGGTGTGTGGAAGCATCTTCCAAAACGCGCACTGCTGCACGTTATACGACGTGAAACGAAAACGCTTGCTGAAGTGCACGAAAAGGAGGACTCACTCGGGAGTAGGTGGTGGTGACCGTCTTGGTGGTAGTGCCCCTCTTTTGCTGAGTCGCCTGCTTCGTCGACGTGCTGCTCTTCTTCGCCGGAGTCTGCCGTCAACAAGAAGCCAGTGAGACAATGCAATCAGGACCCACAAGACTGTGTGATCGTTCCCCAAATATTCTGCACAAACCGACAACTGACCGCGTCAAGCACTTGGCCAGTGCGACAAAAGGAGATGTGGCAGTATCTGTAGAATGCTTGGTGGTTCAGTTTTCACCCCGCCCCTTTCCCTCATTGGTAGTGTTGGCTTTCAGGTTGTGCCAGAGGAAGTGTTGACACAAATATTCACTCGTGCCACAATGATTGGAGTTCACTGAGTTGCCAGTGTTTGAAAATCCGAACTCGAATCAACAAAGATGTTCTCCAAGTGTTCTCACGCTTCTTCAGTGGCTTTGTCTCCAGGTACAATTCATGTCACGGCTTTCAATCGAAGAAGGAAAGGTCGAGGCCAAAATATTCCAGCAATCAATTGATTAGCATCTCTCTCTCTCTTCTCTTTCGCTCTGTGTGTGTGTGTGTGTGTGTGTGTGTGTGTGTGTGTGAAAGGACTGGCTCTTGAACGGACCTCTTCCTTCGGTTGTCTACGGCGAGGCAAAACGGTCACCATTTGAACAATTTTCCATTGCCACCACGCGGATTTTCTTCCCCGCTGCAGTGACCTGTTTCCTCTTTGTGACACGCCAATCCCCATGGCTGATGTCACACAGCGCCTGAGTCTCACCTTGCCAGGCGTTTTCCCTTTGAGCCACTCATCCACCTTCTTCTTTGCGTGCTTCATGTTGCGAGCTGGCTCCCACGAGTCTTCCTCGTCACCGAACCCTTTCCAGCGCACAAAGTATTCCAGCGACTTCCCCTTCCCTCTCTGGTCCATGATGTAGTCAACCTGAGCAAATGACACAACGTCGGACGAGATCGTTTGGTTTTGCTTCACTCAAACCAGTCGAAAAGGAGCGGTGAGGTGTGAGGACTTGGCGAACACGCCCGTGTGTGTGTATGTCGTGTGTGCGGTCGTAGTGGGTGTGTGTGTGTGTGTGTGTGTGTGTGTGTGTGTGTGTGTAACGACACAAAAGCTGCGTTCGATTTGGCAACCCGAACAACCCGGATCTTTGAATTCTGTCTTCTCATTGGCTGGTCAATTTTGAGAGCCAATGAGAAGACAGACTTCACCGACCTGGATTGTTTGGGTTGCCAAAATCGAACGCGGCCAAAGACAGCTTCCAGGGACGTAAGCGTTTTCAACCAATCTCATTATCCAGGTCAACAGAGCAATCACAGCATTCCAAGCCGAAGCTGTTCAACAGCACCAAAGGACTCCGGACTTCACCATCCAAAATGCTTCCGCTTTTGTTTTCTTGAGTAATTTTTGTGGTGGATCTTGTCCCGAGGCAACGATTGGGCCGCAGGAAAATTGAGGGCGGGTGAATTCAAATTCTGGGAGGCTGGTCCATGGCGACTGGACCCGAAAGCATGATTTCTGTGGAGTTTTCTCGGTTGGTTTTGTTTTCTTTGAAGATAAACTCGTACAGCGATCAACTTGGAGAATGACCTTTCTCTGCTGGATTCGGATAAGTTTTCATTCAGACAAAGGGCCAGTCCAAGAAGGCACGGAACCATGTCAGCGCGCCAACCCCTCCCCCCAACCTCTGGACCAATCGGTTTTGTGCAGCAGGTTTGCATTTCTCGGAGCAGGAGGGAAAGGGCACACAAACGGATCTGCTTCAAATTTTCTGGAGCTAGATTCTATTTTTTGGCAGCTCTAGATCTAGATAAACGACTGAATGTGCATCTAAATTCAAACTGGGTCAAATTCTCCGTCTGTCAAGTGTGGCTTCTTGGTTCAGAGTGGTGTCACTTGAGTGCATCAGGTCCAGTTTTTGTCAGATTTATATCTGGATCTACGTCGGGCGGTCTTTGAACACAACCCGACAATCGTAGCCGCAAAGAGATTGCCAAACCCGCGGGACACTTTGTGACAAGAACAAGACTGCAACGAACAGTCCGTTGGTCTGCCCTTTTGTCAGGCCGGCAACTTTTAGGTTCTTCCTGTCAGCCAACAGCCACTTCTGATTTCGATGCCATCAGGACCAAAAAGTCTAGAGACTATTCTCGATGAAATGCACATGCAAAGGTTTTGCAAAAAGCAACAGAACAGTCCAATTTACCTCAAATATTTCTCCCTCGGAGTCACTCATCTTTCTATTTTGAAACACGCTCCTTTCCCAAGATGCACCGCGGGCTGCGGTGCTGACATCTCTGAGCAAATTTTCTCACACTGACTTTCCCGCTCATGGGGAGCATTCATTGTTCGTTTCTCTTTTTCTCACCGGCGGATTGTGCCAAAAAAATGCCTTCAAAAATTCCTCTTTCCGTGCCTGAACCTCCGCTAGACAGGAAAGAGGGTTGGGGAATTTCGTTTTGTGGACTTGTTGTCGATGAAATTTTTTTGAGCCAAAACAAAATTGATTTGTTTGCTAACATTTCAACTGCAAATATTTTATTTTTGTTGTGAATCTACACAAGAATGGAGAGTACATGCAATGATTCGGTGACTTCGGATACGGAAATAAATAAGTTTAGATCTACCACAAGACTGGGACGAATCCAGGAGAGTGTGGCCCCTCCACCCGACCCAGAGTCCACAAACACTCAGAGACCCACCAAAAGAACATTTGCCAGCATTTCTTTTGACACTGAAATTATCACACACACCCGGGCCAATTCCTGGATTCGCCCCTGCAATGAGAGTCTACAACTGTTTTCAGCTGCGACATTCAAAGCGTGGCACTGGAGTGAAAGAAGTTATTTTGCAAGACAATCTGCGAAAAATTCAGATTCAGAGATTTGGTACATTTGTTTCTTTTGTGACAAGAAAACAGCGACTGTTTCTTCAGCTTGTATCACAGAACCATAAATTTACCACCCGCTCAAATGGCCCTTCCTCGCGTTGTGGAGAAATTGGGTGGGCTTCCACTTGCCCGCAGGAAAACAGGAACGACGAGTTGTCAGATTCGTGCGAAGAAAAGTGGTTTTCAGCTCACTCTCAACACACACACACACACACACGCACACACAACATCGAGCACGCATAATCAAGAGCGCAAGAAAAGACGGTGAGCCAAAAATCAGCACCGATCAGCACCACAACTCGCGAATCGCGGTCTTCGACCGACGAAATATTGATAATTTCATACTGGCCTGAACCAAAGCATTTCTTGAGCAAGTTTGAACAAAGAATCAGTTTTTTCTTGAAATCCGAAACCAGCGAATGGCAGTTGGAAACGTTTCTCGATTGACACGTTTGCTGATCGAGAAATATACTGGGGCGCCAGTCGCACGTTGATTGGAAATCCCCCCACGAATTTTCTTGCACAGGAAAGGTGTGTGTGCGTGAGTGACAAAGCCTTGATGGTTTCGGCAACAACTTTATGAACCTCTTTCCAATCAGATCGAGCGACCTCGCATCGAAGGGTGACGCTTTCCGCCTGAGTATCTGGACACGTCACCATCGCGACTCAGAGGCCACAAAACTGATGACTGAGCAGGACAAATGAATCTTGAAAGACCCATCTCATTTCACGTGAAAGGAAAAATAAATTTACATCTCACAACAAGAATTGAATTCGCACTCATTCGATTTGTAATGTTGTGAGAAACGAACTCCACAAGGACTGGCAGTTTTAAAACAGTTCATAGAGTCGCAACTGTGCGCAGCACATTCAATGTAGATCTTCCAACTTTCAACGATTCACAGCGCGGAAATTATTGCACTTGTATGTTTCGTTCCTAAAACGGCACGATAAATTCAGCCACATGCCATTCTCCTTCCAGCGACAACTCAACGACTTCAGTCTTATGTCTTCACGTTGAGCAGCACCGCCTGCCAACTTCACACAAACCTCCCGTCTCACTGGGTTCTGTGTCCCTGTATCACCAATAATATGAGGATTTCACCAGGCGAATTCGGTTGTCTGACGCGCAGAGCTTCACTGACGTTCTATGTCTATTGCTACCAGCCTAAGTTCATCGTGTAATGACTCGTGAGCAGGGAAATCCGATTTCAACATGGTAAGTTCACACTAGAATATGGAGTGCTTCGTTCTACTCTTCTGCTTGTACACGGGTTTCAAGTCCAAGTGAAAGTTCCTCGACGGCCTGTGTGACGGCAGCTCTGGCACAGGCTCCTTTGCCACGTCGGGCGCTTTGGCGAGCGACAGGCGACTTGCGCGGATGATGTTGACGATCATCGCTTTGCAGTCGCGGCATATGTTCATGATGGGGCCCTGCAGGGCGCCGCCACCCACGGCCGTCGTCGGGCGGCTCGACACAACTGTCTCGGCACGCTGCATCGGCGCGCGCTGCGACGCCGTCGCCAAGGAGCCGGCGTCGGGGTCGGCAGCGGAATCGGGATTTTTGTTGTTGTTGACTAGATCTGGAGGAGAGCGGTTGAAGGGACCCTGTTTCTTCTGAGGCTCTGGGGAGTTTGGCACCGATCCCGTCCTGCAATGACAAGAGAGACCCAATGTCAGACTGCGCTTCAGAAGATGAGGACAAGCCAACTGTTTGATTCGAACAATGTTTTGACAGGTGACCCTCTCCGCACTGCGTCTCAACGTTGGAATCCCTCTCGCTCTGAAAGCAGTCGCAACGCGCAGAACTACTCTGGCAAAGTGTCGCACCTTTCGAGGGCGAAGATCTGCGCCTGGCTGCTCGGCGACATCGGGCTCGGACTCAGCGTGTACACCGGGATGTGCTCGAAATGCTCCGTCGGGATCCGCATCTGCAATCAATCAATCAATCAATATCTTCGCTGATTGGCACAAACGGCGCACCAAACTTCTTCTGATGCCGCAATCCGCATTTCTCCAATCAGTTGTGGTGCAGCGCAATCCTGTTTGCTGTTGAAGAATCTTCACAGAACAGTAGACAAAAGATGAAAGAGACTTCTGTTCACAAGCGACTCACTGATACGTCAGTGATTCTGTTCCTTTTGAAGTTGCACTGGTTCCTGCGACAACCTGGCACAGCAACAAACTCGCTCGAGTGACAAGAAATGTACGAAAACGTCCAAACACGGTACTCTCACACTTTTGGATTGCTCGTGTCATATTTGCACGCCAAAAAGAATGGACCCAAAAGAACACCGCGCACCTTCGAGGAGCATTTGGAGCAGACGTTTCTGCGGCAGAATTTGCAGCGCGTCGCCCACGCGCCGAACAGCGAGAACTTGGTTCTCTTGCACGTGAAGCAAACCTGCAATGACATCAACAATTTTGTCTTTAAAACTATTTTGTTCCACTTCAGGTGAAATTCCTCGTTCGTCTCATCCAAAGAAGTCAGTCACACAAGTCCAGGGATCGGCTTTCACTTTTCGGCACTGAAAACTGAACGCCTTCTTGTTCCCTCGACTTCCCTCAACCCTCTGCGTGAACAATCATGCGCTTTCCGAGACTCAATTGCTCAAAACTCATCTCGCGCTCAGAGCACAGTCACCCCGAAGACTCACCACGACGAAGAAGAATCGCCACCCTCGACCCTCACCTTGCCTTTGGCGATGAGCGCCTGTAGAGTCGGATCGATGACGAGACACTCCAGCTCGGCCTTGGTCAGCACAGACCGAATGTGCATCACCTCCTCAATGGTGAGAGAAAGGCACTCCAGCGACGTGTGCAGGTTCCGCTGTGCACGGGAAACAAACACCACACTATAAGTCGCGATGCCAATCGGAATGAGCTCACACTGAAGGCGGGAGGTTGGGTGTGGGCGACACGAAAGTGGGACGACATGACACGACAATACACACAGCACATGGGCGTCGAGGTCGAAGGCACACAGCTGAAAACAAAAACCAACTCTGGACAAAACAGGTGGGGATATGCGTTGCTTGCGGTTTGCATCATTGAAAGTTCACACATTCCAGCAGACTGTACAGCAGATCTTTCCCGCACAAACGAAAGGACGATGCTGTCCTCCTGCGACTTGTATACACACGTTCCATTGTGGACAGCCAATCAAACACACCACAGGCAATATCTGGAGTTTCGAACCCGGGACAAGAGAGTTGTGAACGTCCGTGACTTTGTGAACACGCTGAACTCTTCTTTCGCGTTTCCCAGCGAAGTTGTGTGACGCACTGACGTGTCCATCAGTGCAACAACAGCGTTCATCAACTGTCAGTGCTGCCACATTCACACAAATCGAACTGACTCTCACTCTCACAAAGTTCTAGTTTTGTGCTCTCACTCCAAGTGAAAACTTCCGTGCACACATCAGCAGAGAAACAAAATTCACACCACAAGATGACATGTGTGTCTCAGGTAAAGGTGTTTCAGCTGGAATCGAGTCCTTCCGCTCGAGCGAAAGTTCGCACACTTGGACACAACTTTTGCTGAATTTTCAACAGCAGATCCAGTGCCACAACTCATTTGGTGTGTCTATTTCGTTTACACTTACATCATCCATCGCAAACAAGTCACCGAACTTGACGAAGCAGAAGCGACGACGAACGGACGATGGTTGGAGGTGAGCAAAAGTATATACATTGAGTCAGTAAACAGGAAATCGAAAATTACGTTGTGTCACACACTCTCAACAATATTTCAGGTTTGTTGCCAAACACATTTCGTCAATGTTCCAAAGCGCAAATCATCTGCAGGGGAACATTGCAGAAACGCGTCTGTTTGAACAGAGCCACTGGGAACGAGAATCTCGTTTGGCGAACATTTAGGTTCACGAGTACTGTTTAAAATGAGAACACTTTTTGAATGATTCATATCTGAGCATTTCTCGCAATTCCACATCAATTGCTTCAAGTTCGGAATTTTGCACTGAAACATGAGAAACTACCAATACCACCAACAGTGCGCTTTTGAAATTCACAGGACTCATTGCCAAGTTTCATCAGTTCAAAAGGACCCTCTCCATTTGTTCAAATTCCGTTGTGCGTTTTTCCTCGAAACCTTTGTGCTGCCTCACAACCAAACAAAATTATTTTTTGCTTGTTGTTTTGTAACTTTGCCTTTTGTACTTTCGTCAAAACTGTTTGATGGCACAGTTTCACACAAGTGCCGGTGATCCTCGTGAGAGTGTAATTGCTCTATTTTCATCGCTGTACCATTGAAACTCACTGGGTTCTCAAAAAGGACACCACCACAGCACCTCAGGGTACGAACACCAAAGCACATGACGCCACAAACACACCAACAACCGCTTCACACCGAAACCTTTCTGCAAATTCTGCAATCCACAAACAAATCTACGTGTGAACGCTTCACCCAGGTACACACGAAAAATCGCAGACGGGTTCCGTGTGAAGAGCTTGTTGGTATCACCAGGAGTGCGACACACGAAACCAATTGTGGTGCGAATCACAGTGTGAACAAGTAAATCTCAACATTTCGGCGGAAAAGTTTTTCAGCTTGTGGTTTGTTTTTTGAGACGGACCATGTTTCGAAAAACTCTTGTCAGATTCTGACCTCTCTGCACTGAATTGAACTGGACTGCGGCCAATGGGAGGATGGTGAGACTTACCTGACAACGAGGCTTCTTTCCACAAATGTCGTTTGTCTCTTTTTTGAGCACTTCTTGCCCAAAAGAAAAACGACTACGGTGTAAAGAAGCCTCGAAACTAAACCAAACCGAGCATCTTGACCAGGATTACAGGACGCTACAACTATTGCTAGCTCTACAAATATCGACTTGTCACTTCCTATTCACCCGACTGCTCCGTGCGATCTTTTGGCCTTTCAACGTTTGACTTCCACCATCCAGACCGTTTCAGCCGAAATGGAAACGAAAGTTTTGTCACCACAAGGGTGAGGTACTTCTGCGTCGATGGCTACAAGGCAGTCAGTCGGGCAAACTTTCACCGCAAATGGGCACCAGGCAACTAACACACCGGTGTCTTTTGCGGGGTTTCCTAGCATACCCGACACACGGATACAGGATGAAAATTCCAGGGCTCGATCTAATGGCGGGTGGGACGTGGTAGGCAAAACAAAACACAAACGAAAGAAATCAAATTAAATACGCAACTGGAAGCGGTGAGACGAAAACAGCCACACAAGTTATAAAAAGGCAGCTGGTGACTAATTGAAATGTGTTCGAGAAATTGCACTGAACGAAGAGCTTGAACACTGGCTAAGTTTACCAGCCTTGATGGAAGTCATTTTTGCAGTGAGAAGAACACTCCAAATTTGGTTGCATCCACAAAATTTGTTCATACAAAACACACCAAAGGAAATTTAAACAAACAAACCCAAGCAAAGTCAAAAACAGAAGGAAAAGGTTCAGACGCACGCAACTAGCACGAGTGTGAATGGAGCACAACACGAAAGTTCCTTTGTTTCGACCCTGCGGCACCCAACACAATGTCATCTTTGCTGCAGTGTTTCTTCTTGGTTTTGGGAATAATTGTCGCCCCAGAAAGAGTACACAGCAATTTTTGAGGGCTTCACACTCGCGTAGACGCTGTGTGCGTCGACCTCCTTGAGGTGGACCAAATCTACATACCAAAGCGCGACAGACAAGACGTGCTGCAGAGATGTTACGAAAATACAGAGAATACATACCAGGTGGAGTGACACTGAAAAATTACCACTTCGAAAACGTCTTTGCAAGAGTCGAAAGTGTTCCATCTGTCATGGCGAGCGAGACTACCATCTCTTATCAATTTGCAAATTCCGCCAACAAGCAAAGACGTTTTCAAAGCAGTTGAAAATTGGCGATCTCTTCAGTTTGCCACGCAGACGTCACTTCTCTTCACAATCGAAAGTTGGTGTATCTACGTCTCTGTCCTTGGACAATCGTCCTCTTCACCGTAGGAAGCACCGACAAGGTTTCCAAAACAAACCCACGTCAACGTCTGCGCAGCAAATCTGCACAAAATCACCCGGTGGCGCTGCACGCCACTCACACGCATGCGCATGCTGTTACTTACGGGATTAGTACTCGTGTCGCCAGACTCCATAAAGTTGGTCACCGCCTCCATGGCCATGCTCATGAACGCCGAAGGGTTGAACGTGGGCAGATAAGAGGTGGACCCCGCAGGGGCGGGATCCCCCGGGGAAGAGGGAGCGACGGGCTGCGAGGGCGACTCGCACACTGTGATCGAATGGCGGCGTTCTTGCGCTTGCGCACCGCCGGAGGAGGCGGTGACTACTGACGCCAGCGCTGCTGCCGCCCGCTTCGAGATGTCCCGCGCCGCTGCAAAATTAACCGGGCGAAACACGAACGATTGCAGGCGTGGCCGCAGTCAACGAACAACGCGTTAGTCAGTGGCTGTCAGTGCTGGAGGGAGGGGCAGGGGGGAGAGAAAAAAAAAGAGCAAGAGAAAGCGCAAAGAATCCCGAACCTTGGGCAGTGAAGAGGAAGGCAAAACGGAAGGTGTTTCACACACCGTGATACTGTGGCGCCGCGCTGGTGGCCGGCGCGAGGCGTCCGTGGCCAGATCGTACGCAACTGCAATGTGAAAGCCAGTCAGCCACCAGACCCTGGTGTACGCCACGAAAACGAAAACAAACAATGCCAGCAAGCCGCTGAGGCTGGAAACAAGTTTCGGTCAGCTGTTGAAAATTCAAGAAGTGTGGTTGTCATCTGGTCCGTGCTCATCAGCAAAGAAAACCGACAGCGACTGAGTCCTCGCAATTATTAGACAGAAGAACTGGTGCGTTTGTGATGAAAAAGCAAATTGGTGCTGCCCAAAAGCAAACAACTGAACAAAAACCTCGAAATCGATACCTCATCCCTTGTGTTGAAGAAATGAGTGTTTGCTCTGTTTTCGCGCACAACACCCCACCTTCAAGCTCTTTTCATTTTCGCAATGCAGCAACTCAAAACGCCTCAGCTCTTTCCGTTCTCTTCTTTTGAGACTCAGCGTGGTTCAGGCCACAAAAATGACCTCCGACAGAAACAGAAAACGAAGAAACTCTGTGTCAAACGATTTAAACTGCGTTTGAGTTCTGCTGAAGTTTTCGTTTGCTAAAACGATTTTACGATGAGTTTTTGTTTTCTGAAACACAAAGCCCCTGAAACGTGTCGCAAGTGTGAGGGTCCAGCAGCTTGGTGCAGTGAAGATTGTGGCCACCAAAAACAAAATCCGATGTCAACAAAGCTGCAACAAACACAAACCTCAAAAAAAAAAAAAAAAAAAAAAAAGAAATGAACATTTTCCTTTGACTTGTCGGTGTTGACTGCAACCACCCCGAGTTCCACAATGAGTCATGAGCTCCGAGGAATTCTTTCCCTGAATTACGAGACTGCACGTTCGGACAAAAAAGTGCACCCGAAAGAAATTTTAACTCCGCGAAAACCCCCAAACACCATCAATCTATCTCACAGCCCACTGCACCCAAACATGCCCTTGTAATGAACACAAGACGTCGTCTTTACCTTTCTGTTGCCAGCTGTCGCCGGGGTGGCCGTCATCGGAGCGCGCGTCGGCGTTGGTGGGCGTCTCGAGCGGCGTGAGCGGGGACAGCGGCGACGCCGCGACGCGGTTCCGGTCCTCGAGGCCGTCCTCGTCCTCCGTGTCGGATCCCTCGTCGTCCTGAGGGGAAACAATCAGTCGTCAGCGAATCACTTGAGTGTATGAATCTTGTTTTCCATGATTTAACCACTGTTTCAAAGTTCTCGATCGATTCGTCAGTAAAATCTCTCTGAACTGATGGTGACAAGCATGGAAGTACGAGGAAAACTGGATTTGTGGGCACAACGCAAACACGAAGACTAAACCCGAACGAACAGCTGAATAAAACCAAACTGAGTCGGACTGGCGCAAAAGCATTATTCTGATTGGGAACCTTGCGCTCGGCAGCAAGCTGTAATTCTCTCAGCTTTCTGAGCAAGTATCGCTTTCTTCGCACCAATCGCTTGCGTTCCGAGAAATAATTTTGGCTTTTGGAAACTTCTCCACCCTGGTAAACAGAAGGCAGGCTTGTGCTGTTGAGGTGAAACGAAAATGAGGCGTCGCAACCGCGAATCCCGACGGAGAGGGACGAAGCACAGCCAACACGAGAACCGACACATCAGACGACCCTTTTACGCTCCAGAACCAAAAATTGGAGCAGCATTTCGCCGAGGACTCTTCCTGCCTGTCAAGAATCACAGGGCGTCCAGACAGAGACTGAAGCCTCAGTTGCGTTTTGCGACTGTGCTTCAGAGAAGGGTTTGTTCGTGCCGATTTTCTCTTTCCTCATTGGAAACGAAGTGGAAAACGGCAACAAAAGCGGCAAGACAGAGGGGGGTTAGAAGGGACAACAGACAAAGGCACGGAAACACACGCACACACGCACGCACACACACTCAACTCACGTCGTCGAAGCTGTTGGACATGAGGAGCGACAGGTCGGGTTTGATGACTTTGCGCGCCGGCGCCGGAGCGTCGCCGTCGTCGAGTCGCGTGCGCGACGTCTCCACTGAAACACAACACGAACAACGCGGGTCATTTTCGAACGTCAGGAAGACGTTCGGAAGTGGAGATTCACCATCCCTCGCTCCAGGTGAGACCAAGAAATTCTGTGATACGCTGGTGGATCAAGCTGCTGAACTCAAAGTGTGCCAGATTGCCGAACCACGTCATTTAAGTTTACAAACCCGAGTGACAACCGTAGAGAACAAATCAACTGCCAGATTAGTTTGTGTTGAACATTGGCGTCACAGACATGGTTCGACGCAATTGCACAAAATCGTATTCATCCTCACGAAATCAATCTCGAGACAGACCTCTCTGTGGGTGGGAAGTTCCCTTTGCGCGGGAAACTGGATTTCTCAACCACAAATCGTTCAGGTCAATAAAAACAGTCGCACGCCAGATCGAAACGGACTTTTCGGGGGTGGTTCATTACTTGCAACTGCAGCTTTTTAAAACGAAAGCAACACTCCCAGAAGCCAAACTTACTGATCTGCATGCTCTTCGAAAAACGACTTCAGGGTTTGCCTTGGAACAATGAACAGTGGTGCCATTCAGTTTCGTGTTGACTTCAGCCTAGTTTCCACAGGAATGCACAATTCATTGCTCTCATTTTCGCACGTGTATGTGCACCTTTGTTACCTGCGCCAATTTTCACCGTTGGCACAAAGCAGAAGCATGCAACACGCGCCAGCGCACTGCGCGAGTTGCCAATGAGAGCAATGTATCAAAACGCTCAACCTGAGGCGTGCTCATGTTTTGTGAGGCACCAACAACAGAACCACCACTCAGCCCAGATCTGTGCCAGGTTCCACTGTGGAAAGTAAACCTCCACTTCTCACACAAAGAGGCACTGAGTGGCAATATTCAGACCACGTCGATACACAGGAATACCGAGAGACTCGTCCTATCCACTCGGGCCTGAATTTGTCCGTCATGCAGCAGACGAAGAGGTTCGTGCACAAGAGGCAATTCAGCCCAAGTGCAGCCACAGTATGTCCGGACACATCCTTCCATCTGGCTCAAAATGAGCTCCATCCAAACACGCAATTCATGAATATCACTAATCAGCACACATATGGGCACTCCAATAAAACTTTACGGCAATAAGTCTGTCTGCACACGAACACAGCCCTTCCAATAAGTCGTTCCGCAAGCAAGACGTGTTTGCACTGGACATACGAGACGTGTCATTGAGACATCTTCACGTAAACAGGCAGGCGAGGACAACCCCTTCCCAAACATTTCTAGATTATCAACAAACGTCGCGTGGACATGTGTGTGTGTGTGTGTGTGTGTGTGTGTGTGTGTGTGTGTAGGCTACGTACCTATCCGGCCGGGTGTCGGACGCAGCTTGTGTTCGGCGCGGATCGCCTCCATCAGCTCCTCCCTCGCGTCCGTGAGTCGCTCCGGCGGAGACGCCAACTTCCGGTCCTTCACCTGCAGACAGACGAGACACAGGTCAGCGAGGGTCAACAGAGTCATGTTGTGGACAGAAGAGCGACATAGACAGTCAATGGAATGCAGATGTGCAGGCAGACTGACAATGACCCCACCGTGACGTGTTGAACACCTCGAGCGCCAAGAGTGTTGCAAGCGCAATTTTGGGTTCCGCATCTTGCAAGTAGTCCAACACATGTCACACACACACACACACACACACACACACACACACACACACACACACACACACACACACACACACACACACACACACACCACCGCGACACAAAACAGTGTGTGTTAACAACACACACACGCG
>JAAUXT010020004.1_pt1 | contig 46222 bp, 39 predicted proteins | sample 7278171 | NCBI WGS metagenome assembly JAAUXT01 (sample SAMN14350112, study PRJNA611818) | marine sediment metagenome | isolation source: surface marine sediment (1.8m) | place: French Polynesia: Moorea | collected 2018-08
CCCACCCCCACCCCGGTTAGGCCTGCTTTGGCCAAAGCGGGTCTTGGGTCAGACCCGCTTTGGAAATTTTTTTTTTTTTTTCAAATGATCAGTGATGAACTGCGAACGTATTGACCACACACTTTTTATGCGTAGCATTCTTGTTTTGCCTGTTCGCCCGAGCGATCTGAACTGAATTTTGAAATCCGACGTTCTGGTGATGAAGGCATGACCGTAGAGGGGGTCCGGAACCGACTCCCTTTTGTCTGAACACAGGGACACATAGCCTTGAGGTTCAACCGCTGCGTACAATTCACCTGAAAAAATTTGTTCGTACTCCACAGTTTTTCAAACTTTCCATCACTCCTTTCCATGCGAACAAGATGTCAATCGAAAAGTGTTTCTCGTTGAGTTCTGTCTACTCACGTTCACTTGTGCCCGCTTGGTGTGAACTTGAAAACAGATCAAATTCGTCGCAATCAGGATTTCTTTGAAAAATTCTTTGATTCAAAAGGGCTGGGGAAGACGTGTACGAGTAACAAGCGGATTTTTTTGAGGATTTGTTGATTCTGAGATCCACAATTTTTTGCAGATGCACGTGTATCAGCAGCCGAATGGACGTGACAAGACCAAGATGATGTCTGCAGACAAGGGTTACAAGCAGGCATTTGCCAAGGGCGCGAAGTTCAGCGTCTCCGTGTGCTTTTACGAGAAAGAATTTTCGGTGAGTTTTGTAAGTTTGCGTGGGTTTTCTTGTCCAAGCACCCAGTCAGGCTGCCACTGAAGAAAGGCTCCACTCAGTGAAAGGTTGAGTCATTCCCCCTCCCACATATTTGTATTTGAATTCTTCTTGAATTCTTCTTGCAGTGCTCTGTGAACGGAGTTGTGTGGATCACGTACCCGAACCAGAGCAAGTTCCACATGGAGGACATCCAGTGGATTCGGATCAGGAACAGTGGCAGCACTGGCGACGCGAAGCTCACAAGCATTCAGTGGGGCTAACGTCACGGAAAACAGCACGTATATGGCATTCATGCAGCCAGTCATGACAGATCCGGAAGGATCACTAACGATTTGTTGTGTTCGGTTCACACGCCAAGTAATGTATCAGAGGACTATATTACATAAATGCACACAGAGGGTGCACTTGACAAATTTCAACTTTATTCGCCACTGTGATTTTCGGGTGACAGGGTCTCAAATGTTCATGCTTCATGTATTGCTCTGAATGCACAAAAAAATTCTCACCGACCGGACGCCAAAACCTGCACCAGCACCTGTCGATTTCTGAATAGAATCTTCCACACTTGTACACGAATCAACTGCTTGGCACACATCCATTTGAGCCAAGCAACAATTATCACGGGTTTCAGTTGCAACAAGTGTTCAGACAGTCCAACATGATTTTCCTCGTTGGTCTTCCCGGTGACTCGGAATGACGCCTGGACGTGAGAAAGTGACATTTCGGTGTCGGCTACAATTTCGACATGCATCTCGTGACGCCAGCGTCGCGTGATTCCATCCTTCAGACTCCGTATTGTTAAAAGACTCTCCCTTTGAAGTGGCGACAGGCATGAAAATGATGGTGAAACCGACAAACAAGGAAAGCGGATGAAAAATGTAAGAAGCAGAACCTTCCCAGAAAAAGCTGTTCAGCACTTCGTGATGAAGACCACGTGCAGATTCTTTTGTCTTTGGTCGGTTTCTCGACTCGCTGTTGAAACGAATGACCACTTTCTTGAAGGGATGGAGGGAAGGAGGAGTGAATTGGCTTGATTATTCTCTTTATTCTCTCCAAGGAACCTGTTCCTTTTGTATTTTTCATTTGGTGTGTTTTTGTCTTCATTTGGGTGTGAACATCGATTTTGATAACAAAGTCCTGAAAACTGACCTGGGACTTTTCTTCTCCATTTCACTGCGAAGAGTAAAACCTTAACTTTGAATGGCTTTTGCGCACAGACATAAAAATCGTACCTGTTCTGTTGGTTAACTTTATTTTTGAAGATGATACCAGACCAAGGAATACATGTGTACAGTGCAGGGATTTATTTCTATCACAGTTTACGGTGTTGCGATTGTTGCATCCTTGAAATTTTGTCACCTTACACACAATACAGGCAAAGAATGGACGCATTTCACAGCTAAAAATATAATAATGTTTGTGAACAGTTTGTTGTGGACGACACGCACTTCGCAGACAATAGTCTTGGACGAGACTTTGGTGAGACCATTCACAAAAGTCAAAGAACATGCAAGTGGGGCAGGTCGAACTGAACACATGGATGTGTGTGCACGAGCCCAGGGGCACAAGCTCCACCACCAGAATCGAAGATTGTCAAATTCACTAAGGAAACAAGACAGATACAAATTTTGCCCAAAGCAAATAAAAGCTGTCTTCCCCTCACGCACCCCTCCTCCCTCTTCTTCCAAGCGTCTTCATCGGGGACGCTCGCCGCCCACGGTTTAATGGCTGTGGAACAGCACACTAGGGGGCAGTTTGCGCATGCGTTTGCCCTGGAACTTGAGTATGTTTGGTGGCAGTTTGTTCCAGGCCATCTTGCCGCTCCTTCGCTTCTGTACCTCCTCCCCCTTCTCTGCAATCGCTTCGTCTATGAACTCCTGAAAGAACACGTCCAAAAAGGTTACACACAGACAGTAGTTGCACAAGGAAAAGTGACTTCGTTGCCACCTGAGCAGCTGTGTGAACAACTTTCCCAAAGCATCATTCCACCTGAGGCTGATTCTGATTCACTGTGTGGTGGACTGCACTGTCCTGCACGGAAATGCAATTTCCACAAGTGGCCCCAATGGAACGCCTTCCCTTGGAGGATGGGACAAGTGAGTACCAATCGTAGGACAAGTGAGTACCAATCGTGTTCTCCTTGTCAACTGTGCCCTGTGTCAAACATGTTGGTGCGTGTCTGAAGTCAAAAAGGGGCTAAGGCTGGGAACACACTCCCCGCGATGGGCTGGATGCGATGGACTGGATGGCGATGCGGCAACAAAATTGTGCAAACAGACACACTGGTCCCAGTGACACACCATCATCTAGGGTTATAAACAATGTTGCAATTTATCACTGGATGGCATATGTGCAGTTCCTATACAGTAGTTTTTCAATTTTTCTGGATGTCATGACTGGATGTAGATTTTTTTCTCTATACACCAACATCTGAATACCTTTGCAAAATGGATGGGGTTGTGTTGTGCTGCTAAATGGGAAAAAATAGTTCCCATACAGTAGTTCAAAAAAAATTTGGATATTGTGACTGGATGTAGATATTTGTTCCTTCATACATATCAGAAATCTTTGTAAAATGGATAAGAAAATCTTAAACTGGATGGGAACAGCCCAGAATTCCTTTTTGTGCTGCCCCATCACTCTCCCCTACAATGGGCTGAACTGCTACTGGAGCCATCAGCACGATGGGCTAGCCTATTGCATCCACCCCATCACTGGGTGTGTGTCCCCATCCATTGAAAATGCACTGGATGGGTTCAGTGACAGGGCAGCAAGTGCAATGGGGTGGATGCGTCGGGCAACACGCCCACCCCGTCGCGCTTCAGTGTGTCCGCACCCTAAAACTTCAGCCAACGCAGACACTTGGTGTCTCCAGCTTGAAGACAAACCACCCACTGAGTTCACTCCGGTCTGTTCTCTCCAAGAAATGTTTTCAAAGTGCATGACAGAACACGGGAGTCCATTGTTGAGTCAGACCTATGAAAGTGTCGGAGCCCCTGCTGTCGTCTGAAATCCACCCTGTTCTCCCCACTCACCAGAACCATGAGCGCGATTTCTCGTCTCTCGGCGTCGACGCGGGACACGTCACCATCCAGCTCGGGTTGTATCTCGTTCGCTTCCGCCTGTAGCTCCGAGAGCGGCAGCGCCTGCAATCAAATAAGTTCAGTCTTCAATCGTGCCATCAGGACCTGCGTGCGAACCATCTCTGTTTCCTGGTTTGGAGAGAGTGAATTGCCAACAAAGATCTTGCAACATTTGTTTTCAGGCTTCTTTCATATCCACGCCTGTGGGTTGAAGTTGGAAAACTAGGTTCCTGGTCACATCATCATCTTTGAGGAGTTTTGGCTCAACCGTCCGACCTTTCGTTCGAGATAATGTAGAGTGAACTGACTGGTCCACACCTGGGCCACGTACAAAAACATTCGATGGATTTGCCTTTCCCATGAATCAATGTTACGACGTAGGGCTCACTCCGTTTCAAGTGTCTGGAACAAAATTGCACTGGACTTCATCTGTGGCTCAGTCTTGGTGCCAAGTCGTTGTCACTGCATCATTTGTTTGTCAAGCAAGATCATGTCTGAGAACAGAACAAGACAAATTCGCAGCGGAGGACACAAAACAGCAAACCTTCCGGAATTCAGCCAGCTTTCCTGGTCAAACCGAGATTGCAATTCAGGACTCAGAGCGCAAGTTGTCCGAGTGTTGGGTGCTCGGTGTACACGCCATCGTGTGGAAAAGTCTCCGCTGACACAAGTGTTTGCTGCTGATGGTATGTTTTGTTCTCCTGCAAAGTTCCCTCGAGTCCTTCGCGCGTTTGTTTTGAACGCAGTGTTCCTCGCAGAAGTGATGCAACTTTGCCGCGGGCACTACACTCTCACACTCTTTTCTCGACGCTTCTCGAGAACCACAAGATGAGTGGATGCCCTGCGCCGAACATTCAAAGTCACAAAGTGCCAGCAGCTTTCCTGCGTGACTCCAACAAGTAGAAGGTCCAGACATTCCCACAAGAAAATCCCAACTCCGTCGTCCAGAAATTTATCACATATGGAGCAGAGGGGTTTTGCTGGAGCCAACCCCCAAAGTCGTAAAAATGATTGCAATGTTCTTCTGCAATGCTGGTTCAATTCCCACAACGAGGAATCAAGAAGTAAAATTTATGGCGAGAATGGCAGAAACAGCTGAGTGCAAACGGCATAAAATGTGGAAGAAAACAGGACTTGACATCTTGCTTCTCCTTAAATGGAAAAAAGAGTGCCCTTCAAAAGGCATCGATTCACTTGCTTGTCACACAAATTTGTCAGCGTTAGCCTGTGTCGTGTCTTTGAAGAGCGTTCGACTTCTTTCAGGCCTTGAACCAGCGCAGATACATTTCCAACAATTCAGGGAAGGACAGAAAAAGTTTCACCGGAATGTACTTGCATTCTAATACCAGTTTGATTTTTCTCGCATTGATAATCTTGATCTAACTTGCCATCAACGCGTCCGTACGTTGTGTTGGCAGTTGGGATTCGATCAAACGTTGTCAAGCCGCCAGAGAAGGTGAATGTCAGGATGAATGAACGGTAGATCTGAACAGATCCATTTCAGAAGTAGATCGCTCCGAAAAGTTCTGTGCCTTCACAGGCAGTCACTCTCCTCCGGTGATAATGGCGAGTTTAGGCGACGACTAGTTTTCAGTCCGTGTGGTGCCCCAATTGCCAGATCGGTGACACAAAAAAGACCATGAAGGCACTGAATTTGCATTGAGAGCCAATGACAAGTGACCATATCATGTCGATGTCACCGGTCTCACAATTAGGACACGTCAGAAAAGCCTCAATCACTTGTGCACAAAGTGCACACTCACAAAACTCAACGAAAGGAAGGTTGGTCCAGTTCAGCACACCCGTTCAAATAGACGGACCTGAACCGGCTCAGAATATGGATGGGTTGATTCATCCATTTCAGTGGGTCTTGTGTGAAACCTGTCAATTTTGGACAAGTTACAGACCCTCCTGACAGGACAATCACACCCATCACACCCTCCTTACAGGACCACCACACCCTACAACAAGATGATGGGCAATGTTCATGGTGGGGCATGATAAGAGAGGGATGATGACAAAATACGGTTGTGGTGGATGATGGTGAGTTGTGGTGGATGATCAATGGTGTCACTCATTGGCCATCACCACGTACCGTCACTCACTGCATTCACCACACCCAACACCATTACCCATCATCAGTCTTTGAAAAAAAAGATAAACAAGAAAACCGCATTATTCTCGTCCACACACAACCCACAAATAATTCACTTCGCGTTGCTGGGTTTTCCAACTGTCATTGTGGTCAGGCATTCAAACAAAACTGATCAGTTTTGCTTCCACATGGCACGTCACAATTATGTGAGCGTACACACGTCAATGAATCACGCATTTTCCGGGTGAGCGAATTCCTGCCATTGTCGTTTTGTTTGTCTGAGGAAAGACAGGGCTTCTGTCATTCGTGCAGTGCCACACGAGCCAGGTTACAGACCCTTTGAGCGATTCTTTCTGAAGATCTACAGTGAAACACAACTTTTGCACAAATGTAGGCATTTATTTGTTGTGCTGCCTCTCCATTGCTGTGTCATTGCTTTGCATTCCCTGCGGGATGGCAAATGCGAGCAGTTCGAACGCAGAACAGGAAATTCCTCTTTGCCACTCTTTGAAATAACGCTGTTGGCAAAGCTTTTCACAGATCAATTTGCGACAATGGACAGTCTTTCCACCACTAATTGACCCTGGATCTCTTAATGCTTCCTTGTCATTGGAACAACGCATCTCTGAGATGCATTATATTTTGGAACCCCTCTCGCAATTGTAAAACGAGTGTGGTGTGTGAGAAAAATTCGGAAAGAAAATTCCCCTTTCCATTCTGAAATCCTGGACCTCCCCCAGGGCCGAGGAGCGGTAATACCAATGTGATGCAGTCCTTGCATGGGAACTCGAGATGTAGAATAACAAAGCACACAAAAAAGGTCTTGCGTGGAGGTGGGAAATGTGGAAGGTCTTGGTGCCAGGCTGTCCTTTCGGAGCACCCAACTTCCACTCCCAAAGGTAAATCGTCTTTGCATCCTTCTGAGCTGCAAACAGCTTTGTGTTCCTCACAACCGTTATCTCCTGACCTGTCTTTTTGCCTCTGGTATACGGAACACAACAAACTCTAGGACCGGCATTATCCCACCAGTCTTTTCACAAGAGTGCAAGTTTTCCTTGATTCAAGGTGCTGGAATCAGGCCAACATTTGTGGTCACCAACCATGGCCTCACTCAATACACTTCAATTGAGGAGAGATTGTACTCTCTTGCTGTCTGCTGTGAGGGGCTCTTCGTTCCCAGAACATTTCGTGAGGTCAGTGGGTACGGAGGAAAGCCAGGGTGCAGTCTCACCGTATTACAGAAAAAGGGACACTCCCCTGACAGGCAGCAAAAGGCAAAACAGCTGCCACGTGACTCGGTTCGGAACATTTGGTCTTGGTCGTGCACACAAGCACGAAGTAGCATCATTCATTTTGATTTTTTCTCTGTGTGTACATGTGGACCTTTGTGTCCCAAAAACGTTGCGCACAAATGTGAAGAAGCGATGAAACGATGACATTGAGTCCCACGAGAGCCTTTCTTCAAATTTTGTGTGAACTCCAAAGCACAACAGTTTCCAAACAAGAAATGTCAAAACTCTCCGTTTGCGTCAAACAAACCTCGGTGGCAATATCCAAGGTGCTCTGGTGTACTGATTAACATTTATTCTATTATTGGCGATCACGCACGAGGTTTCAAATTCCATTTCCATTTGCCCTCCTCTCCGAGGGCTGATCTTTGTTGAGATTTAGCACCTTTTGAGACGAAGGAAGCGCATTGGGGTCGAGCAACCCAGAATTTAACACGATGAAGAGCGAAAGCTTTGAAATGAACTTTGTGAATGAACTGTCGAAAGTGCATTTGAATTGTGTGATCAACCCACAATAGAAATCTGGGGGAAGGTTTCTTCTCCTGCAGCACAGTACGCGCTCGTATTCGAAGAAAAGTTCAGTGGCTTGGAAAGCGCTGGGCAAAAATGGTAAATTTTCCGGAGCACCACTGAGGTGTCATTCTAGCACACTTCGTGTTTTTCAAGGATCTTTCTGCGTTTACAGGTCTTTGCACGGCTTCCAGAAGTAAAGCACCGCAGCACAGCAAATTTACAGGCCGTGCACGTGCTTGGTGTGAATGGTTGTGCCACCTGTCACACTCAATGGACAGGGGGAGGGACCAGTTCAGAGGTCTTCGGCTGTGATAAGTTTCGGACGCAGACAAGGCAAAGAGGTCCAAATGAGTTTGAAACTCTTTTGCAACCGCGATTGTGCTCAACCAAACTTCGAAAACAGGATACATGTACAAGATGTGCAGCCCTCGCGCGTCGCCCACAAAGGGCAAGTGGCAGGATTTCTGTCTTTTTCCTACTTTCGGAACCACTTGTCTTTCATTCATCAAAGATTTTTCTCCGAAAAAGACAGTAAACGTTCCGGCGAGAGCGAGCCATCAGGACTGAAGCAGCGGACAATTGTAAGAAACGTTGATTGCCCCTTTTGTTACTTGAGCAATGCCTTGGAATGAAGTATCTTCCAGAACGTACGTACCTGCAGCAGTGCGAACTGAGACAAGGCGATGAGGCACACAACTAATTCTCCCTTCATGCTGCTAATTCCAAGATTCCTGTTGCAAGAGACACATGAAGGTTTCCGTTATTGTTCTGTTGACAAACAATGTCTTGCTTGTGACAAAAGAACAACAAAAACACCATCGTCTACAATTCAGAAAAGAGGTGGAAATGTTATCAATTTTCGTTTCGTTCCAGCAAAATTTGCAAAAATCCAAAAATGACGCACAGCACATTCTCTCGACACAAATTTTGTGGACACCTGAATGAAGAAATGTTCCGAATGAAACATATTTGGTTGTTCAGATCAACAGATGTGCGCGGTGCTTTTCAATCAACAATGACGGACTCACAGCGGAGCAATATAAATGGTAATCCTCTTGCTTCTGGTGGAGACTGCGATGTGGTTGAGATCGGGTCGCGTTGGAGTGAGGTGTGGATATCGCGCGGGACGACGCTGGGAACACAACAGCTTCGGAACGGCGCGCGGCGGGTTCTGCTGCGAGTGGGCGGCGGGCGGTGGGCGCTCTGCGACAAAACTCGTCTTTGTCATGGCAAGAAATAGATTTTCAGAATGGACAACTGAAACAGTGTATCGTCTCGGTTGTTCCGCCAGTCGTTTGTCTTGGAATGACCTCTGGATGCACAGGCGGCACAAAGACCGACCAGACCCTGTCACAACGAACACACCATGTTCTTCAATTCTCGGTTGAGAAACAGCCAATTTCCAACCATTTCACTTGACTTGGAAGCTGAGGAACGAACACTTTGAATTAATTCCTCATGAAGAATTGGTTTGCACTGAATCACCAAAGGAGTACAATGGGGGCTCTTTGTGCACAAAGTGACACTCCAGACCTCCAAGAGAAGGACGGTCCGACCTCAAAGCGATTCCGGTCACAACTTTGAAAATACACTGGTACTGTGTTGTGTCAAAGAGTCAACCTGATACACCCACTGTTGTTATGAAAATGACATCCCAGAGGATGCGTCGCTTGGACAGCGTGACCTGAGCGGACGAGGCAGAGAGATAGTTTCTCAACGGTCCAAATGTGTTGATCAAGTCTTGTGGCATCCACATTGAACATGTATGGTAAAGAGAATATTTGACACATGTGTTGTCGTTGAAGTGTGTGGATGAATAGAATCCAGATTTTTATGGATCTACTCGGCAATGGACGTTTTCAGTTCAGATTCAAACCGGAAACCACGACCACAAGTGGTGGATCAAGTGTTGTCTGAAGTCCAGAGTCAAAACAATCATTGTGATAATAAGAAACGTTGAATGCAAATTGTAGGTCTCATGCAGTCATTAGAAGAGACCAGCCTCGGTCTTTGAACAGTATCTTTGGGAGTCCACTGCTTCAACTGGATTTCCATGGTTTCCGGGTGGTCTTCAGACGCGTGTCCTTGTTTGCACCAAGCAGCGATAATGCTACAGAGTTTCTGGCTGAAGGAGTCACCTTCGGCGCAGCTATCTGTTTGTTAGGGGTGGCCGTGCCATTCGTCGAAAAGAGGCACCACAGAACGAACTTTTGAGGACCCATTGAACGGACTGGATCTCTGTTGATAACGTTGTGTCTTTCCCTGCGGAGATTCACCACTGCAGTGCATTCCAACTGTTTTCGCAAACGGAGCTGCTCTGCGCAACGCCAAATGTTGGTGAGAGGCACAAGTTTCGAAGCACATGCACAGCGAATGGTGTTTTATCGCCTGATGTCAGTGACTAAGTGGGCTCTGTTTTGACCTTCTGTTGTGTTTGCTGCATTTTTCGCGTCCTGAGTGGAATGAGGATTTTCATGACTGTTGCATCCGACGAAGGTCACAGGCCAAACGAGTGATTGACTGACACCCAGAGAAATTGTAAAATACGAAGACCTTTTTGATTACACTGCAGATGCCATCCCTTTTTTGGGGACGGGGGTCCTGTTCAAGGTTGGAATCTGATTCTGGTCAAACGCTGAGTTCGCTCCAAGGTTGATCAATGTGAGTGCGTCGGCACAATTCGTGTGTGCCGAGCTTCAGGAAGTGTGTATCCAACCCAATAAAGGGAAGAAGTCTTTCTGATTGTGCACATTTGAGAGGACTTCTTTCTATAATGTGGGACCTGTTTGGGGAGATCCTGTCTTCCGGTGGCTCGTTGGTCCGCGCGTGCGTTTCAGCGTCGTGTTTCCGTGTCAATCTGAAGAAAGCCGCACCCAACAAACCCGAACTTTTGTCTCTGACGCTGACAACGGCATGTGACACCACAGGCATCAAAAGCTTCTTCAGATGCACTTTTCTCAAATGCGATGCACTTCTCACATAAATCAGTGGACTCTGGAGCCTTCACGAGCAGATCTCCTGAACTTCGTGACTCACACAAACCTTCCAGCGCAGATTGATTTTCCAGTGAAAACTACAACGCAGTTGCAACGCACTTTGTCCCGCGGTGTTTGTGAGCATTTTTTTCTTCCAAACAAAGTAATGTTTCTTGTTTGAGCTGGGCATGAACCATCCGTGCTTCTTGCTTCCTTGCGCAAAGATGGCGTTCATACGGAGGTGACAAGAGAAAGTTGACGTGCTCCCACACTCAGTTGTGCTCTGCAGAAAAATTAGAGCTGATCGAAATTGCGACGTCGTTGCAAGAAGACTTCAACAAACCTGCAAAAGGCTGTTAGGGTAAAATCATCCGGAGAGCTTTGTTTATGTCATCTTCAGTTACTGAGTCCCTCAAAGGATTGACACCCACAAGAATCGCTCAGCACTGGAGAATCCTACTCCAGCCCCATCGCATTAATTCCATGCAAAGGATGGATTGTGAAGAAGATCCAAGAGGGGACTTTGGGTTTGACCTCCTGGCAGCGAATTTCAGGAAGGCGACACATGTGAACAAACTCTGCTTTCGTCTTGCCCTTTCCTGGGACTTCTTTGCGAAGTAGAAACTGACGATTGAGGCCCTGTCGGAAATGGGCGTCCTCTGTCATTCCTGAAAAGAAAAGATCTTCCCTTGTGCTCCCAAGTAAAGATCCACACCCTGGATCCACGGCCGATTCCATGGACACTCGTACCTGCTGGTTTCTTTTGAAGTCAGGGAATTTGGGGGTGGTACTGGAGGCAAAAGCGCTCGTTGCGCGTACAGAACGAAATCGGTGCCTTTGTCAAGTGCACATTTTGCGGTCCCAATGTATTGACTGTCGGAGCCAAGAACGCTTTCCCGACAATGAGATTCGTACGTTCGAGGTATTGAGTGTCGTTGTGGGGGTTTGTGCGATTCATTAGATAACGAGCAGTTCCATAGTCACGCTTTCTTCCTGTTTTTGTAGAAATTAGCACGGCACAATGAGGTGCACCGGAGTACTTTTGTACCCTTGGGCAACGAATCGACCTGTGGGAGCAAGCGAGGACCATGACGGCACGTCGGGCTTCATGTTTCTGCACTCTGCGAGTGTACACGTACATGGGTTTTTGCATTGAAGCCTCGACTGAACTTGTTTTGGGGTGTTGAACGCTTGTAATTTTGGCACCACTAGTTCTTGTCAGTTGCAAGTCACACCAACGAAGCACTCTTCCGATGAGTGACGCTTCGGTCACGGTCCGTAGACGGTGTGAATCCCGCAGAAACCACTGCCGCGTGGGCAATCAGTTTCGATTATTTAATGCAAAACATCTCACGCCGCTTTCACTGCCTTTCACACGTTTGTAGGAAACTCGGAGAAACGCTTCTTCCCAGTCCTTCACGTCGGGTTCCTTCCTTCAGTCGGCGGTTCTCCTGCTTGTAGTTGTCAGGAGGAACAAAGCGGAGTCGCTTCTGAGTGGGTTATTGATGAAATCTGCCAATGCGCGAATCATCGAACACTCACTTTACGACATCGCATCACCGACGACACGAGTGCTCGCAAGAAATACCGAGTGAATTCATTTTCGAAAAACAAGTCCAACTGATTATTTGGTGGTTACTGGTGATGGTGGTAGTGGTAGTGGTAGTGGCTGCGCTGGTGGTGGTGGTGGTGGAGGTGATGGGGACGGTTGGACGGTGGTTGAAGGGGAACTTCATGTTTCTACGTTGGTGAAATTCTACAGACACTGAAGTTTTCGACTGACGTCTTTTTTGGGTTTCGTCCTGTGTGAGAAGCACGGCGCGTTCCCTGTTGTAATTTGCACCCAAACCAAACACAAAGTTTCGCGCAGCTGCGTGAGTTGTGATCCTCATCAGAGACACGACTGTCGCTCATCAGTGGCACCAATTAATCTCGATGGGTGCGACTCCGCGTCACATCGAAATGACGTTATGGAGAGAACAGCCACCACGAGTTCCAAACCTGAATATTTCTCACCCAACAACCAAGCATGGTGGCACCCATAATACGGTTGTGACCAAAATGTGTCGCAATTCTGTGGTCCTTTTCAATTGCACACACTCATGCACACGTCCAAGGAAGAAACAGTCGACTGAAAATGTGACTGTGATGAGTGATGGTCGAAAAGAGAACTGTATGTAATGTCCGAGGCATACGAGCCAATAGAGTGAGCATTGTTTCACAATGCCATGAAGTCACCAAGGACCTTTGCAGCACAGCATGAACACCAAGAGGCACTGACTCAGTGACTGCTCGCGGTTCAGGAATCAGATGTTTGAGCAAAGTGGACGGGACAGGAGTCGCACAAAATGTGAATCCGTTCGAACACCGGCATCGGCACCACAGACAATTATTTCTGGAAGACTTTTCTTGGTCGCAGATCAAAATGGTGGAGCTGTTTGAGATCAGTGTTTGACGTCAACAAAGGCATTGAAGTGATTTCGTTTGTCCACCCCACGTCTGTGGTGCGTTTTGTTGTGTGATCCTTTCTTTGTCAAAACACGGCTCAGGAAAGAACACAATCCTACAAACTTGTACGAGTACATGTTGATATTTTCAGTTGAAACGGGGCGCCCCAAGGACTCTGATCCGATATATACCGAGTCGATTCTTTCGCTTTCAGAACGCGTCCGGTACAACTTCTTGATTTTGCTCCTGATGGCCAACTGAGCCTTGTTGTAGAATCGAGATGATTTCGCCAGACAAATTTGATTAAAACATGCAATATCAACCGCAAACGAAGCGTCCCATGTTGGACCATTGTGGAAGTGGATTTCAGCAAAGCACACAGCAGTCGTTTGATCGATGAGGCAGGTTGTGAAATGTACCCACCAGGTCTATTGATGGACGCATCAGCTTTGCCTCGTATTTTTGTCCCACGACAACACATCCACAACATACAGAAGGAAATGCCTCTTCTCTGGAGGATCTACGCATTTGAAGGAAAGGGGTGAGGTGGGCAAGGTGCATTATGCATTTGATTTCCAGGAGGGACTGTTCACAAGTCCATTGTCCCACGTTGTTTTTGCCCATTCACCCGTGGGGAGCGAAAATGGAGAAGCCCCCTCTGCAGCTGATTCAATTTTGGGGAAGTGAGCGGCTCGCAGACTTTTGATCTCCACTCTGCATTTCAACGAATGCTGAAACGACTTTGTTTTTGGCAAGAAGCAACAACAAAACTGACCACGATTTGCAGAAAACAACGTCTCGCATCCACAGTCCACCCACGGAATTGCCGTTGTTCTGTCGACGCCCAAAGGTACCAGGAACCGACCAACTCCTTAATCTGCTGTGTTCATATAGGATCGGAGTCTTTGTCGATCTTCACAGATTCTGTGGACCTCAACCTGAAATGGACTCCAACTGGGTGACCCCTGGCACGATGTTTCTCTGTTCGGGAGCAGTGTATTCCACGGTTCAATTCAACAGTTTGCTATGAGACTTGGTCTCGCAGAAACACAAATTGTACAAAGTTGTAACAAGGTCCTGTTCTTTTTAGAGATATTTTTCTGTGTGCTTGCCAGGTCTACTTTTGCGTCCCGTCCAAATATTCCTCTGGGTTGGTCCCTGTAATTTCCAATTTTCTTTCAAGTGTGACTCTCCTAAAGTTTCACGAGGAATCATACGCAGGAAATTGGGGAGCAGAGATTGGTGCTGAGAGACGCACGGGAGACAGGAATTGCCTGGGAGGGCTGCTGTTGTAGCTGGAGAGGCAACACGGTCTGACAATAATCACGTTTGGCTTTGACGTTTTGGAAGTTGGACTGCAGCTGGGCAGAGTGGTGTGCTCAACTTGCATGTGTGTACGAGTACATTGGGTTGTCTGTGCTGAGCAGCGTTATTTTTTTCTTTGAAAAAAAGCAACTGAAGAACAAAAACCGCCCACTTTGAGAGAGGTCGAGTTTGAGTTGAGCCACACTTTGAGACGGTGTGTTCGTTGGTTCTGACATGAACACACTAATCTGACAACCTGACGATGATAACCTGTCGTAGTTTTGGCCCCAGTGTCTGTTTTGAGCTGAAGAATAATCTCACGTGTTCCCTGTTCTTCTCTTTCTTTTGTTTGCTGCAATACATCAAGTCATTTGCTGTCTTCCAAAAGTTCTGGAAAATAACACCGACGTGAAAAAAGCATCCAAGGAACAACTTCCATTTCTTCAGCGGCAAGAGAAACACGTGGTTGACACTGAATCAACAGCTCCAGGTCCCGAACCGTGTTGACTCGGTGCGATCCTGTGACGTGTTGAATGGGACATTTCACCTTCAATCATTGTGGCCCCTTCCCCAGGTGGAACACCGGATTGCTCTCTGACAGAGTAAACTTTCAACGCAAAGGTGTGCAGAGCCTGTCAGAAGCGACAAACATTGTGTGGACAAGTTCTCTTGAACATACAAATCAGGAACATTCCTTGTTCTGTCGTTTATTTCAGTTGTTTGTCCGTTCTGTACCGTTTTGAGTCAGCGCACAATTAGCAATCGGTCCACCACTCACCTCAATGTTCCTTCCTGCAAAATAGTGGGTTATACTGCTTTTGTCCAAGTGTGAGACAGAAACTCGGTGATGTCCTCAGATAGGCGTGTGTCTGCAGGAGTGTTCCTTTACGGCGGCGAACAGTTTTCCACCCCACTGCAGCTTGGGGGTCCATATCTGTCCGCTGCAAAGGACCAACACCAGACGGACTTTGTGCCTTTTTGAACCATGTTGAGGTAACGTATTGAATTTTTTCCCCTCACGAAAGCCACACGAATAAACGTATTGGAACAGCAATTGGCAACTGGGTAACCTCGGTACAGTGAGGTAGGAAGTCAAGTGATCCGCACTCCTTGCTCTCAGGCAAACGTCGACCCTTTGGCCCAAAATGAGCGAAGTGAGCCATTGCCGATGGAGCAGGTCAGGATTTAATTTGATTTCAAGCAGAATTACAGCACAAATCTGAGATTATTGGTGCTGGCATAGCTGCAGTCGGCAAATTGGGATAGCCTGAGGCACCGCACCGCCGCAAAATTCGGAGGTCTGTTTTTCTATCTTCAGGAGATCAGTGGAAACCCACCAGCAGAAGCTGGTAAATTCGTTCTTTCAGGACAAGGCCCACAAGAACTTGGTCGAAGTGTGCATTTGTGTTTGCTTGCTTGCTTGCGCGTGCGTGTGTGCGTGCGTGCGTGTTTTGTGTGTGTGTAATATATGTGTGCGTTCACCTTCTCTCTGTTGCAAAACACAGTTCAGCTTAGATCACCGAACAACATGAGCCACATCCGTTCAAAAGCATCACTGAGGTCCTTTGTTCCTGAGACACTGAAACACCTCACGCCACACAGACAAAAATAATGGACGTCACACACTTTGTTGTCTGCACGCTTGGGCAACAGAGAACAAAATTGAGTTTTCAGTTTCGAAGAAGTCAGCTCATAAAATTACCATTTTGCCTCACGACGGGCGTTTCATGAGAAAAACAAAGCTTCATTCATTGGGATTGACAGCAAGACCGAGACGAACACAAGTGGATTGAAAGTTTTTTTTGTTCGAAACCTTTTGAGATTTTTTTGAAAACCGCGTGTTTTTACCTGAATGGTTCCTGTGCGTGAAGGGACTTTCCTTTGGAGGAAACAATCACTGCCACCCAAAAATAAACTCACACAGAAGTTGGGAAATTGAAAACAAAACTGCGTGCGAAATTTTCTGTCTTTGCTATATATTTCACAGGCTGCAAAGTACACATGTATGGCGCTGAAGGCAAAAGAGAGGTTCACGTTCTGGCGCAGGAAGAAAGGAATGTACAATGAGTTTTTCGTTTCACCCAAGGAATGGAGACATTATATGCAAAGATGCAGGGAATTTGTCGTGTTCTGTGGACTCTTTCGTTTGCGCTCAAGAAAGCTGGCTCTTTTGGAAGAATTCCAGAAAACCAAATTTGAGAGTGAGTGGTTCCTGCAACCGGGCGGAACTCGTAGTCCTGCACAGAAGGTCGAGCAACACGCAACCAAATCCGATCCGAGGGCTTGAGGGCAGTTTTGGCAGGTTCTTCGCTTTCGCGAGACAGCTTCAGTGTTTTCGCAGTTTGGGTCTGCATGCTCCTTTATCAACGGTGAATGAATCTCGTGCAGTTAAGTTCGCGGATCGTTGTGGTCAGAAGAGTAAAGTTTCTAATGGGTTCAAAATCGGGTTGCAGAAGACGACCTGATCTCGGCTTGGTCAAAGTCGCACTCACTGCAGTCAGTCAGTCAGTCAGTCAGTCAGTCAGTCAGTCAGTCAGTCAGTCACTCACTCACTCACTCACTCACTCACTCATTCATTCGCCCACACACCCTCTCGCCCAATGACTCACTGACTCACTCACTTGTTCTCTTTTTTCTGACACACACCTTCCACACTCACTCGCTCCAGCAAAGTTGAAAGGACAGTTTTTGGTTATTTTCCTCATCGCAGGCCGCACATGGTGCAACACGAGAAGCTTGTTCACTGGCAACGATGCTGAGGGGGGGGGCACAACGTCAAGATTTCACAGTCGCCACACAATCGTACACACACGCACACACACAGAGCTACGTCTGACACGTCGAAAACAAATTCATCGGGCAATTGCGGGAGACTGATCAGGGGCCTTTGACCACCAAGCCTCCCGGATCTGCAGAAGAGTTCCTTGAGCCCAAAATGCGGAGAGTTCAACTCCATCCAACCAAAGTTTTACCTGCAAGCCCATCCAAATTGACGTTCGAAGAAACAATCAATGGACAAGATGATCCATTCCTGTTGTCTGGAGTTGAAGAAATAGATGTGTTTTCTTGAGTTGTGATTCTGAGACAAATGCGGAAACTGACCGAAAGCAATGCTCACTCCCGTGTTCAGCCCTGACCGTCGAAATGGGTGCGGGTGAGCCAAAACGACCGACTGGCACGCAGCTATTCGGTGACACCGAAGGAGTATGAGCAGCGTCAAGTTGGCATCAACAACCAGATGACGACAAAATGTTTCAGATCTGGATCAAGAAATCCATTCAGACGAAGGATGAACGCACATCTTCACCTGGCTGAAGCTCTGAAAAACATCCTGATGGCCATTGAGGCAAAATATGGAATGAACAGATGGAAGTTCACGGTTTTATCCTTTGCACCCTGGATGTGCGCAGTACGTTGAAACTGCGTGGCTGAGAACAAGTGTGAGCGCAGCGTTCCTGTTTGGCAAGCTACACAACGACGGATACCGGTGCGCGGTCACGGAAATTACGCATGCAACAGCTGCAGATTTTATCGACAGATGCAGTGAAAAATTCAAGAAATTGCCTCGTTGTTGTGTCCTCTTCCGTTGGGCAAGGTCCACTCAATATGAGAAAGCTTTTCCATCCAAACGATTTTCCAACTTTAGTCACAAAACGTGCTGCACACAAAAAGCCAAAAATCGCAGACCACACACGAAATGTTCGAATTCGTCACCAGCTATACTCGTCAAAAGGAGTCTCAGCTGTTTTCAACGGGCAGATCAAGCTTCAAGGTTGTGTCTGCATACATTGTGCAGTCCGAGTCAAGCGTTGCAGTCATTGCATGTGCAGGTTACAGTGCCACTTTGTCCGAAGACTGCGAGTAAATAGTGTCCATTTTCTCAGCAGTCTTTGCGTGCAGTCCAATTTCATTTCGAATTGCAAGATGTTTTTGCTTTCTGCATGGTCTCAATCAAAACAGGCCCTTGAAACGTGATCGCAAATTCCGTGGAACTGTTCCGGGTGAATGAAAGATGGTTCAAAAGTCAGGTGAAAAGTTTTGACAGGAAAAGAAGGACGCACAGTTGTGAAGGCCGTGGCCATGAGACGCTGCAGCACTTACCCACGGCACACTGCACAGATTTAGTGATTGACCGGCTGTGGACTGGCACATTCAAAATCCCGCCTCACACAGATGAAACTCGACTCTCAAACAAAAGGCTGGCTCGTTGTTTTTTGTTTTTGTTTTGAGGAACAATTCAAAGAAGGGAGGACCACAAAGTCCAGATTTGGATTTTCCAGACACATGTCAGGAATTTCCAGACACTTGTGGCCCCGTCAATCGTCGCAGCATTCATTGTTGGGCCATACACCTTCTCAAGCAGTCTGCATGGGCGGAGGGGGGGGTCGCGGATTATTGGCAGTGGCTGGTGGACGAAAGACAAAATTGTTTCCCTTCTGCTGAGGTCAATCCTGGAGACTTCTTCGCAAAAGGTAGAACACATGTTTGGATTCCTGAGCGCAACTTGCGCGAGATTAACACAAAAAGAAACGCTGATTTTGGCTTCGACTTGACAGGGTCGTGCATCTGTGCATAATTTCAAACGATTCCAGCGAGGTGAGGTGATGCAGTTGAAAACACTTCTTCGAACGAAAACATGACAAGTCGAACCACTGATTTCTGTTGAACTATTTTCCATTCTTTGGTGGAATCCGGTAGCCTCAGAGGGACAGTGTAAGGCAGATTTTCCCTGGAAAAAATGGTTCCCCTGCGCGGAGCGTTTGAGCCATCTCCGCCATTTCAATGCTCTAAGTTTCCAGTTCGACTTAATCCTCTCAGGAGACGGCTCTGCCGTTTAAGGTAATAAAAATGTGCACTTATTGCGTCATAAATCATAAGTTTTTTTTCTGTGAGCCTTCTCCGAAAGCAATGATTTCTTGGAAACGAGTTTGAAGACAATTGTGCACTGCTCTTGCTTTTCGAAGAACAGGTTTGTCCCAAGATGTGTGCGCGTAGGACGATGTCTTCAGAAAGCTGAAAGCCTGCCCCCTACCATCCTCAGCCAGTGACCAACGACCAGCTGGTGGGTGGCCAATTGCTTTCTGTCACAGAACTCTCAACAGTCAGGACGGTGCCAAACAAAGAATCGACCCTTGTGGCCCGCATTTGTACGGCTGGAACAGGACCGGAGATACTGGTCTCGAACTCACAAGACGGTGGGTCCGGGTCTGGTTCTGCAGGTGTGGATCCAGTTGCAGCAGTCCATATCTGGTTCCTTGGGTCAGGGTCTGGTTGCAGCTGTCTGGGTCTGGATACAGCCCAGGTTACTGTAACATTGAATGAGAACCACTTTGTGCCGCCAGCGGTACAAAAATGCCTGACAAGTTACTCGTACCTGGAAACTGGGGCGACTCCAGCAATTAGAACCTCTTCGCAGAAGCCTTTGTGATCTTGCCAACTGTGCAGTTGGCTGAACCAAAAAGGCGACCACAATTGCTTGATGAAAGTGCCATTTGTAAAGTCCTTGGACAAAGTCCAACCGGTGAGCAAAAAAATTCAGGTCAAACTGTGTGGAAGTTATTGCGCTTTGCACAAAGTCTCTTGTCATCAGTTACAGCACAGCTTCTCTTCACCTTTATCAACGAGCAAGGTGCATTCAAAACCAACATGGGAAGACAAAAATTCAACTTTGAGGGTGACGAAAAGCAAGAACTGAAACGTTATTTTCTGCCTCTTAACTTTGTGATTCCATTATTGTGTGGGCATCTCAAGTGGCTGAAACACGTACATGACCCCTGGATGGCAATTATGGGCCAACATCGTCAGTGAATCCAATTGATTCGAACGGGTTCAGACCTGGAGACATGTGCGAAGTGATGATCGTCGTCGAAAGCTGTGGAAGCTGTGCACTGAGTTTTTCCTCAACCAGGTCCTGTGGCAGTCCCTCAAGTTTGATTCGCCGTGCTTCAACAAGCTTTGTCAGGAAACCTGTGTCTTTTGTATTTTTTTTTTAAAGATTAAATCCAGAGTGCACGAGACACAGTGGCGAGACGAAAGCAAACACGTCCGGTGGCCTATTGCTCAGTACCCGGTGTATTTTCCAGGGCAAGTCACAACACATGAAAGAAAACAGGCAGTGGAGGAAGGTTCTGATTACTGATCACTGCCTTGAGGTTTGACACACCAAATTCATGGATTGAAACCATGATGGAAATGCTTGCTGTGACCTCGCTCCTGAATCTTCCAAAACCTGTTTCTGGCATTTGACTTGCTGAAATGCAGATAAACAACATATTTCACATCACACCGTGTGCCAAGGTCCGACTTGCCAAGAAGCCTGCATTTGAGACAAACTCAACACCGCCGCAAGAAAAGGAAGCGAAAAGCGAAATGGACCGAGAGTGCTTCTTGTTACTCGTCCAAAGTGAGTCTCTGCAGTGAAATAACTTTGCGATGTTGGTCTTCAGGGTTATGTCCACATTATGCACAAACTGATCTCCAGAGCAATGAAACTTATTCCCTTTATGAATGATAATGAAGTTATAAAGCCACCCTGAAGTCGACTGTAATTTATTCGAAGCTCCGAAAATAACTGCAATCATACACTCGAGTTTCCTTCGGAGGAGTGACCTTTTTGAATGTTGATGCTTGTGGTTCGATTCGTTTTGCTCTAGTTTTTTTACTATAATCCAAAAATATTGTCTCAAGCTCAATTTCTTCCGCTCACACAAGCAAAAGGTTGGCCACGAAAAACTCCGACAAAACTTCTTACGGGAGGCGTCGGATAATCAAAAGGCAGGAAGGGAACACCAAGCCCCAGGGGAACAACAGAAGTGAGGCGATTCAGAATCTGCTGAAGCACACAACGACGGCGTGGGTCATTTCTCCGTGCAGTCGTTGCTTACGAGGGAGGAAGAGATCGTAAAACTGTTCACTCAATGATCGAGAGCCGACGTTGATAACTTTTTCATGGCTTTCGCACAACAGATTGCAGGGACACAAAATGTTGTGGTGGTGAAGTGCTGCATGCAACTTGTGTCAGTGAACTCAATTTTGTCATCCCATAATGGACAAAATTGCAAAGCCTGCGTACGGGGGATTTTACCTTTCACATCAACTTCTTTGTCGCCAATTTGGGGCAAAACGAGTTTTTTGAGCTTCTGATTGAACCCGAGAGCTTTACTTTGTCTGGAAACAACTCACACAAGCAGGTTCAGGTTTCCAACGTTGTTCATTCAACACGAAATGCGATCTCTGTTCGTACAAACGGGAATGAGTAAATTGCCATTTCGTTCAATTATGCTGGTGCAATAAATTGACGATTTTTATGGAAAAATAGAGATGACATGGAACCGCTTTTCTGCGTGGTCCCCTGATTGTTTCAATCTGATTTGTGTGATTGCGCCCTTTGGTTCGCCTTGTCAACTTGCAGAGGGGATTTATCGATGCTTTTTTGTCTCCAGCCAGGTAGTAAAACGTTCTTTTCTGCTCAGCGTTCCAGGAGTGAACCTGCAAAATACGAGTCGCGCTTGATTTGTGGGACTGATACTCGGTCAGGCGCAAAACGAATACGAAAAAAGGGTTTCCATCAGCCTTTCGTCTTTCAGAAGCGATCTCAGTCTGCTGTTGGGAGTCGGCAGAATCGCGGGTGACTTTTTGTGCCCAACAGATCTATGCCCTGGAATCACGCACGTGTACACGCGCTGGACTCTTGGAGTACTTCTGCAGAAGCTGCAATCCCGGTTGAGAGGCACAAGTGGCAATAAATTTTTACTTTCCGTCCGAATGTCAACTGCATCTTCACGTGGAAAGAGGACCTGAAAAGCTGTTACAGCAATTCTCTGCTCACCTCAGGACGCCTTGAGAACGAATGTCCTTCTTTGAAACCAGCCGAGCGAACTAATGACCGTCGATTGTGCGGGGAGTCTGCCTTACATATCGTGACACTGCACAAACTTTCCTTCTTTTTTCGAAGGGATGTCCTTTGCTCTTCGTGTATTTTCAGCAACAGTTTTTCAAAGAAGTAAGCTGGAAGAGTTGGTCAAAATTGCTTGAATGTTGTGGAAAACGAAATACTGTCCACGTCATCCCTTGTTTCGGGAGAAGAGACACCCTGTGATCTCCTTGAGGTGGGACTTCCGCCAGTGAAGCCAACTCCATCCTTCCCACAGCTTGACTCCAACTGTGCGGTGTGCTCTGAGCTCACTGCATCTCAACTCCACAGCCAGCCGCGGAAGCAATTTTTGTTCCATTTTCTTGTCATTTTTCCTCAAATGTTCGAGGTTGGAAACTTTCTTTTTGATTTTATGTTTTCTCCCATTGACCTCATTTTGCTCCAGATCCTTCAAAGCGTTTCAGTTCGACTTCCACGTGTTCTTTTGATCAGGATTCCTCAAATGTCTCTCAGGAATGTCCGGATTCACGATCAGAGAGGTTGATTTGTAGAGCTCTCTTAGGTGAGGTGCGCTTCTATTTGCTCCCATCAAAACGATAATTGGACTGAGAACCCGGTCAAAGTGGAAGGACCTTTGATCTGGTGAGGAACAAAGCCCCCCGAATGTGCGCGTCTTTATCTTGTGACCGGACTTCTGTACTCAGAAATGTTGTGCAGACACAAATAATTCTCCATGGAGAATGGAACGCTTGCATCAGTTTCACTGTGCGGTGTTTCCATGCGTGCCTTTTGGTTGAGGCAAATTTGGCGAAAACTCTCCAGGAACCCCCACAAAAAAGCTGACGGTTCCAGGCAGATTTTCTTGTGTTGCGAGAGTGTTGGACAGAGTCCAAATTAACACGTTCTGGTCAACAGGAAGCACATGCGTGCTTGGTTGGAGTCTGCACGTGTGCTCCAATCTCATTCAAAGCCCAATTGTACGCGTTGCCTCCTACAACAGTTGAACATAGTTTGCCCGATGGATTCAGACAGGGCACTTGCTTCAACCTCCTTGACCCTGGTTTTTCGCTCAGTCTCCTGAATTGTACTCAAATTCCTGACAACCGTGACAGAGGCAGATATGTAATATGGCGAGCCTCGGGCAGTTTTGGACAGCACAGAAATGTCAGCAATTTGTGAAGTGGCAATTATCCCCATTTTGTGTCACAAAGCTTTCAGGACTGCAAACTTTCAACAAAGTATTTCTTGTGTAACTTTCATCAGAGGAAACCTTGGTGTTTGATCGCGTTTCAGCGGATGTTTTTCGTCGTGTTGAATGCAAAAGAAGAAGAAGAAAGAATCGCCCTTTTGAGGCCGATGAATCGCCGGCTGGTCCGGGCCCGGGTCTGGTTGTGCTGGTTCTGTTACACTGATCTGGTTGTGCGACTGGACCTGGACCCATGGTACTGAACTCAGACCTGTGGAACCAGATCTGGGCCTGTGGAACGAGACTGAGACTGGACTAGCGCAACCAGACCAGTTGGTCCAGTGACACTGGCCCAGGTCCCTTAGTCCAGTTGTGCTGGTTGGGTTTTGCTGGTCTGGTTCCAGAGGCTGGTTCTCTGAGTCCAGGTCTGGTTCTACGGGTCTAGCTGCAGTACTGTGGGTTTGGGTCTGCTCCATGGGTCTAGGTCCAGTGACAGAACCAAGTTCCAACCAGACCCAAGTGCCGTTTGCAGCCTCCAGGTGTACAACAAGGTACAATGACGAAATGGGTCAACCTGTCGGCCGTTGTGATGACCTTCGCAGATAATTCTGTGCCAATGCAACCACCACCCACGACTGCTCGGTTTATTCCCAACTGTCGAAGGTTTATTCTTTGAGAAAACAAATTCAGTCTTTTTTTCTTCTGTTTTCAAAGTGTTCAACACAAGAAAGAGAACAGCCTAAACTCGAATTCTTCTTTCTTTTGTTTTTGGGCACAAAATTCTTCTCAATCTACTCTGCACAAGTACTTTCCTTGAGTGGGATGGGTAGAAGAATAGAATACTTGCGTGTACTTTTTACAGCAAAAGTTTGACTCAATAATTCAGCAAATGTTTTTTTCGCCCGTGGATTGTGACCAAAAGCTACGCACAACCTTTGACTTGAAATGACCACAAAGGAAAGAGAACCGACAAGGAAATGAACTTCGTGATTCGTATTCGTGTCTGCGAGATGTGCCCTGAGTCCGTGGGTCCTCAACCTCGAACTTTTATGGAAGTCGTGAAAAAACGAAAAGGCTCCCAACCTGCTATGTTCAGTGTCTTCTCACGCATTTCGTGGCTTTTTTCTGAGATTTGACGAGGCCTATTCTCCGCACGTGTGCGACAACACAGGGACGACGGGATATTTCTGGAGCCTTTAATCTCGAGCTTGTTGCAGCCAGGACCATGTGAAGGAACGACTGTGACTCACGGCGGCGGATGTGTGGTGTGGATAATTAATGCGACATGCGCGGATTTGTGGTGATGACCAAACGCTGCGACAACAGATCATTTCAAGGTCACTGAACATTTATGTCCAAGGCTGAACGTTGGAAACCTTGGCTTGGGTCAAAGACAAAACAGTGGCCTGACAGAAAAGAGTGTTCTGGAGTGTAAGTCCATCTATGGTATTTCCTTTTGGCGTTTGCGGAAGCTTGGGAAGCACACTTTTCAATTCAGAAAACGTGAAAAATTACTCCCGGTCATTGCAGTTGATCTTCCGGTTCACCCAAAAGGAAGACAACGTTTTTGTGGCTGACTTGGTCAACGTCAACTGTCAAAACCACAGATCTGACTCGACTTCGGTCTCTGCATGTGCAATGTGTTTTGGCGCAGTTTTTCAGCGAAGAAGCGGAAACAGTCGACATCCTGGATATAAGGGTCTCTCAGTTTCCCATAAGCATCGCATAGCATTTCCTCCAGATTTACCTTGCAGTCAAATAGATGCCTTTTATCTTGCGTGTCTTCATTTGGATCGGTGTTCGTTGGTGAGTGGTAAGTGGGCACGACAATGCTGACATGATTTTGCAATTAATTTTGGAGTCACGCTCAGAAGAAGTGGTCCGTCGATCGAACGGTCTTGATCTGTGGGTCTGTGCGCAGGTATTCCCCGCTAGAGTTCGGCCTGAAATAATCCGGTGTAACGTTCAATGGTTGATCATCCAAATTGACTGCCGCTGCCATGATTTGTGAGTTGTGCGTCCATGTATACGCACAACCAAGAATTTGAAAGTACCTCAGAGACTTGAGATGTGCAGATGCCAAAAGAAGAGGCCCCGGTAGAGTCCTTCGCTTCGTGCTCGAAGACCTGCGATGTGCCTGTGCTTGCTTGGACGCTGAGTCTTTTTGTGAGAATCGTATGACCTGGATCTCAAAAAATATTCTTGAGGCACCCGATAGCTTAAGTTCCCTCCACTCAGACTACAGCTGTTTTTGTTCTGTCTGTCTCTGTATCTCAAAATGCCTATTCTTGGAAGATGCCCTTGAGCGCAGAGGGCGGTCTGCGCTGGAATCAGGCCCACGGGTCCGCAGTCTCTCCTGCCTTCCGCGCACAGACTCCACAGGGTGAATTTGACGACAATATCCTTCAACAAAAGCAATTTCTTGGCTACAATAAGAAAGATTGATTGCTCGGAAACTTCGTTGACGGTTGCTGTTTGAGTCCCTTTCGTTGTTTGTGGCGAAGAAACACAAGAGGTTGATCAGTCTGTTCCCTATCTTTCAGGTGAGTCATTTCATTTTGACACTTTTTACATTTTGGTCTTGGGGAGCAACTGACAAATCTCTGAAGAAGTCCACTGGTCTTCACACTCGTATCTTTCCGCTGCCCAGAGCCACACCTGTTTTCATTCGTCTCAGCTCAAACTGAATCCGAATCCGATCTCCATGCAGCAATACGTCACTCCGAACTGACCGATCTCTTTCTTTCTCAGGTCCGAATATTTGTCCTGGGAGTGAATGGGTCTTGACGTACACCTGTTATCCTTCCAAATGGTAAAACGTGTATCCCTGTTCAAACTGGGAACAGACAATAAATCCTGGTTGCCATCAGATCTGAGATCAACAAAAGAAAACTCACTCACGTTTTCATAAGAAACTGATGAGCAGGGATCTGCGTGTTCTTGACGTGCACACATTTTGTGACATCAGTCGAGTCTGCTCTGTTATGCTTCACCTGATGCTGGACAAAGAACGGTGCGTTTTGATCTTTACCAACAGAGCGAAGAGATCTATTTTCCAAAGGATACAGAACCAACAATGGGAAGGGCTCGAACTTGTCAGAGACCATTGAGAAAGACATCTCCCATATTGCGCAGGGAACTCTCGTCTCCTTTCTCCGCCTTCGTAATGCGACATTGATTTTTGCCTTGGGCTTCATATTTTGTGGATATAAGTTGGTGGGTGAAATATTTGTCTTGCGGTTGATTCAGAGGACACAGGTGTTGGTTTTTGGAGAAAAAAGGAACACATCTGAGTTGTATTGTCCAAAAATGTTGGATTCAAAATGCTTGACTGATACGTTGAGAAATGTGACGCCTTTTTGGCAGTAACTCCCAGGAAAGGTGAAAGATGAAGTTGCATGTTGATTGCCCGACACCAAGCTGAGTGAACACCTTGGCTTCTCGGTGCGAGCCTGCTGCCATGGCTGTGCAGCACAGAACAACACTGCAGGGCCGAAAATTGTTGGACGTCCGACACGAATGACTCGGTCTGTTTCAGGCAAATGGCCGAGAGTACTGGCTCACCTTACAAAACCGGCAATGCAGATGACTGTGTGCTTTCGTGCAAAGGCAAACAGAAGATTCTCACTTTCGAGAACTCAATCGATAGACGATGGTTTTTCACAAAGAACACCTCCGCAAACCCAAGACACCGAATGAAATGAGGACCCCGCTGGTCAAACAGACCAGAAAGTCATTTGGAATGAAATTACGAGCGATTCAGTGTTGAACGGCAATTGATCCACACCATCCATCAACCACATTGAGGCAATGGAATGAAAAATGTTGAAGTTTGCGTTGCCCATCCCGGTCTGCTGTTCCTGTTTTCACTCACTCTTTGAACAAAAGGGAGGAATTTTGGCACAAGTTGCGCCAGGAACGTCCAGGAGCTGTGCTGCTGAACCACAGCCACGTTTTTCCTTGTGGTCTTGGCTTGAAATTTTCTTGTGGCTCAGTGGATATCCACCAGCCAGATTTCAGAAAATTTTGAAGCGAAAATCTTGTGGATCCACTTCTTGATTGGCGCCATTATCGTGCAAGTTGTTCCACATGCACCTCATGAGTGAAGCGGCAATTTGCCAGAAAGCATCACGCACGGGCCTTCAGAAAGAAAAAGCTCTGAGATTATTCGTGCATTCTCACAAGCCACAAGTTGTTGCGCTACGTCAAAATCCACTGTCGGGCTTGCCATTTCTGTACTCTTGTTGATTTTCAATGAAAAACACTTTGAGAAGCGTGTTGGTGCCGAGGCGAGCTTTGCTCACACAGAAAGTTGTTTGATTTCGCCGGGTGGCGTGACGTCTGAATGGAGAAAAGTCCTTTGCAGCCAGAATTAAGAGTTCCCTCCTCTGATAAACTGGTTTTGTTGTGTGGCCTTTGATTTCAGTTTTGCACGAAGGGGAGGGGGGGGTTCTGAGTTCACTATGCGGAATGGGCACAGTCAATGTTGCTTTGTTTTTCAACACGTGCATTTTCATAAAACTGAGCATGATATTCAACAAAATATTTATTGACCCAGAGCTAAAGTCAAATGTATTCACAATACCTCTGAAACTGGCAGTAACACAACGAGGAAAAATACAGTTTGCACCTTTGCAGGTTGCACATCAAGTCCCCAAGACAACATTGAAATGTCGTCAGAGTTTGACCATGCAGTCTCCAAGTCGTACGAACAGACCTGTTCACGTGCGTGCGATCCAATCTACAGAACTCACAGTTCTGGGAGTACATTGATTCTTTGAGTATTTGATCACACAGGGCAAAAGCGTGTCCTTGGGAACTCTACAAGTTGCCTCACTTCTCAAATATCAATTTCGGTGTCCCCTACTTCACAAAACACAGTCATTGTGATGGACAAAGACGACATATGATCTGTCTTCGTGTGCTCGAAACGAGATACCAGCCACAAAACTGGAAACAATATCAAATTACGCTTGAAATACTCAAACTGGATTTACCTGCTAACAAGACACAAGATTGTCCAGACCGACATCTAGATATGATGGAGAAGACACAACCATGTTGGATATCAGGTCTTGCCAATTTGTGTAATTTTGTCAAATGATTCAGGGTCTCAGATTCTGCCAGATATATCCTGAGAAATTTCTTTGGCCGCTGCACTGAAGTTCTTGACGAATGTGGATGTCAATACACTTGCAAGTGACCAACTGCATGGTTCTCCAAATGAAGGGTCTTTTTCAGACAAAAACATATTTTTAGCTTCTTTTTTTCTGTTTGTCAAGGTCAACACTGAGAGTCAGCAATAAATAATGACCAGCTGAGCAGTCTGCAGTGCAAAGAAAAAATGTTGGCGTGTTTCTCGAACCACGACACGGAGCCAAAAGCTGCATTGAGAACGCAGCTCCAGTGATGCGTAATAATAGTTTCAGGCCAAGGATCAGACCAAGGATCGTCGAACGGACCTTTCAAATCTCATCCCGATTCTCATGGCTCCCTCTCTGGTCACACAAGTTCTGTTCAGATTCGCTCGCAGAAGATACCTTCGACACGATGAGTTCAGCAAAGCGCGGTTCACACAAATCGCTCCTTGGTGCTGGGCGACGGCACCGTCTTGTCGCATCTGAACGTGTCCTTCAGCAAACTTCGGAACTTCCGGCCAAAGATGTACATGAGCAGAAAGTTGGTCGCACTGTTCAGCATCACCAGTACGTTCAGTATGGCGGTGTAGATCTGCAGCCAGATGTCCCCGTGGACGTAAATGGCGTCCAGAATAAACCCGGCCAGCGACTGCGTTTGGCAGATGAAGAAGACGAGAACAATGCAGAGCGGCAGCACGGTCGCCTTCATCTCCCTCTGGCGGCTTCTGTTGAGCTGTTCCCACTGCTTCCTCGCTTTGCGCATGTCATTCACGATGCGGAAGTTGAGAACGGTGAGTATGGAGAGAGGCAGCAGGTAGATGGTGAGGCAGTACAGGGCAGTGTTGTAAAGGTATCTGTAGACAATGTCATTGCGGAGATAGGTGCCCCCGACCTCCACGAAGGTTTGGTTGTACTGCGGCTTGAAGATGTGAACAGGGGCGTACTCGAAGAACTTGGGCACGTTGAAGAGGACAGCGAGAATCACGACCAGCAGGATGGAGAAGCGAACTTTGCCAAGGGTCCTCCAGTGCGTGGTCTGAAACATGAAAAAATATCATATGAAGAGATGCTATCACTTTCACTCACCACATCCGCTGAAAATCGTGCTTCACGCGTGGCAACAAATTCACACAACCAAACCATTTGCTTCTCGCTTGGCGTAAGATGAACGGAAAAAAGATCCTGGTCTCAGATTTTGTGAAACGTTTGTTCCCAGTCTCAACAAAGGCCAAACATCCTCACACAACTCTTGACCTTCTGTTGTGTGTTTGATCGGACCCAGTTTTCATGCACGCCTTTGTCAGCTCCAGATAACATTCACCAACACCAGCTTTTCTCCTCAGTCTGCAAGAAGCCGACTGTCTGAGAGCAGGGAAACAAACGAATCTCCCGGACATCCGAAGCCAGGTGAACAAACGCTGAACTGACGTGAAGAGAAAACCAGTTCGTGTGATGAATGGACACCGGCAAACAGTGGAAGAATGGGTGAAAGAAGAGACAGCTCGCAACACACGCGGCCTCAATCGAACACAGTAAAATTCCAAACGTCGGTAAACCTGCGGTGAACAACGTCGTTTTGGTGTGAGATAGTTTTTTGGTACGGATGCCTGGTTGCGCGTGGCCTTTTTTCCGTTGAAGTGTTTGACTTTGTTTTGCTGCTTTGAACGATGATTTCTTTTGATGTGGAATCCTGGTTGTTCGAGGGAAAGCAACGGTACCATTGCAAGATTCGACGTCTTGTCTTCTCACTTTCTTTCTTGAATTGTTTCATGCGAATCAGAAACAGCAGATGTTCTGTGTCGGCTTCAGGTTCTCACCGGAAACTTGATAGACGTTTGGAACATTCAGAAATTTGGGCTGCGTGTTTCTACGAGATGTGCTTTCTGTCGTGCCTGAGCTTCTTTTCTCGCACTGACCTGCAGCGGGTAGCAGATGGCGAGGAACCGCTCGGCGGAGATGATGACTGTGTACCAGATGCTCATCATCTGCGCGATGCAGACGATGGGCCACGAGTAGACCTGCGCGTAGCCCTGGTTCCGGCAGAATACAGAGTGGTTCTCCGACTTGTCGCAATACATCGGAATCACCTGCAATCAAAACAATGTTGATCAGAATGAGCAATTGAAAGTCCACACTGGAAACAGTCGAGCGATTTTTTCTTTCCAGAAAATTGACAATTGCAGATTGACAATAAGGACTGGCGTTGAAAGACGGCCCTGGTGGTGTATTTTTGTCTCGGGTTGGCACGAAACTGACCAGATTCTAAACGCAACGGAAATGGAATTTTGTGGTTTTGTGTCAAAGACAAACATCAAAATGAACGAATGAATACGCTGCAGAACCCAAGAATATGAAACGTCAAAATATCAACAAGTACCGATCGAAAGTGTTATTTTCCCCACGTGGTCACAAAAAAACTGAACCGAGATCTCTTTCGATGTTTTATTGAAAGGACTCAAGCAAGCAATGAGCTTGCAAAAACAGCTGGGAATCCCTCGACGCTCATCACCAGATGCAACCCATTGGAATTGTCATGGTTGACGAAAAAGGGCATCTCTCAAATGTTATTGTGACAAATGTTGTCCCTGTAAATAGACATTTTGCAGAATGGGTTGCTGTGTGCATCAGATATGTGTCCAGTGCATCGCGTCTGGAGTGTTTTTGTGGCAGCTGACCGCGCTCGAAGTGCACACAAAGGGCCGATTATTCCACAACATTCGGAACACGCGCTCCATCACCTCCACCAATAATGAAGACCATGCCTCCACCATGCCAGAACCCACGAGACAAAATTCTAATTGAGCAGGGTCCAAGGGATTTTACACCCAGACTTCATCATCCAGCTGTCAGTGCAACCTTCTCAATGAAATATAAGTTCAGTGCACACCTGCACGCAGAGCTGCACCACAGTTCGACGGTCGTTCAATTGAACTGAAATATGCTGCAACCAAAACCACATTGGGAATCACTACACTTGGCCCTATTATACACTCCAAAATATTTTTGTTGCCAGAATTCGAGGCTTTGCGTGGCTTCGGTGTTCTGTGGTGAAAGGCGTTGCATGGCTTGCGTTTTCGGGTTTACTCACAGACTTGAGCCTTTCCTCAGAATTTCACACAGTTGTTGTGCTGATTTCACTCAGAAGTGTCTCAAAAGACTGTGAAGATTCTTATGACCAGTCGGATGTGGAAATACACACCGCGCCAAGACAAGGAGTTGACATCGGAGACACCCGGGATTGGATGACAGACTTGATGAGTGGGCTCGCTTTGTACGCTGCTTCAGTTTCCCGTTCATAAATCAAAACTTGCAAATTTGATCAAGTGCCAAGTTTTACCTGCTGCACGAAGGCTGACGACAAGAGGAGAAGGTCCGAAGTGGCCAGAGCCCGGAGCGACATGAGAGTGGGGCAGTTGGTCCTGTCGTGCGCCAACACAATCAGCGCCAGAGCGTTGCCCACGATGCCCACCGTGCAGATGATGGCGGGAAGCAGCACGCCCATGATGTAGTCAAAGTACTTGAGATCGTAGCTGGGGATGGCGACAGCATCGTTGCCACTGCTCACGTTGGTGTCCGTTTCCAAGTCAGCCATGATGAACACTCAGAAATCTGAATGTTGTTCAGTGGTTTTGTCCCAAGGTCGATCCAGACGAATATTCCTTTGGCGTCTCTTGTGTCTCTCGGTCAGTCTGAAGCGCCTTGTAGTTTTGCGTAAGACACTGTCGTCAGTGACAAGACTGACCAACGTCGAGACGATAAACTGGAGTCCTCCCTCGAGAGAACCCGTTCCCTCCTTGAGGCGATCTCGTTGTCAACTCAATCAGTCCTGTCTCCGCTATTGCTCGCCATTTAGTTGTGACTGCACGGAAGCTCCCCCGCCGGACTCGGACTCCAGATTACTTGATCCACCGACCCCATTGCGGAAAAGTAGAATCGGGCAAAACAACCTGGTGGACTCGTGTTTGGAAGAATCTGAAAGAACAAAGTGAAACACAAATTATCTGCAGAATGTCGTCAAAGTATTCAGGGGTCACTCGCGTTTGTTCAATTCGCTCGAGGACATACAACTCGTGTCAGAGGTTCTTGAATAATCGAAGAGTGATAGTCTTGGTGAGGATTGTTGACGCAAACGAATGTGAATCAGCTGCTGAGAATGAATCAGTGAAAGGCTCGGCCTGCCAGCTTTGAAGTGAACAATGCCATTCATTTGCAAAAGTGCGCCTCATGCGTGAGCCGCACTTTTAATCTGGAGCTGCAGCGCTATCCTCGCATCTTTCCATTCAGGGCTCATGTTACAATCTGTGACGCGATGATTGCAGAGACGGAGGTATTGGGGGCGTTTTACGGCAAAGAACATACAGCAGAACAAGAACCAAACAAAAACACCACCCGCCTCTGCGCCCACGTCACACGCGCATCGTTCGTTGACAGGTGGGAAAACGGCCAATTGTGCATCATCTTGATCACAGCGTGGACATGTCTTCACAGAAACAAAGGCTCTTGAGGTTATACAAGTTCCGGCAGTGGGCTTTCCACAGGATGTTCTTTGAATCCTGTGCTTGATGTTGGGCGTGAATGCAAAATGTCAAGGATCGGTGGCAATCTTGGGGCACACAATTGTTTGTCCCAGGATTGCACGTGGCTTGATTCTGAAGCAGAATAGCAACAATCCGTCTTCTTGTTGAAACAGAAGCAAAGATGGGCTCTGAGGCTTGGATGAACCAAGACCCTTGGTGGACTTGGCGGTGGACTTGACACTTGTAACCACTTGTAGCCTGTTATGTCCTTGTTGGGTTGAACCATCTCCACCTTGTGTGTGGGTCCACCAAACCCGCGATGACACATTTGGTTCCAGACACAGCTGAACTGGTATGGAGTGAGGCGGACGACGGCCCGCGAATGTTCCTGGAGCATGAATGCGCGTCTTTCGTTGTTGCAGCTGCAAGTGGGCTGCTGTCCGAGCCCAGGGGCTGAAATGTTGTCTGCGTTAGACCCACTCAAGTCGCAACACCTGAGACTTCAGACTCATTGGCACACAGGTGCATTTTGCCCAGGCATTTGAAACATCAACAAATTCGTGGCCTTCTTACTTCTCTGTCCGGTCTTATCGTTCCTAACCTTTGAAAATTCACATTGGTTCGTTTCGGTCATGAGAAAACAATTTTGTGTTGAAAACAGCTATCAAAGGGAAAAACGTTATCGCGTGATCACAGGAATTAGTCAAGGACTCCGCATCCGCGGTAAAGCACCACATACGAGTAGAAGACGTCAAGGCCGCAAGTCCCATTTACACAAGTCTAATTGTCCAAGAAACCTGCGTGTTCTGTCTGGCCCCCGTGCTGAGGACAAAAGCGCCACAGAATCACTGTCCGTCCAAAGTCGCCGTCTTTTTTGGTCTCGTGTCCACACCGCGAAGCCCCTCCCGGGGGTTCCCAAACTAAACCTGTCCATCTTTTCCTGCAGCCCTTGTTCAGAACTTTGAATCCGGAAACTTACTGCTGAGAACGATCTTGCAGAATAGCCCACCTTTCCACAACTTAACTTTTGTTGTATTTTTGTGCAAGCTTCGTATCTGCCAACTCCAGTAAGAACCTCGTCTTCGCCCATGCACTCGTGTGCAAACACAAGATCGTCAAATCTTCAGCTTGCTGAAAGTCACGACAAGAGGAACCGTCCTTTCTAATGGAAATCTGCTGTCATCTGCCCTCTGCTCCTTGCGCCAACAAGGAGCACACGTACATGTAGATCTTCCTGTGTCCAAGCCCCTGGATTGTAGTATTGCCGCAACTCATCTCAGAGAAATCCATGGGTAAAATCCGTGAACTATAGAAACGACGATTTTTGATGCAACTGAAGGTTTCTCTTTGTCATGTCCGTGGAAGGAAACTATACGCATGGTGTCATTTTTCACTGATAAATGTGAGAGGTTGTGAGGTGAGGTCGAGGGGATACTCACAAGGCTTGACAAGACAACAGGAAATTTGTCGATCTTTTTTTAGGGTTTGACTCCCGACTCCAGTTGCAGCTGGCATGGCTGTCAAGTCCACAGAGTTATTTGCTGCACACGGACTGCAATCAGCAAGACAAGGGACAGGAAACTCCGACGATAACTTAAATTGTCTCAACGGATTTATTCAAGATTCCTCTGCCTGAGGAATGCTGAAGAGTGACCATCCAACCACCACTTGAGCACACGTGTTCGTGAATGCACCGGTTGTTTTTTGGTTTGCAAAATTTTGAATCGTCACAAAAAATGCTTCCTTAGGGAATGTTTTTCACGCGTGTTTCGTGTTCATTTCCTTGTGGATGTGCAACGTGACGGCTGCACACGTTGGTGTTGGATGGAATGCTCATTTGCTATGAATGGACATGAAGCGTGACTGTTGTGCTTTGTTTGACTCAAGTGTCCTGAATAAGATGAAAATCCTGCTTCACCAAGAATCCGGGAGTGTGGCCTGAAAGTACACAATTTTTTTTCCAAAACAGAGACTTGAACCTGCAGATAAGATACACCCCGTTGTTCAAGGAGGCGACCGCCTTGAGGAGTCTCACTTCAATCTCAAAAATTGCATCACAATTTTCAACTTCAGCTCTTTCTTTTGCGAGGAAACTTGTGAAGCGTCTTCTGACAAAATAATAACATTTGTTCCATTTGGTTCTCAAGGCTTAGCATTCAACAAGAAATAAAGCAGGTTCTTTGGGGCACCCACAAGCAACCAGATCAGTTGGCACAGGCAGATTTCTGTTTCTCCTGGTCAGACTCCTGCTTCTCAAGCCGGATTGGTGTTGCATTACAGACGACTGGATTAATTTCCTTTCCCTTTGATGTGACACGCTGAAAAATTTCTCAAACTGAACTGCTACTTTCAGGAACACAGACGATGTTTGGTATCTCGCTTCCCTCGACTCGGGAACAGATGGGAAGCAAAATCACCTGGACCCTTGGTGCCTTTGAACTTTGACGCAACGAATCTTACTGTGCAAGACAAGTCAATGAAGTTCCCTCTATTTGCTCCCACGAGAACGGAGACCGCTCATTTTCCTTCATGGTGACGTTGAGCGGATCGGATACTGCAGGGATTTCTGAAGCAGACTGATCTTTCGACAGCACAGCAGCATCGTTAGATCTAGTGGCTGTGCGAGTGGGGACATCTCTTCTGCCACAGATTACACTTGTTAGGAACTTTGAGCAAGGGCATCATGCTTGCAACGTCTGGCTTTTTCTGTGCTTTTTGACACACATGCATTGAATTTTGTCTTAAACAGACTCAGAAAGACATTTGGCTGCACCACCTGTAAAGGCTGTTAGAAAGTTGAACCAGTGCGGAGGAGTTGACATGAATTGCTTTCCACTTTTGTCCTTTTATTTGTTTTTCTTTTCTGAGCGCGTGCTGTTGGCGATCACATTTGTGCCAGTGACAAGCGAAATGTCGGATCTGTCACGTCGAGATATTGGAAACCTTGCGTGAGGTATGTTTGAGCAACAAATTACACTGCGGATCAACGTCTGCAGAACTAGAAAGACGCACAAGTGAATCTTCCTTGAAACACAAACCTGCCAGTGCTTCACTCAAACCTTACTGCTATGACAGAGGTGTTTTGACAGACCTAGCCAAACCACAGATTTTTAAATGATAAAACTTCTTTTGGCCTGTGCAGGAGTGACAAACTGGTTCACATCGATCTCCGTTTTCCAGCATTCGGCCCCAGACCTTTCACTGAGACGACAGGAAAAGAGTCGAGCAATGCAACACAATCAATTTCATTCCACCAACTGCATAAAATTCGACACCAAAACCGCGGGGCTATTGATGAAAAGCGGCGCTTATTAAAAACGAAGAAATCAATGCAGAGGGGGGAGGTACCAAGTTCTTGCTTTGTCACACTCCTCAGTCAGATTGAACTGGCTCCATTCGATCTCAAATGCGACAGGATCTGTCTTCAGACAAATCTTTTGACGACTTTGCACGCCGGGTTTGGCCAGCTGAGTGAAAAATTTTGTTGCAGAAATGACGCGAGAGCCAACGATGTGGTGAAGACTGACTCTGGCAACCATGTCCCCTCGGCAAAACAGTGTCCAGACACCCCCGAACCAGGAGACATGGGTGTCTAGTATTCCTGATTCAACCCCAAGTCTCACAGGTGCTCATCAAGATTCCAACACCCGTATCGGAAATAAACCCGTGTCTCATTATTTGCACTCGACCGGTGAAGTTTCCACAAACTCAATTGTGTAACCACCACACCTTCATGGCACACAGCGACAGGTGATCGTGAAGTATTGAAAGGTTGGCATCGGTGGCACGGCAGGCAGTGCGATGGACGGTTGCTGCACAGGAAGTGAAGCCGTGCCACCAGCCCAGGCAATAAATTCTTTCTTTGTTCAAAGAGCACAAAGAATGTGGCAGTGAACAGCTGAGCTGCCCGGTGACTGAGTTGCTCTCGGAGTGACTTGAAAGACTACAGATCCAGTTTCACCCATTCAATGACTCGGACTCGCATCCATTTTGTCATGAACCACTTGCATGCAGTCAGGACAGGGTAAGTTTCTCGATGTTTGATCAGGAAAAGAAGCATCGAGTCTGGATCGACAACGGGATCAATCCGACGGTATCCAACAAAGGCTGCAGTGTTGTATCGAGGACTTTCTTGGCTCGCTCGCAGAAGTTAAATGACTCCTTGTGAGGAACAATGTGGGTTCCGGACACGCAGGTTCGTGATCCATTCGACCGATTAAAGTTTCATGGCAGAGCAAACGGAAAACAAACCTCTGTGTCGTTGGCTAATTCTCTAGCAATTCGGTGCCGGCGCTTGCAAAGAAACGAAAATATTTCTTTGATTCCAACGTGATCCCAACTCGTGAAAAAGAATTTGTTCCCACGTCCGTTTCTGTTGGACTCATTTCCCGAATCTTGAATGCTGAGTGTGAAAGGTCTCCACAATCGTGCACCAAGTTTGGGTGTCAGGAACGAAGGTGAGATTTCCCACAGCAATGCGAAAGAAGTTTTGAAAACCATTCCGTTGGTCTGAGGTGACAAATCATGAATTTTTTCTGTGCTGAAAACGCAAATTTGAAGCAAATTTTGGCGACAAAAGGGGACGAGCCTGGAACTCATCGTGTCAAACCAATTAAAATTTTCGTGCACTTCCCTGTCTGACGTGCACAAATGACCTCGAGACTTGCACCAACAATGTACCGGGAGTGCAAACTCAGACCATTCCTTTTCATAATGCACGATGTTGCACTTTGAGCTGAAACGCAGCTTTGTCCTGAATCCGTAGCGACGCCACACTGAGCCTCAGACAGAACAACACACCTTTTCTTTGGACGCAGGTCTGCGAAGAATGGTGTCTCGTCATGAAGGTGATCTGACTGTCGCCACAGGTCTGTTCAAGACAGTGGGTCGCACGTTCATTTTTTTATGCAAACCCATAATCTAAATCCCCGACGCAATTTCCTCACGTCTGGACCAACAAAACGCTTCCAAACTGACGAAGGGCTCATCCTTTCCAACAGAACTATTCAAGCGGACAGGATCTGCCCTTTGCTGGTGCTGGTGCTTTGATTGTCCTCAGCCGATACAGGGTGTCAAGGATCTGGATCTATAACACACTGGCCTGCGGCGTTTGCCAGTTCTTCCCTGTTGTTGTTTCTGTGAGGTGCAATTGATGATACGGGCCGTCGAATGCACTTGTATTCGTGTGTTCATGTCGTGAACCCAATCTCAGTTCTCTGCCACAATCCTGGTCCAATCCTGGTGACACCAGAGGAGTCTCCACCAAGTTTCGTCGAGTGCAGCAAAAAAAACACCCAAAAGGCACGTTGCAAACCAAAAAGGGCTAAAATCTGCATGCAGGTAAACGAGACAGAAGTGACTTCCCTGCAGCTGTTAAGTTTGCTGCTGATTTTGAGACCACAACTCAGGCGTTACGAGCCCTCTGAAATTGCACACGAGCACTTGCTCACTTCCACTCAAAGACTGGATCCAATTAGAAGACCTGAGGATCTGAAACCAAAACGGCCGGAGAATCCAGAGGCTTTCGTATCCTATCTTATGTCACAAGTTGCCAAAATGTGTTTTTGGAATGAAGGTTGCCCCAGCATAAAACTTCAGTTCCTTGTGGAGGAAATGCGACTGGCAAGTCTTTCCTGAACACTGTGGCCATCCATGCCTGTTTACGACTGTCTCCGGATGTACGAGTCCGAGCGAATTTCAGAGTCCGCCTACAACGTATGGTTTCGGACATTTGCACATCTATGTTTAATTTTCTTGGAACTCGACATGGCCACAGGACAAGTGATTGTGCAAAAAGTGTTGTCACCAGTTTCAGATTGTGTGGACATCCACCAGCAGAATCTGTCGCCTGTGCTTTAGTCTTGTTTCAAGCCAGCAGAGCAATCCAAGGAAAAGAACACACACAGTCATGCACTCCACCTGACACCACGAATCAGAACTTTTGTAACAGATATTGAACAAATCCGAACGCACCATCCTGGATGGAACGAATCCACGTTCCAGAATAGTTTGTTGAGGATGAGTTGAATATCTGGCACAGCACAAGTGCCAGAGCTGAACAGTTTTTGAGTAATCAACGAGAAACTCCCCTCAAATATCGCACTAGTGCTTTCACTGCTTCATGGATAATTTAGGTGCGACGTGGTTCTCGTCAAAAACTTGCCACGGCATGCCAGGAGTCCCTGCTGACTGTCAGTCTCTCAAGACGCCCAAACATTCCTTTTTTCCTGCTATGCGCGTTCAATTCCATCTCAACTTTGAAGAAAACAGGTTCTTACCTCATCAACACAAAGCGTCCGACCCAAGCATCAAAAGTTGAACATCATCCACAAGAAAAATACACTTCTTATTCTTGATGAGAGAGAGAGAGAGAGAGAGCAAACTACTGAGCGCGCACGCAGAAAGTGCGCTTTTCGCAAAGTGGTGCTGATCGTGGAAACGAAAGCCGAACGAGTGAGGCCTCCGTCGCTTCTCTGCAGTGGAAACTTTGAAGCTGTTCAGGTCCAGAGAAGCCAGTGACGCATGCAACATTCCCTGCGCCTCCAAGTTCAGATTTGGAAAGAGGTAAGTGCAGGTCCTTCTGTGGATTTTTTCACTGATTCAAAAATGGTGGTCTCTGAAGGCAACAAATTTCCTTTTCAGAAAGACAAACATGCACAAGATCACCACATGGGCAGTCGTCGCCCTCCCCATCCGAAACATGACTTGGCAGGCGGATCAAAATATTCATTTCCTCTTTGCATTCTTTCGTATGATGTGCGTGAGAGCAACTGGCTTGGCTTGCCACAATCTTATTACACACCCAACGTCATTCAATTTGTTCGAAAAGGGAGCTCACGCGCAGTCAAAATGTTTCCAACAAGATTTCTTTTCTGTGGAAGCACTCGCGACGCCAAAGGCGCTTCACACCAAGATTAAACTATGCTAATCAAGATGCTTATCAAGATTTTGCTTTCTTGAGCGAAGTGCAGAGGTCTGTGATTGCAAACACCATTTGCTTTTGTTGGAAAAATCTTTTTCACCTCGCGGACTCTTGCTACAGAGTTTCTCTTGTCGTTCAGTCCGGGTCACTCAAAGGCAGTGGACTCTCGTGGTTGAATGAGTCGGGAGGATTTGGCGACGAGGCTCGGAACCTCGACTCACTCAGCTCATTAACGCCCTCTACTTTTATCGATTTCCGCCGCCGATGATTGAACGCTCGACCCTCAAAGCCACAGAATCGAAGGGAGCCCAGGGAACAAGGCAGACAGATATTTCGGGAGCAATGGAGGGGAATCCACGTTGTTCCCTTTCGTTGTTCCCTTCACACAAATTTCTGTTCCGAAGGATTTTGGTAGGGTCCAAACTGCACCTTACAATTTATCTTGCCACACAAAGGAACACAAACACCTCAAAGTAGTACTTCCCCTCGTGTAAAAGATGAGAATTCAATTTGAGAAGTGTCCTGATGTTCACACCTCTGGTCAACTATCGAGGCCGTGAACGACTCCATGAAGATTAATCCAGTGGCTCGAGAGAGTCAGAGAAGATCTCGTGAACTTTTCAGCCGAAAAGAATAAAGATTTCTTCAACTGAGCATCCTGCACGACATTGTGTGTGCGTGTTGCAAGAAGAATGCACTTTTCATGAAAACGAAACTGGTCCGCGTGGATATATCTCATACCCAGCCGAACTCCATCAGTTCCCGTGCGATTCCGGTGCGTGCATGGCGTGTGGTTTCTGGAGAACAAATCTCGTAATTTAATCATGCTCCCATCTCTCTGCAGTCCGTCTTGGCAAATGCACAACCAGCGTCCAAGCACGAAACCGAATACACTCGCCAGGACCATGCAGAGCCGAACGTTTGGTGTAATTTTTGACAAAGCCGTCATCTCCCGACGAAGTACGTGCAAAGCTGCGAAGAAGCCTGAGAGAGTAATCTCTATCTTCAGGCCGAACTTCTTGGTTCAAAGAAAATTCAATTTGACGACACCTCATCATTCAGCACCTGCGCAGGTTTCACATGTCAGACACTTGCTGCTCGCTTCAGAAGACTAACGTGAGAGGGATCATAAGTGAGTCGCACTTGAAGCTTTTCTCAATAAAAGAGAAGAGCTCTATAGCAAGGCAACGGGACACACGCCAACGACAATCCGTCCCTGCAAGCCAACAGTCTTTCTAAAACAAGGCTTGAAAAGTGTGGCCCGGATTGGTTTGTTGTTTTTATTCGCTTCCCACTGGTACTTTGTACAATGCGTTGTTATTCGTAATTACACCCAGTGATAGACTTGAGGCAACTCTCATTCAAACACCAGCATTGTACAGCGCAACATGGTTCTGTTTGTGGAAGTGATATTGATCGACAAAACTTTTGTTTTATAGTTTTCTGTCGTGCTGAAAGGCCAAAAACAAAATTGTCACCAAACTGGTGGGTCTGAAATATATTATACTTCGACTGCTTGGATGAAGATCTTACTTGACAGACGGTGACACAGCAGCAAAACTGCTATGTAAAAGGACAGGGAGAAATCTGTGTGCACAGGTGACTGTTCCAAATAGACATCCTCGACAAGAAATTGACCAACCAAGAGCTGAGCAGTTTTTGTCCTGTGTCTCAAAATATCTTCTGACACACTTGTTAAAGGTCCAGCCTTTTAATTCTGCGTGCCAAAGAAAATCCCACGCAGCGTGATGAGGTTGAACGAGTCAGAATCCTGCTTAGAGTCCACGGAAATTGTGGAAAGAGCAGCCTGTTGGGAGGCAGGAAGTCTGCGAGGCGCGCATTCAAAGCCACACACAACAGTCAAGGACATCACCCGTCAATGGTCCACCGGAACCTGACCAAATACAGATGCACGGTGAAAGCATATATCACACAGAAAGGTGAACCTGGAAATGTTAACATCAAAAAAGCTTGCGACTTTCTCAAGCACAGTCAACTTTGCCTTGTTCCTCGGGAGAACAAAATCTGCAGACCGATCAGGAACGCAAACCCCTTTGGGTACGGTCCTTCGTTCTTTGTTTGTGACGCTGCGAAACAAGGCCAAGGCACTTGGAAAAAGTTTTGTTTTTCAGTGAGTTTTTCAAAGCAATCAAGTTTGTTTGCCTTGTGTCGATTTGTCAAGACGCTACGGCCATTCTGTCTCCATTGTACGATTTGCGTTGAAATTATTTGCAGCTCATGAGGTTTTGCTTTCAGGAAATCAAGTGATGAATTGCTTGTTTTTGTTGATTTGAGACTTTTTGTGATGATGCATGAGAAGAAATTAAAAGGGACAAGGAAATAGGAGAAGAAGAAAACAGTTCATTCTCAAGAGGAAGATCCGCTGTGCAAACTCGGAGAACCTTGTCGTCCATAAATGCAATTTGTATTTTGACGAGTGTCATGCGTTGTGCAGCTGGGTCCATCGGACAAAAGGAAAAGATTCTCAATCGACTTTCACTCTCGATACATACTCAAGCAGTTCTTTCGACCAACAGCCACAACGAAACAACCCTAAAAGTCACACTGAATGCCAACGAATTTGTCATTTGTTTCATCCAAAAACAAAGGCAAGTCTGTAACTCCAGAAACAAGAATGAAACTGTTCTTGCTTCTCCAACACGGAACATGGATCTCGGGGAGAGTGTGAATTCACCTGCCATCGGACCCACCTCGGAACAACAAACTGGGCTTCAGCCTTTTGGTCCGCTTGGTGAGAGACACTCGTGCAAAAATAGTTATTGTGTGTGTGTGTGTGTGTGTGTGTGTGGTGTGTTTGTGTGCGTGCGTGCGTGTGTGTGTTGTGTGTGGTGTACGTGTGTGTTTGAGTGGAACAGCGTATGTTCTGACCAAACCACACATCATTGCAGTTTGTCAAGAATCTGATGTGGTGCAGAATCTGCTTCGCAACTTGAAACATCGCGGGAAGCTTTTTTCAGTTTTCCGTCACAGAAGGATCGATTCCGTGAGTTCCTGAATGATAACAAAAAACCTTTTCTGCAAAGTTTCCGAACTTTCTTCTGTTTGTCGACATTCTCTTCTGCGCACGACGCAATCAGCAGAAAATTCAGTTCTGAGCACGCGCTGAGCACGAAAGTGACAATATCCCGTTTCAAGGCAGCGCAACACTCCCTGAGAGGTGCACAAGGTGTTAGAAAGGCGCAGAAAAGAAGAAAAGGTTAATGGCATCCAAAACACTCTGACGACACTCTGAAAAGTTTCTCGGAGTTCTACACGTCATGGAACACTCTTGTGCTTTGCCTGTGGCTCCGAAGGAAATCCAGAGTCAAGAAAGGGGTCACTGACCTCACGAACAGACACCGTTCACTCCCAACGGAAAGGTGAGCTTTAAGTCGCGAATGTTTTAAGGGACTCAAGCGTCAGTTGCTGCCAAAGTCCTCGTGCGAGACTGGGTGTGTTGCGAATGACATATTGAAAACGGTGAGTGGAGCTATCGGTTCACGCACGAAGCACAGGTCACTCACCTGCTTTGTGCAAACTGTTGATACGGTATTCCAACGTCAAAATAGCGAAACGCCACACCCTGCACAGCTTCACTGTCTCTCATCAACTAATGTGTCATTATACTCCGCAGTTGTGATTTATTAGCAACAAGGGAGATGCCTCGCCGAAAGCAATAAAAGCGACAAAGGATTGCGAAGATGAATGTCTGATAACTCTGTAGGGCTGTAATCATTTCTTGTGTAAACAACTTGGTATTTTACCAAGCACCAGATTGACTCTTTGGCACATGATGCACGCGTGATTTGGTTCCGCTGGCGTCACTTTGGAAGTTTGGTTCCTGAACTTGTGTTTTCTTCCAACAGACGTCACGCTCAGAAACGTCTCACGCAGGCAGCATCAGAGTCACATGAACCGGATCTGCCGAAACGTTGCATCACCCACAGCCTCAAAACATCCATCCTTCCTCGGACACAAAAATCTGTTCCGAACGAAACAGGGTAAAAAACAGTGCAGCGTCTGGTGTTCTGAGCAGTCACTGTTCGTACCAGTCTTGCGTTCAGTCAGAAAGGATGCCTGTTTCCGGCCTTTTGATTCTCCGTGGTAATTCAGGTCGGACGATGTATCACAAGCACACCAGATTAATATTGAAGACCAGGTGTTGCAGCCTGGCATAACAGCAGCTCTGAACATGGTTGTTGACATTCTTGCGGAATTCTACAGTGTGCATGCATGCAGGAGTGACACTTCGTGGAAGACAAGCAAGCGTCGTCAAAAGATTCTTCTGCCGGTCCAGGAAACCCCTGCATGTCATTCGAAGTTTCTGTCAAGTCTTGGACGATCAGCTGCTCTCCATCAGTCGATCAAGCTGGACAAAACAACCAATTTGTCAAAACGGAGTTTCGGCATTTCTGACAGAGAGATTGCAAGCAAAAATCTCATAATTTCTTCACATGTTTTGGCCCATTATTACCTTCCACAATTCAGAGAAATCGACCACCCTGTCTTGACTCAAAACCGAGATGACGGAAATTGCAGGCACTTGGCCATGCAGTTGGCCCTCTGCGCACGCGTTCACCGTGCACAGCTTTGCCTGTGTTCATGAGGTCATCTTCCCAAATGCAATGTCTTTATGCTGCCTGTCACGTTTGGTTTGTGTTTTCCAGTACACGGAGTAATGACAAGAACAATCGGGAGCAATGCAAGGAGGACTGAAATGATTGTGTAACTTCATTCTGTGTTCTGTTATGTTCTGGCGCAAGCGTAATGTTGCCGGAATCCAAAGTTCGCTGGAAAGGTTCACCCCAACAGAATTCCGGCGTAGATATTGGTTGGTCCCAGACGTAAATCCTCCAGATTCTGAATTTTGTTCACTGGACAGTTTTGAAGTACAGATTCCCTCGCCAGTTTGTTGAAAACATACAGTACTTTGTGTAGATGTGTGCTGCATGTCTTCAATCAACCCAAAAATCACCTTTCGGAAATTGTGTCGAGCTTTTGTTTCATTCCAAAAGGCTTCAAAGCAGTTCTGGACCGTTTGAGTCATTGGTGTCACAGATGATGAGCTCAGGGATCGCGATGCCTCATCCGGGACACAGGGCGGAAGTGCCAGCCTATCCCGGATGCCAGGACGAGTCCGAAACGAGACAGCTCAAATGTGCGCCTGTGAAGAATGGCGCAGCAAAATTCCACAGGCATCTCAGAAGGTGACTGATATTTCCTGGAATCATTGAAGCAGGTGTTTGTCTCTGACAGGAGAATGGACAAACATATCTTGTGCTTTAAGGCTGGACAGCGTTTTTAAGCTTCATGACTAATTAAAACACAGAACAATATCTTGAAACCTCGCAGCAGTTTTTTGAAATGCGTGAGCGTGTGAGCTTTTCATGCAGGAGCGCGAACTGGGCCAGCGAGTTCGAAGGCTGCGATGGTAATTGACGGATGTTTGCGTCAGGTGGAATGGGCCCCACGGGCCGAGCCGAGTCGCATTGACAAACGGGTTCCTAATCCTTCCGTGTGTGCCCCACACATCACTCCTATCAACTATGCGAAGGCTCTCTTCAGCAGCACTTCTAAACTGTACAAGTCCAAGTGTCATGGTGCAGGCAGTGTTGGAACGATTGTGCGATGCTGTTCAGACACCCTGACTCTGCACATTTTCTGGAAGGCTGTGATTCAGACACAAACACAGTGGACACCAAGGAAAGAAACAACAAAAAAGCAAATCCAACTTCTGGTTGACGTCCAGGGACTCTGTTGTCAAACAAAACACGTGGACTGATTGAACAGCTCCGAAACTTACCACACATGTTGCGGACTTGTCTGCATGAGTCCGTAGTTTGGTGGCCAGTAAATCTGCAGCACCATTTTCACGTCAAACATGATCGCCTGCCTGTTCAAATTGAAATGATCAAATTTGAGGCAAGTGTTCACTCGCTGTTTGCATTCATGATGCCCACAACCATTGAAGTTGGCCCCATAAGTTGGTCCGCTCGAACGGCTTCACCAGGCCCAAAGTTCTTGGTTGTCGTGGCTCCGCAACCCATGAGAATTCTTTCCCATATCGTACGAGCATTTGTCTCACCTTTACCTCGAGCAATTGCACCAAAAGAACTTGTTCTTTATGGCCTGAGACTGGGGGTTGAATTGCTCCATA
>JAAUXT010074481.1_pt1 | contig 46212 bp, 49 predicted proteins | sample 7278171 | NCBI WGS metagenome assembly JAAUXT01 (sample SAMN14350112, study PRJNA611818) | marine sediment metagenome | isolation source: surface marine sediment (1.8m) | place: French Polynesia: Moorea | collected 2018-08
AGAACATCCTCAGTGGGTTCCTGAGTCTAGATCTACCTCAGACAGACAAAAGAAGCAAACTCACCTCACAATTACTAATTCAGACTTCTCAATTCTCAAAATACAAAAGTCTAAAGCTTGCACATGTGACCAGGAAGTTGCTGTCTAGACTAGACCAAGTGCGCGACCATCAGGGTTCCCGCCCGGAACTTCTTGTTACAAGGTTACATGTCATTTTAAGCAAATGGTCAGGAAACAATCAACTGTCACTGTTGTTACCATATATACAAGCTACAAAAAGTCTCTGATGGCAGGTGAATGAGGTCATCGCAATGGGCTTTTCAGTGTCTTTGCGGCTCAAAATTGGTTGTTGGTTGGATTACAAATGAACAAAAAGTGGGAGGCTATTTGATTCACGTAAAACACTGCTCTTGCTCAAGAACGAAGGTTTGGAAGATGCCAGCCTTTCAAGCAGTCATGTTGGGTCTTCAAAAGTTTCACTCTTTTTCAGGCAGGTGACATTGTGCAGCCAAAGGAGGATGGACCTGTGTTGGATTTCAATAAGCTTGTCCCCACAACACCCAAACATGCTTGTTTCTGAAGTTTGAATGTCATTTCGAGCACTGACATGCCCAAAACAACATTGAGGTGGCACATACAAGGATTCAGGCTGGTCAGTAGGGGTCTCAAAGCTCCAGTCTCAGAGAGAGACACAGGAAGGTAGACTGTGAAGACAAATGAAAGAATCGCCATGAGGGCATTTTGGAAAGATGATGCACCAGTGGGTGTTGCACCATACCGAAGATATGATTGCATCAAATCAGAACACCAAGTCTTCTTCAAAAGTCATGACACCGTTGTTGTGTGAATCCTGATTCTGCTGAGAAGAATGGATTGCCCTCGGATCCGGCAATGACAGAGGAAAGAAGTTTGCACAAATTGAATGGGTTTCTCATTCAATTCAAATTCTTTCCTGAGGTTATTTCGTGCTGAATGATAAAAACTGTGGATATAAAAATATGAGGGGGCATTGGATTTTTCATGCCTCCTCAGTTTCTTGAGATATCCACCGGAGCGAACTAATTTTCAATCCATAATCATATTGTGCAGGACCAGCATAATGTAAAGCAACACAATACCGGGACATTTAGCCTGAAGGTTATTCATTCAGAGGACAATATGCAAGTGTTGCTGGGATCAATACTGTGTTATGCTCTCTGAAAGAGACATCCACAAGGTGCTTTGTTTAGCCGCACAATGCAATGTGTCATCATCACACAAGACATTTCAGGCTTGGCAGTAAAATAATGAAGCGAGTGTATTGACGTTTTAGCTGAATTCATTCCAGTATGCACCACACAAACCACACAGCGTCAGGTGCTCAAGTGCGTTTGGTTGAAGTTTATTCGCCGATTGATTCATCTTATTCTGCTATTCTTTCTCATGAATGCGACGCAGGTCCCCGCGGAAACAGACACACAAGTCCTCTCGAAGGGAGTTCAGTCAAGAATGTGTCGCAAGCGCTGAGGTTCGAAACACTCACTCATCTGAGTGGAATGTGTATTGCCACACAAAAAAGTTGGATTTTGTTCTCAAACTCTCGCTGGCAAGGACCTCAGAAGCAAAATTGTCAACACTCCAGCCCAGACCACAACCTCAGAGACAAACGTAGACCTACGCTCGTACACTGAACTCAGGACCCCAACTCGGCCAAAGACCAGGCACGATTCAAACCCACCGAAACAGATCTGAGTTCAAGTTCGAATCCAGTACTTTGTGCTCTGAGCTCTGCGCGGGTCCAGAATTGAGGTCAGTGGCCCTTTGAGGGGGTCGGGGGCAGCAGACCCCTAGGTTTCATCACGTTATTTGGCGACGTTCTGGCGTCCATTTGTGAAGACTCTGCACATGTTTTCAGGCCAATTCAAGCCACCCTGAAGGGGATGCATTCACAGAAACAGTTTGAGTAGGATCAGCAGGATGGACGGAACAAACCAGGGGGCTCCCATCGAGACAAACAAGGTCAGGGTAAGCAAGCTGTGAAGAATGAGCAAAGTGCGAAGGATGAATAGGGTGACTAAGAGTGGTATTTTCATTGAGCCGAAGAAGAAGATTCTGCAAGCCCTTGAACAAAGGAGACTGAAGCAACGGATTTGCTGCCGCGGCTTCATCTGGAGCGCAGAAAGCCAACGCTGTCTTCACACTGAAGCATTGTAAACTAATCTGAGGCTGGAAAAGTTGGAAGTGAATTTTCTCTTTTTTCCAAATGAAAAGAGCTTCAGAACAAGAGGAAGTGGTTTTCCTTGATGTCCGTTACAGATTCGGCTCCTCCCCAACGGAAAATGATACAAATTCCTGTTTCAACGGTGGTAATCGAATAACGGAGGCAATAAACAGTGTGATACGCAAGACTAAGTGAATTACATCTTTCAATATAAAGTAGTGCCAGCTCATTTGCAACTTGAATGAACAGGTAATTCTGTTAAGAGCTATCTGGAACAAGGTTTATTTCCAGATAAATAGTTTTTATCACACTGTTGCCTTGTTCGATTGCGTGACTCCTTTGACTCGGAGGGGGCTGTTTTGGGTGTCAGCTGCGAGGGTTGAACAGTGCTCTGTGGAACAAAGTGTCGACAATTTGTGTCGACTTGCAAGTCAAGAAGAAACGGAGATCAACATCGTGAATGCCGAGAAAACTGGTGTCAGTAAAGTGCAGGTGGAGTAGAGTGAGCAGAGCGAGCAGCAAACCTTATCTCCCTGCTGCCTCAGCAGCAGCGTGGGCAGAGCACGAAGGGTGAAAAGGATGCGCAGGGTGACTGACGGGCAGAATCAACAGTGATTCGCGCCTTGTTTGGGGCTGTCGAGTCATTTGTGAGGTTCTCTCCTGCACGCCCCTCAAAGCGCACCCTCAATCGATCGATCTCAACCAGTCTTGGTGCAACCAAACAACTAGAGAACAGACTCAGCACACACGCCCTGAAACAACAGATGTGGTGACGAAGCTCTCGAGCAAGGTCATTTGCTGACAAACCAGCCATGTGCAGGTCACCGAACCACAATGAGATCTCAATTTGACGATTCAATGTAACATGGAGGAGGCGGAAATTGATTAACACAATTGTTTTCCTGCCACATAAAATCTCTGACAAGTCAATTTGTGGACTTTTTCGTCGCAGACCAACTCAGTCGTCGTGCCACTGCAAAGAGGTTTTGAGCCGTGCTGAAAAGTGCCCTGTCAATTTTCCTTCCCTTCCTTTCCTTCAGGTGTGAACGGCAGCAAAACTTCAGAAAACCTTTGTCAGATCAGCGCATGTTTGTGTTCTTCTCTTCAGATTGACGAGCATGCAGCTACGCCACTGTTTTTGAAGCAGATGTCAGCACGAAGCAGAGGCGATTTTTCAGAGAAGAAAGCAGACACTCACGATTTCTGCCTGGAAGGGTCAGAAAATTTTGCCCTGAAGCTTGACTCCAAGTCGGAATCCATACGTTGAAAACAGACAACCCAAGAATTGCAAATGCTCTCGTTCGATACGGTTGGCAGCACAGGGCATTTTGTTGGTTGTGGTCATTCTCTAAAACTTCATCTGCCTGGATCCAACAAAATTTTGACGGCGAATAAACGCAGAACGGCTGGGTGGTTCAGGAGCACTTGGAGAGGATGTGATTTCACTCTGAATCGCATGCAAGCTGTGAGGCTCACCTCGGACCTTTCAGGCAATCAGCATGCACTGCCACCAGAAATTGGATCTGACAAAAAGAACAATTTGATGAAAGTGTCCAATTCAGTGAGAATTGGGAGGATATCACTTCCCGTGCTGTCAATAAGGCATGCAACATAGTTATGGAAAGGTGGGCAGGGCGGTAATTGGGGTTTATAATGTGAGGTGTCATGACACAAAAAAGGTTTGAAGTGCATATGCCAAGTGAACTTGGCCCAAGCAGAGAAACTCAGGAATCGTTGTTGCAGCAGGCTCGAAGCGCAAAACTGAGCACAAAGTTCTCTTCCTGGGTAGAGTTGTGAAAAGCTGCTTTTCTTCGCGTTTGAATTGTTTGGGCGAAGCAGGGCGTCGCTGCACTGATAATTCTGCAGTGAATACATTTTATCAAACACCTTCATCCCCTGCTTTGTAAATGCATTTGGAGGACGTGTTATTCACTCCACTTAGACACATCGTGAATTCACTTAGAAATCCCGTGGAGTAACAGCCCTGGCTATACACCCTCCAAATTAACTTAAAGCTAGGAATCAATTGGGCCACTGAATAATGAAATTCACTTTGAATAGCACACATAATTGTACTCTACCAGAGGAGCAATATGAAAAATGGAGAGTTTTGTTCCCTTCAATATGAGTAATGGAAGCTGTAATAGCACAAATTGAGATTCAATCCAAGATGCATTTGCTGAATCCATGGATCCCTTGCCCTGGTTTGAGAGAACACATCATGGCAAGCAATACAACGTAGAGGTCTTTCTTTGTTCACTGCACTGAGTCTCCTGTGGAGAACCTGATGACAGTTCTCACCCGCCGTCTGTTCAAATCCTTCTCAGGTCATTCTCCCCTTTTCGCGTTTCAAGTGTATCCAGTGCTGTTACAACGACTTGACCCCAACTTGTACGCAATGCTGTGGGCACAGTTGTTAAGAGCTTCAGTCACTTGCGGCCCCGCCACTTCCCCTTTGGATATCTTGCACGGCATCCGTGACGTCCGAGCAAAATTGAAGAAATCAAATCCCAATTGAAGTATTTTGAACATTTTCGCTCGTGACACTGCAGGATGTCATGACACAACCGTCGAGTTCACCGGTGAGCCGGGGGAAGTGAAGAAACGTAATAGGTGCGATGAAGGTGTTGGGGCTGATACGGGAAGATCCTTTTGACATCCTGTCATCTGTCTAATTTGCCAGTCCGCCGCCTGTACAAATCCATTTGTGTCAAATTACACAGATCCTGTCGTGTCAGCATGAAAGCTGCTTCAATTGAACTTGGGTCTGGTTGCTGGGAAAGGGGCAGCAACCAAGTGACCGTCACCGCGTGCGCAAAGCTCGTACAGAGATGCAGACTTTTTGTCAAAATTCGGCGTTCAAGCGCCAACATTTGCATCTCCATATTTTGGTCGAATCACTTGACACGTGAGAACTCTTGCGTTCGTGAGACGAAGAGATTCAAGGAAGACGCAACACATGTGCAGGACAGGGTTCTCACACTGTACAAAAGTGGTTCTTGTGAAATCACACAATGACTTTTTGAAACCTTTGGACAACACCTTTCTGAGACCTTTGGTTGCGAAAGGAGTTGTGTGACTGAACAGGAACCCTTCTTGTCAGGTGAGAACCCATTTCCACCACGAAGCGAGCACACACGACCGGTTCTGTGATAGCAGAGTTGTAGAACACAAGCTTCAAACTGCCGCACTGAGTTCAAATTTACAAGTAAAAGGAGAGAGAAAATACATTCGGGAAAAAATACTTTGCTGGTGCGACAAAGGCCATGACAAGAACATTCGCACTGTCATTGCTTGTGTCTTTCGTTGTTCTTCTCCTGGTATTGCTTGGCTCGTCATGGCCGTGGGGTTACCATCCAACTTGACATGGAGAAAACAGTCCAAATTCTGTGCAGATTCGTTGTCAATAGGCGGCGAACAGAAAAGCTGCGAGCGCGAGGAAATCCTGACACAGATGTGTTGTGACAAATTGAATAAAAATGTTACAGTAATTCGCAGATCGAGTAACATTGATCAAACAAAGGCTGAACGGTAACAATTAGACTTCATTAAAGGCTTCTAATTGTTCGATGAGGATGGGGATTTGTCAACTCTCTCAGATGAAGTTTTAGGTCATCACACTCGAAGTTGTCATATCATTAATTGGAGGCAGTCCTCCTGCCAGCCCCAGATTTCATGCTTGCACTTCATCTTCAACACAGAAGAGGATGCCGCGTGCAGTTCCCCAGGTCAACGCAGTGGCCAGAAATCCGTTTCTCTTCTCTCGTTGCATTCTGTCAAACGTATTTTTGACTTCAGGGAAAACTCGAACAACTCATTGACAAGGAAACGCAAGGATCAGCTTTCAAAACATGGAGGCACTGACGACACACAACAAAAGGCAGAGGGAACAGTTGCGCTCATGCGACTTGGATGTGCAGCTCACACAGCACAGCTTCTCAGCCCCAAACAATCATGAGACACGTAATTGGCTATTTAACTAATTTCTGCACAATGTGGTCCCCGGCGGACAGTCCTATTGACATTGTTCTGAACCTATTCCCAAATCAGGTTAGGCCAAGCAACAAAAGCTGCATTGTCCAATTATCAGGTAAACGAATTTGTGTTCCTTTCAGGCTTTTTGCTCAGAAACAATTTGTAAAGTTGTGCCGCCCTGGGTAATTTGCATCTTGGTTCAAATGGGTTCGGAAGAGCAGCTTTGTCAGGTTTCCTTTCTGCTTGCCGGGCAGGGAACGGACAGGAGAATAGTTGGACTGCAACTGCCAAGAGGTGTACACACGCTGACACACAACAGAAAAAAGGCGAACAAATACTTCGACGGATTCCTCAACAAAAGCCTCGAAGCAAGATCTGTCGCTGCAAGTACAAAGTGCGTGTATCTGAAACCACGCAGATCATCAGAACAAAATCATTGTTTCTTGAAATGGAAACAGTTCCCAGACAACACACGCGCTCACATATCGAATTTTGTGCTGAATGTGATCTCCACAATGGTGAACCCAAGTTCAAAAACACCTTGTGAAACTGCACTATCTGCATGTGAAAGACGCTTTTATCTGATTCATGACAGCATGAATAAAAAAGATCATGGGAATGCTTTCAAAATATTGTTATCCTTTCCTCCCCTTTCTGATCCATATCACTCGACATAAAACTGCACTGACAAGGAAAGAAAGGCATGGTATAGAATAAAATATGCCTGAATGCTTATCGGCACATAAAGGAAACAAAAACAGCAACCAAATGACTGGCACGGTACATTGTGTGCGTCACAATCTTCGGTACAGATATCCATGTGTTGACAACAATGTAGCTCTATAGATCCTGTAGAACAATGAGGCATTGTGCAGAAAATGAACTCCCCAGGGGCAAACTGTCCTTCCTTTATTAAACATCATTTTAGTTCTGGTTCCTCACAATATGGTTATGGATTAAGAATTAGTTTGCTTCAGTACACGTCTGTGGGTGAATAAATGAGTTATGGAAGAGCATTCAGAAAACATATTCCTCGTGAAGTAAGGTGTAAAATGAAACTTTTCATCGTGTGCAGATAGCCGGACATGACCCCCGGACCCACTTCCTTACGTTTCGATGAAAACCTTGGCAAATGGCTTTCAAAGACGTCAACAAGCTGCGGATTCTGAAAAGCTAATGGATACCGCAAAACTTTATGTTTTAATCCCCTTAGGCATGCATATGTCTCATTCGTGTAACGACACGAAAGAGCTGTTCCTTTGCATCAAACAGTTGTTCTGATTTATTTTAATATACTCTGAAATTAGTTGACGGCATAAATTCCCCTCTTTTCAAAGTTCTTGTCAGGTATTCAAATGCTTCACAAAGGTGAGACGTTCTAACTGTGCACTGAGAATTCCATTCGAAGCCACACCTCCTCAACACCTGCACAGGTGTCTGAGATTATGTTTATTCACTCATTACACACACACAATGAGCTTTGGCTGCAAGAAATGAAGCCTATATAGCCCTGATATATAACACCCATGCCCTCCCTTTTGATGATGTACTTTTGAAAGGCACTCTTTTCATTCATTTTGTTGTGTTTTCGTGTCAGAAGTCAAAGCCCATTGTCAGGTAAACACTGGATATGGGAGCATCTCTATTCATGTTAAAGATTCTCAAAAAGCCGTGGACGGGACAAAAAGCCTTTGCTTGTGTCACACAGAAAAAGTTCCCATCACAGTCAGCTGTCAAAATCAAATAAAAGTGCGACCCAGTGGAATACTTGCTTTTCAGAAAGTGTCATTTAGATGGGTAATGTTAAGGTATCAGGTTGCGGCGTGAAGAGAAGTGAACATGTCCTCAAGATCAGACGGCTTAGCTTTCTGCGGCATGTTCGAGTTCGTTTGCGCAAAGGCATCCACGTCTGTTCATCTTGCATCGCGGTGTTTCGGAAACAAAAACAACACACACACACACAAACACACACACACAAACACACACACACAAACACACACACACACACGCACACACAGTCGTTTCATGACGATGTCCTCAGATTGTATGGCCGTGGTGAGCCACGAACAGCAACATGTCAGCCATTTGTCTGTTTTATTGTGTGTGTTGGATTCTTATAACTTTCCCTGGCTTGCAGGCAACAACTGTCAGCTGGTTATTTGCAGGTACCGCAGATGCACGGGATGACCTCTTGTTTGTCTTGAGTTCACAACACAACTCCGCGTGCCTGTAATACTGACTTGACTGTGCTGAAAAGTGGCGTGCACTTCAGTCACACGGTGCGTGCAATAGATCCATAATGACACAATATCCCTGCAGAAGAAATTCAATTGAAGGAACAGTGACACCCAACACCGTTCACAATTGCATGATTCATCTCTTAGTTGACATTCTGACAGACAAAATGAACTTGCGTAATTCAAGAGCTGCTGAAGAAATTGCCTTGTTCTCAATGGAATTTCACACTGCATGACAGCTTTTAGAATCGTTTCGCCCAAACTCCCGGTGACAAGAAAGAAAGAGCACTTCCAGAGAAAAGTCGTTTGTTAGAGTTCCGTCTAGATGCCAAAAGGATCTTTTTCATGTCAGACCTTGTATGGTTGCTTGAATTTTTCCAAAGGCACTCTTGTGGCATTTTATGTTGCATAATTTTTCTGCTTCATATTTTTACGTTCCTCACGCGCTCGGTTTTTTTTTTTTCAAAAAGAGCATGTCTGTTGTAATTTTCTGGTCGTTGTGAGTTCATCCCACCTTGGGACAAATCTCAAAGCACGTGAAATTGCTCAGAGGTGACCACTTCACAGAAAAATCTCGTGTATTTGTTCGGATGGGAACCGCTCATGTTGTGCGCTGAATCTCCATTCACGACCTCAACACTGAAGAGGAACTTTCCTTCTCCTGAAGTACTCCATGCAATTCAGGAGCAAAACTTCCTTGCAGGTTTTTTTTCTATGGAGACCAAATTATGTCGGATAGAATCCCAATTTGTGCCATTACAGCTTCCATTACCCCCATTGTGACTAACAAAACTATCAATTTTTTTCATAATGTTGCTCTGGTGGAGCACAATTATGGGTTCTATTCTCAGAGAATCTACTCTATTCAAACAATCCAATTGATTCACAGCCTTAAGGTAATTTACAAGCTGCATGGGCAGATTGTTCCTCCGTGGGATGTCTAAGTGAATTCCCTATGTGTCTGAGTGAAAGGAATAATGCCTGCACTGGGCACAGCTTCAGTAGTGGACAGGCTCCAGAGAGGAATATTACCCAGTTGAAAGCAAACCTGGCGTGGCCCTTCTTACTCCGTATTGTGTTGTCATTTGGAAGAAGCATCTCCCACTAAATGAGTATCACCAACCCATGCTATTTTATTCCATTTATTACTCTCCCCCTGCCCAGCGGCTTGCCCAAAAGAAGGACATTTCTGCCTGTGGAATTCTCCCACAGAGCAGAAAAAAGCCTGCCTTTAATTCAGTTCTGCGAGTTCATTTCTTCTGGTTGACTTGTCGACGCAGCAAAGTGGATTTACCACAGGGACATTTCCGAACACTTTTGCGCCAAACACTCATCCAGTTCAAAGCGAAAAAATACAACTGCGAAACTCCCACTTTTCCACAGCGACTGAAAGTGTTTTGGAATCTTTCTATCCCTTTCAAAGAAGTACGTCTTGTTGCGCATAACAAGAGTATCTTCGAGGATTTGACCCGCGGAAAACCAAAGACGTTCTCCAGAAAGCATCATGGTTGTATCACGGACATCACTGACAGGACAACGATTTCAGTTTCGCATAAATTTCAGAACCACAAAAAGCACGTCATGGGTTCAATGAAATTTGATAAATGAAAACGTTTAGTGTCGCTTCGTTGCAGGTCTTATCTGGACTATTCCTTACATTTAACATTCCTTTCTTTTTAATAGCATCTAATTTAACCGGTGATGGGCTCAAATTCATTGTCAAGAAACTCTTGACCCTGGCCTTATCTTTTATCGTTTTCCTTTCACGAAAGTATCGCAACTCTCACAAAGCGCAACTCCTCTCTTCAAAAGATCCCTGATGCTAAATTCAATACATTGGGACAAGAGAATGTCAGGAGTAAAGAAGTCACTTTCAAAAACAGTTGTCATGTGCTAAGTGCGATTTGACCCCAGCAAGTGATGTCCTCAAAGAGATGTCATTTAGGAGGGTAATTTGTATGTGTAGGGTTTCACCGTTTCGTGCAAAGCTTTTCTGGGGCTTATTCAGCTTTAACGTACCGTTAAAATAAGATAACCACATCAGTGAAAAATCTGCCAAATGTTTCAAGTGACGATCTTCCGGATTTTGGGATGCTGCCGTGGTTGTTGAAAACAACAAAGAGGCATTGCTTTACAAACAAATTGTTGTGGATTTTTCGTCATTCTGGAGTTCGTGCGCACCCTTTTGACGGGCATGGCATCGGCACTGATCTCAAAGTGGATCCACGTTAGAAACAAAAAATTATCAAATTTGGCATGCACAGGGGAAATAAAGCATCCTGCAAACCAATGGGCAAAAATCATTCGGTTGTAAGGCGGCCAACAAGGAACAACTCTGTGCTGATTTCACGAGTCCATTCTCTGAACAGGTGGACCTGTCGTGACATCTGGTGCTTCTGTTTGACAATACCCATTGTTTCAATCTGTTCAAGCACATGAACAGCTCGAGGGTGACATCAAACGTTGATCATCTGTGGTCACAAGGAATCCCTCAAGTTTTCCAGTTTTTTCTGATCAAGTCCTGGGTGACATCTGATGTCGACCGTATCATATACGGCCACAAGACACACTTCAAGTTTTGCAACTGGGCACCCTGTCAGGACCGCAGTCATTGCCAGTTTTCCCACATTTGTCAGTTTTCGGAGGTTTCTTGCAGAAAGCGCGATCTCAGGCTATGGTCTACGCGTGGGTTGGGGTTGGGGTTGGGGCCTCAAATCTGACACTGAAAAACAGGACACTCAAAGGATGTCCCGTGTCCTGTTCCATCTCGTCATGTCGCGTCCCGCATAAAGGGGGGACGGGCAAGTGAAGTGAGCACACAAAGGTTGATAGCATCTCAAGCCAAGTTGTCCTGTGTTCCACCCTGTCCCAAAAGGGGTGCACAGGGGGCACACGAATGGGACACACAAAGGCAATTGCTGTAAAATTATGTGACATCTCAGCCAGTACATGTATGTCCAACACATTCCAAAAGGGGCAACATGAAGAGGACGCACCAAGACATGCACTCGCCACGCACTGCTTCTTGTTCTGAGTTCCCTTCACACACTTTCCTTTCTCAACAATCGCAACACGCAGAAAAAAACACATTTTTGCCTTGGACCACATTCTTGACACTGCCGTGCTGGAAAATCAGCGAAATACAAAAACTCAAGTCGACACGTTTCTTTTTCCGACTTCAAGCTGAAACGCTCTGGGGAGCTGTAAGATGACATTTTCTCACAAGCAATGTTTGTTTCCAGGGGAAGAAAAGAACTCACAAAGATTAGAGCATGTTTGTTTGAAATCGATTCGATCCTGTGCACTATTCGCGCCCACAACACATCATTGGATACACACACGCGGATATACACCGTAATGCGATTGATCGTGTCACCCGTACGTTGACAACGCAAGCACAAACACTCACGTCACGTCTTCGGGACCATGGGAATAGCCCACATAGTGAAACATATCAACAAGTTCTGCAAATCTGTTTTGTGGCAACGGGAAAAACAAGGGCGGCAACCGGACAAGTCTCAAGAAATTCGCTGGAAGGACAGTCTGTCTCCTTTTTGTGAGAGAAATTATTTCGAAACACAGGTAAGGCTTCAAAGTTTCTGTCTTAAATGTCAATCAGAGCCAGCATCAAGTACACTCGACTTGAAAAGAAAAGTTTGGTGACAGAATATAAAACGTGCATGGGTATACATTTTCAGAAAATCACAAAATGGGTGAGTGGCAGAATGGGTTGTTCGGCTGCTTCAACAACTGCGGCATCTGCATCATCACGTACTTCGTGCCGTGTGTGACGGCCGGCCAGGTGGCCGAGTCGGTCGGCAAGTCCTGCTGCTTGTACGGCTTCCTCTCCATGCTCGGCTGCATCGGCATCTACACGATGGCCGTCGTTCGGACCGAAATACGAGAACAACGAGGCATTGAGGTCAGTGATCAAACTGATCACCCTACGAGTCGTTCTGGGGAGCCCGAAAAGGAGCCGGTTGTGTGTCCGGCTATGTGCGTGTTATCTTTTCGACGCTGTCAGGAGTCCCCAGAAGCAGAATCACTTCGACGCCTTCCTGAACTGGTTGGAGGCTCAACATTAAATTGTCTCCCGTTTCCTCCTGCAGTGTTGGTTCGGTTTGGAACCATTGATGGGGATACGGGGATTGTACCCACCAACATTGAAAAGGACGACCCAACGGGAGTCTGAAAAGACTGACGAAATCATGAGTGTTTGTGAAGTTGGCTTCCAATCAGGATGGTCAACAAAGTCTCCCGGAACCTGTCCAGCAAAAGCAACGTTGCAGTAAATTTTGATCACCGATAGATGAGGGACGGATCCACTTGCGTGTGCAGTGGATCCACAGGCTCCGACTTTCTCCGGTTTTTCAAAAAATGTCAGTCGTGCCCCCCCCCCCCCAGGATGGCCACAGTTCTGGTGTGACGTTCTTCAAAAACACGCGCAATAGAATGACAGGTCTTCACAAGATTAGTCAGGCACCCGCATCAAAATAGAAGTCCAAGCAATTTCTGACAATCTTTCTGCCGCAACAGTGCACCGACGATCACATCCTGGACCTACCCAAGACTGGTTGAACTCTTCTGCCCAACAGAAAATATATTTGCATTCTTGTTTTTTTTTCAGGGTTCCTTTGGCATGGACTGCTTGATCATGTGGTTCTGTGCCGCGTGCGGCCTGTGTCAAGAAGCACAGGTCAGTCACGTCTTGCCACTTCTTGATCCAGATCTTTGTTTCCGATTGCTGCAATCCGTGTCTCTCCTCTTGAAGTGGTGACAGCAATGAGACCAATGCAACGGCAATTGATTTGCTTGTGAGATACATAAAAAATTCATCGGTGCACTCGGTGTACGAGCTGTGCACGCAGCAACAGAGTGGTGCCAGGGCACATATAATCGAAGCACCTGGTCTCGCCCAATTCGAACTCGGCTGTTTCGAATTGAAGGAAGATCCACTGGTTGTTCGACGGTAAAGACAAACAAAATCCCTTTTCACCAAAACAGTGATCGAGATGTCTGTTGACTAATTTTTTTCTTTTTCACGCAGGAGGTTCAGGGCGGGGGTGGCGCCCAGGCTCAGGAAATGGCGCGAGAGTGAAAACTGTCAACAGCTGCTGATTTTATTGGTCGAGACTTCAACCCACTCGGAAACCCATCTGACTGCGGCTCCAACGCCCGCACATCTGTGGAACCGAGTTTTCTGGATCTGAGTTCAAAACACATGAGACACGCGTCCGACCATCAGCTGATCACAAATGTTTTGGTGCCGTGTAGTTCCGTGTGTCAGACATATATACCTTTCGCCCAAAATTCAGCACAAAATAAGAGGTGCGTCTTGCACACGGGCAGTGAATTTCCGTAATTTCAATGAATCGCGGCAGCAGAAAATAGAGGCAAATGCTGGGGTGCGTGTCACATAAGGAACTGTACGGTGATCAGCAACATCGAAGTCAGCACAAAATGTGCAAGACGACTCGATGAGACTCCTTCTCTGCGTGGGGTGGGTCCAGAATTTGATCAAAATGGGAAAATCGTGTATCAAAGAGGATTTCTTGCGTTTTCCAAAAATCGGTGTTCAGATGTTCGCGGCCGCGCGACCGGTTCCGAACGAGGTTCGCGACTGTGACGTGAACCTCATTCAGGCGAAACAGTTGCAATGTCCCATTACAATGCTCTTTTCAAACTTCTTTGTGCAGCTTCATGTTCCTCGTGCCCACGGCTCAGCGTGGATACCGGGTATCCACAGCAAATCCTCTTCGTTGCCTTGGATTTTGTGTGCTCAATACGGTTTCGTAAAAGCTGTTCGTGTGGTGGCATGTGAAAGAAAACAAAATTGCCGCAACTGCTTGAATTTGTTGTTGGTGGAAACAAATGTTCAACAGAATCCTGAAATGGAGCGCTCGACGAGTTTGTTCACCAGTGCGTCAAGATTTTGTTGAGCAAAACCCTGCAGTGGATTTTTCAAAAAATACACACCATACATTTTGCAAAAGAAGAGTCTGTTTTTTTCTTGAACATCCAAGAAACAGATGGTGTTGATATTCAATTCATGTTGCGGGAAAATTGAAGGACACGGGAAAAACACGATGTCTCGAAGGCTACCCCATCTGGGCACTGTGGGTTTCGGTGCTCCATCTGGAGAACGCGTGCAACAGGCAGCGGTTCTCCTGGCTCCCAAGGCATCAATGTCTACCTGTGGGATCTCGCCTTCAAAAAGGTGAGTGTCCGACAAAACAGAGCTCCACCAGACACCCCTCACAAAACCACCGAGTGTGTACTTGTTGAAGTTGGGTCGCCACCGCACAGCCTGAAAGATACTGGATTCGGTTTTGCTCCTTGGCATTTTGCATCAACCAAGAGCCTTATCAACACCAGGAGTTCAAGATTCTGGGAAGAAATAACAGGTGAGAATGGGGCGTTAAAACAGTGGAAAGAAGCCTGCAAGAAGTGTTCTTCTTTTTGACTTTGTGCACAGTGTCAACCATGCATGCAACAAACACTCGATGCAAAAAGAACATCGATCCAAAGAAACATGAGAACATTCAGACAACGTGACAAGACCAACTGCTAAGAGACATTTGCAAAGCCTGAAGGCATGTGCGAGGGTGGTTTCAACTCTGCCGTCCGAAACCTGGTCGTGATGCCATCAACACTTTCATGTGTCTTTCCGGTATTTTTTCGGCGAGCAGTTCTGTTGGAAAAAAAGCATGTTGCTTCAATTTCTCTCAAACAACACAGAACAAGGGGAGACACATTCGTGATGATGTTGCTGTGTACATCCATGACCGACGAGCTGTCGTTCAAACAAGACAAGACTCCGTTTGTGTGATTCAGAAGTCTACCCTGGACCGATCCAGGGACTAAAGGTGTTGCTCGGACCAAATGCTGGTCCAGTGTTGCCACAAAAATAAGTTGTTTGTCAAAAGCAAGTGAGATCGTTTCACGCTGTTTTGGGAAGGACTGCAAGTTACTCCGAGGATTGTCCAAGGTTCCGGCCATTGGGAGTCCGTGAGATGATGGAGACTTCAAGTCATACTTGTGAATTTCTTACGTGCACATGGCGTGCCAGCTCGACAGATTCCTTGGTGTACCTTGCATGCCCCACGTTGTTGTACCACTACGGAGCAAGATTCACCGAGCCGCCGGCTGACATCGTGATATCCCGTCGCTGAGCTCCCAGCAGATCCAGAAATCCCATGGACTCTCCATGGTGATAAAATACCTCCAGCGTTTGCAAATATCACACTTGCACGTCTTCTTTGTTCTGCGTTTGGAAGTTGGGCGTCTTCTTCGATTAGAGCCTGGCAAGCACCAAATCGGACTGAAGGTCTGGACCTGCCAGAGCTGACGTGCAGTTTGGAAACAAGAACACGAACGGCTGACTGGTTTGGGTCCATCCCGCGTGCTTGCACCAAACCCATGGGTCGCCACAGGACTTGGGGTCCTTGATTCATCAGCTCAATAGGAGCATTCGTGAAATGTTGCAATTGGTTTCATACATGCGCGTACACCCAACAAGAACGAAATTGGAAGAAAGGAGCGCGTGTGGGCCTTGCAATGCAAAGACTGGCCTCCTGTCGGAAGACATGTGCTTTCTGATGACACAATTTTGTCGTAACGGCTACCCATCCCTACTTTGCCCACAACTCATCTTGTCTCACATTCATTCTTATGCATTTTGTAGGAGCAGATGCAAGGACATTCAAAACTCTTTGGTTCACAAAACAAACACATAGAACCTCCAGAAATTTTGGGCGGTCACAGCCACGTGACCGAGTACCACAGAGCGCTTGGTCGGAGGAACTCAGCCGAGTTGTACTCGCCAGCCCCGCTGGTTGTTTCGGAAGTTTCACCTTCTACTGCATGCCAACTAAACCTGGCTGCAGAGACCGTCGGGCGGGGAGGTACACTTTCGCGGTCTTCGCTAAACTTCGCTGTCTGCCTGTCAAGCATCCTCTTCCCGGCACACAAAAACAAAACAAACGACGAAACAGGGTGCCGCTAAACTGGAGGGCGCTGCACAACACAGGAACACTCCTCTGGCTCCTTGTGGGGAGCGTTACAAGAGGACTGTCCGTTGGGAGTCTCTGTGACGGGACTTGCGACAAAATCTCTCCCAGGAGAGTGTGCACTGGAGTAGCCCCAGAGGACCAACGGCGAGACAGAGAAACATGTAGTTCTTCCGAAACGAAGCCGTCTGTGGTACGTCAGCACAGTTGCCAGCCAAAGCAAAGCAGACTTGACGATCAGTGAACGTTTGGGACACATTCAAATCACTGAACCAGGCAGTTCGGCTGAATTGGAACAACGCAAAGGAAAAGGATTCTCATGAATCGCGTACGAAAGGCATAATTCTTGATAAGAATCGCATCTGAAATTAGATCTAGATGGCTCTTCCATCTTTGCGCAGTCCCAGGCAGTTCAAGTTTTTGAAATCACCTCCCGATCCAGTCAAATGTCGCAGAACGGACGGCATTGTACGCCATGGAGTTTGTGACCTCCACTCAACTGAAAAAGCAACGGCTTCTTCATTTGAACGCGAGATCCAATGTCGTCCCAAGCACGACAAAAGCAGACTTCGTGGACGCAAAACGCGCTTTTTCCTCCTTCTCACATTTGAGTCAGAAAGTCATTTTCACATCAGAAGTCTCAATTTCCTCACGTAAAACACATTGACAGCTTTAGCAAGACTTCCCCGGGCAAACTGAGGAACTTCAGTTCTTTCCAATTTGTATGTTTGGCAGGGAAACAGCTTTTGATAGGAAAAGCTGTTGACTTGCCAGCTCCTCAATGTGAGAGCAGTACTCACACACAACAGTTGGGCACAATGTTGAAGAGGCCATTTACCAGGCACTGAAGGGTGCTTGGCTCAGGGTTTGTAACCATTGAGGACCAAAAGAGAAAGCTAAATCACTGCGCGAAACATGACTCGCATCAAGATCCTGTGTTTAAATTACAAGGCTGCGGTGAAGCTCGTTTCCACACAGACCAAGGAAGGCAGTGTTTCCTGCCGTCGTGACTTGAAGCAAATTTGGAGATGACACTTTGAAATTCTCGTTCGCTCACACCAACTTGAACCGTTGACATTTCCTGCGCCAACAAACTTGATGACAACAGAGAGGAGAGTTGTTTGAGTTGAGCGCATCGCTGTGGTGTCGGATGCTCCGCAGTCATGGATATGGTGGATTACGGGCTGCGCTTGCTCCTGCTCATCAGCACGCTGGCGGCGGAGGACGGGGTGGCGGGAGACGGAACCAAGTTCCTCGGTCAGTGCCGCCGCTTTCCAACGGGGCTTGTTTTCAGGCGACGGTTGTTTGGAAACACAAAGCGAATTCATGATCAAGTTGTACGATGCAAATTGTTCTGGTGCTCAATTTAGGCCACGGATAACATATTTCCTGAAAACAAAGCGCATCATGGTGGCTTAATTTGTGAGTTCACGTTCATGTACGAGTTACAATTGAGTTTCTGGTTTCTTGTTTCCTCTGTTGGAAAGTCAATTCGCTTTTGCACGTGAAATATAGCAGTGTTTTCCAGAAGTTCTTGCGAACAACAATTATTTCCGTTTAAAAGTTGAAAGCGTCGTTAAAAGTCCTTTCTGCCGTGCACTTACTTGCAGGCGTGCAGTCTCATAACTTCAGATCTGTTTCAAGCAACTGCAGATGAAGGGAAATTCCTACAATGCGGAGCTTGTTTTCTCAGAACTCTTGCGCTGAAAGAATCCAGGAGGAATTCCGATATTATTTAATGTAGGAGGCGGGGGGAAACGATTTTACGTCCCATAAGGCGAAAAGAAAGATAAAACTTCCCACTAATTCGGCAACACCAAAGCGATCTCTCATGAGTGATAAGTTAATGGGTCAATAATGCCTGCGCCAGCCCCTCCACAATCCATCACACGTAAATAGGTACCGGCTTTGATGGATTATCACTGCAAACACGAAATAGTTGAAGAAGATCAGGCAAAACACAATATTCAGCTTTTCCCTTTTGAGTCCTGACTATTGTGCATTGGATGCGGGAGATGAACGGCGCCCTGTGGCTACGCGTTATCTCAGCGCCGTCCCGTGAGTCCGGCTCCTGATCAGCGTTAGCATCCCAATCAAATCATTGTGCGCCTCCCAGTGTTGGTTGATCTACACGTTTTTGTGGCCTTCACTGGTGCATTGTGTGTCTACATCTGCCACGTGTGAGCAGCTGAAAAAAATTCTAACTCAGATAACGATCAGATCTCAATTCAGTTTCCAGTGGAATCGTTCATTGTAGCTTCAGAAACACGCACGAGTCGAATGTTTAGCAATTTAAACTTTCCGCATTTTGAGCAATGTTTGCCTCCCTGACAAAAACTTCTTCGAATGAAACTGTCTTTTTTTCTCAGAAACAAAAGGCGAGCACGTTGCTTTGAACACAAGATTGGCGGCAAAAAAAGTCATGCACATTCATCTCCACTTTTTTCTTTGGTTCTGCGTTTTTTTGTGACGCACAAAGAAAAAGAAACACTCTTTCCTGTTTCCAGTCTGCTGTGCCCCGGCCTGATGATGTGTACACGCAAACACTGCGTGGATCCGGTGGAAGCAGTGGCTCGTTCAACGTTGACACAGGAATCCTTCCTCACTGAAGAAATTAATGGGTCAATAATGTCTTTCCAAACGCATCTCTGATCAATCAAATTCCAGACAGAAGTCGTTGAAGAGAATACAAACGCTGCGCACGGAATCATGACGAGGAGTTGCTCCAACTTTGCAGCAGCACGGGTGAACAATGCCATTGCGCATGAATTGCATCAAATATTCTTCAGGCGCATCAAGCAAAGCAGGACAGGGACTTTCACAGACTCTCTTTCGCCAAGATCAAGCCTGTGTGGTGCCCACGGTCTGTGGTTCGGGACGCACTTAGGAAGTCCGTGCTGTGACTCACAACTTTTGGAGCCTGCAAAGCCAGCCCATTTCGAGAACAAAGCGTTCGTATTTGTCTCTCAAAAGGCGTTCAAACTCCGTCTGTTGGCATAGCTTGGTGTCATATACGAGTAGATCGTTTTGTTGTTGGCTTGGTCATTGCACCAAGGTAAATCCAGGTTTTGCTGCATGATTTGTGCCACAGACAGGCTCTTCCGGGAATCTGTCTGGGGAGGCTCGCCCCCTGGCCAAATCCAGGATCCACCCTGATTGTAAAAACACAATCACAATGTAAAATTTCTTGGCATAGCCAAGATGATAATTTCAAACACTTCAGACAGAAATTGACCAGAGAAGTATTCTCAACATCGTCGTTGCCCAGGAACCTCACAATCAGACATCAGATCGAGATCATGACCCGCGGAGGCCGTGCCTCCAGTGTGCAGCGCCCTCGCGGGTCTTCCTCGATTTAAGGAGCAGACCACTAAATTGCAACTAAGTAATGTAGGGTTTGGGAAGACTTGCCGCAATCTGGTTTGCGTTCAAACAGAAATTGACCCTGACACCTTTGGCCCAGCTCGGATCTTCTTAATTAGATACATCGTGCAGGGTATGTTGGAAAAGCACAGATATGTTTACACCACGCTGTTGACATCAGATCTTTCACACTGCTGTTTTTGCCCCAAATGCAACTTTGGTGTTCGTGTTCGACATTTGTTTCCTCTGAACATTATTCAACTAAAACATGCAGCATTGTTTGTCACAACGTCGCGTGTCCAATGAAAAAAATCTCAAAGTTCACCTGGGCACTTCATTGAAATAGTTTCATCCACCTGACAAAAGAATTCTATTGTGATATTCATGCTGCAGTATCATGCAGAATAAAAAAAGACTGAACATCGTTGAGTCAATAAGTGGCATATGTAGCTACATGAAGGTCGCCTCATTTCCCCTTGCCTTCTCCTGGTCTTGACTGCTCTTCCCACGAGACCTATTTCTTTCCATCAATACAGATTGAACTGGTGAGTTTGTATGCGAGGCAGGCTTCCTGTTTTCTCGACTGGTCTAAGAGGGAGGATCATAAAGAGATAACGCATGCCTCGGGCAAAAGAACAACACTTCAGAATCACTTTGTAATTCAACGAGCAAAATGAGGACAGCTCTGTTAGAAACAATCCGTCTCTTGATCAGGAGCGGCACGTTACTCGTACTGATGCGTGTGTGGTCACCTTTTTGACGTACGCAAAATCCAGCAATCGCAAACGACAGAATTCGCACCCAACTTTTGAGCAGAGACCTGTCTCTTCTGAATATTGTGAGAAATGTCACACTTGTCTGAGAAACCGTGTCGATTGTGAATGCTTGCATGCAGCAAAGCCTTGCATGTGGTGCGAGACCTCAACTGCAGAGGAACTTCAGATCTATTTCTCGATGCACGCATTCAAGATCGCCACTGTTGTCTTGACAGATGAGCTGCAACGAAGCGCACTCAGGGGAAATTACAGGACATTCCGATCCATTGGGACCCTCTAACTGATGTGCAACAATAGGTGGCAGTCACACTTGTTTTCGTGCAAAAAGTTGTTCGCCCAAAAGTAGAAAGTGCACAACGAGATTAAGTCCCGTCAGTGAGTGCGTTATGCTATGAAAGTGACAAAAAAGAAGGTAATCCCACGCTACCGAGACAGCTTGCCAGTTAACGTGAGAGCATCAGTCACGTCAGCGGAGACAAAATGGATTCTGAGATGTTTGGTGCAGCAGGAACTCAATTACGTGAATCACGTGCACCAACGCAGGAAATTTCCCTCAGTTCGATAGTGCCTCGAGTCCGATAGTGTGGTTGACCTGTGATAAAGGATTCAGTGCTGCATTATCTCCAGCTCTGAAAATAGCCTGAGAGGTATTTAACATTCAAGCTGGGCAATTTCCTTAAAGTGCCGGAACAACGCAAGAATCCCGCAGTCATACGGCGTAGTTCGTTCAAGTGACTCATGCAGTCGACTTCGGGTGAGAATTCTTATGCTGAACACAGAAGCGTACGGGCGTGTTGTCCACAAACAAACACAAAGTGGTTCCTAGTTCACAACTACTCCACTGGTGCGCGACGGACACACGCACAGAAGACCTGAGAGTAAATACGTACTATCTGTCGCTTTCAACATTTTCGTATTTGCTCATTTTGCCACTTGGAAGGAACCTTGCAAAAGCCTGGTTGCTTTGTTGGTCTTCTCTCTTCTGAACGAGCAAAAAGTTCAGCATATCGTATCTCATGTGACATTTTGCCTGCTCCTCTAGTTGTCCTCCAGAAAGACGAGGATATGAAGTGCCAGAGGGAGATGTTGAAGCTTGGTTTCCTTCTTTGACAAATGTGTGGATCTTGCTCTTCGATTGCGGTTTGCATAATCACGCGGTTCACTGAGTATGTAGATGTGAAGTCTCGACTCCCATGTTCTCGCAGGAATGAAGAAGTACCGCAGGCGTCGGTTGACAGCGGAAGAGCAGCTGATTATGGATCTGTTCAGAGGCTATGACACTGACGCGAGGGCTGTTGTCAACACCCAGTCGACAGTCACCGTAAACGTCAATTTCATGCTGCTCAGGATACAGAGATTGGTAAGGCTTGCCGACAAAGTGCATTTCCTCATTTTCTGCTTTCTGTTTTCGGAAATTGTTTGGACACTGGTTCTCAAGGTTTCCCATGTTCCGGGTCCTTGGTTCCTCTCAGATCCATTTCCTGAGGAGTCGCTGGCAATGACGCTCCTGCCCTGCTTTGACTGACGCAAACAAATATATTCTGAGATTGTGCTGTGTTGCAATGGACCACGACGGAGCTTCAAGACGTCTGTCACAAAATTAGATTCTTACATCATGCCTTCCACGTAATGCAGTGATAGCAGTCAATAATGAAGGCACTGTATCATCACGCAACAAGAATGGTCGGTCTGCGTGCAAAGACCTCCACAAAAGCGAACGCTGTGCTGCTGGAATCTGAAGAATTTTCATTACATTGCAGGATGAGCGGAGTCAGATCCTGATGACGACTGGATTGATGATAACGGTGAGTGAAATTGATTTTTTTTCAGAAAGTCCTGTTTCCCTATTTTCTTCCAGACAGGAAATGTCCTTTCACAAACAATAAATTTGACTTCTGGTCTTGAACAGGCCTTTTCGGATCATTTCGTACCCACGGACCCTCGACTGATTCAATGGAAGTGCGTACTGCGAGAATGTGCGTTGTTCAAATTTTACAACGTGCGCAAATACTCGAAACAGTGACTGAAGTGTGGTATTGAACAAATTATGCGCGCGAATTAAAGTCTGTTTGCCGTATTGCAAATCGTGTTGAATCAACTGTCCCTTCTGTTCTGAACAAATGTTGTACTCATGCGGACGAATTTTAATTTCAAGTACGGCCCGTCGTTGTTGACTCATCAACTTGACTGGTGAAGGAAAAAGAATGTCGTGTTGTATGGAAATTTTCTTTTCGTAGTTGAATCTTCCCGCCAACCTAAAGCTGTGAAGCTGTTTCAGGTTCATCACCAACATGGTCACGAAGTGTCTCGAGTGCATGACTCTCCGCTTTTCACGAAACAAGCCCAACAACAAGCAAACAAACTTTTTCGGTGTTTGACTGATTCTTTTGTCGAGTTCTCGCGTTGGTTCAGATTGTTGTCAGGAGCATTTGGTCGCCAACGACACAGCAAGAGAGCTCAAGTAAATTCGGGGATAAAATGTGCTGAAGTTCCTCATCCCTCTGGAAACATCATGCACGGAAACATTCCTCGAATGACACAGCGAGCGTCGAGGTCAAAAACCAAAACATACAGAATTTCACTTCACATTGACTACGTACTTTTGACCACTTCGGCAAAAATGACGTCAGAACCAATTTTTCTGGGTGTGTCATGCCTTGCAATGGAGCACAAAATTCAGTGAAGGGTTTCCTTTTTTGTGGACTGTTCATCTGAATCAGGACATCAAGCAAATGTATGATCTGACATAACCCTGCCTGCTTCTGCCCCGAGAGCTCTAAAATGCAGGCTCTATGACAGTGATATTTAAAGCAAATACCACAGAGGTCGGCAAAGGATTCCGTTTTCATTGCTCCTAAATCTTTGTAATGTTCCACTCAGTCATTCAACCGACGGACGTTCCTCGCAAATTGTCATCTGAATGTTGATGAAAAATTAAGTTTGCAAATCCCAGTTTTCCTATCTCTGCAGCAAACAATTTGACGGACCCTTCCCTGCACATGTCGTACTCAAATGGCGCAAGAATTAAGTTGTGTTGCCTCAAGTACCTCATCCAAACAACCACTGATTTCGGATGCATTAAATCTGTCAACGATCAGCTTCCTCAAAAACCTTCCAGTATGGACTTTAGTTGTGGTGTGCATTTGCGCACGTGGACATAAAGGCAACCAGCAACCGACACAGGAAACCAGCGTCAGCTCCAAAACATCAAGACCTTTTGCCTGAGTTCAAGGAAGAGCAAAATGCACAAGATTACAGGAATTTCGTTGCACGTACAGAATCTAAATAAATGGTCTGTAAATAGACCTAACCTTTCTGACACCAGATAGGTGTAGATCACAGGGTCTGACAGTAATATTTTGGCCAAATAGGGAACGGATCACAATGGATCTCATCAATTGCTTCCGCGTAATCCTGCCCAGCATTGTACTCTGCAAACCTTCGGCCACATTTGGAGTCGAATGGGTCGCTGCAGAAGAAACTCTGGTTTTCCTGGTGAATGGATGCCACTCTGACCTATGAAACGTTGTGTGTAAATCTGAAAGCTAGCGCCGTGGTTGTATTGGGAATTTGATTTGTTTCCGCAATTGGGTCCCAAAAGCTGAGAAGCAGCAGGTAGATCTTCCCGTCTGCGCGTGTTCCCCTGACGCAAGGCTCATTGTGTTTTCATGAGACTGAAACTGACATTGCCCCTGCTTTTTGTTCCTCAGTTGTGTTGTTTTCTCGGACAAAGACAACGTTTCCAGTTCCGTCTGTGTTCATGACAGAGCTTCCTTCAACAACCGAGAAATTACCACCCTCCCTCCTTGCGAGCCTCCAATAAGTAATTTGTTGTGATTCTCAATCGTCACATGAAAAAAAGTTTGACAAAAATATCAGCTTCAAATCTACCTCATTTCTTTTTGGAGCAACAGCAAGTGCAAAGAACAAGTTTTGCTGCTCTGAGACTTGTGAGTTGCAATTGGAGAGTGCTTCTTCATTTCACTCACAGCACTCGACAGGTTACCTGGCTATTTGAGGTGTTCCGGTCGGACAGAAAGCCTGCAGGCACTGTCTGGCCATTTCAGTTTGACATCCGAAATAGCCAGATACCGTGTCTTCTGGTTGAGAGTGTCTCTCGGGGTTTGTGCAACAGGGTTCCGACTCATCTACCACTCACGAGTATTTTGGTGCACATTCCGCAGCAACACTTTGAAGTTCCTGCGGTGTGAGCCACTGGTTCACAGTTCCAAACGGAAGCCACCGGAACCTCCGGTCCAAGTCATCTTTTTCCCAAGTGGCCGCCGTGCTGAGTCTCAGACCGCGTAATTTGCTTGATCAGGTGATACCGCGTTCCGTTTTCAACCAGTGACCTTCAAAGCTCATCTTGAGACCAGGAACACGAAACAACCCGGGTTTTGACTCTGCTATGTGGGTCAGTGCGACTTTATTGCAGGTTCTGTTCTCACAGTTCTCTCAATATTTTTGTTTTGGTGGACACTTTTGTTTCCAAACGACCATGTCATCTGTTGTTCTGATCAGGTGCAAAAGAGAAACAAGGTTAAAGGGCTTCGTCATGTCTTGGAACATTTCTTGCCAGAGAGGGTTCGATCCTCGTAGACAACGACTGTCCCAACGACGAAAACAGAAGTGACAGTTCACGCAAGTACAACAAAAAATCAAACAATGTGCTCAACTGACTGTGTCCTTCTCCACAGGAATGGACAGACGAGCGTCTTACGTGGGACCCACAGAAATACAGCAATCTCTCCGACATCGTCGTGTCCGCAGGAAGGATTTGGCTTCCGGAGCTGGCAATTATTAATGGGTAAGTACACAAGTACTGTTATCACCGGTCGTTGCATGATGGAAGGCAAATAGAAGAAGACTTGGCCTGAACAAACGAAGGAGCAGTCTTGTCGTTTCCAAAATTGATCAACGCGTCCTTCAAGGATCACAACATCATCACGGAAGGACAACAAAGGTACAAATTTCTCAGTTGTTTCCGACTTTATCAGGATCCATGCGCGTTGTTTGGGTGTGCATCGCCCACACAGAAAGAGTGGGACTCTGGAAACTGAACGGAGCTGCAAGATTACAAAAACGGCCACATAGAAGAAATGCTTGGAACTCCGTGAGTTCCAGTCCAACTGCAGAAAAACCTCTGTTCATTTGTCAGCAGCAATCCACTTCCTCACCACAGAATGAACAATGATCGGGAAACAATTCGCAAAGCACCACGAAAATCACTTCTTCTGAAACCTGCACTGGTTCAGTTGGAACCAACTCTTGGTTGGAACCGACTCTGTGTCCTTGTTGTTTCTTTCTGGCTCGTACTCACCAAACGTCCATTGTCACTGAACGTTCACAAATTCAGCTGCTACTGTGTAGTTCGGCAGCCCTCCAGGAAGTTCATCTGAACACTAAGTACGAGTAGTCTGTTTTGTCTTGGCGTGGCAAGAATGAACCTAGTTTGAACAGTTCACAGCAAGCTTCCACTGCAAATGCTTCTCGAGTCCTGATCAGAGCTTCCGAAGATGGTTCTTCCAGTCTGATTGCTGACACCTGCGAAAGAACATGACCTGCAGCACAAAGACCAAAGACAGAACAGAAAATAACGTGAGCACTCTCTTGTTCTGCACCACAAGCTGTAGTTGTTGCCGACATTTCAGAAGTTGCGCGTGTGTCTGATATGGTCAGAGTCTCAGAGTTTTCAGCAGGTCTCAGGAGCAGACCTGGGCCTGGTTTAAATCTGGCAACTGGGTTGAGACCCAGCAGCTGGGTTTTGGTAGCTGACTAAATTCAAACCCAAGCAGGAACGCCCTGAGTTGAGGGTCCTGTCAGCTGGAAGTCCCACCACGATGATCTTGCTCCTGGTCATCTTGGTCTGGTTTGGTGGCTCCGCGGGCGGCCTGAGAAGCCACCGAGACGAGGGCTCTCGCATAGTCACACCCGTTGGAACTTGTGTTCTTGGTGACACTTGTCCCCTGGAGTTCGACCAAGTTTTTCTTCTGTCTTGGCCTTTTCAGCTTCGCACGCTTTTCTTTGGCACACCAGGGAGGGAAAAATCACAACTGCATGTCTCAATATGGAGTGCAGAAAATTGATTTAATGACAAAATTCCCGTGCTTGGTCGAACTGAGTTGATATGACAAGGTTCTCGGTGGGTCGTGTGTGACATTTGTCTTAATTTGCACCAAGTTAAACAATGTGTTGTTGCGTGCCTCTGTCGATTTGTTTCCAGTCTCCTGTAGTGCAGGTCAAACACTGAGGCCCGAACGGAGGGCGTTTTCGCGATTAGATCCACTGTGAAGTCCATTCTGCTTAATTTGTGGTGCCGCAGTTTATTCTGTTGGGGCACGTCAGATTTGAATGAATCCTTTTCTGACCAAATTTGCTCTGACTTGGTTGGAAAAGGAAGGTTGCACGTGGATATGTCCATGAAGTCTCTTTTTACGCGAGGTGAACCAGGAAGTACTCGTACAGGAGAAAGAAAGTTTTGTTCACTAAAACCCTTTTCTTCATCCTTCCGTGCATTAGATTTTTGTGGACGCACTCCAAGTCGAGGCAAGGGCCGAATTGTGCTCTTGAGTTCAAGAGTTTTCATCGATTTTCTTGCTTGTTCTGAAGAGTTTGAGTGTTGAGCGGAAAAGGTAAAGTGGAAGTCCAGCCACCGGTCAATCGTGTCTCTCTTCCACCGAACGCCTTGATCTCACCAAAAATAATCAAACAGGGGTGGTAAACATGATTTGGTCAAAGCGACCGACCTTTACGGGATGAGACCTCAACAATGAAGCAGACGCGTGGGAAAAGCAAATATTTGCACCAGAACAAAACAAACGACGCATTGAAGATGGATCTTTTCTTGTTACATGCTGGAGCCGCCCTCGACAGAACATGACAACATGCACAGACAAAATATTGACCACAGATCCAAATTGGTCCACAACAAACTGCAACTCAGGGCCCAAGCTGATCGCTTGGAACATCGACAGCAGACTCGGCAGGGCCTGATCGTGGTAATTATTCCACGACAGCGGCTGGTCATTTTCAGGATTTTTGATGTCAAAACCGACTTGATTCATTCATGTCCAAGACGATTTTCCGAAGCCGAGGTAACGAACTATTCATCTCCACTGGAGGAGCATGTTGATGAGTAACAGTTTCCCTGTAACCTTGTGGCTTTCCAAATGCACATGTATAATTTTTTGGCGTTTAAAGTGGAAGCATCCATGGCCCGACTACATGGCTCTGCTGAATGTAATATTTGGGAGAAGAGGCGAGGTGATGACAATGCTTGGGCGGAGAACATCTCATTTGACTTTCAACCAAAATAGTAGCCTCCAGGGAAAGCGACAGCAATCATTTGGAAGAAAGCAGTCAAAATGTTTGTCCATGAAATGATTGCCTGGATTTAAAGAAACAATCTTTCAAAGCACAATGATGCAGTTTGCCGAGGAGAAATCAACTGTGTCTGTGTATCCAGCAAGTCGGAGTAACCTTGATGCCAGCTTAGGTGGCGGCAAAGCAAGCCTGCGGTCATATCGTCAGATCTACGAGATGCTGAAGACCTTTTCTTCTGTCGCGAGTGCATCAGATCTTTCAATGGAACCAGCGATGCAAACCAGTTTTGCAGAAAAAGGTTACCTTGGAGCTGATGTGTGTGCATGTGTCAGAGGTGGATCCAAAATTTAGCATCGAGGGGGCCGACTCTATCTTGGGTCAAATTTCAACTTTGAAACAAATCAAACAGGAGTGTTGTGTGTGGAACAATTACTGTAGTGAGTGAAGCAAAATAACAAGCGTATTTCTGGGCGTCGGGAGCTGTTGTACAATTCGGCCACATCACCTTTCGGAGGAAGTGGATCATTGTTAGAAGAGATTTCTGTTGTGTCAAGAGGCCACTTGAACTGTAACCACACCCCATTTGGCAAAAGGCAAGTTGGGGGATTCTTTTCTCCCTCTTTTCTGCTCGTGGAAGAAAGTCCTCGACCTCCTTCTTTCAAGTTTCTCTGCAATTCGCTTGTTCCAAAATGCTGACGGCTCATGTGAGATGTCAGAGGTCAGAGGGCCTGAGCTAAATGCACAACCACGCAGATGACAATGACACTCAGGCACAAAACGACTGTGGGGTGATCGGTTCCAGTGCTGGGCACTTGGTCACGTGGTAAATAACATGAAATGAAGGATAATAAATTGGGTGACATCAAACCACGCAGCGGAACGATTTTTGCAGTTCCTTTCTCAATTGTTTTGTGCGGGAATGGAACAAAAGCAAACGAAACTTTTTCTTCCGACCTGGCACATTTCCCCATCAATTGGGAGTCCGTGTGTGCTTTCTTCCCAGAGTCGTGACGTTGCAGGACAGGGAAAACGCTACCTTGTCAGAAAACTAATCATTTTGAGAGAGTTGTAATGGAGCGTGGTAGTTGAGAGAAAGCAATTCATTCTGCAGACTCTTCGCGGGCGGATCCAGTGTGGCAGGCCCCACGACCCCTGAAAAGTGGACCCGTTCCAGATTTACGCCTTTTGGCATGAATTGCTTGAAGACAATTCAAATCAGGCCCCTCCACAGGATCGGCGCCCCTTGTGCAACCCTGACTTGGCTCCAACTCTCTTCATTTGACCGATGAGTTTGGATTGCGTTGTTCAGAGCTGAGCTGCCTGTTGGCGAAAACAGACTTCCTGAGTCAATTCAAGTCGCATGTTCTCCACATCACATTGATGCGACATGGAGAATGTTTCTCATGACAAACGATCGTCTTCAGATTCAGCAAGGAAAGACGCTGCATGTTCAGTTCCAAGTCAGTTCCATTTAACTGACAGTGGTCTGTCTTGGGAAGAGATTCTTAAGTGCTGAGTGTCGTTATATTTTATGTCGTGAGGTGGACACTTTTATGAGTTGCGGTGGCCACTTCTAAATTAGGTGCCACGTAGGGAATGTAAATATCAAGATTATTTCCCTTTTAAGGTCATCTTAAATCAACAGAATAACAGCGTCTCAATTCATTGGAAAGCTGGCCAGCTTTGAGCTGTTGCTACCCTGCCTTCCTGCCATCTGTGCAACCTCCATTTATCTCTGATTGACCGTTAATTGTGGATGTTCCAGTCGTACTCGCAGCAGAGTTTTGCCACAGGACAATGTACTGATCCAAATGTTGGAAGCTACTTTCCCTGCGGCTGGCTGCATGCGACATACCAGTCTTTGGACAACACAAAGCATTCACCAATGGTTTCCATTCTCATCGAAACCCTGGAAAGAACCTGGTCTCGGCAGCCGAAGCGACTCATGCAAGGAGAAATTTGTCGCCTTGGTGATGGTGTCCGTTCATGTTCCAATGAGCTTTTTCAGCAACCTGAGAGTACATCTTTTGTTTGCTGCAGTCTTGATTGCCAAGAGCTCCAGACATCCCTGCTGTGTGTGCACAAGCATCTGAGCTTGCAGGAACGAGCATCATCTTTGACTTGTTTTGCTTCACCTCCCCGTTGTGTGGGAACAATGCTCAATCGCGAGGCCTTTAGGTCCGCGGAGGATCCGGGGATTAAATGAAGCTCGAAGTCTCAACGAACTCAGTTGGCCGGAGGAGGTTTCATGACGATATGGTCTGGACGCAGCATTCATGTCACTTTGCATTGCATCACAAGAAATCGCCATTCTACAAGAACAACAAGGCATTGATTTCAACCCTATTTACCAATTTCTCCCAAAAGTTTAGATGTCGTGCTCTTTTCGTCTGAGTGAGCAACTGCCAAGCAAATGTTCCGAAAACATCTCGACATCTTGGATGATTTCTTTCTTCTGTTGTCAGAAGGAAGATCATGTTGTCCAAGATCACGTTACATGTGTGACAGAGACGAATCAAGATAATTCACACGCTCCTGGAGTGGGAGTTCATTTGTTGCCGAACACATATAGGTTCTTCGAGGATGTGACTTCTCGAAAGGAATTCCTTTCTTGAGAATGGGCTTTTTTGCTCGTAAAAATTGCAACAAAGTGTCCTGTCATTTGCTCGGAACAAACTCGTTCTTCTTCCTCGCATTTTTGCAAAGAAATTGGTGGAATGGCAAACATCTGAGGACACAATCCACTTGAGCTGCAGATCAAGGTTCGTAGCTGCTTTTTCGTCTCCGAACAATGGCACATCCTGCAGATTTACAAGCGAAATAAGGAAGTCGAATTTACTGGGACAGGCAAAAACGCCTTTATGAAACTGTTTGCCCTGACAGGAGACAGGAAAGATCAATCTTTGCCACTCCTGTGGGCACAACTACAAAGGTAAATCAATGAAAACGATCCCTTATGAAGCAGAGTAAATATATTTCATCTTGCAGATTAGGTCCTATCCCGGTGGCAGTCGTGACGTTTCGGCAATGCCAGAGATCCTTGGCCATATGACATCTTTGGTGTTTTCTTTACGAGGAAAATTGGACTTGAAGGATGTGTTTTGCTTGTTCTAGGATTTGGAATGGAAGATAGGGATACATGCATTCGTCTTTTCTCGTTGACTGTGGGAAAGAAGGTTATTCTTCTCTCTCTTTGACAAGGAACTTTTGTCAGCTCATTCTTTTTTGTTTGTACCAGAACATTTTGGTCTGCAAACAACATATTAACCAACAAATTTGATTCAAACAAGGTCTAATATGTTTAGTGCACTCACAAATCTCGAAGGAATTTCTTGTGCATTAGATGTAGAAATGAAATATGTATGATGGCGAGAGCCGTCTGAAGTTTGTTGCGCACACAAACACTCAACAGCAGTTTGCTTCTTTGATGGCAGTTTTGGTTTCACAAACTCAGCGGAATTCAGCTCCTTTTTTCCAGACCGAAGCTAGAATATTCCACAGTTCGGAGACAGGGGATAGGAAAAGCCTTTAAATCCACATCATCGGGACCATTGTCAGACAGAAAAAAATTCCTCTCGTTTGCTCTCGAGCCTGCTTTGGTAAAACCAAGATGTCAGGACATAATCCCTTCTCGCATACAATTCTGACTTTGGTTTTTGCCCAGGCAAAAACCATAATTCCCTTTGGAGCTGATGTATTGAGTAGAGGTGATACCATTTGTAATGTAATGACCCTTTGGTTTGGCTTTTGAGCGAAAGGATGTAATTCACTGCCCTCCAGGGAAGAGTGTTAACAGTTTATTGAAATGAAGCCGTGAGGAGAAACATTCATTTCAACAAGAATGGATTCACCAAATCCTTTGCTGAAAGCTGTTTGTTTTCTGTTCGGACAACAGTAATCTTTTTGAACACGGCGTGATTTTGGACTTTGGCTGTTCTCAGAACACGGTTACTTTCCCTTCCAGTGTACGTATTCTTCCGCTGATGCTGAAAGTTTAAGGTGCTAGAGTCCGGACGAAAAAGGGTCCAAGGCTTACTGTCATCAGACGTTCGTACTAGTACATCCTTTCAGGAAAAGTCCAAGCATTTTACGGTGTTGATTGCTGTGCCTGTGACAGATTCTGGTGAAAGTCTTAGTTTTCCTTCCTGTCATATTTTCTGTCATGACACTGATGCATTTTCCCAGAGAGTTCATGGAACTTCATATGCACATATTAACATCTCAGTGATGCCTTTCCTGGCTCATGCAGTTGGTTGTCCATAACTCTCAGCGGCACATCGTTTATCACGATTTGCACAGCTTCATGAGGGTTTACAGATCGCTGATGCTCTTGTTCATTTATCCTGTGTATCTACTCTTGTAGGATATTGTTTATTGCGCCATCATCACAGACAGTGTAATCATCAGGAATGGGGAGCAAATTTACTGGATCTGAAAGGTTAGAAAAGGTAGTCTCTGACAAGCGACAACTCTCATTGTTCCGGCCCAACCACGAGGATTTTTTGTCCGTCTGGATGGCCCACTCCTGTGTTCTTCATAAAATATTCAGAAATGTGCGTTTTGCATGAGGCTATTTATTTCAATTTGTTGACCTGCAAGCAAAACCTCTTGATTTCAATGATACACCAAAACCAATGATGATATTGTTGTGTTGTGATATTTCCGCTTGGATTTCGTGGGAGAGCATCTCATGGTCATTGTATTGGAATGTTCACAAACTGCAGAGTGAAGGCGAACCTCGAGAAAGGCTGGGGTGCGAAGCACCCCTGGCAAACTGTCACCTGGCACCGATGCCAGAAACAGAAAAGAAAAAGTAAATGACAGCTCAACACAGGACAGTACAATGAAGCAGAATGAAATACTGGCACAACTGTCGGAAAAAACCCTTTCTTTGCTCCTGAACACCGTTTGTCTTGGATTGGCGTTTGAAGTTGATGTGCTACTTCAAAAAGTTGTTGATTTGTGACACAGACTTGCCTCCAGGAGAGGTTGGGGGACCGCTCTGTAGACCTCAGAAACTAGTTTCCCTTCTTCCGATATGTTTTCTTTTCTTTTTTTACATTTGTTTCACTCAGAAGTCCTTCAAAAGAAGGCACATCCGGTGCTCCCTTCAGTGTGTAAATGTTGGAAACGTGATTTCTCACATGTGAACATGTGCGCACAGTTGAATGCGTCCGACAACTCCACTGGGGAGCAGCGTGCGCAAACAGAACAACCCAGTCTTTCCCGTTTCACATTGGGAGCCTGGAATATGTACACCTCTCCTGTGACCTGAAGGTGATATTTTATCTGGACTGGCAGAGGAGCTCCATTGATTGTGGGTGGTCTGTCCCATGATTAAAGTCTGCCCGAGAAGATCACAACAGATTTTTCGGTTAAATGAATTTTATTGTTTCTTCATCATCGTGTGGCTCCGTCAGCTTGGTGTTGGGAATGGTATTGATCTTAGCGGGTGAGTGAGTTGCAACATAAATTCCTGAGCCAGTCCTGTGTGCTTGGAAGTGAGACATCAAAGCTGCTGCTGCTGTAACCTGTGAAACTGAGCAGAAGAGCCACTGACCAAGGAATGCACAATGGGGATGTAAGGCGCGAGTCATGTTTTGTCCTCAATCAGGATTGGGTCTCGGCTGTGGACTCAGCAAAGCAGGACTGCGTTCATTGCAGCAGATGTGGTCATGCTTCACGAGGTTCTTCGCTCAATGTTGTCCCGACTCGGACGAGGAAGAGGACGGTTTCTCCTGTGAGTTGTGCACATCTCAGAATGCATCAATAAGATTCTGGATGTTTGGTTCTTCCACTTGGAAGTGGGCTGCTTTCTTATTCGAAGTGAATCATTGATGATGACCCACCTTGCGTTCACATCATCCATCAAAGATGTTTCTGCGTCTAATGCACAGTTGTTTGCTGAATTTTAGCAGTTTGCTCACCACGACCGACTCTCTGACACCTCTCCAAATTGAACCTGTGGGGTCAGTCTCGTTGACGGACACCGCAAAACAGATGACGCATTGATGTTTGCTCGTCAGGATACCAAAGAGAAAGGGACACAAGAAGCGGGCTTGACCGAATTTGAGTCGACACCAGAAGATCCCGTGAACTCATTTTCCCAATACCCCGACACACACATGCACACGCGCGCACACACGCACACATTCATACACACACACACACACACACACACACACACACACACACACACACACACACACACACATGCCCTCTCCCCTCAGTTCTCACAGGTTTTCACTTTGCTCTGTCCACTTTCCAAGTTTGGATCGCGATTCCCTTGGAGATGGACCCTGGTCTTGGTGTGCTTCACTTTTTGTTCCGTGTTTCGCAGTTTTACCAATGATCCAACGATTTCATGCAACGTTGATCATGAGCATCGTATTTCAGGGGACAAAACTTGGTGTGAAGGTTGAATTCTGCGTGCGGTGAGGGAATGGAGTTCATTGGCTTGCTCAGCACATTCGTGGGCATTTCCCAAGTGTGTAATCATAGTGACGTGTGGGGAAGAGTGTCATTTAGAAAATGGAAAATGAAATAACGTTAAATATCAAACTTGACCCACTTTGACGGGAAGAAGCATTGTATTTTCCGTGAATAAGATTTAATGTCAGACGTGTGTGGAATGTACATCAGCCCCAGAGGAGCTGTGCGAGTCTCTCTGTAGCTGATGATTGCAAACAGTTTGATTGTTCCCGGGAACTGGTCATTGTGGTTGGAAAATGTATTCAATGGACAAAAAAGAATGATTTAGTCGATCCCTGTACTGCCGTCTGGGACAGTCTTCAGCATGCAGAACCGATTCTGAGGCTAGATGTAAGGTTTGATTAGAATGAGAACATAATGACCGCATGTCACTGCAGAAATCCCTGCAGAATCAATGAGGACCCCACCGCAGAATGACTCACAGATTTATGTGGGTTGTTGGCATTTAAAAGTGTTTCTCTTAGAACCTTGCTCTCAGACAGCAAAGGACAAGAGTCGTATCTCAAGAAAAAGGATCTTTTGTTGTGTTCTTTGTCATAGAAAAATCGGAACGCCGAATATGTGTCAGCTCAACAAAACTTCACGTTTTGCTTCACACCACAAGCAAGCTCATAAGATTTCAACTGCTCTGAGTGGCTCTGCACGAATGCAGAAAATTCTCAGCGCAACGCAATGGATTCATCTCCCACATTTATTAGGCCAAGAAACACGGGCAAAGCGATGAGAAGCATCGTGTTTTGCTGATCCTTTGGAAGGCTGAGACTGCCGTGTTCTGGGCTCCGTCGTGAGGTGTTGCGAATGCTGTTTGCAGTGGAGCTATCCGCTGGAGGCAATTGTGTGGGTATTTCCTCATTTGTCTTGTTACTTACACTTCACGTGGTTGCACAGAACACATCTATCGAATCTCATCCTAATTTAGGGAGCTGAAGCAGCAAATGACGAATGCCTGCAGACTTTGCAAGTAGTGATGTCCAGTTGAAGTCCGTCCCTGGCGTGGCCGACTTTTATTTGACAATGAAACAACTCGCTTTGCTGATGCAGGTCGCGGAAACGTTTGCAGAGCCAGACGCATCTCAGCGACCCATCATGTTGCACATTCACCTCCGAAAAGGGGAAACAGGCGGCGCTGGACTTTTACTGCCAAAAGCTGCTTGACAGCTCCACTTCATTCCAAAGGAAGTGGCGAAGTTGATACACGTTTAGTCTTGACTTTTCACCTCGTTGCTTAATGACTGCACAAGGAGGCTTTTTACTTTATCAGCTGGGAACGCTTTGGATGATGGATGCTCTTGGTTAGCATTTAAACGAGCAGAAAATGGCTCTGCTCAGGTCGTCGTACATTTCTGGGCAGACCACAAAGGAATTGAAATTTCTGTATCAGCTATTCACCGTGTTCATCTTCATGAACATTGGAATTCGGGCTGCAAATGGAAGCCCCATGTTTTTGCCAGAACAAAGGAAAACGCGCACAAGGACTTTTTTGCTCACAGCGGGAATTCAACAAACTGTCTGCAGCTTTGTTCTTCGCTGTTTGTGAAAGAAAGAGCACAATTGTCGCATGATGACAGGCAAGGTCCGAAGCTTGAGGCATTCCAAACCAAAGTTCTGAACAATCCTTGGCAGGTTGTCCAGGACTCTCCGAACATTGTTCCAGGTAAAGGCTGGAATTCCGTTCGTCTGGAAACCAGTTCCCCGGAAGACAAATACGACTGAGAGCGAAGGCCAAATCAGAACAAGAGCACAACCAAGGAAATGTGTGTAAGTTTATTACGTCAAATGGACAACTCTTTCTCTCACTCGAGTGACAAAAAAAATGCGGTGTCTTTGCAACGAACTGTTGTCGTTTGCGGTCCTTTTTACTCAGAAGATTGGCATCAGGAACCGCACAGCTTCTCCAAGGTTCATGCGTGCGCGGAGGCTGCAGTGCATCCCTCTCCACGCGCCGAACAGAGATGGACTTGCGGTGATTTAGAACCAACAAAGACATGACCACACCTTCGCGTATGAACTTTACAATCCATCAATGTGGCCACATTGTGCTCAGCCGCATGATTGTGTGCACTTGAGCGTATGAATATTTCTTGCGCCACAACAACTGAAATAATACGATTTGCTGTTGGATGAACTCACAAGTGTCCGCACATGTGATTTTGCGGTTCCATTCTTGTTCCATTGTCGGCAATCACGTTTTGTTCTATGTGGAATAGTTTGAAAACAACGAGATCGCTGAAACCTGACAAAAGACCTTCAGGCATTCAGTTCGTCTTTCCACATAAATTCTTGAGCCAGTCCTGTGTGCATTTTGTGGACCAAGACATCCTCTAGACGCGCTGAATTGCTCCCACAGAATTTGGACAAAACCGTCGACCCTGTTTTTGCAGCCGCACAACAGTCTCCCTTTTTCAGAAACTGACGTCAAAATTAATCTGTCGACCTTTGTGAAGTTTTGTAATAGATGCGGGGATTAACTCTGGTTTCGCTTTGCAACCGCCAATTGAAGGTAGCAAGAATCGCTCAGAGCAATTCTTTCGGGAACCTGGTTCTGAGCAAACAAATCACCAGCAACACGTCTTCCAGTTCGGAGCTCTGAGGTTTCTTCCTCCAAGCTTTGTCCGTTATCCGATCATTAAATGTAAATCTGTATCAACACTGATATTTTCAGCATAATATAAATCAGATTTACGGTTGCTGTGCAAATTGGCGGGCATATTCAGACAAAAGAACATTGGACGTTTTATGGTCCCTCTCCTCATACACAACGGCGATAATCTTGTTTGGCAGGTCAACACTGCTCACAAGAACCCCGCGAGATTGCCGATTCTTCCTCAGTTCAGTACATGGTAAATCTTTTGGTCTGAACTCTTTCCGATGGGCAAGTGGATACGTGTAATTGGCAGCATATTCTTGAAGACCTCTGCACCAAAGGACTCTTGGAAAACCAGGCCACGATTTCCTTGTCTTGGAAGAGAAGAAAGGATCTTCAAATCAACTGGCCTCATCGTCCATAAAGTGACAGAAGGGATAAGCATTGCAATGTGCAGTTCTGCAGGTTGATGTATCACACGATTGTATTGCATAATCAAAGGGTGTGAATGAATTTGATGGGGTTTTGATGCAGTGTGAATTTATTCATAACACAATGGATTTGTGAACATCCGGCAATAATGGAGGTTATGTGAATTCTATACATCATCGTTTACCTTGTACAACTTGACAGCAGCAACAAAGCCGTGGACATATTTTCAGTTACTTGGGCGCAATCCACTTCTGTCCAGCCAGAGAAGGCTTCATTCTGCCAACGTTCCCCACTGCCATCCTCACGCAAATTTCTGTCGGAAAGTCTCGTGAGATGTCTGGGCCAGAGACACCCTGACCAGCTCCTCTGGTGATCTGTCGCATGCTTGTTTACCAAAGGAAGAGTCTCTCGTGCCGACATCGGAAGGAAGGCGCTTCACGCAAAGTTTGCACGGGGAAACACACACGTTGCGAAGATACCGTGGACTGCAGCTCCCCACCCATCGTTTTATAGTTGGTCTGTCAAGCCTTGGCCTCACGTCTGCACTCTACCCTCACGATGGACTCGAACAACAAGGCTCGCCCACACAACAGCCTTTGCTGAGGAACGACACTCGTACTTCAGGGTTTGAATCCTTTCAGGCGTTTCCGATGGAGACTCAACACCTGCAATCATGAAGGCCTGCAATATCCTTCTTGACCTAGTGAATGACTCCCCACAAAGAACAGTCATCAAAGACTCTTTATTCTGAATCCATGCAGCGTGTGCGATGGTCCTGTCGTGAAAGAGCAAGATCAGTGCGGAAAGCTCTTTCCGAACGTTGTTGTCCACATTCAGCAAGAGGTCAGACTTTAGGTCGTAGTCAATTGCCAACCACTTCCGATCTGCACAGCGCAAGGCAAACACAAGGAAGTATATACGAGCTCCTTCCTGAAACCACTGTCAAAGAGATTGAAAGACCCGCTGGAGAGAAAAACAACAGAAACAACACGGGCCCAACAAAGCTCGCGGAGTGCGAAATTGAGGTCAACCATGCTCCACGCCGTGCAGTTGCAGAGATCTGTGGTTCAAATTGCTCAACATTGCACTCGAACAAAGGCCAGCGCCTGACAGTGGATTCAATTAGAGGCTATGAAGCAGTCATTGACAGATGTCGGCTTCACTAATGGCGGGCAGGACACTCCATTTCAAATGCTATCCACTTCACAATAGGAAATTAAATCTACATGTCAAGGATTTGTTTTCTTCCTTATGTTACAAGGGACGTACGAGTTCCACGTCCAACTGGTCGTGGATTTGCATCTGTGGTCCACAGCTTTTGGCTGCAGGTCATCCTTTTGTCAGCTCGTCCACACTCAGAGTGATTTACAGATTGGATAAGTGCGTTGCCTCACTGCTATTAATTAATTGCTGCTGCAGGCGATGGTTTGTTTCACGAAGCTTGGAACTGGAAGCTTGCCGAACAACCAGAGTGAAACTAACACTGCAGTGCTGAAATCACAAGAAGTACGAGTGCGCTCTCGTAACACTCTATTCGATCGAGTAGATTGACGATGACCCTCCAGGGTCTTGCACTGTTTCATGTTTCCACTTCAACAAGGTTTGTGGCTTTTGTTTCAGTGCGGACGACATGATCCACGAGTTCGAGAAGATCCGCGTGTTGGTGTCGTACAACGGACTCGTGCATTGGGAACCAGGCGGAGTCTTCTCCACGACATGCGACATCGACATCACGTACTTCCCATTTGACAAACAGGTCTGTGGCGTCGAGTCTCCTCGCAGAAAGCGCGCACAAAAGATGACCTGGGAAGGAAGGTCTCTTCAAAATTCTACTGCTGTTTGGAAGAGTACTGTTGACTGTGCGCACCAGCTCGTTAAACCCCGAAGACCGGTGATAAAACGGCATGGGTACATATTTTCGTCTTCGTTTCCCGGGCCTTGGTGGGCGACTATTCAGACGTCCCAGTCATGGGCCAAAACAATAACGCAGAATGTATTGCTGGAGAAGTCGGCCTTGCCACAGTGGAAGGCCACCGAGACACAGAGGGAAAGGAAATCAACATGGATAGAGATTGTCGCCTTATCCATTATTTATTTCTTTCAGGCATGTCAATTAGAGTTAGGGGCCTGGGCCTACAAGACTTCACGCATGAATCTCACCAATATGTCATCGTCCGTGGAAACTGGTGAATTTAAACTGAACGGCGAATGGGACATGATTTCGACCAACACCAGATGGCACGAAGTGATCCTCCCCTGTTGCCCGGATATCCGCTACTCCAAGGTGGTCTTCACCCTCTTCATGAACCGTAGATATATCTTCTACGTGATGAATATCGTGCTGCCTTGTGCACTGCTTTCGATATTGATATTGATGGTGTTTTGTGTACCCCCGGATGCGGGGGAAAAGATCAGTGCTGGGATATCAGTGCTTCTGGCCTTCACAGTGTTCCTCCTTATGCTGGCGGACAATGTGCCCAGAACGTCGCTGGACGTCCCAATTTTGGGTAAGTAAATTTTCCACACTCTGTAATGCACTTTTAAGCGATGGCGTTTACTCACAGATAAATCTTCATTTGGACTCCAACGCAGGACGCATTAGCAATATTGCAGCCAGACCGACTGCATTCCTGTGCAGCTTCCCTGAGTGGGACACGAGTTCAAGCGTCACTTGTACAGGAGACGCGAGGACCATGCGAACCAATCAAGAAGATCAGACAAACTGTCCACCCGAATATATTGTGGTTCACTTCTTTGGTGGCAATGCATCTGAAAGCGCAAACGTGACCGGAGGAGACGGAAAGCTGAAAGACTTGGTTCTCTGCCTCAGGACTCAAGTTCTTTTCCTGCATAGCATGTTGACTCTCAAGTGATGTCGTACTGATAGAAACAGAAAAACAAACAGAAATATTATTTCTTGCGAAAATGTTCAAGAAAGTGATTCGTGGTTTCATTTGCAAGTCTGGAAGCTGAAGCTGGGTGGTAACGATGGCGGCATCATCGAACTGTTGGTGACGATGAACCAAAAATAACCACAGCAGTGCTTCAACTGCCACCCAATTTCAACTGCCGTGTCTTTTGCAGTGTTGTACCTCGGCGTGACGATGGCCCTGGGCACGCTGTCCGTCTGCCTCAGCGTGATGGTCCTCAACTTTCACCACCGCGGCAGCACGAGCCGCGTGCCGCGCTGGGCCAACGTTCTGCTCATCCAGTACATCGGACGCTGCTTCGGGCTGCAGTACAAACGCGTGGGACCCCCTCGCGTGCGGGAATGCCCCAACAACTACCGATCGGCGCCCATCTCCGATTTGGACGGGGACACCGCCGAGATGATGGAGGTACAGAACATACTGCCGCCGCAGACTGCTGACAAAGTTCACGGGAGGTCTCATCACCACAGTGGCCACCACAATCACCCCGACACCTACATCATCAACGAAACTATGCATTATCACAACGTGGAGTTGGCTCATCTCAAGCGCAGCAACATGTCCAGGAACGACTCCGGGGTTTTCGATGACCCAGCCGAGAGCGTGGTGAAGGAGTGGCAGATGCTTGCCAAGGTCCTGGACCGCTTGTTTTTCACAATAGTCTTCATCACAATGTTGCTGTCTGCGTGTCTCATTCTGTTGAGCCCATGGTACTGACGTCATGTACACGCTGCTGGCCCTGAGTGACACTCTCAGTGCACAAACGAGGGTCCAAGTTTATACAATATAAAATTCCATGTACAGACGCAAAGGTCATAAATTTGTCTTGTGTACAAATTTGTTCTGAATCTTGCAGAGTGAACAGTGATATGAAATCTATGCACTGCTGTTTCTGATGCAAAAACTTGCGAATCATCAAGTGCACCTGGTGTAAGGTTGAATGAACTGTGTCGGTCAAAGTGGTTTTGTTTGGAAAACAATTGTTGCGTGTCACTGAGGTGTTGGTGCGTTGTTATCGATTGTTTTAGCGACCGCGGTGCACAAACAGCTGGAAATGCGGAACTTTGTATCGGTGCAGGTTCCAAGACACCACCACCAGTTTCGTTTCCGGGGTAGCCGAAAGTACCAGTGAAATGCACGCTTGCCTGATTCCCTTCAATTTGTATGTGGTCTCACCCCTTTCTGAGACATTTTGACCATAGATGTAGCTGAATTTCACTTTCCATTTCTTCCTTCTGGGAAGGAGGATAATTGGTGTGCGTCTGTGTGTTTGCGTGGTGTGTGTGTGTGCGTGTTTTCCCATGTGAGCGTGTGAGTCACACGAAATGTCCGTCGCGTTGTTTTGGAACAACATGTACCTGCCACTTTCCTGGAAGTAGTTTTCCTTGCAGTGAATGAAGTGAGATGCGAGAAATATCTCATGTTGTGTGTGGGAACTTTGATCCTCCTCACGGGGACTGCGGGCGAAAACCTGACGCCTCCGTGCGAGACAACAGCGCGTTGTCTGCTGAGTTCTCCAGTTCTCCATTCTGCATCACCCGTTTCAAGATTTCTTGTTGCGTTGCAGAAAATCACATAAAGTTCAGGTTTGACTTGACGTTCCAACGAAACGCACTCAAACCGATCAGTGCATGATTGCGTCAAGTTGGAACGTTTCATCGAAACCAACCAGTCTTTGACATCATCATTTCACTGCACAAAGACAAATCCGCAGTACGCATGGTTTTCTCGTTTGTTCTTCACACGTGTCACCCCAATTACAGTTGTGCACCACTGTCTGTGTGCTCCAAGGCTTCTTGGATTCACAAGACACCTCAAAGATCGTCAGCAGTTTGACACAAAAACGAACCGCACAACTCTGAGCCTTTGTTTTCAGATTTATCATGTCATTGGTGAATCATTAAACCCGAAGAATGTCAGTGTACGTGTTTTCCTTTCAAAAAACGCCGACAAAGAGAACTCTTGTCAAGAAATTTACCATGATTGCCAGCACAAATTGCGCCGGATCAGCGATTGAATCCTTTCTGGTGTCGTCCAAAACGTTATCAGAAACCAGGCATGGAAACCAAAAACGAGAATGCGAAATGAAATTTTCACAGACCACAGACTCTTGAATCCCACAACGAAAGAACTGGCATGTGTTGACGAGTTGATTGGCACTGTTGGAGTCACCAACAGGAAGAAATTCCACTTGTGGAATCCAGTTCCTTCTGCAAGAGAATGCGATGGGAAGCGACCACGCCAAATTGACTTGCAAGACGAGATCTCAAGAACACCGTCAAAACCTTCGTGCGTCTTCCCCCCAAAATCCTGTCACATGTACTCCCTCGTTTGAGTCATGCCTTAAAACTCACTCCGATGGCCTTCGGAGGAATGATCGATGCTCTCCACCTTGACGAATAGTTGCGTATCACCCATTTGGGATGAGATGGCTGGTTGTACGATTGCGTGAAGAACACAATGGAAAGTTGTTGTGCACGCGCTGCTTGTGCCGTCGAAAATCATCCTCCCAGTTCTTTCAGTTCGCAAGATCAGTCACTCCCGACATGTTCTTCTGTTGCCAATTCTTCTCTTGAAAAGACGTGTCAAACACGGACCGATTGCATGATAGAATGTGCTGTGTGACATGCCCACCGGCGCTTGCGGATTGGGTTCGAAGGTGCGTTTCACACAGCACAGGATGGTTCCTTTTGACTGTCTGTTTGATCGTCGCCCCCCCCCCCCCGAACAGGAAAGGGATAAAAGTTCGAACGCTTTTGTATTTTTGTGTGAGACCTTTCCCCACGTTGCTCAAACGCACCTACCCTCTCGCCCATCGGTGTGTGACCACATCTACGATTCACGTAGGATCAGCGGCAAAGTCGATTGATCACTCTGCACCAGGACGGACAACAGAATCGGCTTGTCTGGTTTTGTCTCCAATCAAGCACCCGTAAACTTTCAGGTAGACGCTGATCATGCTAATTCTAGGTATTTGACAGATACTCGTACGTCTACACCAGATCCTTCGCAAAGTCAGCAGGTGCTCAAATGAATGACGCCCCTGACCACTTGGGGGCTGGTAAGTGGTTGTTGGATATTCCCAAGAACATCCTTTGCACGATATGCGTTAAAATAGTAATGAATTTTCAGCTGTGTCCATTAACTCTATATGGTCGCAAGGGCTGGACCTGAATCGGCATGGTCATGCATTTCTCGTGAGAAAATACGACAGAAAAGCTTTGTTGAGGAGCACAAATGTACACAGCATGTAGTGTGCTTTTGCCGAACCACGCCGTTTGTGGTTGTTCTTTCCACTGTGGCTCAGAAGGTTCGGGTATCATGGTGAGCTGGACACACTTTCGTGCCGAAAAGAACAATGACTTTTCACGCGCAACAAACACATTTGTGACAGACCAATGTCTACATGTCCGTCCGTCTGTCCGCAGCGCCCCCCCCCAGCTCTCATACATGCGTCATGTTTGCGCACAAGCACCTCTTTTCCTGCTTGCACACCTTTTTCTTTTGTGTGCATGCCCTCAGTTGAGGGCGTTCTAGTCTGGTGTGCTTTCACATGTCCCGTGTGAGGGCATATTTCACTTCCATGGTGACAAGATGCAGAAGCGGATCTATTCTCACTCCCTGTTCACTCAGTCAGAGTGGGTTCAAAAAGTCAGGGTGGTCCAGAGTTGGAGGAAGTGAGGGTTGGGTGTCACCGTGGTGGTTTGCCAGGTTTCGGTTGGGTTGCTGATCTGAGCATGTTGACGGCTCAGTGTGGTTTTGGGGGTAGCAGGGTTCAAAGAGCCAGATTTTGAGAGACATAAGAGTACAGAAAGAGGTAAGAGGGACAGAAACAGTCGGAGAGGGAGAGAGGGCCCCAATGCCCACACATCGATGCATGACCCCACCCTTGGACGTTTGGAAAATTCACAATTTTCAGGCAACCTAGCTTGTTGGTTGAAACAAGGAACACAGCACAAAAGGAGGCCAAAGCTTCCAGAGCAATGCCCTTCACATATTCGTTTGCACTTGGATGTCAACATCTGAAAGCAGGTGTCCCTTTCTCCTGGATGCCATTGAGATTTCACCGTGTACAAAAAGTTCCCGTTGTTACTTTCAGTGGTTGTCATGCAACTGTACATTAGAGAGCGGTGGTTGTCTTCCGCAAAGGCAGACGACTCTCTACTGGACACTTTATACTTTGCATCTGCACGGGCACAGAAAGACTGAATCCTGTGGTTCAAATTGGAGTTAGTGTGTTTTTTTCAAGTAACATTGAGTTATGTTTTTGCAGGTATTCAACGCTTTAGCATGCACCGCTGGTCCGTAGATATATGGCAATCACTTGGGCGTGGGCGTCCTGGGAGTCATATCTCCAAGATGCTTGGTGCTCAAGCGAAGGCAAAAGACCACAGAGCCAGTTCATTTTCTTCAACTTCATTCATCTTTATTTGCTCATGAAAGGTACATGGCTACATTGTACGTTTTTTGCAACGCGGCTCTATCTACAGATTCTATCTACAGAACAAAGTGAGACGATAGGTTGTGCCTTGTCGAGGACAGTTTTACAAGCGTCGCAGCCAAACAAAAAGCACGAACATTTTTGCATTCAGAAACAATGCGTATCAAACAGCAAACGTCTTGTGTGTTTCCAGTGTGTTTCAAACGGAAAATTCATGCGAGTCGATTGGGTACAACAATCGCGTCAACGGCTGGCAAACACAGTACTTTCTCAACTTTGTTCAGTGATTTTTTGTTTTGCTCTTCGTGGATTGTCAAACGTTCACTGATGTCAAAACGACATTTAAAAATGCACAAATTGTGCACAGTCTTCTCTGAAAGAGGTACAGACCAGACGGAAAGGAAGTGCGTGGAAATGCATGGAGGTTGAGTCTGGATGAGTGAGTTCCGCTCATGTAAATGCTGATGACTTTTCAGCCAGTCTGTTTGACTTTTGCGCAAGTTCCTGTCTCATTTCACGAGATCTCACCCAGAATCAACTTCCAATGAATGGCATGACGCTTTTCAACTCACAAGTTGAACTCGCACCATGTAGCCATGTAGGTGCGCGACAATTTAAGCTTTGCACTGAAATTGTTCGAACAAAATAATCGGCTTTTTTCAAAGTGTTCTCATTTTCATAGTGAAACATTGCTTTTGTGTTCCCTCGGCAGACCCAGAAACAAAATTACGAGTCACTGGTCGCAATAAAGTGCGGTGAATCCGAAAGGTGCTGATAACCGAAGAGAAGAAATCCATGACCAGTGTGTGGTGAGGATGACAGAAGAATCAGCTTCCGCATCGAAGTTCGGCGCCCGCTCATCTCTCACTCCTCAGGAGCTGCCAAAGACAGAAACAAAAACGGTTCTCGTTGAAGATTGTTGTTCTGAAACAATGATGCGATAAAAAAGAAGTCCCCATCGACAGGCCTGTCTCTACGGAACTTAAGATCTGCACGTGGGGAGAAATGCCGTGTTGTAGTGTCATCTTGTCAAGAGCGTGGTCGTTCCTGCAAAATTTTCAGGCGTGACGGTGTTGCCATGTGTTGTCGTATGTTGCTAAATGTTGCGAGGTTTTATGCTAGGGCCGTGCAACTTGCAAATTGGGGTGCCTTGACTAGGATAATTTTGAGTGGCGTACTTCTGTCCAAGTTCTGATGCTAGCGTCATTGCATCAATCTTATACAAAAGGGGCAATGGAGGGAAACGCACATCAATGCAGGGTTGTTCCTTCCCTGGTGGGGCGGAACGGCCCTGACTATGTACGTCACAGGAGCATCTGCCTCGACTGAATGAATCCCCTACCAACGTGAGTACTTGTTGATCACGCACAGCACAGTGCGGACCGTACATCCAAGAGAAGGGCTCTCATGGTTTGGATCACACTCTCCATAACAGATACAGAAACTGAGG
>JAAUXT010032743.1_pt1 | contig 46144 bp, 46 predicted proteins | sample 7278171 | NCBI WGS metagenome assembly JAAUXT01 (sample SAMN14350112, study PRJNA611818) | marine sediment metagenome | isolation source: surface marine sediment (1.8m) | place: French Polynesia: Moorea | collected 2018-08
ATTTGAGACAATCTGCCATCATGTTGTAGAAATGGCATCACACACCCAGTATTGTGTGAGAAGCACCTTCCCACCACTTCAGACTCAAAAATTCACTCTAGTTTCATAAATTCAACTGTCATGAATTTTTTCATCTGGCGTGGTGGGAATAGCGCTTCTCACACTCTACCGGGTGTGCGATCCCTGTCGGAACGGTTTGTCTGAGCGAAGGCTCAACTTTTGCTGTGATCCTTCTGACCCAGGATGTCGCCGCGTTTCGTGAATTATCTGCTGTACTCAGACGCGCATTGTTCGATCACGTGGAATCGCCGACTGATTGTGCGACTTTTCTTTCCTGCCCCAACAAAAGGCTGACGTTTTCAGCTCGTTCAAACCGTTCATCTGCAGAACCCAACGGACGAGTTGGTGTTTGCCGGGGAAACTTTGAAACCATATGGCCCCAAGTCACATTCAGACACACACGGTCGTCAGGTGTGAAACCGGTGGACAAAGCGATAAGATGTGAAATGTTGAGAATAACTCTTGTTCCCTGTGCAAGTCAGCGGGCGGTGCGTGTCAGGGTTGCAGCAGCCCCCTGTTGACTTTTACAACCTCGCAACGCGTAACGCATCTTCTGTGAAACAGACCAAAAAGGCGCACAAAGAAATAGAGATGTACACAGACAGGTGAAGGCGATAGATAGAAAGTGACAGGTGACTTTTTGTCACGAACAAAATTCTCATAAATTCTTCTGTTTGGGAGGGTTTTCATTATCTTTGACTGACAAAAAAATTGGATTTTTTTTGCTGTGAGTTTTGAAGCCAACGTGGCAAAATGACGACAAAATTGTCGGTAAAATCCGGAAAAATTGCAAAGTGCAGCTCGCGGCGCGACTCCCCGTGATTTACCGTGTAATTAGAGTGCGTTCTCTTCCGCAACTAGATAAGCAAAACCTCTAATAAAATCAAAACAAAGTTGCAAAGCGAATTAAATTTATTTCCCCCTCACAGTTTACGAAAGAAAAGAACGTCTGTGGGTGTCGGGTGCACAGAATGAGAGTCGAGACCAACTTTTTATGGATTTCTTTTCAAACTTGAGAAGTTTATCAAAATAGAGAAGCGACAGAGGAGTCGGATCTCGAGAGGAATGTGGAATTGAGGTGAGAAGTGTTTGTGTCCTGGTGCAGAGTCGGGTCGATCTACAGGTGCGAGCGTCTGTTGCGCGCAGAACTAAACTTTTCCTCCTCAGAGATTTGAGAGATTTCGTCTCTGAGCCTTCTGTGAACACAGGCTTGTGACCAGGTTGAGTTTACCGACTCAGAGTCCAAACTACACGTGGCCGTGTTGGAGAGTGCATGGGGTTTTCCTTCAGATAACCGAAAACAACGCCAGACCCAGCAAGGGTACAGAGGGTTCCGCCCAGCGTCTTCAGCGTCACGTGACGCTGAAACAACGTCGGCGACTCAAATTGGACGAAACGTGCAGACGTTGTGTTTCGCTCAAATCTGAAATGCGAAAATGGGCAAACAACACCAATGAATCTGATGTGGTTCAGCTACAACCAGGCGAGTTCAAATCTACCTGCGATCTACGTCTTGGGGTTGACTCAACGCGAATATCTGAGGCTCAGATTGTCCGCGTCGCCGCTGTCTTCATGATGCATCTTCCACAGTCGGACAGGTGAGGGCAACCGAGATGCGCTCCGAGATTTGTTGCTTGCAGCCCAAAAAGAGTCTGACAAGGAAAAGAGCCGAACCAGCTACAGAAGAAACTCCGTTCTTCTCTCTCGCCTCGCGTTTTGGATCTAGAGAGCAGAGAATGTCAAACAAAGTAGATGAATTGCGAAACGCAAAGGAAATGTGGGGTTGGGGTTCGGACTGTTCTTGAACGAAAAGATTGGATTTTATCTTTGCAAACTAAATTTTTGTCCTGTAGGACTGCACCAAAGAGGCTGAGTGAAAGAAACATCAGAGAAGCTTGCGTTCTACATTTTCTTTTTCTTTTTCTTGCACAGACGTCTGAAGTCACAAAGACAACTTTTTCTTCGGTGGGCTCTGTCGGGAAAATATTCTTTGAATAAAAAGTGTGAATGAATTTTATACTTGTCTCATCATAGGTTGCAAAACCGTCGCAGCTTTTTTCGTCTTCGACAGAAATTTCAAAAAGCAGAAGAGAGATTAATTCTCTCTTTCAAGAGAACACAATTAATCACATAAAATTGAACAGAAAACTGCACATGAAAAATTATGTTTTGGACGTGTCCTGAAGAGAGTAGTCTCTTTATTAGAGGGGTGAAAATAATAACGTCTGTTGGAGTTATTAATGATACTGCGTCAGGTGTTGCAGCAACACTGTTCAGGGTGTGGAAGCTCTTGGGGCTCAGGGTGTGGGAGCGTGCTGGCGGATCCCAAAGCTTTGCTGCTTCTGTTGCAGTACCATTCACGCTGGACACCACCGTCACGTCCGAACACACCAGCATACAAACAAAAGCGCTGAGAATCCAGGTGGACGAAGCGGCTGCGTGTAGATATGCTCAGGCCTCAGCGGGGGGAGGGCAGTGGAGAAGCATTGTCCAAGCAAAAACTTCAACAAGACCACAAAAGCCAAACATTTGATTTGTTCTTTCAGAAAAATCTCTTTTTTGCTTCAAGATTTCTCCCAGTGTCTGTCTCGTTGTACCGAAACACATCAAAGCGGCCGTTCCATCTGAGAGCAAGACGAGGCCGCTTTGTGTTGTGTGACAGGTCGGAACCGTGTGATGTCCCTCCGCAGATGTGCGTCGGGCATTGTGAGGAAACGCTAATAAATTGCACGTAATCAATTTCGCACAGGGGTTGGATCGGTATCGCGGGCATATGGCACGGTGCGTAAAGGATCCCATTCCAAGACGTGAGACCTTCACAAGATTCAATTTCGCTTGTTAACAAGGGAAGCCTTGTCTAGGAGTGGTCTGTTTCACAGTCCCCATGTGGGGAGACTTCCACGAAGATTTACAGGTGCAACTCTATGGTAAGGTTTGTGTTCTTGAAACTGTTTTCTTGAAAAGTTTCTGAGAGTGCACAAAGTCAGACGACATGAAAACTATTTCCACACAAATTTCCACAGGGGGCCTTTGTTTTTCAAAAAGTTGTGTGTTTTGAAATTTTCCTTGGGACTAGTCACTCCAAACAACACTTAAAAACAACAAAAAGTTGCATTTCCCTTTGAATTCAAATGTCGGAGCCGAAAAAATAATCGAGCTTTCGATTGACCGCGCTTCGCCAATAAATCCGCCAGAGGTCGCGCATGAGAGTCGGACCTTCAGTCCGGTTTGGAGCCGGAAATTTGCCGTGATTGCGAATCCTTTTTCAATTAAAATCCATTGAAAATACTGACGGGGTGCTAGGAAGAAGCATTTCTTCAAAAAACGACGAAGAAAAAAAAATCTTAGTGCACCGCCCGGGAATCGAACCCGGGTCGAAAGAATGGGAATCTTCCATGATACCACTACACCAGCGGTGCTTGCGTTAAAAAAAACGGGAAAAATATCAACATAAAACGTTCACACACACAAACTCCCACGAAGCTGCGCCACTCCTGTTGCGTTTCTCTTGCAAACTTTACGCAGCGGCCACTTGAGCAAGAAGACGCATTGCCGCCGCTTGACGCATCAAACGTGAACTGACCTTCCGAACGGCAACGAAAAGTGCGCGTTCGCTATTTGCGCACAAGCGCACAAAATTCACAGTCAAGGAGCAAAACTTCAGGAGCACACTTTGAAGTTCATATTTGAGCAAAGGGTTTTTTTGAGGGTGTGCTTTTGCTTTTGCAAAGGAATTCGTTCTGCTCTTTTTCATTAATTTTGAATCGTTCTACAAGTTAAACTTCTGCCTTTCGAGAAATATAATTTTGGTTTTGTTTGCAATTCTGGTTGCCCTGAATTGTGAAAAATTTTACCTTTTTTTTTTTGTTTTCTTTTTAAAACGCAATGTACATGTTGTGTTTCCGGCAGCCCCCCCCCCCCCCCACACACACACACAAGAGGGACAGATACATTTTGAGCACACACGTGTGTGACAGCGGACATCCGAAAACATACACAAACACACACACACACACACACACACACACACACACACACACACACACAACTGACTTTTCAATCATTTCAAATTCACTTGTTGATGAGCTCTGAAGTTTTTGAAGTTGAGGTTTGCCGCCCACATCAGAACTACATGTACACGGATCATTTACCCAATCCCAAGAAAGGGACAACTTGTGGTCGTGCACGAGTTCAAAACAGCGGAAATGGAAACACAAGAAGTCGTGCGAATATTTCTTGTTTGATTTGCACTACTTTTACTTTTGTTTTAATTTTCATAGGTTGGCAAGGTTACTCTGTGTTTCAAGTTTGAGTCAACAGATAAATTCTATCTCGCATTCTTGCACCGTCAAAACTTTCGTGCGCCAGTGGCTGAAGAAAAACGTCATTTCCGGACTGAGTCAAATTCAAGCAACGTTCAAATTGCTCTTGCACACAGAGCCGCTTCTATCAAAGTTCACTTTGGGCCATATGGTCTGAAAAAAAAGAACACATACAAGGACATACACAGACATATTGACTGGGCTCAAATGCCTCTGTTTGCCTTTCTCACGAATATGAATTTTGCCTTTGCTTTCAAGTCCAAACCTTGTCAACACAATTATTTTCGCAAGTACTGGTGAGGTCAGGGATCTGAGAGAAATGTTCTTCCACACCCTCAAATTGGCATTGCAAAACGGAACATGATAATTTTTCGTCGTTGTGGAGATGCAGAATTTTCTCATTTGGAGTGTGAGTGTCTCGTTGGTCAGAAGCTCACGACCCGCAGGTCGCTGTTTGCTGGTTCTGAATTAAACTTGATCAGCAACACAATCTGCAAGGGCCGATCTGCACAACGTGGGAGGGGCACTCCTCGTGTGAGTATTCTCCCGGTGTGATAAGCAACAAGACATTTGTTGTGCATTGAATACTTTTTTGTGTCAAAAAATAGTGTGACTTTGCGTTTTTGCCACAAACGCAAACACACCCACACACGCACATCTTCAGTTGGATCCCGATGTGTCAACTTGCTCGTTTCACTCGAACTGGTCGCACAGAACAGAAGTCATAAACTCCGCGCTTTGTTCCGAAAAAGTCCCTCAATTTGACTTTCCAGTGCCTCTGTGTTTACCTTTCATGTCGGATCGGCTCATGCATGTATTCATGTCGGTTCCTCGACTGGCCCCGCGACGCACGCAGCGCACGGCCCGAGTCTGTGAGTCACGAGTCAGTACTGCGTCAGTACGCTCGTGGAAGTATGCGGGACAAGGCAAGTCTGTCTCAAGTCCACAGGTGCGGGCAGGAAACACTCCACACACAATGCTGGGGCGGGACCAGCGAACCAGGACCCCAACGGTTCCAGGGACATGATCTCTGGGACCTGAGCACGATTTTGAAAATAAAACAGGTAAAAAAAGGGAACAATTTGCTTCAGCTGGCGCACAAGTGAGAGATTGAAATGTTCGGATCAAATGGTTTGGGACCTTTAATTTCACTCTCAGACTCGAGTTTGTCTGCCTTGCTCCCCCCCCCTCGCGCGTGCTCCTGGATCTGTAACAGTTGAAAGAAAGGAAGTTGGGATCAGACTGTCTGAGCGCTCGAACAACGCGCGCAATCCCCCCGCGCTGAGGCTGCTTCACACACTGCGCAAAGTGTCGGGTCGTGCACGATGTGTGCCCACCTGGTCCACGGGTGGATCCAGGATCTCCTCAGGTGGGTGATCTCCAGGGAGACCGATTCAATCTTGTTCTCTTTGGTATGGTTGTGGCGTTATGTGTGTCCGGTCAAGATGATGCAAGAATTCTCACTTGATCAATTTTTACCTCCCTGTCATGTTCAGCAGGCAACGCAGGACACGTCCAGTGTGAAACACGCTTCTCTACGTGCGTCCGCGTGACTGCACTGAACACGCTTCTTCTGATTCAAATTCAACTTGATTTTGAGGATGCAGTTCGGCATGCACGTTGAAATAGGCTTTTCTCAGATCTGCGCGGAAAGTGGGTGGAAGGTCCCCCGCGGGTACCAGTCTAATGGGATTCCGCTCAAGAGTCCCACCCAGTCCCTAAATGGAAAATTTGCGTGCAACAAATGGAAGAATCACAAACAGGGAAAGTGCTCTGTCCGCTTTTTCTTCGCGTCAGTGGTTGCGTCGCTCGTGTGTCAGTGGTGGCTCCAGTGTGATGACCCACTCGTGGGCCCTCTCTCCCTTGCACCCAGAACCAGCATCTACTCCTGACTCGAGTTTCTGTTGCAGTGAAGACGTCTCTGCCAGAAGCCCCCCTTCCTCCCCGCTGTGAATCGGTCTCCTGAGTCTGGAGGATCAGAACATCAATTCCGTTCCCAGTTGCGAGTCTGACTCGGGGACAAAAACACCAGAAATTGCCCCGTTCAACTGAGGGGAAGATTGTGCTTTGCTCGCGTAGACGTTTCCGCAGCAGTCAAACTGAGCAATGAGCCTCAGGAATCCATTGCGGTCTGGCCATCCTGCAGGTTTCCACATGGCTGTGCGTGAACGGAAAGAAAAAGTTGACATCAGGGCGTCAAAACGACTTTCACGCTGTTGGCTTTGGACTGGCATGTTGCGCGTGAGTTTCTCATTGAAAACCTTCAGCCAGACCCAAAATTTCACGTCTGATCCACCAATTTGTGACCTCACTTGGCTCAGAGCACCAGGGTAAATGTCGCGCAAAGCATAGAACTGGTGCAGTTTGGAAAATAGCAACGTCGTGAGGCCTGATTTTCCGCCGTTAGAAAAGTCCCGACTGTGCATGGATCCCGCCTCGTCTCGCCCGCTGCACGTTCCGCGCTCGACGCGTCCGTTTCGCACGTGCTTCGCATCTCGCAGCCATTTCCACATACTTCTGCACAAAGACCCCAGACGAGAAAAGGATCTTTCTGCCGCGTCGCATTCCTTTCAAAAACTCCTGTCGCGAAGAATTTTCCTACACATCTTGAGATCAACTCTGCAAACGTAAAAATGGTCTCTTCATACCATTTCTGTCGCCACTTCGGCATTCTTCAGGGCAAAAGGACGCGATTTTGGAAACCACTTGAAAAAAATTCTCACAGGGTCGATTTCTGAAGGTTTCATTTCTAGGAAGGTTCAAAAAGTCCCAGTGTATAGGTCTGAGTGCCGGTGAGTGGAGTGCCTATTTGGACATGCATACCTTCGCGGCATCTATTGCCTTGGGTCTTGGAGCAAACACAGCGCCATATGCTTTGCTTTGTGCCTGGAATGGAGCTTTTCATAACACACTGTTTCTTTGTATAAACAGCAGACGTATCCTCCTTTCTGGCATCCGAATGAAAAGAAATGCTGGGCAGGTTTGTTTGTAAAGATTCCTTCTTTGACCAAACCGAGCCAAGAGTACGAATGGCGAAAATAAACGAGCAAGCAGATGACAATTTTTGTGCGCTGAAAAAGCTGAAGAGAGGAATGTGTTGCACGGTTTATTTTGCTTGATGCGACGCTGTATCCATTGCAAACGACAGCTCGAGAGCAACGCACACGCGTCCAACCAAGGCAGTGTCACATCCAACTATTCTGGCCCATGCAGCTCTGGGTTTGGAGAGTGTATGTCTCAGTCTTCAGGCCCAAAATCTCCGTTCATTCTTGCAATTTCTTCAAAGATGTCAGAGGCACAAGAGGCTCACGCACCCTGAACCAAATTTTGAGTCCGCCCCTGCATGCAGCACAGGGTGTCACAGTGCAGTTGGATCTTGAAGCGAGCCTGGACGCATTAGGATTCTGGGCGGACCGCGGGCGGCGCGCAGCACACGAGGGTTGCACCGGTACAGAACCAACACGGCCCGCCACCGCCATACCAATGCGCTCCGGGCCTTTGTTGCTGGTCCCGACTCCTGTTGATTCGAACCGGGTGAAACCGACGTGGAGGAATTTGACTTCATTCTGACGCAACCAGGGGCAGCATACTGATTTTGACTTTTATCCTCAATGTCTTCTTGCCTTTGTGAAGTCTGCTGCCGAAAGACGAACTTTGATCTGGTTGCTTTGCAAGTTTTCAGCAATACTTTCCAGGGTACCGAGACCACACAGGGAAAAGCTTTCTGCAGGGATTGGAGGATTTTATCGAGAGCTGTGGATTGAGGTGTGGTCTCTGAGCAAGCCAGTACGTGTGCAACAGGTCTCGACAGGGCCTCTGCCAGGTGGAATTTTGTTCAGGCAACATCACTTGCTTTCTCGCCGAGAAGCGCGTGGATCTTTGGTCCATTTGCAGTGTAGGGGACTCTTCTTCTGTCTTTGTGTGTGTGTGTGTGTGTGTGTGTGTGTGTGTGTGTGTGTGTGTGTGTGTAGCCCCAGGAGAGAAATATGTGTGGAAGTTCGAGGTTTCTGTTCTTTTGTGTTCTTCTAAAGTGTTCTTCTAAACCGTCAAACGCCCAGACTTGACTTGAAAACGAGAAAGTGCTCTGCAATTGTTGCATCTTCATGCTGTCACTGGGCTCATCCGCCTGGATCCTGTCGACTGAACGTTGGGTCCATCCCAATGAAAGCTTGTAAAAACTCGAATAAATTCTTATCAAACTGGGAAACCCATTTAGACAAGTAGATTTCCCCCGTGTCCAGTCCTATTGGAGGAGCCTGTTTCACACTGGGTGCGTCATGCGTTGCGACTCTGATTTTCCCAGGGCACTGGGCGCTGCGTCGACCAACTGCCCACAGGACTCATTGACTGGTGCGCATGCAACGGGAGGGTCATGATTTGTGACAAAAAAAAAGCGAAAAATCGCTCCACGTCAGAAGGACATGCCTCAACGTGACCAAGGAGGCGTCTGGGCAACAGTGGGCAGGACAAATTGATCATTAGCACCGACTTGGCTCAACTTGTGTCAACCTCGCACCGACTGGAATTAGCTCAGGTTGAAAAAGTGGCAGGTGCCACTCGAGGCCAAACCGTTTGACATGACAAATGGAGTCTTGGTGGTGGGGAGACATCTTGACCAGCTGAGGTGACGGGGGCGGATCCAGGACGGAGACACATGTTCAGCGGGACTTCTGGCTGTGCGTCAAGCCTGCGTCAGCTCAGATGTGGCGACGTAGCGATGACTTTTGTCACCCACCCAACCTGTGACACGGACGTTTCAAACAATTTGTTAAATCCGGCGTATTTCTTGCGTCAAGGCGGATGGAATCAGCCTGGAGAGAAAAAACTGCAGCCGCCTCGGGAACATCACCATCACGTTTCAACCAGTTGTGTATCAAAATGTACTGACGTTCTGGTACTGGGATGGGCGAAGCTCCGGAACCAACCCTGGAGGGAAGCCTTTGAGTCCGACCTGAGCAGAGGGGATCAAAATCCTGTGGTTTCCGCAGGGGGACCTTTGGGTCCAATGGTTTGTGACTCCTTTGGCCCTTGGATCCTTCGGGTTCTGAAGGACAGAGCTTGGACTCCCCCGAGATGACACGTGTGATCACAAATTCTTGCATTTGCGCGCCAAAAATCTGATCGACATCATTTCTGTCCGTCGGACTCGAATTCCAGTTCACGAGTTGTCTGACCAACTAACCCGCGTCTGGGCCGTGTTTCGTCTCACCCTGATCCTCCCGAGTTGTTCTTGTGGCTGGAAGGTGGCTTAGCCCTGAAACCCACAAACATGAAGCACGCGTGTATCTTTTCATTGGAGACACTTTCGTCTTCAGATTTCGCCAAAGGTGAGTCGGATCACGCAGGAAGCGTCATTCTGTGTTTGCGTCACAAGCGACGACGCTGCGTCGGTTTCTGCAATGACGCCAACACGTGTGTGAATGTAAAGTATTGCGCCTCCACTGTGAATCCAGCCTTACACGTGGGGATCTTGCCCTTTTGCTCCAAAAAATGTATCAGCCATTAAAATCTCTCCTGTCACGACCTCTCCTCCATTGACGAATATCCCACTCAAAACCAACTAATTGCAAACTACTTATCCCCAGAGATTTGCAGCTTTATAGATGGTCAAAAAGCTCTGGGCTTTTTGCAATGGGAGGAAATTTGAGCCAATTTGCCTCTGTTGACACGAGACAACAATGTCCGATTGTGCCGGGGCGATCTCTGTCCATATGGTTCTGTCCATGGGCCACTGACCCCTTGCGAATCTCTTTCTGTGCGGAATGTGGTTTCTCAGTCTCCTGTGCGGATGCGATTCAGATATGACAGAGTGCGTTGTTTGCGTGAATGGTGATTTTGAAATCGCGTGTATTTGGCCGTGTTTATTAAAGGCCGCGACTGCACTTATTTGGTCACCAGGCCCTTGATGCCCGCAATTTGGAGGGGTAATGAAGGGGTGAACTGGTGGCCGGGAGCGGTTCGGGGTGACGGGCTGGGTCAAATGTTGCTCTGTGTCTGTCGTTACTGTCTCTTTCTCTCTCGGTATTTCTCATCTCCTTTGTCTCTTTGTCGGTGTCTTCTTTCCTGTTTTCCTCCTTTCTGTGTGCATGGCTTTGATTGTTTCTCTGTCTCTGTCTGTCTCTGTCTCTGCCGTTGTCTTTTTCTGTTTCTCTGTTTCTGTCTCTGCCTTGTCTCTGTCTGTGTCTCTGGTATGTGTCTCTGTTTCTCTCTGTCTCTTTACTTGGCACAGAGACAGAGATACCTCTCTGTTTTGCTCTCCACCCGAAGAAAAGTTTCTCATCATTTTGGTGCCACAATCAACTTCTTTTCCGTTGGCCGTTTCATCACTGCAATTCAGGTTGTTGAATATTTTCTTGGGCTGGATTCGTAATTTCAAGGGCGAGTGACCAACAGCACAATGTCAGTGAGGGTTGTTTTTATCGGAGAGGTGCTAAAACCCTCTTTTCACTGGATCTGGACACTCTGGCCCTGTCCTCCGTTTCTTCTCAAGCTTGTCACCCCATTTGCCTCAGGCCGTCAGAACAGACTCCACACTCCTGATCTGGCATCTGCGTTCATTCAATTCCAGGACACTCGGATTTCACTGTCGATCTCCAGCAGCCCAGAGTTCAAATCCTATCAATTAAACTTCGGGTCAATCCAGCTGAAGGGTCAAATATGATTGATTATGCGCGTGCAAATTACAGGGTGTTGCACGTCTTGTGTCCAAACAGATCTCTAATATTGCGGCTTTGATCCCTGTGCTGCATTGATCGGTAAAAGCAAAAGCATTTCCCCCGAACACACCTCATGTCAGGTTCACACTGGGCGTACGGTACATTGTAACCATCGCAACGTTTGACGCAACGACCCAGGGACCATGACAACGGGCGCTTGGCAACGCACAACGCACACAGGGTGAATCTGGGCTTCAACGAGACGGAGGACGGAGTTGCGTGGAGTCGTCAAGAGCACCGTTTTTGACACCAATCTTTCACTGCTAGCGTGTGATTTGAGCGACAATCCGACCAAAGGGAGCATTTGGCCATTGGAAACGGACAAATTCATCATCGCGACGTTTTAATCTCGCGCTCAATGGTCGGGAATCTGAGGTCACGTGCCCAGGTCACGTGCGGGCGGCCCGAGCTCAAATGGAAAGTTGTTATCACTGTAATTCACAAAGAAAATGTTTTGGTTGTTGTTAGTTTTGCCTTTGTGGGCTCCTATCATTTAGATATTAAATAGTAGGTGAAGATAAACCTCAAATGGCCTCTGCGGATCCAAGCCTTAAATCTCGACTGTGATTGCGTCCCAGAGACGCGACGGCGTCAAATGGTCAGTTTTGTTCACGTCGTTACGCTGACGTCACTCGCTGGGCCAAACGTAGCAGTGGTGCACGTTGTGTTACAACTGAATGTCCATTCTTCCCTGCAAGTGCCACCCAACCTCAGAAGGAAACCACTGGGTTGTTTGGTGCCGTTCATGTTGGTCAACAACATGGTCAAGTTTGAAAAAAATTACCACACGTCAAGGACAAGACTCCGATCCCGTGTCCTAACGTTGTGCTGGATCCTCACACAGTTCTTCATTTACACAGATTAGAATTCCCATTTGATGTTTGGCTTTGATAAATCTTTCTCAATGGGGGACTTTTCAATACCAGTTTTTCTTCCATTCCAGTCCTGATTTTTGTTCTGAGCCCTGCCCGCTGTACACACTTCCTGACACCCAGAAAAATTCCTCCGATTGTCAGGAAATGTGTTTCTCCATTTGCTGCCGAACAATTGGAGGCGATTTCCACGAAGAGAAGAATGGGATTTGTCGCAATGAGAAATGCATTAGCGGGGAACGGTGCTGCCCCTATCTATCCATCAGGGCAGGGGCGCGCTGCGGCATTGGCAGGTACTAAATACTCGCAGGTCATAAAGCACGCAGCGCAGATGGGGCGAGGGACGAGCGCTCGGGGACACTCTGAAACTTCTGAATCAGCGACGTGGACAAGGGATACGGAGAAAAGAGACGCCGCAGTTGAATCTACGTGGCAGGCAGAAGGTCTCTGAAGGTCACATCAAGTGCGTTTTGCACTGTGACCCGAACTGGACCACGTCAATTTTGCGTCTTGGACGTTCGGACGTTGTCAGACTGACCGCGGGACCAAGAGACAAGACCAAATTTGTATTGTCCAAAATACATCATGGAACTCCACTGCGTGCTCAACAATAACCTGGCTCAGGGCAAACACTCAGGGTCAATCAGAATCAACCAAGAATTTGACCACGGCATTTTGGCTTCGTGGTCCTGCAGACCCTAATGGCGCGAGTGAGTTCAGGAATGCGACGCACCGAACTCCAGACACAAAATTACACGTAAATAGCAACAGTTTCCACAGCGTCTGAAGAAGCCTCGATCCTTTTCTCCCAATTGTGGTCACTCAGCACGGGGACAGCGGACCGGGGTCAGACCCCTCACCCCGCGCGCTGAAACGGAACACCCCCTAATCGCGCACCCGTGCCCCTGCGTCCAATCTGCGGCCCCTGAGTCCCCGACAGGCCACGTGATAATTGATGCGAAATGCTACTCAACTATTTGAGGCGATCCATCTTGGGCGCTTCAGGAGCGTGCGCCATGCGTCTTCTATTCTGTCACTGACAGGCTGGTTGCGATCTGACCTGCGCGGCTGACACGGATCACGCTGCTGAGGACTCGGGCCACGACCACTCGGGCTCCTGTTACTCGCACCTCGGGCAGCGCTTCAAAGTGGATGATTCGAATGCGACGTGTCACTGCATAACTCACTGGGCACTGCGCCTTCCAAGTCCTCGCAACGTCACTGACTTCACCGCAATGCCAGTCCGTTGTTGCTCAGCTTGGAACCAGTCTGGGCCGTGATCAGTCAACTCGTTTGTCACGCACCTCCAGCGCGCGAAGGGCATGGCCACCCGTTCTCCTTCTACTGTCACCTCGGGCATCGCGTCACACTGGCGTCAGGTATTGCAGGTCGACCAAACGTTCACCAACTTCAAAAGCGGTACATCTCGTTGCGCATCCAGTGTTGGAGATATCGTGGGGCATGACCTGTCAACTTCTTTGACACAGCACCTCCAGTTCGCGGTGGTGTGATGAAAAGGGCCAGAGCTCTGAGCAGAAACCACGTGGTTCCACAACAGCTTCGCCCTTCTTTGTTCGTTTCAACTCAATTTCCCTGCAGACCAACCACTCACACACAATTTTCAGGTCTGCCCGCACACACACGCACGCGCGCGCACGGGTGTAGCTTTGGCAACGATCCTGCACCATGATGATGCCTGGTGCTTCGCAGGTGCGAAACCAAACTTTACTGGCACTGCAGCCATTTTCCCGTTTCTCTGTCACTTTTGACAAATAAAAAGAACCGAGACAGTGTGTTCCAGGGCCCTTTTTTGCAGGCACAGCTGCAACCGTGCAACCTCCGTGAAGGAGTCAAGGAGCCCTCCTGCCCCACCCTGCCTGATCCCCAAAAAGACAAAGATTTACAACCCTGTCCTGGAAATTTGGGAGGGTCACTCAATGCAGACCACTTTTTGGACTTTCACTGCTCACGACAAGAAAAATGCTGTCGTTTGACAATCCCAATTTTGAACCTTGAGTTTGATCGGTCCACATGCCCGCTGTCTGTCTTTGCAATTACGTGCGCAGGGTTTTTGACCCTTCGCGCGTTTCGACAAAGATCCTCGACAAACGCGCGCCGTGTGCGCATCCCAGTTTTCGACTGTTCTGCGGCCGGGGCGTGTTTGGTTTGGGTTTGATCTGTATTTGCCACGAGCCCGTCCAGGAATTTCAACGATGTTGATTAAAATCTGGAATTCAAAGCCCGGTCCACACTGGAGCCTGAGGCTCTTGGCCAGTGGTGGAATCGCTTGTGCTCAGTAGTCTTTCGGCCGATGAGTTGTCTCTGCGAAAGCGTGTATGTTGTCCTGTGATGTTGGTGTGTGTGTGTGTGTGTGCACTTGTGGGTGACAACCAATAGATTTACACCGAGCCATGGGGCTGGGCCTCCAGGGGACAACCAGTCTTGAAGTGTGTGTCAGAAGGACATTCTGACATCATTCATGAGAGAAATTCAAGAAACTCCTGGGATTTTGTTCTTCACTTGGAGATGCAATGTACGAAAATCCAGCGACTTTGTGAAAAGAAAACACGGAGGCTAAACCTCGGTTTATCACAACAGGCAAGAGGGTCTCTGTGTTGATCTTCTGAAATTAAATTCGCCCGAGTTAGAGACACCACTGTTTGCATTTGGTTATTTTCATGACACGTAAAATTTTCTGTGATCGGACTTTGTTTGAACTGCATTTTCAGCATTGGGTGTACGGAATCTTCTTTCTCGACAGGATTACACGACACCAGACGGGTACAGCACTTTGGATTCTGTCAAGGTTCCTCTTGCTTCAAAATCAGTTTGATATTTGGATACAGGTGACACTCTCGTGCAACGTGAAGACAGCAACTGCTTTCCGGGTCCATAGCTTCGTCCTCGTCTTCTGAGTTGAGCAGAAAAATTCGTGATTGGCGTGCAGTCCCTGGATGTCTTCCCGCTTGTCAAATTGGATCTTATTTGACGCACGAGCAGTTGTCTTTTGGTTCTCCTGATACTTCAGGATAAAATTTTGCCAAAGTTGCGCACGTGTCTCAGAGGCTCACACATACAAGCTCACGCGCATGTGCAACGGCGAACACTGAGGGTGCTGGCTACACAGTGCGCCGTTGCTGGTCAGGGGGCGCTGTGCTTCCGGGGGATCCGAACTGACCTCCATGACCCAAGGGGATCCGCACACAAAAATACAACAATAAAAATTTCTCGTCGTAACGCGTTTGGGGCTCTGGGAATCAAACGCACAACTCTCTCTCTCTCTGTCTCTCTCTCTCTCTCTCTCTCTCTCTCTCTCTCTCTCTCTCTCTTCTTTTCTCTCTCTCTCTCTCTCGTTCTTTCTCTGTGTGTGTGTGTGTGTGTGTGGGTGTGTGTGTTACAGCGCGGTACACATACGGGTATGCGGGTGGTTTGACGTTGGTGTGCCCATGAGCGTGCTTGTAAAACTGTGAAATGCCCCAGAACCAGGATCTTTATCCATAAAGTTCCGATGAAATGACAGGGTTCGGCAAGTGCACTCACCTGCTGCTGAATACCTTGAAATAAAATCGTGGATTTTTGCTGATAACATAAAACCTCAAATAAATACCTGCAGTTTGCTTTTTGTGAAAGCTTGCCTGGTAAAAAGTTGGACGTGATGCCTATTTTAGAGGCAGAGGGGTTGTTACAGCGAGGCACAGATTTGGCTCGCGAGCAGGATGTGGTTTCTTTGGGAACGGGGCGCTTTTGTTCACTTTGGATAGGTTGACTTGTGCCGCAAACAAAGACGTTGGAAAAGTTGAAGTAAGCGGCGGTGCAATAACGTGGGAGTTTTCAATGGGATTCCTACAGCGAATGGGATTCAACTTCAAATTTGCTTTGTCAATGACTTTTGCAGATCTCATTTGCAATTTTCGTGTTGCCTTGTGCATTTTGGACAGAACGACAGTGCCGTCATCATTTCAGCAAACTGGAACCACGCAAAAGATGTTTGGACCCAAAATTGAATTGCTGACATTTTGCTTGAAAAACCACCCCAACCCCACAAATCAGTTGTTTCCCCAAATTTATGCAAAAGTACAAGAGCGTGGAACAAAAATATTTTCGTCTTGTGTTGTTTTCGCCGGTGTGGTGTTTTGACAACTTTTGAGAATGTGTGTATGTTGAAAGTCATATTTTGCTTCGCCCAACGAATCTCTGCGCACAAAAACGGGGAAATATGCGATATGCTCAACAAAAGAGTGTCGTCGTGCACAACGCGCCCAACAGGACACGAGTCGTTATGTCGTCAGGTTACAGCGCATGGAGCTCATGTGTACTCGCACTGGACTTGAGTACTCGAGTGTTTGAGCGGAGTCTGGGCGTCTTCCTGTCCACACCCGAGGTCCACACGCCCCGCGCACCTGTGGTCAGTCCGCACACATTGCTTCTGTTCAAAGCTTCCTTTTCACTGTTTTAGGGTGTGTTTCACACTGCATGCGTCAAGTCAAAGTTCCCCGAGTTGGACGCTACACAAACAAATGCACCCAGCATGTCACAGCAACGTCCGCGGACGTCAGTTGACGCAATACGAGACTCATCCCTGCACTGCAGAACAATTCTGAGTCCCTCCAGCCCCATGCCTCTGCAGGCTCAACACCCCTGGGTCAGCAGTTCCAAGTTCGTCCATTCAAATCTCGATTTGGTTTCGGATCCGCCATCCATTGACCAGACAGAAACCAATTATTCCTCAGCGGTTTTCCCAGACCCAATTCTGCGTGAGAGTTTGCTCAGAGAGACCTGTGGTCAGGGTGAGAACAAACACCCCCTGTTCCCGACCAGGACCCTCGGCCCCTGAGAAACGTGCTTCCCTCCACACATCCTGTGTTTGTTCACACGCTGTTTGCCAAATTGTCACATTTTTTCTGGTTTCTAAGCAAATTGGTTGTTCTGTTTGTGGTGTGGTGTGGACAGGTGCATCGATAGAGAAGTTCGTCTGTGTGAGTGGAGCAACTTACCAATACACTTGGGGGGAAAGCGTTCACTTGAGGATCCAGATATTGCCTTGGGTCTCCACACGGTAAATGATGAACCAGGAACCACAACAGGAACACCTGAACTGACAATAAGAAGGGCAAGTGAATGGTAGATAGGACACTGAAGTTATCAACTATGTCACGTCCGAGATCAAGCCAGATAGTCTGTTGCGTAATCACCACACGTTTTGTCAGAGTATTTGTTTACTTCGTCGTTAATTGTGAGCAACAAATGAGTATCAACTGGCCCGGTTAGCTCAGTCGGTAGAGCATGGGACTCTTAATCCCAGGGTCGTGGGTTCGAGCCCCACATTGGGCGCAGAATCTTTTGCTTCCTGCCCAAGTACAGAGTGGGTTCCACGTGACCTGGGAACCACCGCCCCTCAGCCCGAGATAAATAAACTTCATTCTCTTCCTGGTTTTGAGCCAGTTATTTCTGGTTTGGGTTTTGAAGATTATTTTTAGCACCCCACCCGGGGGTCCCCAACAGATGGTCATGTTCTCTTTGCTCTTTCATGTCTCCAGATTCTGCACCGATTGGGACTTTTTCATGTCCATGTAGGATCCTACAAATCTTTGGGCACCCTTGACCTCGTTCCTGGATCTGTTGGAGGGTTGCCCTGGTTTGTCTGCATCACAGCGCGGTGGCCGGAGGCTGGAAGGAAGTCGGGGGCGGCGGGGGCGGCGGGGTCGCGCTGGTCACGTGGGACGGACGCAGGGTCGCGCGCAGACGCGGATTCGCGGCGTGTTGCCAGCACGCGCCAAAACGCGCACGTGCGCTCCAGACGCGCTTCAACACGAAGTGCACTTCCCACGCTTCTGTTTTCCTGCCCGTTTGAAGCAGATCCAGAGAGACGCCCCATTCTGCTGTTTCAAAGTTGCAGTTTGCTCGCTCACCTCCACCCAGGACAACAGTGCAATTTTGAGGGTTTACCTTTCTGCATCTCCTTCGGATTCTGGATCGGAGGCAAGGCATGCAGACGCGCAAGTTCATCCATCCGCAGGTCCATCTGATTGCGATGGTTCACAATTTTCACAAAATTTGACTCATCCCTGGCCAGGAACTGTCCAACACGCGCCCCTGAAGTCTCTTTGTGTTGGTTGTTGTGTCCTCATCAGGTGTGTTCTTCAGCCACGTGCACAAACGTTCCAGTACAAAGGAAAGTACTCATGAATGGTACTCGTGTAGCACACGTGACCAGTCTGAATGAATCTCCGCTCCCAACACTCGACTTGTTTGCTCACTTCAAAATTTTGAAATTTTTGTGTTTCTTCTTGAAGAGTTGGGTGGAGATGAAATAAGCGCAAGGAAACGAAGAGGAGGACGGTACAAGGGTCCTGCCAAGATTGGCCTGCCTTGAATTTGGCGTGCATGCAGACCCCAGCGCCTGGACTCAACATCAACGACAGAAAAGAGATGACTGCTGGATTGTTGTGTTGTGTCAGTTGTGAGAGAGTGAATTTGTTCTTCCTACTCGTGGGGTAACTTGGGCCCAGCAGACACATTTCTCAGTCTCACCACACGGAAAGCCCTTCTGTCGCTTTTGATATGATAAATTCATTTTGCAGTGAAGGTCAGGCTGAAGTCAGAGGTCGCGTCACCCCTCTGTCCACGGGTCTGTTGGTCCACGACTGAACGGAACAGATTACTGTTGGCACAGAGCTAATGACCAGAGCGCTGCATTCAGTACCTGTCTCCTCGCGTCTTTGCACAGGGATGTCCACACATGGGGCTGACCACTGGGTGGACAGGGAGAGTAAATCACTTAGTTCCACAGCTGTGGTCCCTGGGTATGTGTTGGGTGTTGGTATGACAGGGTGTGTTGGTTTTCAAATGGAGATCTTTGTTGCAATCCGTTGGGCTCCAAGTCAGGAGCTGGAGACGTGCCCCAACATTTCGAATCCTCGCTGCAGAGACTGAATGAGTCGGTGTCACAGAATCACGGTTGCCTGGATCACTTGGAGATTCACAATCCATTGAACTAACAACAGCAATTGTTTTGGCAATTTTTTTTCCAGCAAATTTTTCTTTCTCAAGACGGGTCCTTTGTGGTCTTCTTGGTGGAAATACAGTAAGCATATAGAAAAACTTTCACTTTCACGGCCTGAAGGGGAATGTCGAAAAAACTTGATATCACTTGAATACAAAATATTTTTGAGGTGCTTGACCAGCAAAAATTGTGAACATTTTCTCTCACTCGAAACTTGCAATATTTTATTTTTATGTGGCATAAGGTTTGAAATGTTCCACTTTTAAAATTGTTTGAAGAGAATGCGGGAACCAAACGGAATTTTCCCAGACAGATTTTTGAAGAATACGAACGTTGACCCACACAGACCCTTGTCCGTCGCGCCGGCACAAAAGCTCAGATGTCCACACGAGGAAATAATTTCAGAATCTTTTGAAGCCTTCGTCAAAGCTCTGGCCCTTAAATCAAAGCTGAAACAGCAGTGTGACATGAAGGTGTTGTCGTGTCCGCTGGGGTGCGCAGGAGCACATTTTCGGCTTGACCTTGTCAAACTGATTTTCCCTCTTGTGTCGTTTTGGCTCCTTTTGCGTTTTCCCAGAGGCCTGCAGAAACTTGTGAAAGGGCAAGTTTTTTCTCGCACGTCTGTGGCCACTCATTACACTGTGCAAATCAAATCTTTAAAATTGGGCTTGTTTTCTCGCAGATTCCTGGTCCAGGGGTCAGATTTAAGCGTCAAAAAGACGCGCTGAACGGGACACATTGTTCCGCCTGGTTTGAACCTGACAAGTTACGCGATGACACAAGGGGCCACAAGGTTGGGTCACCTTCCGCGGCTCCGGGGCGCAATAAGGTAGCGCGGCCCAACACATGTCCGACAAGGTGTAATGACCATGTAACGACAGCTGAATAGGCTCCGGGGGCCCGCGGTGCCAGATGGGGTGGGAGGCACTGGACGCGTCATGCGTTGCGTCCTCTGATCTGAGTTCATGCTGGTTTCGTCTGCATGGCTGCGTGCACACAGAGCATTTGGTGAGGGAGTTGCCTCCAAAACCGCAACGCTCTGCACAAGACGTACCCTGCACTGGGGACTGGTCCAGTTCAAGACTGTTTCCCGTGCAGAAGCCACGTCTACCAGACCTCCGAACGCTTCTGTGCGTCTGCGCTCAAATTCCTCACGAATCGGCGTCACACCTGATGCTTCACGCGTTGTTCTGCTGAACACGTCAACCGACGCTGCGTCGCCAAGGCTTCGTCCCTTGAGTCGTGTCCAGACGCAACGCGTGGCGCATCCAGGGGAAACGCGACTCGACGGTAACGAGCCTGAATTAATGGGTTCCTGGGACGGGTTGCCTGACCCACGTGACCCAGGGTACACACTCGGGTACCTCGGGTACCACAGGGTACGACACGGGAACAGGAAGTGGGGTGAACTCGACCTGCAGCGCACATGTCCGAGAGGACGTGTCAATGGACTCTGCGTGCCACTCGCAAGTGGTTCCAAAAATTATTTTTCAAAAAATCAATTCTTATTTCAGCTCAAGTTGATGCACTGTGATCATTTTAACGTTTATTCTATGTTTCAGCACGCACACTCAACACGCACACACGCGCCACACACACTTCTCATTTTTTTCAAAGAGATCACCTTTCCCTCAATTGATCCAAGATTACTCTTCCATGATCGGACGCACGAAACAGGACAAGCATGGATAACTTGTTCACTTCCTTTCCATTGAGGTACCGGTAATTGCGACACGTTCGTTGTTTTGGTGGAATTTGCGCCAGACAAGGAACATCTCGAAGACACCAGTAAATGTCAATGTACGTGGTAATTTTGACCAGGTACCCAACTTGGCTCGGTTTTCCAGGAGAAGAACTCAAGCGACGGGCGAAGTTTGATCGTGCTTCACGCATTCGTGCAAGTTGGAGTTCCGCCTGGACATTTTCTTCCATTCAAAATTTGTCTACCGTCCAAATCACAGGTTGCAATCCATCGTTAAACTTGTCGTTAAATTGCTCTGAAACCAATTCGAAACATTTTGAATCGGCATCAGCATCAATTCGATACTTCCTCACACTCCACGCACACTTCATTCACACTGGATGCGCAATTCGTTGTGTCCCTGTGCAAATCCTGCGGCACTGCGTCAAACGCTCATATCACACCGCTTCAAATGTGAACCCGGCCCCTGCCCTTTCCCTTCCACTGAGCCCATTTTCCGCCCTGCACAGCAACATCGCATCTCACGATCCACTGCGCCCGTCCTGTGGTCACCTCGACGGTCAGTTAGGCGGGGAGAATGCGGGTGCGGGGTGAGGGTGGGGAATAACGGGTATTACCCGATTGGGGAGGGAACGAACACGCTGCTGGTCACATTTGATACGGCCAGCATAACTCGGGAGTTGCAAAGTGAGCTGTTTCTGATGTCATTCTGACGCCAGTAAAACTGCAGCCTGCACCTGTAGTGCCTTTGGATGGTGACTCCTGCACGTTATTCTCAGGACGGACGCGTTCAGTGGACTCTACCAAACAATTCCCTACGTTGATTGATTTGAAAAAAGAATTTTCGCACGCACGCACACACACACGGACATGCACGCACACACACACGCACACAACAATGCAAGCTTTTGCACAGTGCCTGATGGGAGGGGACATACCGTTACCTGTCGCATCTGAAAGTCACCATTACGACTCATGAAGCAGAAGTCCTCCTCAATTGTTGTCGTTGATGTGGCAGTCTGTGATTGTGAGGAGGGACATGAACTTCACGGTAAGGAAATGGATTGGGAGGGTCTCTGTCTCTTTACTGGTTGACTTTTTGTGGACGCAAACACAAAAATTTCGCACTTGTTTTGATCAGACTCGAGCACGTGATGCTGAAGTCAGAGTCATTTGACTTCCCTCAATCCGTCAAGTGAAAAACAAGAAATTCCTTCCTCCTAAAAACGTTTGGCTTTCAAGAGCAGCAAGGTTCTGGAGTGCGTTTCGACCAGAGGTGCCCACACCAAAATATTGGCAATGAACCATTGCAACGAGAGAGAGAGAGAGAGAGAGAGAGAGAGTGAGAGAGAGAGAGGGAGGGAGAGAGACAGAGAACAGAGAGAGAGGAGAGAGACAGAGAGAGAGAAAGAAAGAAAGAAAGAAAGAAGAGAGACAAAGAGAGAGAGAGACAGAGAGATTGGGGAGACGAACACCGGTGAACCATGGACCTGGCAGAACAGTGTCTTCAACTTGCGTCGTTTGTTTTGCACCAACCTGGGACAAAAACCTGCAAAACACGAAGACTGATTGACACGTCCAAAATAAGAGGAAGCAAAGCGTGAAAAACATCATCCTCATGTGATGTCGCAAGTGGGAGTTTTGTTTTGCACATTTCAAGTCTTTTCTGAACAAAGGAGACAAAGACGATCCCTTCAGTTTCACACCGCCTGCGTCAGACGTGGCCTTCTGCTGTGCCAAGGTGTGCGTAGCCACAGTGAAGCAGCACATGTTGAGTGGGACTACAACGCAACACTCGGCACATCCCTGGAGAAAGAGAGACCCTTTTTGCAATTGTGAAACTCGAGTCTTTTTGTTCTCTTGTTATTTCCTCCTTCGAGATGCGTGACATATGGGAAAAACACGGAGACGTGAACAGGGGAATAAATCAAAGGAGAAACATCTCTCAGTTCCACAAAACGGACAAAGGACGTCAGGACGTCAGTGAAGCCTTTGTCGTTGAGTCAGGCGTGGTTCACCGGAGGGGGGGGGGCACCATCCGCACCGTGCCTCGTCCAGTGCGAACCTGACCACGATGCTCTGGCGCGTTTTTCTATCCAAGTGGTTTGTGCGAAAACACCAGAATTTGGACGAAACCACTGAGGGAACCTTTTTGTAAGTGTCAGAAAGGCAAGAAAAGTCTGCGTTTGGGGCAAGAATGGAAAGGGGAGTCCGGTGCGGGTTTCACAGAAGCGAGGAGTTTGCAATTTTTTTGGCAAAAGGTGTTCATCGAAGAACCCAAGACACTCAAACTTGACCGTTCGGCAACGGACTCTTCTGGATCCAAGTTTGAGGCAGGGATCACACTGAATGTTTCACTCAAAGTCACCCTCCGACTCACAACGCTTTCACGCCGAACATGTCAACTCAGGTCTTGTTTGAAACAAAAAGTTTTTGACGATGACAGTGTGCAGCATGTTGTCTCTCAATGTTGCGTACTGCGAAACACACTGGTGACGGGTGCCTCATTGCAACTTGGTGTCAGCAAGAAGACAGAACTTTTCAAAGTCATCAAATTGATTTTGATAGTTTTGCACACATTTGTTACAAGTTCTTGCTTGTCCACTGCGGTTTTGTGGTCCACAAACCGTTGGAACACGTTTCCACATCGGAGCAGGGAAGAACTGTAACCACCTCATCAAATGAGCGAGAAAATTTCCCCTCCCGCAATTTGAGTCTCCCCAACAATAGCCTTTCAAAAATGTAAAATATTTCACATATTTTGCTTCCTCTGTGACTAACCACAGGAAGACAGGGATGGGTTCTCAGAACTGCATTCACAAACCAGAAGAATTTGAGGCATCTGGATTCGAATACCCGTGTCGCGTGGGCTTCATTCATAAAAGGCTTCCGTTACTACGTGTAGGCGACTCCCGTGCGCAGGGTCGGGTGACGTGCTGAGGTGGCACAACTGGGAGGGGCGGATCAAGGGGGCGGAAGCCAGAACCCCCAAGACTGACAAACGCAAACTATTGTCTTTTCCTGCAAGAGGTTTTGTGGATTCTCTTTTGCGTGCGTGGACGCCTGTGTTTGGTGTGTGCGGTGGTGTGGTTTGCCCGTTGTGTGTGTGCGTGTGTGTGATATGCTTCTGATGATGTACGTGAACTCAAACGAAACAACAGCAGAACGCAGAACGGCACAGACTTCCGGTGTCCCGGGCCCTGGATCCGCCTCTGAGGCGACGACGAGCGCGGAATTTGTTGTTCGCAACATCGCATGATTCTGCGGTTTGGCTTTTGGCGTCGTTTTGCGACCCACTTTTTGAGGAAAATATTCTTCGGCTTTGAAACCCAAGTGAATTTTTCGCGGTTCCTCTCGCCGCCAGTATCTCAAGCTGAAGTCGAGCTGGCCATGCATTCGTACTTTGTCTCAAGTTCTCTCCGAATGGGAAAGGAATGGCTCCCTTTACACTGAACGCGAGTCCAACAAATGTTCGTGTCAGACGATTGAAGCAATGCACGCAATCTTCCAACATTGCGTGTCTGACCCGTCAGCACTCAAACCTTGGTTCAGCACAAATCAGGCGACTCCAGGGGCAGATGCCAGAATCTATTTGGTCCAACAAACCTCCAGGCAGACCAATCCCAACTGGAACACACGGAAGAAATCCCTGTTCGGGGGTTTGGGGTCCGTTCCCAGCCCCTTGTTCTGCCCCTCGACGTAATGAAGTGACGACGCACTTCCCCCAAGTATGACACGCTGAGCTCATAAGCCAGAGATCCTCATGCCTCGGCTCGAGTGTGTCGCAAGTATCCCCACGAGAGTACTTGTGTACTGATAAACAAGCGAGGGACGGGTGGGAAAAACAAACACCAAGCCTCGTCCACAGAATCTCGCTCCAGTTCAAATGTTGGTGCTTCCGTTGACAAAAGCGAAACTGGCGTCAATTTGAAAGTGGAATTGAGAAATAAATCGTCGGAGTATCAGGTACAACAAGAGACGAGACCAAATGTGCTTCACACTGGTGCGTCACACATTTCTGTGTCACTCTCCGAGCGTTGGACATCGACTTGTCGCAGCCAGTAAGATCTCCATCCACCCAATGAGGATCCTGAGTCCAGGTCACCAAATGCCTTTCTCGTGTCGATCCAAAACTGCAGACTTTCACCATGCACAGGCACACTCCCTATTGCTGACTCGAGATCTCCACTGGTGGGAAAAGTAAACAGTGGAGTTTATCTGAACCGCGAGTTGTGCACCTTGTCTCCCTACAGAGATCTGATCGTCTCCTGAGACCGCATCTCAACTCGTGCGTAGCACACGCTGGATGCACTTGTTGCACTGAACGCGCCGGACGTTGGGACGTTGCATTACAAGGGACATCATTGCGCATCATGTCCACTGTTTGCCTCGTGCACTCCAGGATTTTCACAGGGGGATTCACGGACACCACCCAAGGGTCCAGGGCCCCAACTGTCCCCACACCCCAGAAATTATCAAGACCGAAGTGTGGTTCCCTGAAGGTTGGGCCGACTTTGGTCCTGAATCCGCTGGACGCAACGTCCAGACAGACTGCGCTCAGAGCAACTCACAGAAGCTGACGTTTCTGCGTGACCGTCCCACCTGTCAATCACCTGCGGACGAGGCAGCGGGAGAGACGAGGACCCTTCACCTGGAGCACTGATAAGGACCGAGGCGGCCAATTCCATGGGAAAAACAAACATCTCCAGCGCAAAACAGCCTTCGGGACCAAAAATTAGCCGCTCACTTCTCAACTAAAAGACCAAGAGAAATTGAAGTGTGAACCAAACAACAATAGTTGCGTCTTGCGTTGTGGCCACGTTAAATTTTGAGGTGTGAGGAAATCACGTTTTGAGTTGACTGCAGCCAAGTCCACGTCAGGCTCTGCTGACACCATTCGCCTCCGTCTGGGGTCCGACCCTGGCAATGTGTTGTGTGAGGCTCCTCACAAATTTCCTTCTCATTGTCACCTTCAACAATTGCGGAAGAAAACCAAGCCTTGGTCCTCACGTCAGATTTGTAAGGCAATGGCGTTGGGCTTTCAGAGTGGGATCAAGGGGCTGATGTTTCGTCTCTGGGTGGACACCTACGACTGGCGCAAACCTTTCTCTTTTTGCTGCATATCTGACCTTCAAGGGAAGTCGACATCTCTGGTCCCTGTGATCTGAGCCCCAAGCCCAACTTCGGGCGGAAAACAGTGGAAAAGGGGCAAGGTTCCGCGCGAGGGCACGAACTCCGCGGGGTGGGGGGACAAACTTGTCTTGGGAGACTGAGATTTTGTGAATCCACCTGGGATTGGTTACTTCTGGTGACATTCTCCGAATCAAGCTTTTGGTGAAAAATACCTGCTTTATCTCTTGCCTTTTTGGCAACTCTTTGACCACTTCACAACGCTTTGGAAAACAAACTCAGGAAAAAGTCAAAACAAGAGGAAGAAAGAGGAGGGTGCGGAACATGACATAAGTATGGATGATGTCAGGAGGTCACGAGACGACAACTTTTTTCATTTGTTTTCCCTTCTTCAGTCAATTGGCAAAAAAACATGCAAAAATCCCCTTTCCCTCAAAACAAGGAACTTTTTCTCGATGTGTGTTGGGAGTGGCTGGCACGTCCAAATTTCCCTCTTCCAACATCGTCCACCGAAACACAAAGAAAAGGGAAACGCGAAGTGTGAGACAGCTGGAACTCCACAGCAAGAACAAGATCTGCTGTCTTTGTGAGATTTGGCAGATCTGCAGCATGAAACAACAGACAGATCAAAGGATACGTGAAAATCCGGGCGAAACAATTGCATGTCAGTGGAACTGAGATTTCAGTCGCGGAAACATGGCTTTCCTTGTCAGTATGTGTCTGTCTGTCACACTTTGTGTGAGTGTGAGTTGAAACAACAAGGCACGAGGGCAAGAACTCCACGGCCCGACCTGCCCTGCCCTCAGTGGAGAGCCTCCACCCCGTGTCAAAAAATTGGGTTGTTCCCACATTCGTTCCACCGGCGGTTCTGGGGTGCTGACACCAAAGAAAAGAAAGGATCTCTCCGATGTTTCTCTGCAGGTGCCAACTACGAGGGGGTCTTCAAAAGAAACCGCTGCAGCGCAATTTTTCGGTTTTTTTTCGGAGTGGTTTCTTCTGTTGTTCTTCATTTCCTGAGGATCACAAGTGATGTGGTTGATCCAAGCACAGGCCAAAGATCGAGGTCAGTCCCACCAGGTCAATTGGTACGGCGAATGATGCGACACATGAATCTCAGTATGTTTTGTGCAGCGGTTTCTTTTGAAGACCCCCTCGTATATGCAAGACACTTCAAGTTTTAAAGTTGAAGACAGGCCGTCCGACACCAAGAACACGGTGCTCGAAGTACCTGCCCCTCTTACTCTGAGCGTCCAATTGTCGGACGGTGACAGGGAGACTCAGAGAATTCGCCACCCCTCCCCAACCCCATCTGGATCAACCGCAGTTGCTGTCAAGCATCACAAAAAAGCTTGCATCTGAGGCCCATTTCTCTTGACCCACCGGGGACTCTTAACAGATTTCTCAGCGAAAAGAGGAGTCAATGACATACTTGTTTCCAGGGGACTGAACGCTGTCCCCCACTATCAAAAATTCTTGCACCCGATTCACCAGTGAGTGGGTGATCGCAGGTAAGATCGAGCGCTCAGTTGTCACTCAGAGGCTCTGGCTTCGTGATCACAGACACCCCTGGGTGAGACCGAGCTGACCAGTTCTCACCCGGGGGCTCCGCCTTCGTGATCACGGACTCCCCGGAGCTTTTCTCCGGAGATGGAGAAGCAGCCGAAGTGATCAGCTGGTTCAGGGAACATGAGCAGACGACCAGTGACACAAACTGGTGTTTGTTTCAGCAAAACTGTCACTGCACAACACACCTTCTTGCTATATCAGAGAACGAGGGGATGCCTTTGGAAAAGGTCACATTTTCGAAGGAGAACTCATACAAACTCGTACGTCTGGGTTTGCTTGAGTTTATCTGCATGGTGCCAGGGCCTGAACTTACATTTTGCAGAAAATACTCTGAAATGTTCTGTCTTGAACAATTTCAGGGAACGACCATGGTTCCTGGAGTAGAGACACTTGTTGGTCGGGCGCCTTTTTTTTTTTTGGTGATTTTAGAGCACCCGAGGTTGTTTGTCCCCTTGTGGAGAAAAGCAGAAGACGCTAGCCATGGTACGTATCCCTAAACCGGGGCTAAAGTGAAGGCGGTCTCGCTCGCGTACCACAGGTCACACACACACACACACACACACACATTGCTTACTGCTGGTGGTGCAGATGACACGTCTCCAGACTTCAGGCATTCACTGCTTCAGCAACAGGCACACCAAATGAGAAGACATTCCTGGCTTTTCAGCACAGGAAAGCAAGCAGGCACATATGTGGCCCTGCCATAGAGTATGTGCAAAGCCCAGAGGAGAGAAGAAATATTGCTACACTTTTGTTTTTCAGGGGATAGCGCGAACGCAGTCCCCCTCTATCAAAAATTACGCACCCGAGTCACCCACATTTGGGGTGATCGCAGAGGTCAGCCAAACCGGAGTGCAATGATAAGGCCTCACTCTGGGGGCACCGCCTTCGTGATCACGGTAGCCCCTGTGCCAGGTAAGTATGCTTGAGTGAGGGTCAGCCTGCCAGCTAAAGCGCTGGTTCAAGGCGAAAAACTGGTGTGCTTAAGATTGGGGTCAGTCTTGCATCACTCACACGTTGGGGATGCACTTGAGGCCAGGTAGGTATCTCATTTCAATTGCGCAATTGAAAGGAGGCGCAAAAGACAATGCCACGCATCATTTCCAAAGCACAAAAATATTGATTTTGAAAAACAAAATCATTCATTTCTCAAAGTGACACACAAGGCATGAATTCACGCACCAGAAGACGCACGACTTCAACAGGCGCCCAGCTTCTCTTGGGTTTTGCAACATAAATCCTGTCATAAATTCAGGAGCTTTAGTTTCTGAGTGTTCATCTTTGCAAAACAAAGACGATACAAAACAGCAAAAGAACTTTGCCTGACTTGTCAATCGTCTCATCTGATTCAGCATGACCGCTCACTTCCACTGGGAACAATTTTGCCTTTTTTTCAGGGGACAGCGCGAGCGCCGTCTCCCCGTCAAAAATTGAGCACCTGACCCACCCGAGTCACAGGTGGATCACAGAGCTGAGCCGGACCGCGGTGCAATGGTCAGCGTCGCTCCGGGGACTCACCGTTATGATCACGGCATGCATGCAACCCCTGTGCCTGGTGAGAATGTCCCAGTGGGGACGAACTGGAGAACTTACAGGGAAAGAGCACGGAGAGAAACTGGTGTGTCTTGTCTCTCTGACGCATTGGTTTCTTGTATTCATAGTTTGTCAAGGTGCTCAAAACAGTGAAATCTCCAGCTCGTAGTTGGTGAACTGACAGACTCTCAACTTGCTCAGCAGCTTTTGGCCACAAAACACCCACAGCAAACACCGGTGGTGGAGCCGGACGCCAGTTCCTCTTGTGGTTCAAAACTCAACAGCTGCAGGGATGAAGGCGAGAAAAACACAGATTGTGCAGTGCACCCTCACAGTCTGGCATTCAGGACAAGCTTGAGGTGGCACCCTGTTGGAAAGTTCAGCATGTCAAAAAGCACAACACTTTCCAACTGTTTATCAGGGAGACCGAAGGAACTTCAGCTACCTGAAGGTTGTACATTGCAAAGAATTGACATTTGTGTTTTCAGGGGATAGCGCGAACGCAGTCCCCCTCTATCAAAAATTACGCACCCGAGTCACCCACATTTGGGGTGATCGCAGAGGTCAACCAAACCGGAGTGCAATGGTAAGGCCTCACTCTGGGGGCACCGCCTTCATGATCACGGTAGCCCCTGTGCCAGGTAAGTATGCTTGACCTGGGACTCGGCTGGGGATGTGAGGGAAACGACCAAAGAGAGTTTCTGGTGTGTCTGGGTTCGCTGTGCGGGAGCGTCAATCATGCGTTGCGGACGCCTTTTGTTGTCACGCACAATGAACTCTTGACTTATGCGCATGTCTTACAAGTTTGCTTTTCCAATGCGTGACTTTTTGTTCAAGAACAAATCGGAAAGAAATATTGGTCAACACGCACACAGGAACACAGACGCACACACGCGTGCAAAACAAGACATCGATCTCATTTCTGAAAAAAAGACCATTCAGGAATGGAATTCACTTGCATCCATACAAATCTGCAAGTCAACTTCAGGAGGGGACGGGAAACTTCCCCTGCGGAACGAGGAGATCTGGGGATTTTGGAGGTCCAGGTCCTGTGGGTGGCGCTGGACCCAACACAGATGCGTGAAAATGCTTTTCTTTGTCCCACCTGCTCATCGTCTCCGGATCTCACTCCCTTGGCACACAAAGACCGAGTGAAGTGGAGGCATTTCTCAGGACAGTACCTCAACAACTGTAGCTGGGACTGAGTGGAATCTGCGCTGACTTGGACCGATGCTTCGAGGCGCACCCGCTGAGGTGAACGCGTCAGCGATTCTCCAACACTGCCACACGTATTCCAAATTTGACCAAAATCTGTCCAGCTTTGTTTGGGACCCAAAGTGAGTGATGCAAGAAGCCAAAGACTGGTGTCCTTTTGTACTTTTCGCAGGTCTACATTCGCGGTTAAAGGACCAAAGCTGGTGTGTCTTGGTTTTGGGCGCTCACACCAGGAGGTGCTGCCCCCATCGGAGGATCCACTGCACACCAGAATCGTCTCCTGGAAACCCATGGTGTGTTCATATAGCTCCGAGAAACTTTCAGCTAGTGTCTCCTTACACCGCGTTGTGGCGTGAGCGCAACAAGGGAGTAGTCAAAGGCATTCTTCCAGAGTGTCATGGACTGGTGGTCGACTTCTCTCTCACCAATAGGTATAAGGTACAGGCCGCCCATAGTGGGGTCCCTGGTAAATGGATGACTGTGGTGCGTGCATCCACAACTGCAAGAACGTGCGAAAATGCGTCTCTTGTGTAGTTTTCGTGGCAAACTCTGCCTGCTCTGCACGACGAAGGTGTGGAAGCGATCTGCGAAGTCGCGACGGTGCGCTGACATGTTCAGCGATTCAGGTCAGCGACCGTGTATGTGGTCAACATCGTCGCCGTCAGCCACGCGACGCATCGTGAGCGCTTTTGTTTCAAACAAGACCAGTTTCCATGTTCGACAGAAATAGCGATTTGGTTGAGGCGTTTGAATTTGAGCAACAGCGATGGCAGATTTGTCGTACATGTCCAGAGGAGACGATCAGGACTGGGGAGCGTCCTCCGTCTCGTCCAGGGTCCGACCCCCGAACACACAGATGACAGGGCACCTCAGGGTCGCTCGGCTCCTTGAGACATACCTCCATCTTGACGGGTGAGCGCCCCCGCCCCCAAATGGAAATCTTGGAAATTCTTTCAAAGGGCCTACATTCCTTTGCAATGATACGTCAGGGACAAAATTTGTTTCGCGTGCTGCTGTGAATTGAGTGTGCAATTTTCTTGAAAAACCCTGCAAAGAACTCAAGCCGAAAACGGTGATCAACCAATTTGATTCGTCACAAGAAACCGCCTGAAGCAGCGTTTATTCAAGTCCAGGAACGCAGCGCATGACGCATCCAAAAATAGACAAAGTGCGGCTTGCGCCCCCTCCTGAAAACCCCTCTGGAAAAAACCTCAATGGCCATGTTTGTACTGTGAGGTGTCAGTATGACCTGTACACAAAGGAATGAAGATCCAGCAGGTAGGACGATCTTCAGGTATGTTCCCACGCTTCGAGACCCTTTATTGCGGTACACACACCAGCAGCAGCCAAAACCACAGTCCCACTGGCGACAATGCGACGTATGTACCTCAGTGAAGGATATGGAGGTTACAGCGAGAGGGAAAAAAGTTGAGCACGTTTATTATTAGAGAGATGGAAAACGTTCAAACTCAGGCGTGAAGCCGAGGTGGGATCCAAATAGATCTGGCCACACACAAGCACTTTGGTGTTGGCAGTTTGATGTATGCGTGCGTGTGTGAGTGAGTGTGCGTGTGTGTGTGCGCACTGTGTATCGGCACGCTCCCTGGACCCAATACTGACCAGAGGCGATTCTGGAGCGACTTTATCGGACAGGTGTTGAGTCGACGCCTATGGACGCCACCTGATACAAGATACCGGTAATATCGCTGCAATGTCGAGCTGGGCCAAAAGTAAAAGGACACAGCAAAGTATATTGTGTGTGTGTGACTGTGGTATGCGTGCAAAAAGTGTCGGGTTGGAGGACCCGGGCATCGATCCCGGTACCTCTCACATGCTAAGCGAGCGCTCTACCATTTGAGCTAGTCCCCCGTCGGACGGGAGCAGGTGGAGAACTATGGCTGCAGATGCTGAGGCCGGGCCGCGCACACGCGCTGCACGTGCATCGTGCTGTGGGCTGGTTCCACCAAACGAGTTTGTTGTGTCGTTTGGCCATGTTCTACCACATCAGGTTCTAGGTTCTCTCTGTCAGGTTCCACCACATCAGGTCTTGGTTTCTCTCTGTCAGGTTCTACCACAAGTTCCTCAGGTTCAATCAAGAAAGACCACAAGGTTCTCATGTCGGGTTGGTATAAAGTGATCGTTAACTTTTGGACCTCCAATGTCAGTTTGCTCGTGTGTCTTTGTCTGTGAGGTCAGGATCCCAGTGTTCATGTTCCTTGTGATCACCAAAGGACCACTAGCAGAACGGGACAAATGGCCATTTGTCCCGCACCAATCCTGTCCCACAACCCCGCGTCCTGCAAGTCTGCAGGACATTTCTGCAGTTCTGGAACTGCGGATCAACAAGAGGTTGTGCGCTTTTTGTTCGCATCTTTGTGTCTACGTGTCTTCTCCCTGCCGGGCCTGCCCCGCATTCGTAGGCAGAGCACGGGCACAGCCACCATACCCGGGTATTGCCATACCTGGCTGCATGCGTGCAACCTGCCCTCAAAGTCAAGCATCACGCATGCCGAAGCACATCTCTCGCTCAGTGGGCGGGGTTTTCCCATGAACTTCACTGCTCGCGAACAATGGCCCAGCCACGTGTGACTCAAGCCGAACCTGTCACTCACCCGCAACAACACAAACAACTCCAGCCAATGGGATGCCAGCCGTGACCTCGGTGTACCTGCCAGGTGCGCTTTGATTGGAGGAGTGTGGTGGTATGCGATGATACTTGGCGTTCGAGGTGTGGGACTCGTGGCACGTCGGCCGTGACACAAGCCTGTTGTACCACTGGCCCTGTACACAAGGGGGACTTGGCAGGCACTGCGCCGCGGACCGACTCAGTCGCGTGGCACCTCAAGACCAGGACACAGCGACCAGGAACTTCCGCTTACAACCTCAGCCTGTCGAGAACATCACCTGCTTCTGAAAACAAGTGAAGAACTGCAACTTGCAGCACAGGAACGTGAAGGAACAACAGACAGAAAAGGAGGACAAGAAGAAAGCAAGAATGGCCAACGACGTCAGACAAGAGTCAAATCCTAATTTGGTCAAAAGCATGAAGAGGGTAAGTTTCATCTTATCTTTCTTGAAGTGAGTTGCTACGAAAAAACTGCGCCACAGACTGGGGAAATCCGTGTGTGTGTGTGTGTGTGTGTGTGTGTGTGTGTGTGTGTGTGTGTGTGTGTGTGCGTGTGTGTGTGCGTGTGTGTGTGTGCGTGTGTGCGCGAGTACTGACGCAACCGCATGCTGCTAAAGTGTAACATTGCAGCCCCTCAACGGGCCACTTGTAAACAAAGCGATCCCAGAAATTAACGGGTCGGTGCGAAGGTCGGTGACACCTGTTGCATCCCAATCGTTCATTGTCCCCGACGGCATCGTAGTGGCGCTCGTGGATCACCGTGAATTCACGAGGCACTCATCAGTTTAACTGATTGGGATTCACGGGGCAGGGCCCAAGGACCCGACTATGTGTTCGGGCCTTGATTCAGCGTTGTTCAAAACGCATCACGCTTACGGGTGCTGCGCCAGTCTGTTTGCGCCAAGCCTTGTCGTTGTCACGTTTTTGGGGGATGCTGGGCCTGACTGTAGCCCAATTTTTCAAGTACGTCGCCTGCTGATAAACTCTCGATTTGACGCCCACGCCGCCGTCAGAAATTTCTCCACCGTTCGGAGTTTGATCCTCTGATCTGACGATGACGGCATCACAAGATGCGGATCAGGCGGGTCACGCGACGCGATTTCTGGGTAAAGCCGCACGCAAGTTGCGTCAGCGCACACGCATCCTGCGCAAACTCGCGGAGTGGAATGGACCCAGGGTCCAGTGAGCCCCACGCCTGCCTGCGTAGCGATGGATCATGAGACCCTGGATCCGCCTTTTGTGTCAATGTGTGTCACCTGGACGTGTCAAACTTCACAATTCCCCTTGAATCGAAGTATCCACGTGGCATAGTGGGGTTGCAGCAATTAGACAAAACGCGTGAATCAGTCAGTAACGAATCTCCGCTTATTCTTGGCTTCCCAGCCGTGTAAATGAGTAATTACAAATTGCTAATTGCTCGCATGTTAATGAGTCAGTGTGCATTGCGGTAGTAACTTTCAATTCGGTCCGCATCATCGCTTGCGCGTGCGTGTTGTGTATGCGTGCCGTTGCATGTTTAATTCCTGTTGACACGAGAGCTTATGGCTTCCGGAGTTTCGGGTGTGAGCTGTAAAACGGAACTCTTCAGCAGGCGTTCGCCTGTCCGCTGACGTTTTTGACACGACAGGTCCGTTGGCGATGCTGAAGTGACGCAGCGCCTGTTGAAGGGGGGGGGGCAAAGCGAGTGACGCATCTGGTGTGAATCTCACCTTTACATGTCCAGCATGATGATCTCACCCACAGGGGCGGATACAGAAGGCCCCAGCCCCTCGGAAAGGATTTCACCCCATATTTCGCGCTTCAGACGCAAATTCCTTCGTTCACACTTGCAAAGGATTCACACCACATGCGTCACGCGTTGCGTTTCTGTCGGATCCGACGGCTTGAACTGTGATGTCAGCGAAAATAAACACGACTTGGAGCGACTGAGAGATCTCAACACGCAAACATTATTCGCGCCTGCAGGTTCCGCACAAAATTTCTGGCTTTTCTTGTGCGGGGTTAATTTGCATGTTCACGGTCGAGCTCAAAGGTCACGGGTGGTTGATTCGAGACAACAACAGTCTGGCAGAGTGTGCATGTTTCTGTCCCTCTCGGGGTCCGAGAACACGCTGAAACTCTTGCACATTAATCCGCCCTCTTGTTCGGACCAAAACAATGCGCGCCACGGAAAAGCAGTTCATTTGCCCCTCGTCCCGGTTGCTAAGGCCCCTTGTCCCGGTTGTCAATGCCCTTCTCCCAGTTGCTAAGGCTCCTACTTCTGTTTGCAGAGCAACAAGCCGATGATGGAGAGGAAGCGACGCGAGCGCATCAACAGCTCCCTGGAGGTGCTCAAGAAACTCGTGCTCGAGTCCCTCAAGAAGGACGTGAGTACTCAGCCAAATACTCAAACAGATACTCGAACAGATACTCAACCGTTTCTCAACTCCTCTTCTCCTTGCCACGTGTCCAACCCATGCAACGCTTCGTTTCTTGTTCTCTGTGCTCTGTGTGTGTGTGTGTGTGTGTGTGTGTGTGTGTGTGTGTCGGGCAAGATGTACGCAGACCACTTAGATGTTGCTGTAGGTCATCTGCTGTCTCTCACACCCTGCTGCGAAGCCACACTTCCATCGGGATCTTCCCTCGTGCGTGGGGCGTGAGCTGTGATCAGATTTGACTCACTCGCTCGCAAAATTCTCAAAATACCAAACCCCTCATCGATCTACCCACCAGCATCTTCGGTGGAAATTACGAAGTTTCGCTTTTGGATGTGGCGCCCAAACCCAGCCCGGTGTGTCCTTGCGGTCTATTCAACCCGATTTGAATCAGAGATTCGGCATTCCGCAGGGATCGCGTGCCGAATATTCAAATACGAGGCTATTGTTGGGGTCCCCGTCGTGATTCGAGATGGGGGCGGATCCAGGGTGGGATCCAACCCCCGCCCCGTGAAAAATGAAATTATGAAAACCTGCTTCCGTGTCTTGTTTTCAAAGCTGAAGGCGCCCCTCAAGGGGCTTCTTGACCAGATCCCAGATCCGCCTCTTTCGAGTTTTGAAAAATGCCACCTCACCTGAGTGAAACGCATAAAAAGTGCGGATTCGAATAAAGAACGGTTAGGAGTCACCTCAGTGTGGAACACATACTTGTGGTGTAGCGGGAAAAAGATTCGAGCGCTGAAGATAAAATGTGCGGAGATCTAAACTGATCCCTGTGTCATGGAGAGAAATGGCGGTAAAATGTAACTGTCGTGGTGCGGTGAACCTCGCGGGACCGGACGGAGTTTGCGCTGGGGCTTTGCGGGCTCGTTCACACAGGATGCGTCGAGAAGGAAACTCTGACGGAGGGGTGACCTCTGCCTTGACCAGATTTCGACTCTATCAGAGTCAAAAGGGAGTGGTTCTTTTCTTTGAGGGATGGGGTTCAAGGGTGTGGGCCCCCTGGATCCCCTGGATCCACAAGAGTGCATTCATTTTCGCTTTGCCTGATCGGGTTTGGATCCTTCAGAAACACGAGGAGTTCGTCTCCAGTTCCACAAGTGGCAGATGTCGTGAACCTGAGGAGCAGATCTCACGCACCGGAAACTGAGGGAGTCAGGGGCAGGTGGCTTGGTCTCGTATTGGATGCTACACGTGTCGAGTCTCTGCACGGATGAGAGTCCTTTGGGTGACGCTCCTGTGCTCATGACGCAATTAGATAAGTCCATCCGGTGCGAAAAGCGGTTTTTGCTGCGCACAAGTGACGAACAGCCAGAGTGCACTGCTGATCTTCAACTCAACAGGGCCATTTGGGGCCCGCCACCAGAGTTCTTGTTCCATTCTCCAAATGGGTCCTTGATCCTCCGAAAAATCTAGCGGCGCATTGTGTGCTGTGCAAACACAGTTGGATCTGAGCGCTTCGTGTTGAAAAGCTCTCCCTCCAGCAGTGACCTCACGCTCAAGCACGAGTCACTCAACTTTGAAAAATTCAAACTGCTGAGTGAGCACTCCAAGGCAGCTAGCATACTTACTTGCTCAGTACTCGCTTTTGTACTTGGTGCAAGTTTACCAGAGGGTGGAAATTTTTTAAGTAAACAGCGCGGCGTAGGATTACGGGGATTTCGTGTGTGGGCTAAAGAAGGGAACCCGAGTCCTCTTTGAACTTGATATGCGAAATGTACTTTTGAAATTCGTACTGGTTTGTGGTGCTGCCCGCAGTACAGTGTTGCACATCCGTCCCTAATTCTCAAATTTCTGTGAAAGGGAAGATCAGACTCCTTGAATGGTGGTCGTCCAATACACGTGATCATCAGTTTTCCTTTGTGCGAAATGCGCTTGGAATTCAAGCCAGTTGACACACACACACACGCACACACACACACACCTCGCCGCAAATCCACGAGCGCTGCACCACAGAGGCACAGGGCACGTATCAAAACCCGCCCTCCGGCCGCACCCCACAGCGCGGACGAAGGTAACAGATTGTGAATTGCCCCAGGTTCCACCAGTGAAAGGGGTTTCGGAGGGAGGGAAACGGGGCTGGAGTCTGTACCCTGAGGGCCAGTTGACTTCTGCCTTTTCACTGTCTGCGTCTGAGTTCCAAACCCTGTTTCACACTGGTTAGATTTACCACTCACGTTGCGTTTCTGTCGATGAGCCCTGAATCCAAGGGGTCTGAATCCAGTCAGTGCCCATTGATTTACATAAGGACGCAAAGCATGACGTACCCAGTGTGTGCGAGGCCTGTTGGGTACGAGTACGTACCCCCTCGCGGGTGTGGGCAGGCAGGGTTTCCCTGTGTGATTTACTCGCACTGCCCCAAAGTGATTCTTCGCCTCAACCGCCTCATCATAAGTGGCGAGTTCAATACGAGGATGTTGGGGCACTGGTGCCCTGTGCTGTTGACTTCATAAATCTGAAGTTGTTTTGTCACGGTGATGTTGAATAGGATTTTGAACAGTCAACGGTTCAATTTCAATTTAACCTGAAAATCCGATGAAAAGGAAATTTATATCGAATGGCAGGAACGTTGCTTCAATTTAAAATACATGTAGTTTTCAGTTGAAGCACCAGACTGCCTTTTGATTGGAATTTTACTTGAACCCTGTTCATCACACACACACACACACACACACACACACACACACACACACACACACACACAATGTGACGTTCTAATTTTCAACAAATCAATCAGGTCACAAATCCAACAGTGGTCAGTGGCACCACGAGAACATTGTAAAGTGTCCCAGCCGTCCCATGCTTTCTTCCTTTCTGGATCCGAGGAGCATCTCAGGTTGCGGCCATATGGTGGGGTGCAGTATTGCCTCTCAGTGCCCGTGATGCCCATTGTTGGCACGTCCCCGGCCGGTGATCTATTCCCCGGGTCCGGGCATGTGACTGGTGACTGAAGACGCACGATGATGCATGGTCAGACTGGGGCCGTCCTCGCAGATGCATAATTGACAACAAACGAGGTTCAGTCATCAAGTAGCTATTTATTTATCAGTGAACCTCGTGTGCGTGTGGTGAGCACAGGAAAGTTCTGCAGCCTCACTGCATGAACAAAGGAGTTGTCAGACTTGTCACAGTGCAGTTGGAGTGGCATTCACTCAGTTGTGCAACTGACTCTTCCGATCTGCCAGACGGCACAGAAGGAACTGTGCTGCAAGGACGGTGTCCCAGCAAGGATGGCCCTAGTTTCTGTGACGCAAGTACTGCGCTTCAAACCCAGTTCTGCGCTGCGAGGACGGTGGTGCCGTCTCCACACGTGTGAGACCGACTCATCTCGAGGCCCTTTGTCCATCGCACGTTCGCGACACTCACGACTCGGTGTCGCTTTCACGCTTGTGTTTTGTTCAAAATTTGACATGTGTTTCACTGCGAGGGGGTCGGGTGTGGAGTCAACTGGGGCGGACCAGGTATCTGTGCAAAAATCATAGGGTCACAACTTTCGCCATTCGGGAGCCAAGGACAGCAATCTTCCAGGTTCTATTTGTGCTTTGTTTTTCGAGGACCTTGCAATTTGATGGTTGGTTCTCTTCGTGTGGTTCTCGTACTCCATCTTGACATTTTGTGACCCTATTCTGACATCTTGAGCTGAGCAGAGCAACAAAGAGGGCGGCCGGAAGCTGAGACAAAAAAGTCCACAAAGATGTTGGGCATTTTGTGTTTTGGAGGCAAGATGTTCTGGTGATCCAAGCTCAGATTCTGATGCGTGAGCACGCGCACCTCAAGAGGCACTGCTGAGCTCTTCGCATCTTCCATCACAAGCCGCACGATCCGACCTGCATGGGCGGAAGTCTGGTTGGGGCCGATCCAAGGGGCCAAATCTCGTTTCCTGCACGCTTTGCTGGGACTGAGTGAGGGCCATTGTATCGGTCTTCGTGCTGGTTCTTGTTCTCGTGCAGCGCTCTTGACGACTTGAACAAAGACGCAACGCATGTCGTGCCCTGTGTAAAACAGGCTTCAATTCTCCTTCAGCAAGAGTTTTGGCGTCAGAAACCACGATTCTGAGCCAAACCTGCACGCAGGTCGCCCCGAGTGTTGCTCTCGAGCCAAGAGCCCGTGGATCTGGCCTCCGCTGACGAGACGGACAGCGTCACCGTCGTCTCTCCCCGACCCCTTCACGTCACGAGGGGCACTTGGCAAGAGAAAAAAGGGACATTCTTGGCACTCGTCTCAAAGCGTCTAAACGGTTCAGGCAATAAAATTCTTCAATTGCCTTGGCTTTTCTCCCCAGCGTGAGTCTCTTTCCTTCGTGGAAACTCGAGCCAAGTTTTAATGCGTGTTTTGCGCTCAGACGTGGTTGAGCGAAAGATGGCCTGACAGCCCAATGCTTGTGTACTGCACGCGGATCCAGGCGGATCTAACTCTTTTTGCACAAGTCCGAAGGCCAGGCAGTGGTCTGCGTGTTGTGTACAGACCCGCGGGCGCAGGGACTCAACGTAGCACGTGACACACCCGACGTGGACCAGGCCGCGTTACTCCCCAAAAATGTTTCGAGTACTGCAATTCAACCTCTGCACAATTCTCCTTTCTGCAACAAAAGAATCCCTTCAGATCAAAGTGGACAAAAATCTCATCTTTCTCAGATGTAACATTTTTAAATCCTTGGATTGGTTATTTATTACGTTTGAAAGTGAAATGTTTTCAAGGTTCTTTTGTGCCTATTGTGTTGGTGTTGGAGCCCTCCATCGCAGAGAGATAGAGATCACAGAGATACGAGCTCAACTGGGAGCTAGATTTATTCAGGGGGCTGCACAGGTGAGGGCTGTTGCACACAGGATACAAAACAAGTTGACGCGGGCTGCCTTGATTGAAACCGGGGCGCAGCCCATGACGCGTGCAGTGTGAAGCAGACCTGCGTTTCGCCCACAAACCACCTCAGCACAAACGTCGGGATTCATCCCTTTGAAGCTTCGCGATGCACAATCGCACTGAGAGCCACAGAAGAAAGAATTTAATCCATACAAATAGAATTTATTTGGATTTCTCTGTTTGGATTGAAGAACTGACGCAATGTCGGGACCCGGCATCTGTCTCTGTGACGAACCGCAGTTGGTTCAGGTTCAGACGAGGGCCCTGGGCAGGCTTGAGACAGAAGAATCTGACAGAATTTTGACAAGAAAGTAAAAAAGCGAAAAGTCTCTGATTTTCCAGTTTGGTGAATCTTTTTGCTGCGTGATTCCGACCAAAAATATTTACTCTGCGTTCTTCGGGTACAAATTGAATATTATGACCATAATTATAGGGTTGTGGTGTCATAATGCGAGCGCAGCTGACGTTTGTGTGCGTGTGGAGAAGCATGGCGGAGTCAAGATGGGGATCGTTGTGAGATCTCAGACCTCAGATTTGAAATCTGACTGTTTATCTTGGTCGGCCTGAAGTTCTGAAGAAGTGCAGGACGGCACCACAGGTTCTGTCTGCAATGAACATGTGTTCAAAGTCACAATGCAGCACCAGGACCACGAAGTCCCTTGTGGGCCTCAGGCTCTTGGGCTCACCTTGAGCCATTTCAGAAGTTCCTGCTCCCCCGCAGGCCCACGTCCACGTCCCTGGCTCCTCCCCGGCAGATCGTGTTGAGGCGCCCCGTTCCCACGGCCCCGCCGTGCCGCGGGTCACGAGCTGCAGCCTCGATCCCGACTCGGGCATGCGTAACGAACCGTGCCCACCCCGCGTCCCCGTCCAGCCCTCCGATTGGCTGAGGCGAGGATCTGCTCCAGTGAGGCTTGGGATTCTTGGTTTGATGGTTGGTCCTGCGTCTTTCAGTTCCTGAGGTTGAGAGACGCGTCCACAGGGCACAAGGGCAAAATCGCTCGCGGAAGGGAAAATTTAGGTACGAGAGCAGACTGCAAGTCTGGCTTCAGGTGTTCAAGTCCTGACCTCCAGATGATCCTCCAGAGGGTTGGTGCCTGCAGCGCAAAAAAATGGGGTCACAAAATTCCTGGGTTTAAGTTGGGTTGGGGAACCTGGGCCTCTCCCCATTGAATTTCGTCCTGGATCCTCATCCATTGAATATCTCGTGCATTCACAGTCTGCACACACGAACCTGAAAGCCATTTGCACACCAAACAGCACGAAGTGCCACAACCAGGTCCAAAGGCTAGCTTCACACTGTGTGCACCGTGCACTGCATTCCTATGCATGTCACTGGGTATTGCGTCATCGTTCACAACTTGAACGTGGGGACCCAGTGTGAACCCAGCTAAGGCACCCGCACCAGCATACCCAAAACCATACCCGGAGGCAGCCGGGTATGGAGACGTGGCGTGCGACCCCGTGCCCTCCCGTGTCTGTGATCGTCCCAATAGAGGCACGCAGGATCCGAGGAACGTGGGAAAGAGGCACTCTCCGCCTGGGAGTCGAGTCTGTGTGCTGAGGCCCCGAGCTGCTGACGGAGGATCCCTCGGGTGTGCGTCACACAGCGCTGCAGGGGCCCTGGGTACCACGAGCCCGAGAGACTGGTGCAACGTGAGGCGTCTGGTGCTGCCTGTGGGAACTGATGTAACACAGGCGGGTTGGAGACCTGCAGACACGTTACTTTCTGGTTTCCTGTCACAAAGGGCACTTCGCCACTTGTTTGAATCTGGCCAGACCAAATCAGGTAGAAAGGCACACTGAGACAAACTCTCGAATTCACACATTCTTTGTCTTCTTGGTCCCTGGATCAACAAAGGCACCTTTGTGTTTCGTGACACGTGTCCTCCCAGGATCCATTACCGGTGTGCATGCGTGAGTTTGCTCGAGTACTCAGTGCAAGTACAAACACAGACCTACGAGCAAACATGCACTGGGCAGAAGCTGGGGTGGATCCAGGGGACCTGGAGGCCTGGAAACATTTTTTAAATCTGCTAATCCACTTTGTTTTGACATGTTGTGTTTTCTCAGTTGATGTTGAAGCCTCTGTTTCGTGTTCTCTTCACTCCTGGATCAGCCTGAAGTCCCAACCGAGCCGGGGCCTTGTGGTCAGAATACTCATGTATCTTTCATTTCTGATTCCAGCCATCCCAATACTCTAAGCTGGAGAAGGCGGACATCCTGGAGATGACGGTCAAACACCTGCGCAGCGTCCAGCGCCAGCAGCTCACCCTGGCAGCGGCGGCCGACAGCTCCGTGGTCGGGAAGTACCGGGCTGGATTCAGCGAGTGCGCCATGGAGGTCACAAGGTGCGTGGAGCATTTTCTACAATTTCTCTGCAAATTGAAGACTTGACCAAGGGTTTTGTCTCAGCTGGACTCTTGGTCTTCACACTTCTATCGTTGTGATTGACAGGTACCTGAGTCAGATGGAGGGTCTGCACCCAGAGACAAGAGTCCATCTGGAGCAGCACCTTCTGAAGCGAGCCAATCAGCTGACAGAGGCCGCCAGCCAATCGCAGGCTCCCGGCTTCGGGCAGTACTCACTTCCGGTGGTCTCAGCCAATCAACAGCTTCAGGTCGGGATCCCGGCAGCTACACCTCTGACGTCACTTCCTGGACATCAACAACAGCAGCAGCTGCAGCAGATTCCGGTTCTGAACACTCAGGGGGTTCCCCAGTTCTACGGGACGATCCAGATGGTTCCAGGTGCTGTTCTGGGCGGCGACCACCTGACCGTCCTGCTCCCAGCGTCTCAGGTGACGTCACCAGTTCCCGGTAACCACGGCAACCACCAATCAGGGAGCTCATCGGTGTCTCCCTCCAGCGTCAGGTCGTCTCCCAGCGCCTCCAGTGTCTCCCCTGGTGGCAGAGAAAGCAGCTCATGCCCCAGCACCCCGTCTCCGGTCCCGCATCACTCAAATCACCACCAGGCGGCCTCCAGCTCCTCACACCACGTGTTCAACTCCAGGCACGTGACTTCCGCCAAGAGCTGGCCCCAGCTTCCGGGTGCCCAGAACCTGAGCTTCCGGCGGGCGGAGAACGAGCCGCTGAGGGAGGAGAGGGTCTGGAGGCCGTGGTGAACTGGTGCTGCAGGACTTCTTGTCCGGGAAAGACTCTGCACCCTCATACGAGTGTTGGGTGTTTTACGAGTGTTTTATGTCAGTGTTCACCAGAAAAATTGTTCATATCACGAGAAATGTGCATTTATGTGTGCGTCTGTGTGTGTGTGCGTGTGTGTGTGAAAGTGCGTCTGTGCAAGTGCACGCACGTGTGTACTCTGAATCTGTCAATCCTCAAAAACCAAAATGGAAAACAAATTTGTCGAAACGTGAACGGAAATCAACTTCTGGTCACTCGGAAAATGTTGCGAGTTGTTCGCACCTCGTAGATCAGGGTCTCGGGACCCCGGAAACGTGTTGATACTCGTACAGTCACCCTGAACTTTCCGCCACTGCAGCGAAAGGTTTTGTTTTCAGATGTTTTCGGAGTCATCAACCCCGATTGGCCAGATCCTTAGGTCTGCCCCTATGTGCCGTACAAGGACAATTTCTTTTCTGGCAAGACCGTGACCAACATGAGTGACATGTCACCGTCCCTGACTAAAACGGCAGACTTGGCACAGTAACACGGTCAAGAATGTAAACAAACTGCAATCGTACTCATGCGCAGTCTCGACAGAAGAGAAAACTTTGTCCTCGCACGTGCGATGTCGCGCGACATGCGTGTCGCTGCAGCATGTCGCGGCGCACGTGAACGCAAAACATGATGTACTCAGCGGAACCCAGACCTCGTCGTCTCGCGCTCCGGGCCGAGCTGCGGTGGTGGCGCTTGTCTCGCACGATGAAATGTTTGTTGTCTGTGTCTGATGTGGCCCTGTGTCGCTCACAGGCCGTTGCAGGGATATTAAACCCTCAGGTGTTCGAGTGAAAAAAAACTCAACTTGTGTACTTACGTACGGTGTTCAGTTGAAGGGCCAAACGTACTTAATGGTCTGTTGCTACTTATGCTCACTGACGTTCTCTATCCGTGCAGTACCCATCCACCCACACCCATTCCATATATACCAGGGCTGAGGATACAGGTTCTACGAACCCAAGTTGTCCCACCCTCCTCATGTTCTGTTCCACGTCATGGACCTTTCCATCTGCAGGAAATCCAGGGAGGGACCGCCGATGAAACTGTGAAGATTGTTCTGCTGTATTTCCCTGAATAGTTGGGATTCCTGTTCAGCTGAATCCTTGGGTGGATCGGGTGTGTCGGGTGGGTGGGTGCTCACGATTGTGTGGGGGCTGGTTTCACATTGGACGCGTCTGTGCTGCCGTTGCGTCGTCTCCTTGTGTTCTGCACGGGGACGCAGCGCGCAAAGCATCAATAGCGGATCCAGAGACTGAATCCCCCGCCCCCCTGTCCCGCGAAAAAATTATGCTGCAACTGCATTACGTTTACGATTTACACGTTGAAGTTTACACATTTTCGTTTTTACAAGCTTGCTGAAATTTTCAAAGTCTAATTGGGTCTCCCCCTGGGGGCCGGGCCCCACCTCAGGTCCTGGATCCCTGATGCCTCCAGTGTGAGACGAGCCTGGCTGAACGATCCTTGCACTGCTGAACTGCCAGCTCCGCGGCGGCGCGTCTGTACTTAAACTGTTATCGTCTCCTCATTTGTGATACGCACCTTGTTTCACCGACAAAACTGTACATTTTGTGAAGATTTTTAGATTTTAGGAATAAAATCGAACGAAAAGCACAATTGGTGCACAATTTGTCATTCTTTTCCGTCGCCACACTGTCCGTTGGTCTGCTCGCACAAAAAGATCGAAGCTGCTTTCAGTAAAACCTGCGTAAAATGCGAGTTTCTCGATGTTGTGTTGCTTGACAGGTCTTTGCTGCTTTCATTCTCAAAGCGACCTGTCCCCAGTTTTTCGAAGCGCATTTGGGACCCAAAACAACAGAAATGCCAGGAGACAACAGCACGTTGTGCTGAGAGTTGACACCGTCTCGCCACTGTCTTTTCCTCCTCTTTGTCGCCTTTCCGTTTTCAAGTTTGAGGTCTTTCAGTCCAAATCATCGTTGAATTTCAGTTTCCTCAAATTCGAAAAGGACACGAAAGTTGTGGGTTCCAAGGTTTTATGGAAGCCCATTGGTGGCCTTCACCCATCACTGTCACCACCAATCACACCACGTCACATCTCTCTCTCTCTCTCTCTCTCTCTGCCTCTCTCTCTCTCTCTGCCTCTCTCTCTCTCTCTCTCTCTCAGAGACAATGTTTACGTGAGGCTTGGTTCACGCTGGACGTGTTGCAAATCGACGCACCTTGTCATTTGAACACACCGCAATGCACAAAACTGAGCTTACGACAAACCGTGGTTTTCGTTCAGCACACGCACAAGGCACGCCACGCCCAAGCTAGACACCACGACACGAGCATGTTCAAAGGTCCTCCACTGGTCGAGACAATTGTGGCGAAGATGCTCGTCGCAACCTTTTTGGTTCCACCTCGTGAAACGCAACATATTTGCAAAATGCCGAAGGCAAACTCAGATCACAGAGAATCGAAGAAACAGATGTGACTGGTCTCACCCAGAAACGAGGCAACGAGACAACACGCGATAGGTTAGAACTTTTAGGTATTTCACCAGTCACTGAAACGATTTTGCACAAGTGGTTTGGCCTTCTCATTTGAGCAAAAAGTAACTCAGCTAAGAGGTTCTGTACAATTTCACATCCGCGTTCAGGTGTGAATGTCCGTTCTCGTGCAAGTCAGAAAAGTCGAAATCTAAAGCGTCTGGCCGACGGTGGATGGTGGATTCAAAGTGGGAAAAGAATCCTGATCTGGTCAACACTGTCGACTCAGTGGCAGTTGATTCCCACCAACGAAATCATGTTCAATCCGCACTTGTCAACAATCCCAACTTCTTTCCGGAAGGTTCAGGATTTGGTCTGCGTAGCTCCCCTGATCTCACATCAACTTTGAGAACGAAAAAAATAGCTCCATGGAGCTCGCGGTGATTTGAGGAAATTTCAGTTGCTCTGATTTGGCTTGCTCTGATTTGGCTTGCTCTGATTTGGCTTGCTCTGATTTGGC
>JAAUXT010100048.1_pt1 | contig 46093 bp, 47 predicted proteins | sample 7278171 | NCBI WGS metagenome assembly JAAUXT01 (sample SAMN14350112, study PRJNA611818) | marine sediment metagenome | isolation source: surface marine sediment (1.8m) | place: French Polynesia: Moorea | collected 2018-08
TGACACCATAGAGGAAGGTAGCCTAAACCACTGAGCTCCAACTCATACTCTACAATAAACTATACTACAACATCACTACTGGGGCTTCACTCATATATACAACACTTTACATGTCAAGAACATCAATATATGAGCACCGTTGGACAAACTATGTAAGCTATATGAGGGAGGTCCACAAAATTCGGTTCGTCGCTGATTTTGAAGATGTTTTCCAGAATTTAACTTTATGTACTCTGTATTCCCACAAAGAGATGATGCCAAAGATCATTGCATGAAAGTTTCAGTGTAATCTGATCACCAAGTCAACCAAAAGGCATTGAACTTGGCATTAAGAATTCTTTCTGCTATTGACTCACACAATGTCTTCTCTGCACTTTTCTGCTCCAGTTTGCCCAACCGTTTTGGAATGATGAAGGAAAGGAACCGAACTTCTTGGACTTCCCTCGTACAATATCAAGATTTCCAAGTGCCAAACGGAAGACTGTTTTATTTCTCAGATTCAGAGCTGTCCATGGGGCACCACGCAAACCTCGCACCAATACTCCGCCATGATGACGTCACAAACCGGAAACACGTGCAGCATGCAGCAGCAGAGCATGACGCCCCCTTCCTTTATGGGCGTGGCCGCTGCGCACCAGCCCTCCGCGCACCTCCCGACTGCGCATGCGTCGCTGCTAGGGGGCACCACTGGGATTGGTGCAGATTTTCACCACCAGGTGGTGGAGAGTTCGGAGCGGCGGAGCTCGAGCATCGCTGCGCTGCGGCTCAAGGCACGCGAGCACACGGTGGCGGCGATGGGGATGCACGGCATGGGGCTGCTCAGCGTCTACGGGGCCAAGTAGGGACCACACGTGTCAGACCCTCTGGACCCTGCGCGCCTCGCGCTGACTCAGAGACGCGCCAATGCTGTGCCTCTTGTTTGGGATGTGTTGACTTCTGTTCACAAGTTGGAGGGTGCAGCGCCACAGATGTGCCACGTGTACGCTGTTGTGTTTGTGGTTTGGTGTACGGGCGCTGCATCGGGCCCAACACGTGACGCAGCTGGAAGGAACAACAGAAGGAATTTTGAAGTCGTCCGTTGGGAATCTAGAAGACATGATTGTGTGTAACTTTCAGTGTGTACCGAGTTTACTTGGAGTCAAGACCCTGGTGCACTTCGCATTGAGGTGTTTGATTTCAAGCAACCAACTCGCACGTGAGTGCACAGATGTCAGGATACTGCAACATAGTTCGTTGTTCCTTTTGGGTTGAAGAATATGGGTGGTGGCGTAGATAACACCTCGAATACAGAAGGCACAGAGCTGTCCAGCAGATGATTTACAAGTACCAGACCTCGTTCGCACACTGTGTGCGTGAAATCACTCAACCGATTTCCCTCCAAAAAGGGTGAATAAGGCTGGAAGGGGGACGCCACCAAACAGCTCAAAGTTCTGTTCTGCAGAAACTCGCAGCATCTTCTACATGGACTGAACCAAGGTCCACTGTTTCGAGGCACAACACCTTGTGTTCTTGTTTGTAAACAGTTGTTGTGTATAATTTATTTGTTTCTCGTGTCAGTGTTATGTGAAAACCCGTTTGATTTGACAGTCTGGCCCCGTTTTGCACTGGATGCGTTGGGCACTGCGCCTGGCGAAAGCAATATGCAGGGTAGGGCCTTGATTGGGTGAAACATTTACAAACCACATGGTCTGAATGCCCCATGTGCACCGAAAGACGCATCCAGTGTGAGACGGGCCTGACTTACCTCCACACCGTCGGCGTGCTGTGAAACTTGTTCTGGAGTTTGTTCTGCTTCTATATAAAATCCTCCGCAAGTGGCAAAAACAGGGACAGAGGAACATCGATGCCAGGCCGTGTGGGTATGTGTGGGCATGTGTGCCTCAAGCGGAGGCGCGACTGACCTTGAGCGTTGAAAGCGTTTACAAAAAAATTGTGTAAATTTTGCACTTCACATTACCAAGTTCTGGATTTTGGTTTCGCAGGGAGGAAAACACTCCCGTTCCCGAAGTCCGCTCAAGTGTGAAACTTGGATGCAACGAACATGTGTTGGGCGTGTGTGTGAACAACGTACTTTCAGGTGTGCGTGCACATCTGCACCTCACAGGGACCGATTTTTAGCATTGTACAAAGAGGAGGTTCAAGGGTGTTCAGCTTGTGCACAAGTGCTGCAGATTCAATAAAGTTTCACATCCTGCTTTCTGCTTTTTCGGTCAGTGTTGTTCACTGGATAATTTTCAAGGCGTGATTCAAGCACCGAACACGCTGCAGGTTCAACCAATGTCCGTTCGGAACAGGAACGCACCAGGTTTGGTCAGGTAGGGCCCGACCCCAGGTCCTAGCTGGGGCCAACTCTGTGTGTGTGTGTGTGTGTGTGTGTGTGTGTGTGTGTGTGCGTGCGTGTGTGTGCATGAGAGGGCAGTCAAGTCTTTCTTCGGTGCGTTGGGAGCCCACCATATCCGCCCATGTTCAGCCTGCCAGCAACAAGAGAGGTATCTATAGCCAAAGGGAAATTTCTCCCTCGCAAAGGAAAACACCGACCCAGAGGGACCGCCACTTCAGGTTGAATCTCAGCTGTAAGAGAACCCTCCAGCAAAAGAGGAGTTGCACTCCCCCAGAATCCCATGCAAACTCAGCAGGGACCTCAGTGCAGAGCGAAACCTCCAGAAGTTTCAAAACATTGTTGTGGTAAAGAAACAACAAAAGCGCCCCTGGATTTCTGGGAACCTGCAGGCCAAAGGCCCTTTTTGCACTGTAAGGTGCACGAAACTGTTGTGGATTTTGAATTGAAGAATTGTTCAAGTTGAATAGATCTACTGCGTCCGGATGCTGAGTCTGTCAGATACCAATGAATTGGAATCGCATTTTTCAGAAACCTGGGACAGACACACAGACGCACACAATCAACCCAACACGACAACTAAAAAATAGTGACCAATTTTATTTGCTTGCAACCAACGACAAAAATACATCAATTGTACAACTTGATGAGAAGAGTAAAGATCCAAGTCAGTACCCTTGTCTGGTCCTGTTTCCAGTGAGTAGGCGTCTGTGGAACCCTCAGTGCTGGGGGCTCCGGGGTCCACGTGTTCGTGAGTTTATTTACAAGTTTGATATCACGCGGTGTGTCATGTGACTTCCGCTTGCGCACGCGTGCGATTTGCGCGAAACCTGCCGGTCCGGTTCACTGGCGCTGAAGTCGCCTTCGGCAGATCGCAATGAAAGTTCATGGCAAACCTCACCGTTTTCAAAAATAAATGAATTTTTGTTTGCATCAATAGAGAGGGCAGAACGTTTCAATGTTTTGCTTTGATTTGGGAAAATTTCTTGGCCTTTGTGCTGTTTCACTTGAAAAACAAATGGGCAAACGTTTCAAAAGACGCGAGTTTCCATGGAGGCGAGTTACATAGCAACGCTGTGACGTTGTCACGTGCATTAGGATGTTTCCTCGGCGCTGCGCTTACCGAACCGCATGTAACGCTTGTCGTCGGCTTTTTCTTCGTCGGCGCTTTTCTTGCCGAATCTCATGTAACGCTTGTCGTCTTCAGCCTTTTCCTCACCGTCCCTCTTCCCAAATCGCATGTAACGCTTGTCGGCGTCAATTTCACTGTCGTCGTCACGCTTGCCGAAACGCATGTACCGTTTGCCGAATCTCATGTAGCGTTTTTCGTTGTCAATTTCGTCGTCACGCTTGCCGAATTTCAGACGCATGGTGCGTTTATCTGCGTCATTCTCGTCGTCGGAATTGCGACCAAAACGCATGTACCGCTTACCAAATCGCATGTAGCGTTTTTCTTCATCCAGATCTTCATCACCCAAGTCGCTGCGGCCGAAACGCATGTACCTCTTTTCAGCCTCGCCCATTTCGTCGCCCCGCCCAAATCGCATGTAACGCTTGCCGAATCGCATGTAGCGTTTCTCTTCGTCCAGGTCGTCGATGTCGTCACCTTGCGATCGCCCAAAACGCATGTAACGCTTGTCCATCTCATCAGCGTCTCCGCGTCCGAATCGCATGTAACGCTTCCCGAACCTCATGTAACGCTTATCTTCCTCCAGATCCTGCTCATCCTGGTCACTTCCCCGCCCAAAACGCATGTATCTCTTGTCCGCGTCACCCGCTTCGTCCCCTGCATCACTCCGTCCGAACCTCATGTACCTCTTCTCCTCACCCGTTTCGGCCCTCTTGCCGAAACGCATGTATTTCTTCTGCGCCTCTCCGGCGACGGCGTTTTCAGCCACTTCCGGTGCGACGGCGTTGACCTTGGCGTTGTCGGACGACGCCGCCTGCACGTGACTAACGTCGCGTCCGAAGCGCATGTACTGCCCGTCTCGCTTGGCGGCGTTCGACTGCGCCTCCCCGGCGAAACTCGCGAGCAGCGACTGCAGCTCGGCGCCGTCGATGTTGGACGCCGGCGCGGAGCGGCCGAACCGGATGTAGCCGCCGCCGCGACGGGGCCGCGACGCCAGCACCGACTGCGGCGCCCAGCTGCAACGGTGAGCGACAGTTAGCGTCAGCTACGGATCGGGAACAGCGGTTTTCACACAGGTGACGCGCGGTCATTTTGTTGACATCGGCGTCAAAACTTGAACACAATGGTGGATTTTTTGACGTAAGCCCAAAAAAAAAGACCTCGTGTCATTCAATGTGAAAAACCCAAATGTGCTCACCGGACAGCAGGCCAAAACACAAGAAACCCCATGCGTTGGAAATGCAAACGACTGCTGCGCGTGCAAAATCACGGGGTGAATTGGTTGGATTTTGGTTGGGGAAAACAGAAGGTCCAGGGGTTTGGGCCTGCTGTCTCAAACCAAGTGCAGGTTTCTGTTCTGTTCTTGTTCTTGAAAAATCTGTTTTGTAAGACAGTTACGGAACAAAGAGAGACAGGGAGGAGAGTGGGATGAGAGAGAATGAGAAGAGAGACAACAAAAGACAGTGGAGAGAGACAGAGACAGAGAGAGAAGAGAGGGAGGGAGGGAGGGAGGGAGGAGAGAGAAGAGAGAGACAGGGGAAAGTGGAGGAGAGAAGAAAGAGAAGAGAGCATGTGAATGAACAAGAGAGAGAGAGAGAGAGAGAGAGAGAGAGAGAGACAGAGAGAGAGAGAGAGAGAGAGAGACTGACTGACCCCCTCATGGAGAAGTACATGTCGTCGACGGCGCGTTTGCTCCGCTCGTGCTGCGCAACGTTCGCCTCCGTGTCCGCCACCTCACCTGCAAAACAGAATCAGCTGGGTGTGAATTCAGGAAACACATGGTGACAGAACCAGCCGCAAACTCAACCAGCTACAGATCAACCAACAGTACAGCCAGCAGAAGCAAACGGCTCTTCAACTAGAAGAATCAACCAGCTGCACGACATGCAGAATCAACCAGCTCCACAACCAGCAGAATCAACCAGCTGTACAACTAGCACAATCAACCAGCTCCACAACCTGGAGAATCAACCAGCTGCACAGCCAGCAGAATCAACCAGCTGCATGACCTGCAGAATCAACCAGCTGCACAGCCAGCAGAATCAACCAGCTGCACGACTTGCAGAATCAACCAGCTGCACAGCCAGCAGAATCAACCAGCTGCACGACCTGCAGAATCAACCAGCTGCACAGCCAGCAGAATCAACCGGCTGCGACACAACAGAACAACATGCGCACCTCATCACAGGGAACACCTGACGCCATCATTTCCGAGAAAAGCACGTGGGGTTCGTCTTCGCGTTATTTCCCTGGGCAGCCATTACACACGCAATAATCACAGCGTGCCACAATCCGCTGTCCTCTTCCCCGAATTGATTTGTCTCCAGAACATGAGGGATTAAATGCGTCCACGAAGTACGTGGACCCAGACGTTGGACCAGGGGTGGATCCAGGGGTGGATCCAAGGGTGGGCCCACTGGCGCCGGCGCCTCTCGGGGTCACTCTTATGTATCCATAATTTAGGGGAGGGGCTCCAACATTGTTTTGCCCGCGCAAACGAATGCGGGAGCAAACAGATTTTGAAGGGGGGAATTAGTGAGGCAAAAGCCCAGGAGTCCCCTGGATCCACCAGAGGGGCAGATCCCCTGACCCCAAGAGCACCTGACGTTGACCGGATCCTGGATCTACCCCTGGGGGGATATTGAGAAGATGGGATGCCTGTTTGTGCGCAGACTTGGTCTTCAAACAGCAGGATCCTCCAGGGTGAGTTGGTGTGCGACGAATCGCTGAGGGAACCGATACGCAGTGACCTGATGAGGAAACATACGAGCCGGCGTGTAGGTGTAGATTTGATAAGGCTGTCGCCGCTCTCATGAATAAATGCATCTCTGATTCCGAATACGGGCGTAGAACGTTCAGGTCAGGACGACATTTGACGCAAGCACTACAGTTGCCGTGCCCACGTAGGAGGCATTGCTGCTGACGTGTTGACGTGTGTGGGAAGGCAACGTTCAACGTGCGTCGTACGTGAGATATTCAGGGTCAATCTGGCTGAAAGAGGCGCAAAACGTCTCTCCTTGTGTGTCCACAGTCTGTGTGTTTCTTTTGCTGGTCGAGAGAATGACAGACAGAGAGACAGAGAACAAACACAGACAAAAAGATCTGGGAGGAAGATGGAGACAGCACACGAAAAAGACAGAAACGAAGAGGGGAAGGGGAGTAGACATGGAGAGACAGACAAGAAAGAGAGAGCCAGAAAGACAACAGCAGATTTGGGGCAATAAGCAAAAGGGCCAGTGTCTTCAGGTCTCCCGTGTGTGTTGGGGCGTGCCATCCCCATGCGTGAGGCAGCGAGGGCGGCGTGCATGTTGGGGCTCCAGGACGAATTCGACCCTGCACGCGCGCGACCTGCTGCGTCTCCCGGCCCCATCCCCTTCCGTCCATGCTCATGTCACCTCCCTCACCCTTCCTGCCTGTCCTCTGTGCCGAGTCTCATCTCTTCCCTCTGAATGACAAGAGAATTACATAAATGTCTGCAGTGCAGTTCTGCCTCCGCCTTCACTTCACCTTTCTCATCCTGTGCCCCCGACCTCACCACAGTCCCCCCACCTTCCCGGGGAGGCAGCAGCAGCTGCATGAGCACGTGTATCATAGTCGGAGGTGTGGATCGACACGCACGCCTAATACGACCCGTCACCCGTCATCTGCTCCAGCACCACTCAATTACTGCGTCGGTGCAGGCCACCTCTGCTCATGGCAGAGACAGACTCAGGACCTAAGCACGGCGTGGGCCCAAGCAGCCGTGGTTCTTCCGCAGCACTGTGACTGCTGAACCCGGCACGCACGACACACGAAGGGATAGGTGGCTTTGTGCGAGTGAACTCAACCGGCCGAGAGACAAAATCAGACCCGAACGTGTGCATCAGACCCCAACGTGCGAACACCAGTCCGAATTCGCTGGGATTGTTCACGTCGAGTTCACACGTTTCAGTCGTGACTTTGTGTGTGTGTGTGTGTGTGTGTGTGTGTGTGTGTGTGTGTGTGTGTGTGTGTTTGTGCACGATGTGTGTTGTGTTTACGTGCCCGTGTTGTGGGGGGGGGGACGACAGGCCCCCTGTGCCCACCTCCCAGAATCCGGCCCGGCGCCAGTACACTGTACCTGCGATGTTGATGACGCTATGACCCACTTTTTCCTCATCACTCAACGCTCATTGACACCACAGAAGGACAAAAAGGAAGCTCTTCCGAGGAAAACAATGGTCATTAACTTTCATTTGCTCCTCCAGAACAAGACCTGGGGCCTTTGGTTTATTTCAAATTCATGAGTTCGGACCGCTGCAAGGTGTGGAGGGTCCTGGGCCGCACCTGGTCCATCGCGCCATGTTGAATAATTGACGCCCTCAGGTGCGCGGGAGCCAATCAGAAGCCGCGCTGCGCGCAACTCAATCTGCGCCCTCTGATTGGTTTAAGTGCTGCCGCGGTAATTGTCTGGTGTAAGTCTCTATCTGTTAGGTTAATTTTGCTCTGATTAATGTGCTTAAGACAAAAAGAACATTGACCTGCACCTCAGCTCTGGGCCTCTGGGTTGCCTGAAAAGGCCACTGTCCAGTTCTCGTGTATACATCAGAAAAGACATTGAGGAGATGATGGGTGGTCAGTATCATCAGAAAGGTATGTAGTATCTGCAGAGATCCCAGGATTGACTGACAGCAATGTCACTGTTTAAGCCAGACGGTTTTCCCTTCTTCCTCCTTTGCTTCCCAACTGAACCTGAAAGGGCAACACAGAACCCCTGCGCCCCCGTTCCGCTCCTGGACTGTCTGCACTCCTGAGACCTTGGGAGAGGTTCTGTGGAGCCGACGTCAAGCTGTGACGGCTTTCTCTCTGTTCTGAGCGGCCCTTCAGGATCTCGCTCCGGTGGAGCCTGAAATGAGGCTGGGGAGTCACGTGGTCTGTGCTGAGACCGGAAGTCCAAGGGGAGCGCAACAGAACCACGTGGCCATCTGCTGAAGCCAGTCACGCCGAGCAAGATGGAATATTTAGAGCAAGTTCCCTGTAGTCGGATGATGTCGGACTCTTGATTCCGCTCGAACTCGACTCTCACAGGAAACCATCTTAACGTGGGTGGGTGGGTTGGGTGGGTTTTGGGTGGGCAGGTGGGTTTGTGGGTGGTGAGGTGAAAAACGGGTTGGTGGGTGGGCACACCGAGGTTCAGCACCACTGAGCTCAGGGTCCTGGAGCGGGGTGTCCCAAGAGTTCGGTGCACCTGCGATCCCAAACAACAAGCCTCTTGGACACTTTTGGTGAAGTACCGACTGCAGCTGGGTTTCACTGCAGCCTCTTTTGAGTGAGCGGAGTCAGTTCAATCAGTCAACACCTCCCGTCCGTCTGCAGCTTGTCTCTCACTCGTGCATCAAGAAACGTTTCATTCCAGAAAAAAGACAATTTTGCTTTCAAGTGGACCACAATGAATGTTTTCTCGGAGCCCAGATGTTTTCAACTCGAGCCCAGTGACACTGACGTGATTGGCTTGTCGCGAGAGCCTTTGTAGTGGCCTGCAGGGCAGATGGTCCGCTGAGCGCTGCGATAAACGCGCGCTGTGACAAGCGTCATTTTGACGTCTCTCTCGCGTCGTGGCACAGAAACAACGTCAAAATGGTTCTTTGAACGCGAGGTTTGTGGACAGGGAAACTCAGGCGGATGTAAGTGAGTAGAACTCAGTGAATAAGTTATGATGCCCTCAAAGGAAACTTTTGCCCCTTTGTCTGTTTTTAGCATTCATTGTTTTCCCGTTTCGGAGGGTTTCCCGAGGTGATGTCTGACAGACGACATGACACTCGGGTCATTGCGACATCGTCTCCGCGTCAAAAGGAACTTTGACTCGGACTTTTGATGCTGATTTTAGCAATGTTCTCAGTCCCCGCAAACTTTTCTTTCTTTCTATCACACACACACACTCACGCTCAAACACACACACACACACACACACACACACACACACACATTATTGTGCACAGTGAACCCTTTTGCACAACACAACCCCGTCTGAAAAATTCTTTGTTTTTGGCGGCCTACAAACGAGCCTTGGAGGACAAAATAGTGCCCCTTTCAACGTCGTTGTCCCTGGGTCATGAAATTTTTCATAATTCACAAATTCACTCGCGCGCCCTCTTTTGTCGCACAGTTCAAATTGGAAGAAATGGTTCCTCAAATTTTCCACAAATCCAAGCTTTTCCAAGTGATTTGACCACGAGATTACGACAAGAATGAAAAACAAGAACCGAGGCAATCACCTAAAGTGGAAGCGTGAGCGCACAAAGCAGGTCTTCAGCACCTGTCAGTGTCTGCAGAAACAGGGACACGTCAGAGGACTGGGCCCAGGAGTGAATCAGGAGGGAGGGGGCGTCAGACTGCGTGTGCCGCAAACCTAAATTTATCTTTCACCTTATTTCCAAAGCTGATCTCCACCGAGAGTGGTCAGGTTCTCTCAATCAAAATCTTGTTCGAGTTGAGGGGCAGTGGAGCCCAGAACCACAGCGACGCCCTGAAGAGCTGTGTGTATTGTGAGCGTTGTGGTCCAGCTTGGAATCGATATTGAATCGACAAGGCCGGCCACAGACCGCACAGAAGAAGCTAAAGGTTTCTTGAAGAGCCACAGGAAACAGGTGCAAATAACACACATTCTTGGTCTTCTGACCTGTCCGACGTTGCTGTCAAGACGCACCGTCTCACCACCTCTTTTGGGTTGGACCCGCTCCCTTCGTTGGTTTTGTTTTGTCGCGAGCATTTGTTTCTCAGTAAGTTCGAGCTTTGTCTCACAGACCAGAATTGTCGTCGTTCGACCTCAGGCGAACGAACCTCAATTTGATGTTGAATTTCTGAGAAAGACAATATTCACGCCACTCTCAGCCGAGGGCGCCTGTCTCGCTGCGCGCGCAACTCGAGACGCAGCGTCTCATCACGCGACGCGACGCGAGACGAAGGGGTGGAATTTGAAATAACTTGGAAACCTCGGGTTTTATATGAGGTAACCGTCCGTACCGCGCGCTCAGAGGGAGTTTCAACAAATGCGCGCGGAGTTCATGACATCATACGCAGTTGACCCTGACAGGAGAATGGCAACATTTTGTGCACAGGTATATGTTGTGATCCGTCCAATGGTGTGAGCAAAGATGTGTGGGGTCACCGCACTGGTGAAGAAACCGGTGCTTTGCGGTGAACGAACGCAGCGCATTGACGAAGTTTTCTCTCTCTTTCCCGCGGCCCCTGCGGCTCGAGTGAGTGGGCCGCTGTTTGTTTCTGGGTCTCGACCCACGGGATGGAGCAGAAGCCCTGGGGCAGAGAACCTGACTCTCAGCAGACTCCGCGCGCTGTCAGAACCAACCTCTTCACTCCTCTCCGCGCTCCTGGATCAGAGGCGGAGCCACGTGGTTCGCACGTGCTCCCGGAGCCTCTGTCATCCTCTGGAGATAGGCACGCGAACAGTCCGGCCCGGTGGGACCACGTTCTCAATGCCCGAATATTTGAACGTGACTGTTGCAGTGGACAGTGGGCTTTGTTGAATGAAGATCCACTCTTGCAGCAATCTCCGAATCGAGGCAACAACCTGAATATTTGTAACGTGACTATTGCAGTGAACAGTGGGCTTTGTTGAATGAAAATCCACTCTTTCATACAAGTATGCTGGCGAGCACGAGATGGCGCCACTCGGAGCTTGCTCATCACACGTTGGACGGGGACTGATCTCTCCACATGGGGCGGGTCTCCTCAGGAGTCCACAACCCTCATCCTGGAGCTGAACTTGCATGAGGTGAGTCTCGCCAGGAGTCCACAACCCCCATCCTGGAGCTGAACTTGCATGAGGTGAGTCTCGCCAGGAGTCCACAACCCCCATCCTGGAGCTGAATTCCACCAGCCTGGAGCCACCCTTTGCTGCTCGGTTGTGGCTCTCTCCCTGACCCTGGAGCCACCCCACCCTGCGCGGTTGAGACTCTCTCCCCAACCCTGGAGCTGCCCCACCCTGCTCGGTTGAGACCCTCCCCCACCCTGGAGCTGCCCCACCCTGCTCGGTTGAGACACTCCCCACACAGCCCCCAAGATCCCGCAGAAGGCCCCACGCCCCGGGGGCGGCTGTCGCTCTGAAGCTGCTCTCTATGCATTGAGCCCGGCCCGCACCGGGACCGGTCCCGTTTCACGCGCACCTCACCGCACTCTGACACCGTCATATCTGGCGCCAATCCTTGTGTCTTTGTGTCATCATTTGTTTGTTCTGTGAGATTGCAATGGGCGAGTTCCCTTGACGCGTGCGGCTGGCCAGCGGCGAAGTCGCGCGACTTCGTCCCTGGGTTGGAGATGGGTTGAAGTCAGACTCGGCCAGCCGCACGCGTAAATCGAACATGACCAATCAGAGTCAATGGAAAAATTCCTGAAACTTGGTCACGCTTCAAGACATGAGAAAAGTTTTATTCGTGCACTGATTCTACCTGAAGAACGCAAGAGCAGAAGAAACCCATGTCTTGAAAGTGACATGGACAAACCGGTGAGAAGGTGCAAACAAATGTCCACAAGTTTGATGTTCTGTCTGATGATACAAAACAAAGAGAAACTTCCAGATGATCGCAATTGAAAACGTGACCAACGGAATACGTAATGTTGCAAAGTTTCGACTTGCATTGGACAACAAAAAAGACACCAAATAACTGTACTGCAGGGAACACACAAACAAGCACACACACACACACACACACACACAGAGAAATAAAAACCAGAACTTCGACAAGACATTCTAGATCTATTCTTGCTTTGACTTTGGTCTGCATGTTTGTATCCCTGTGAAAAATACCCAAACAACAACAGCACCAACTGGAAGATAAATCAACACTTTCTCAAACAGGTCCAGATATCCTGCCACTACAGCTTGGTAAGAACAGTTTGTGTGACAACCAAATGTCACCAATCCTGTCTTCCACAGGTTCATAGTGGCAATACACATATTTGCTGCATAAGAAACAGTAGCTGTTATGTTGGCTCTTCTGTCTTTGTAAGGCTTCACTGCAACATTGGCTATTGTAATCACAAACAACATGAGAAACATGAGGAAAAGCTTCCTCACAGGATCAGTGATGTAGGTGTTACAGGCCACAAGCATTACCCTGTAAAGCTTGTGAATCCCAAGCCAGGTAAACTCAACTCCAAAGAAATTTAAACTTTTGTAATGTTCAGAGTCTGGATGACTTCGTTTTCACAATCTGTGTTCTGATAAGAGACTTCTTCTGCTTCCAATTCTGTCTGTGTACTTTTGTCCACAATTTTGTCTTTGTGCACAGTTCTATTTCCACAAGAATAAATGTGCACACTTTCAGCTTTGGATTCTTTTGCTGACACACTTGGCTCCACACAAGCCGAGGATTCCATGATGGCATCTTCACAAGTGATTTCGTGTTCATCATCTTTTCTATATCTCGCTGAATCGTTGTTCTCTTCATCACACGCCAAACTTGGCTCAGGTGAAGCTAAAGGTGCCCTGAGCCCCACTGAATCAACACCAGTTGCCTCTCTTGTGCTGGTTTCAACTTGACTCCTTATTCTTGACACACAAGCACAGAACAAAACAGGAATGGGGAAGAGGCAGGCGAGTAAAAACACCCCGACTGACATGGTCTTGTTCTTCACACAGAAAGGTAAGTGTGACAAAACCAAGAATGTGGGAATCACACTGACAAAGATGTAGATTTCAGTGGCATATTGCCACCAAGTGAAACACTCAATATTCCCTTGAATGTACATAACTTTCCTGCCCCCTGCCCCTTCAGCACATTGGACCAGAGAAAAGGCTCCAGCCACAACACCCTGATAGGCAAACAGGATAGTGAGCAGAAAGGCATGAACAAGGCTGGATCTAATTCTGCACCAAACTTGGGAATGCTTCCACAAGAAGGGGGACATGATCTTCTGTATGACATAAAGAACAAGAAAGTATGTCAGAACAGTTGGACCAAAAAGAGATTTGAATAATATCTTGGAAACAGCAGGGACATTTGAGACAAAGCAGATGTCCATTACATTTGCGTGAACTGAAATAAGCCTCGGGGAAAACTGCAAAATGCTCACGAAAAAGTTTTCACTCTCAGCTTTCATGTTGGGAGGCAGAACCTGAAAGAGACTTGAGTCCTGCACGTAATAGAAAAGAATTTGGATGTATTTCGTGTTGTTGTTTGGCTCAGTTTTTACTTCTGGATAAGTTTGTGTTTCCACATCTTTGTTGTTGTGTTTCGTTCCCACACCTTTTCTTTTCCTGAGACCATCATCAACACCCATGAGAGTTCAGCACTCGCTGTACATTCATCCTTCGTGGTAATTTCAGTAAGTTCTTGGCCATCCTTGTCAGAATGCTTGGACTTTCCAGCAGCAAATAGTTTGCGCAGATATTGACAAAAATCATTGGCCTTTCCCAACACAAAATTCTTGATGCTTTGACCAGTCAGCAGTGCTGTGGCGTAGATCCCCGCACAGAAAACGTACAAAGACACAACCAAACTGGTAGAGCACTGATCCACATGAATGCATTTTGTAGAGAAGAGTGACTCAGTCATGTTGCTGAGACAAGATCCACAGAATGTCCCTGTTCTGTCTGTGTTACAGGAACCTATTCCAAGACAATTGTTGGGCTCTGTACAACAGTACCCTTCTGGGCAGCGAATCATTGCTACAAAGTCACTCTCATTTTTGAAGACCCAGTAGTTTGGCAAAGACGTGATTCGATTGTCACAAGTTGCACCAATTGGACAAGGAAAGCATTTTGTGCTGGCATTTTTCACAATTGAATTGTATTTCGTGCTTGAACTGCTGTGCAATGTGCCATGACCAGCCAAAAATGTGTACTCGTTGAACCCACATGCTATTTTACATGAATATATGTGATGACTGGATCCAATAATTGTTTCCTTTACTTTCAGTGATTGTGGACACAAGATAGTGACATTGTAAAAATCAGTAACAGTTGCCACAAGGTACATGACAGTCAATGGGAAATGCATGGCTCTGGCATCGAGGGTCAAGTTCTCTGCTTTCAACTTTCCCAAGCAAAGGGGAACGTGAACAAATTTCCCCCCTTCTCTTGAAAAGGTAAAGCTGAATTCATATAGATTTTCTGCGGCAACAAATTTGCTTGGCCTTTCTTCTGTGTGGCAAAATTTAACATGACGCCCAATGTGATGCAGGTAGCTTCCCCAGATTATCGCTGGCAGCTGATTCTTGATGCAAGAAATGTGCCGACACAGGAGTCAATGGTGACTTTCTTCCACAGCCGCTACCGCTGCCGCAGCCGCAGCTCTATATGAAGTCACCTTAACTTTGATTTTGCAATTTGTGATGACCATAAACATTCCGTCACAACACAAGACACTGCTGGATTCTGTTGCACCTTCAATGATTGTGTTTTCTATAAGAAGAACGGTTTCCTTGTCACATCTGCCAACAGAACATGAGATCCGTTCAGCCAGGTTTGACAGTGCAGTAAACAGAAGAAAGCCTCCTGCCTGCCTCACAGTGATCACACAGCCATCACCCTGGTTAGACCTGATGTTGAAATTACACTCCCTGATTGTGACATGAGTAGCACACAGATTCAAAATGGAGACGTCATATCCGCCTGCAGTGAATGTACAGTTCTCAATCAACATACCAACAGGTCCAATTGCACCGGGTTCTACTCGAACAAAAGAACCGACCACGCCCACATTCCTGAGTGTAACATGTCCCAGTGTTGACGGGGACAACGAAGCAATGTGAATAGCTGTATCTACAATGTCACTGTTTTCAATGGAGATCTTGTTCACACATGCATGCCTGAAACCAACTTCTTTGTCGAGATTCCCCATCTGTACAACTATGCTGCTTTCAGTAATCTGACTGTCTGTGATCATGATTTCTTTTGTTGCATCATTGAACACAACAAAAAGCCGTCCACGCTGCGGGAACCTGATGCTTTCAATGCAGATTTTGTTCTCCATGAAGTTGAAAGGAAAACTGCTGTTTGTTTTGTAGTTCAGGAAGGGTTCAAATCGACTCCTTTGGAAGTTCAGAGAAAGCATACCACCTGAAACTGTGCAGTTGACAAAGTTAGCATGACCTTGTAACATAAACCACGCAAGTCTCCCAGTGAATACCAAACCCAGGAGGTTCACAATTGGTCTGCTGTCTGATGATTTGTCCTCTGACACAATCCAATGCACAAAATTTTCTGAGAATAGAACACATAATTTGTGCTCTGTTTCCAGAAATATGAACGTGAAACAGTGCATCCTATTTTGTTGAGCTTGTGTCATTGCTCAATGCACAGCTACATGGTTTTGAGTACTTTGAACTCATGTGAACTGACCTGGGCATGAAACAATGATGTCTGTGCCATGAATGTGGCTCAGGTTGTATGACAGACTGCTCCATCAGATGCTCTGTCCAGAACAGTCTGCAGGTTCTGACAGGATGTAGCCTCTGAGTGGCAGTCATTCAAGTCAGAACCTTCTTCAGATACAAACCAGATGTTGTTGTTTCTTGACTGTTGACCTGCAAAAATATTTCTCTTGACAATTCATAAATGCCATGTATGAAAATGCCACCATCTGTATCGGACAGACACAACTTGCAATGGTGCCACAATTTGACAAAAAGAATATTTTCTTTGTTGTTATTTTTTTTGCCAAACTTCTGTTGCTTTTGTTGGGCTCAAAACTACTGCAGAGGCAATGTGCACACAGTCATGTGGGCATTTTACTGGAAGAATCGACACAGGGCAATATCTGAATCGCATTTGACTGCAGTTTTATCTGGTGAGAATGTGCATCAGCCAAAGAAGTCAGGTGAGTTTTTTGTTGTTTCCTGTTGGAGCAAAAATGGAACAGCCAAAACAATTAACTTGTGTTGCAGTGTCTGAAGGAGAAAAATGCCTGCAAATTCAGCTGTCTCCGCAGACACTGTTTCGTCTCGAGGTAGGCTTGTGGGTGCTGTCAAGTCGTTTGTTGTTTCTGTGGACTGACCCTTGAGTGAAGATTCTGAAGCCTTACTTTGATGTTTTGGTGTCAAAGTTGTTTCTCCTCCACGAATTACAGATGTTAGTGAGCGCAATGATCTCTCCTCAGTTGGAGAAAATTTGCGTTCCCATGTGGTTCCAGAATGCTGCCTTGATATAGATATGGAAATTGTTGGTGCAACGGAAATGAACAATAAACTGACGAGGAAAATCCAAGACATCAACACTGTGATTATTTGCACCAGAATGCCATCCCACAGAAGAGAGCGAACAACCACAAAATCAAACAAGGTCGGAAAAATGTGTTTGCTCCAATACAAATACCTCAGCTGTCAGTTTCAGAGAGAACTGTTGCTTTTTGCCTGCTGGACAAAGGGCAGCTTTTGTTTTTGATCTCGGATCTCTGTGTGATCAGAGGAAAGTTTATCTTTCATCCATTCATGAAAGCAAAGCACGAGGTCTCATACCAAAACTTCAACAAAAGTGGTGCAATTGAGAATGAAGGATCCAAGTGTGAAGATCCAAACCCAAACTCAAACTTTGCTGTGCTTGCTGTTGGAGTTGCACCTTGTTCAGCTCCCCTGACCACAGACCAGCCAGTCAGATGCACTTCAAATTGGTCATTAAACTTGCACAAAATTGTCTTCAGTCTGTCACACACCTTCCAGATACATCACCTGCACAAGCAGAGAAAATGCACAAACATCAACAGAGCAACCGTGAGGATTTTTCGGGTTTTTACGCTCCATCCCCTTTGTCTTTGAACTGACCTCTTTGACACTCATCCGCTCATGGTTTCTCTTATTTTGCGGTGCACCCACAAATTTGTTCTCACTTCAAACTCGTGAACATTTTCAGAATTGGAGCCTGGTCTTCTCCCCAGTGGGTCCTCTCCATGACCTCAATCTTACACATTGCAAATTCTTTTGTGGAAATGAAAACATTTTGTCCTTCACTTCGATGATTATCCACGACACCCTGCGGAAGTCTTTGCACGTAGAATTCCCAGTGAGGGGGGTGCTATCTTCACTCCAAATTCTCCAACCAACGCAAACAGTGGAACCACAAAACAATTGCACTTCGGATGACCTCAGACTGCTACAACAGATCCGAATGAACGCGTGTTCGCACGCATCATGATTATTTCTTCCCTTCATCAGTGTTAACCCAGCTTAAAAATGAACCACATGGGGTCCGGTAAGTCGGGGGTCTGCGAAACTGCTCCAAACCCACCCAGCTATCCCGTGGACACCGAGGTTTGCGGGGTTGAAAATCACTGTCTGGACCAAATAAATAAACAATTGAACCAATTGATCAGAATCAACGCATGGAGTCCACGCGTAAATGTACGCAGGACAGACGCCTCCCAAAGAGTGTCGAGACAACTGGAGACAATATCACAAAATACGATCTGATTGCTGTTGTAAGCGGCTTTGCCTCCCTCCGGTCGCCATGCAGACGCGCCCATGCCGTGTTCACGCTGGGTGCGTCGTGAGGCAACAGACGCCGCGTCGCTGGCACAACATGGCGACCGTCGTAACGGCCGCACACGACACAACTCAAAATATTTTTTTGTGACATCAGGTGCAATTCTTCTTTGAACCACAGGATCCAGTAACTCGTGAACCAAATCCAAGATTCCCTCCTTGTGTTTTGTGCAAATTTGGTTTCGCATCCTGGTGACTCTGACTCTCCTGGACTTAATGCAGGACCCTCTCGTTCTGTGTCTTCAGGATGAATTTGGGCCATGGTGTTCGCAACGCGTGGCGCCAGCAGTTGCAAGGCCGGCCTCGGTCGTTCTCCCACTGGACCAAACCCCTCGCAACCCTGAGCCGAGATTCTTGGTGTCGTTTCCATGGCAACGACTCATGTGAAGCGGAAGTGCCCTCGAGGCGCATGCTCCGTGTTGCGTCTGACTCTGGGGAGCCTCTTGTGTTTCCTGCATGTTGGCGGGACAGAACAGCATGTTTGCACGAAGAACAAAGCTCTGTGTACTCGTACAACGCAGGAGTCCTTTGGTCTTTCCAAGCCGTTCCAGCTAGTTCAGGCCCCTGTATCCCGATCAAGGATTCGCTAGAAGTCGATCTCAAGGATGAGGGTAAACATGGTTCCCCGTGAGTCACTGGCCTCAAAGGCTCTCTCACGTATTTTTCCTCCCTCCTCGTCACCTGGATGCGAGCGGCGCTGTATATCACATCAAAACTCCACACATGCGCACAGCCAGCCACACCGACTTCCAGTGGACTCCAAGGTACGAAAAAGTCGCTGACTCAAACTCAGATGTGGGCGGCGTTCGTAAACAAGTTAACAAGCCAAACTCATGACAACTGCGGCCAGGAGACCTGAGGAAAAATAGTGAAATCTACGGCCCCTGTGGGAGACTTAAAAACAATGAGCAGGTTGTCTCCCCATTACCTGATGACGCTGTAAACTCCAGGAACCTCACAAATCAGAGTCCGGGAAATCCCGACGAACTGCCCTGGAAACCCAAAAAGACTTTCCAGGATCCATGGGGTCCAAAGGGTCTGATTCATGTTCGTTTGCTTTTGTCGTCCACATGCGAATTCTTCACGCACGTAGTTGGACTTGGCCACCACCCGCAGGTTTGGGATATGTTCTCTATTTTGGATGGGACTTGTTCTGTAAATAGATTATTCTGAACATGAGGGACATGCAGATTGACCGTTTCTCTTGATGGGTCCTGTGTGTCCTGTTTTGGTGTCTTGGCCTGGTTTCCTCAAAATCTGTCCAGATCTGTGTGTGAACGCGACTCATTCATGAATGATGCAGCAGAGAGTGCAGTCCGGTGCGAAACAAACCACGAGGGCACTGTTCACATCTGAACTCTTGATTTCAGAACCCTGATCTGTTGCGCGATTCCGATGCTGGACACGCGGATACATGTTTCAACTGATTGATTTGTGGCAGATTGTCCCGCGTGGACTCCACATCGGTTCTCATCCTTGATGCACAGCTGTTCAAGCTTCCCACCATCTTTACCGCGTTCCAAGCCGTGAGAGGTCTGTGGTGTTCTGAGCCTTCGAATACACCACTTGGTGCAGTCACGCGCAATTCAGCGACGGCGCAAACGCTTCATGCGGCGAAAACTAGATCCAAACCAGCCAGTGTCGCGCTGTCGTCTCGACTTCGCATCGAATTGGAACCGATAAATTGAGAAACCAATTGCTGGCTTTGCTTTTTTCAGCGACCTGTTCAGGTGTCCACCGGAGCGTGGCGTGATGGCGGATACTCACTTCCGGTGACGTGCAGCAGGACGGCCAATAGGAGCGCTGCGGGGCGCTGCCACGTGACGCCTCCCGACACCATCACGGACTCCACCTGGCGGAGAACGAAAGAATAGAGGAGGATAAAAGACAGAAGTGACTGATTGAGTAAACAAAAGGGAGAGACAGTGCACGTGTTTGGGAGGGAAAACATTGCTCGGTTACGCCTGCCTCAGACAAATACTTGGTACGTTTTGCCCCAATCTTCAACTTCAAAAGGATGAACTACCTGAGAAGTGAATTGAGTGTTTTTTTATCGCAATATGGGGCCAAAGTTTCGGTGTTCCAGGAGATGTCCCCCTCTGGATTCGCCTCTGCACATCAACCCCCATTACGCACCACTTTTGTCCACACATTTTTGAAGACCATCATTATCATCGATAAAAGCTCGGCCATGAGGAGCTTCTTCCTTTGGAATGACCACACACGTCTTTCCTCCGCTAATGAGTGAATCTTTGACAGTCTTCTCCGCATCAGTAATTAGACCCAAAGTGCCAACTCTAATTTCCAAATGCAAATAGCGCGGTGGAGTTGGTGGTGCCAACATCGCCCAGCAACACCTGGTTCCCTGGAGACGGTTGTTTTGTTTGGTGGTCGTGTGGTCGAGGGTCCTTGGTGAGGAAGAGGCGTCGTGGAGAAAAATCATGGGTTGAGGGAGCAGATTCAGGGCAAACTTTGTTGTGGAACTAAGAAAACCCCAAACCCGCAAGAAGGACCCACCTCCTGACTGACCATGCCCCACACCAACTTGCCTGGCTCTTACAGGACGAAATGGACACAGGACTGTATGGTTGTTTTGACTACTTTTCACGCAACACTTAAAGAACACAGGACACAGCTCGTTGGGATGGTCCCGTACCAGTGACACAGAACGCGCCATGCCAGTCCACAGAACCGACGCAGGAAAATGATCGCTCTCGTGGGAAACTGGGACTCAACTCTGTCTCCGTCGTTGGAAGACAAAGGTGGATCCACAGTTTGGTTGAGAGGACCTGGACCTCCAAAACAGCCCAACACAACGAAAAGATGGCAAAACATTTTGCACATACCTGGCACACAATCGAGAAGGCGGGCATTGGTGTTCTGAAAACTTCAAGGAACTGGGGCTTCCTCCACCACCACCCTCAACTCGTTCGTGTTGCGCCGCCAGGCCCTTTCTCTGTACCGTTTCACGTGTCTGACTTTGGGGTTGAAGTGGCTGTTTGTGACTTAATTCCTCGATCCTCTCTTGGGTTCCCTTCTGCCCTTCTGGACAGGTCCCTTGAAGGTCCACAGGGCCCACCCCCGGGACCCCTCCAGATACGCCCCTCAGACCCCTCTGGCTCTGCCCCTGCATACATGGCACTTCCGGGCCTTTTACTGCAGATTGAGATGGACGCGTCTCAGCGAGGACCAATCGGCAGTGATTGCGCGCGCTTCCGGACCAATCACGAGAGAGTGCTACAGATTCCGCGCAGGCGCGAAGGGGCGGGGCCAGGGGGCCGCACTCAGTCCATCGCAGGTTCCAAATCTGCGACAGTGGATCTCAGAGTTGCAAGTCAGGTTTGGGCACCTGAAGAAGTTTTACCCGTGCTGGTTCCAAGCTGCAACGGGGTCGAGACCCCGAAAGTCGAAGGGCCCCGCCCGGCCCTCTCCCTGCGGCCGGCCCCGCAGCATCCGCCGCGGCCGCATCACCGCCCACCGCGGGACACTCCTGCCGGCGCCGAGTGTTTGTAGACGGAAGCCCCGCTGGTTCCCTTTCAGCGACAATCAAAACCGGACGCACCGTCGCACGAAACGCGAAATGCCACGCGGTGCAAAATTCCGCCTCGACTCAAAACGGTGACAATTGACGCATTGTGGTTTCATTTGAATACGTCAACAGACGAAGCTGAGGAATGTGTTGCGCTGTATGCGTATGGCGTTGGACCCATTGGAGACCCAACACAGCACCCAAGACTCGCACTTGCAGGGACGCCTCCACTGAGAACAGGCCTGAACGTTTTCCAGGTTTCTCTTGGTCTCTGTCCATTTTGACAGCCTTTCAGCGCCCACGTTTTGTCAGGCTCTGCAAGGCTTCGTCCATTGTTCTATAAATTCATGAACGTCATACCGCAGCCCTCCAACTCCAATAGCTCACACCTGGACCAAAGTTTGATGCGCGACCCACTTCTCTGTGGTTCCATCCACGCTCTTTTCGTCCTCATTCATGTTCTCAGCCGTGGGGTTCTTGCTTCGCCACAAAAAGCAATGACAAAGTTCCGATACGTGGTCCAATTTCCAGCAGTTCTGTCAGACCACAAAAAAGCCACTCTTTCATGCAACCATGTGCAAGATAATCAGCCACACAGCAGCTACTGACTCTGGAGGAGATCCTGCTTTGTTGAAGATAAACTTTTCCCCAACCCGTCAGAAGATGTGACTTCTCTTATTATTCTACCGAAAAGTCTTTTGGAACACGGCACTGCGTCTCTTCTCATTCGCGCGTGTGCCTCGGCGCTGTGTGGAACCCTTAATTCCCGTGTCTCACCAGTTTGACTGAACAGGCGGTTTCAGCGGCGACCGCACGGAATGACGGCAAGGACGACCTGGGGTTGAGGTCAAACAATTGCAGTGGTTTCCATTGTTGACTAGAGGGACTCAAGGCCCGGAGCTCTGGAACCTCCCTTGTGGTTCAACCCTTTATGGTTCTCCCAGGCTTCACTTCATGACAGGGTTCTTTCACTGTACAAAAAAAAAGTTTCCTGTGAAATCACACAATGACTTTTCGAGACCTTTGGTCAAGAAAAGAGTTGTGTGATTGAACAGAAAAACTTTTTCTATGGCAAGAACCCATTTCTATCACGATGCGAGCACTACGACTGCAGGGTTTTGTGATCGCAGAGATGTTTTAAGAAGCACATCAGACGGAGGAATTTTCACCACTGCCCAATCTCCCAGTTTCCGGTTCATGTGAGAGCGCGTGTTCGCACCTTGTTGTCTCTCAGAGGTTGTTGAGGTTCAAAGCGCTTCTTCCTCTCCAACTCGACAGCACGGTGTTCACAGCCGCAACACCAACAACTCACACTGTGCAAACTGGTACCTCGTCCTTCTTGTCAAAAGTCCGTCGAAGTCTCAGGCCCACTGTGCGTCTCCGCATTTTTATGCCTGTTTGCTTGGCTGGCTGGCTGTCACACTTTTTTTCTCTCATGCTCACTTTCTCCCCTCATTTGTCGTTCCCCTGACCTCTTCCGTCTCACAACCACAAGCAGTTTCTGCCAGTTTCTGCCACGAACAGGTTGGCTCATCATCCAGATCCAAACTGCCAAACACCACCACGCAGTCAACCAGGCTTCTATCCAGAAAATTCTCAACATTTCGTGAGGTCCAACTCGCCAGAACACAAAATAAGAACAGGTTCAAAGTTTGTTCTCCACAGAAGGCTGTGTTGTGAGAGTGACGGAGGAGAGGGGTGAGGGAAGAAAGGAGGAGAGAAGAGGAGGAGGCTCTCCCGGGGGATCCAACCCAATCCACTGATTGCCTCCTTCATTCTCCTGCCGGCCGCACACAGAATCAGCTGATGACTCAAGTCTCGCCTCCTGCAGCACATGTCCATGCTCAGTTCTTCTCGGACCTGGCAAAAATATTTGTACCGTTTGAACAAGGCAGCGGACTGTGAGATATTTTTTGCGTGATGCGATCGGATCCAAACCCGCGACTGGAAAGAATATTTGTGTCACCCACGAGATGCACTGGTTATGGGACAGAACGTTTTTGTGGTCACCCGCTTGCGTGCGCAATTCACTCGCACACATTCTCACTCAAACACACCCACCTACACGCACGCACACACAAGCAGAGGGACAGGCAGAAAAAGAAACTGACGAGTTGGTGTGTGGTTCGTGCAACATGTGCAATGGGCAACACAGCCCTTTGGAGGACAAAGAGTCTGCTGCAGGCCTGCGTAGGCCAGGCTGATCGCATGTGAACATCGGGGTCGGGAGCGACTGTCACTTCGCGTCGAGTCTAGGCGCGTCACGCGCCGCGCGATCTGCATCCGGGACGTTACTCATCGCGACGTAACGTCAGAATCAGAGACGCGCCGCGTCGCGTCGCGTTTTTTCCCACGCGTCACGCTCCTGGGTCGTGGACAAGAAGCTTGTGGCTGTTTAAAATTGAAAAAACTGAACACTCAATGGCGAATCCAGGCCATTCCTTTTCACACTGAAGAGGGTGTACGAGGGCTGTCCACGAATTTACCGCTGCAGATCTACATCTTGCCAACAGTCTTGACGTTGTGGTGCAGCGGAGAATTCGTGGACAGCCCTCGTACACCAGAGTTCACAACCTTTCACTTTTTGTTGAACAGAACGTTGAACCCATGGAGCCAGAACCAGACCCCGAAAAAAACAATCTGGAACACAGGACGAGACAGCGGCAGAAAGGCTGACGTGAGGACCCCGCATCTCGAATGAGTTTCTCCTGATGAGATCGTGGGTGCAGCACCACGCTCCGTTCACACCGTATGCGTCACGTCAGGTGTCCCAGAACAAGTCCATGCGCGCTGCGTCAGGATGCCTTGAGGTGCGGCGTGCGATGCGTCCCACGGTGCTTTGCACTGGATTCATCATGCGTGACACTGCAGCACCAACCCGAACGGGTTGAATCACGTGACGCATCCGGTGCGAACCCGGCCTGAGACGAATCTTATTTGCGTTCGTCATTTATGCGTCTCTGCCCTGATGCATGTGTGAGTGCGCCGACATGACGTGATCCCTTGACAGGTCGGGGAATATTGTATTATGCGCACACGGCCTGAGACACGCGGGTCCCGGGCCTCCGCCCCGGGACATAACAACCAATCACGAGTCTCCAGTGGATCCAAAGGGCCACTGGGGTCGGGCCACCAAGGTCTTTGAAAAATTTTCGTATCCCCACCCTCAATTGGGCCTGTCCGCTGCTCAGAATTTCCACGCAAGAAAAATGCCCCAGAACTTGTCTTTGTCTTGATAGTTGGGTGGGCTTTCAAGTGTCACAGACCTGGATCCATTCGTTGTGAATGATCACGTGCGCATGATCTCCAGTCGGAACTGTTTGCGCAACAGATGTCCAGATGTTCTGTTCTTTTTTGGGGGGTCCTGGATCCCATGCGCTGACGCATATCGCCAGACGCACGACACCCCGCATCTCAGTGCCTGGGCTACTGAGGAAAAACACAACACTTTTGAAGTGAGTCAGGAAGTAAAATTTATAGCCAGTTCAGTGAAACTCAATTGCTTCGCCCAGTTTCTAATTCTGGCTCAGTCGCGTACACATACAGTTCCATCGACTCGAGGCAGACAAACCAATCCAAGTGTCCACACTCCATGGGTCAGGGATCAGAGATCAGGGTTGGGGCCTGACCTTGGCCTCAGGCAGAGTCCGACCCTCACAGACTCAAATTTGTTGTGTTTTCAGGTGTTGAGGGGGTCCCTCTCCCAGGCCCCAATGATCCGCAAGAGGTCACGCCTTCACTTGACCGTGTCAATGTTCCCTGAATACGGACTCAGAGATTTCTTGGAGCACCCAATCAGCAACAATTTTGAATAAAATTGCACCCGTGTTGTCGTGAGATCAACAAAGGACTCACCACCATCTCCACCAGAATTGTACCCAAAGAAACAGCCGTGGGTCTATCTATCTTCCCTCTTTTCCCTCTCTCCTTTCTCTCTCCTTTCTCTCTCTTTCTCTCTCTCTCTTCTCCTTCTCTTCTTTATCTGCCTCTTCCCATTTCCCATCTTTCTGTCCTCTCCACACACCCTAAAATTCACCACACCAGCGGATTCAGAGTCCGGAGCCCAAACCTTGATTGAGCCTTAACTCCAATTCAGAGAGGTAATCTTGCTTGTCAAGAGTTGGGGGCATTTTCCTTTCCTTGAGTCGTGCAGGGGGCTCCATGCACCTGAATGTGCCAGAGCACTGAATTTTGACAATGTACATCAAATTCAACTGAATTGGGGTGCGCGCTTCACCTGGGCTTCACTTCTTCCCTGCGACTCCTTCGAATCGGAAATCGAACAGGCCCACCTTGAGGTGCGAGGGAAGCTCCGGAGGAACGAAGGATCCAATCGGTGGCGCAGCTGCGCACAAAGCAGCCAGATTCTATTGTTTTATAGGAGAGAAACATAGGTGCCAGAGGTGCCGTGCACCGTGAGGCCAGAACAACACTGGATGCGTCATCGAGTATCACAGTTTTTACGTGTAATTTTGCTGTGCACGTCGACAGACCTCAGGGACAGCTGGGTGAACCGAAGGGTGCAGTGCCCATACAGGGACGCAATGGGTAGTGTCTGCACAACCCTATCCTACATAGGAGTTAGGGGCGTGGCTTGTGGTTCAGGTCAATGGGCACGCTCAGCGACAGACACGCAACACGAGACGCGTTCAGTGCACACGCAACCCTGTCCTGAGTTAATTATTCAGGGTCCAGGGGCACTGCCTCCCTGTGCAGGTTTTTGGGGCGGTTTGTGGAGACAGACATAACGCAAGACGCATCAAACGACCCCTCCCTGTTCATCTAGCACGATGCTGGTCATTGCTTTTGATTTTGCAGTGTTGTGCCATGCGAGAACCTCTCCTCTCAAGGGTCTCAGATGAGGAGATATCAGAACTCATTGATGACAGAATATTCATAACAGACACTCCCGCACTTGTGAATACAACATAACAGACACTTCTGCACTTGTGAATACAGGAAAATTGCTGAAAATGTCTGATGGTCTTTGTGGAAAAAATCTCAAGCAAAGACCAGCATCATGCTGGATGCAATACGCATCCAACGACCCTTTCCTGTTCAGAACAGCACACACGCGCTGCGGAGCGGCCTCAGCTGTGAAAGTGCGGGCGCCCCGCGGCCCCGCACAACTCCGCTCACGATGGAACAACGCGGGGAGTTCATGCACCAAAAATGGAAAACGTTAGTTTGTTGTGCAGCAGGGGTGGACCCGTGGTTGTCGAGGGGGAGGCAAACCCCCAAGTTGAAATACGAACAAGAATATTTTTTGCGCGCGAGCGAGAAAGGAGAGGCAAAGACTTTCTTGGGGTGAGTGGTCTCAAGCGCCTGCTCTTGGATCCGCCCCTGGAAACAGTGCGCTGGTTATAAACAATGGCGAGAAGATTCAAAGACCCATATTCAAGGTGGCAAGGGAAGTGGTCACTCAGCAAACCACACGTGTCTGCGGGCACTGAACTGAGGCCTGTTTCTTCAAAGCTCTTGATGACGTTTGCATCGCGTTTGTGGCAGGCCTCAGGTTTTTGTCTCACATGTTAGGGAATGTTGTGAGATGGTGAAAAACTTTGGACGCAACAGGCGACAGAAAACACTCAAACAGAACCCTTTGAAACAGGTGCAGACAAATCAAATGCCCGCCCAATGGCCCCAAAATTCTGTGTCCTGACCTCACAAACCGCCTCCATGTCCTTTTTCAACTGTGCACGTTGAAATCCTACTTCGAGCAATTTGTCTGAAAGGAACTGTGAGTCCATGGCAGCATGCAAGGTGCCAGGGCCTGGCGAACCTGCACATAAACTTCCACGCAACCAGCTCCTGTGTTTTTAAGCCTGAAAGCCGTTTAACGGGCTCCGGTTTCAAAGACTCGGAATCCAGATGATTCATTACCTGAGTCCACGCGCCCTGTACCCGGTGCAACGGAAAGTCAGGGACCGGGAACGATCAACTTGCACGAAACCTGAAGTCAGGGACAGAGACAGCGAGAGCACTGACCCTCTAGTCAATAGGATGAGGAAGGGTCCAGCAGAACGGAACCGCAGTTTGGGTGTGGGAAAAACGAACGCGCAGTAAATGGGGCCTGTTTCGCACAACATGGAGCGGGGAACTCGACTGAGTGTCTTCCAGGATTAAACTTCAACTTTTGTCACCACGCTCCAGCTCAACCCTGACACAAGCCCCTTTCATATCTGGAATTCAGTTGGGGTTCCTCGTACAATTCTCCAACCCTGAAATCAGCTGATTCCCCAGCCTCACCCCACACCATTCCCCCACCCTGAGCCCAGGTGGGTTTGTTCCCCCGTCATCGCTCCCGATTCATCACAGCGCAAACACACAGCGTCACCCAAACTGAGCACGCGCCATGGATACTGTTACCAGGCAGGATCAGCATAAATCCTCCGAGTTCAGAAATGAAGCGCAGGGGTGACCAAGTTTTTAGGGGACAAAGATCACGGGGCGCGACCCTGGGGATAAACTTGTATCTTCAGCAGGTGTGAGATGTGACGACGCCTTGCAAAGTGGGCGCTGAGGATGGTGTCCATCCCCATCCACGGTACACATTCGGTTCTTTTTGCCTGTGTACCTCCCCCCTCGCTGAATGAATGGGGGCTGAATGCGTCAGACGCAGCGTCCTTGTTCAAGGCTCTGCAACTACTTAGCGACCAGGGCCAGTGATATGCAGGCAGATCAACCCATGGACTGAACCTTGCTCACACTTGCAAGTCTCTGAATTGTTGACACAAAGCGAGTCCCCAGTCAGCTGGCCTGAACGGGGTATCCAAATGACTGTTCTTCAGGCTTGTTTCACTTGACACGTCTGATTCTGTGTTCCTGCTCAAGACATCAGACGCGGATTCGACGCGGTGACGTTGCGCCCGTTGCGTTTCCATGGTGACGCAACGCATGACGCACGCAGCACCCCTCCTCCCTCCGAAGACGCGTGCAGTGTGATCCCACCCTGAAGACGCACGCGTTTCGACCCGTCTTGAGGACGCGCGGTTCTTATTGCTAATTGGCCTGTTCAATTATCCATGAGTCGGGGGAGGGACGCCGCGTCGCCCGGACCCGGTCAGCACTGATGGATCGCCGAGCACCGGAAACCCTGCCCGCCGCATGGAAGAGGGCGTACGCTCTAAATGGTGACTTCATGACGCGCCACAGATCCCACTGAGCGAGTCAACACTTGGGCAGGTTGGGTATTGCATGGTGCCCGTGGAACACACTCAATTCGCCACAGAATGCATTGCCATTGTGCCGGGGGGCCAAGCCAAATCCCAGAACCTCTGTGTAGTTTACCAACATGCAATGAAACGTTGACCACACCAATCTGACAGTCTGAGGCCCTTGGCTCTTTGGCCAGAATGTGAAGTTGACCCTGGACATCGGCTCAGGACCAAAATTTGCATCTGCCCAGACAGACAAGCACCCAAGATCTGAGTGCCACCCGATCGTACCCACCAACCACACCAGAAGTCAGTTCCCAGAAATACCAAGAGTCCCCCGTTGCTGTCTCTGCAGCTCTGCTTGACAGCATTCAAAAACTGACGACACAACTTCTGGAACATTCTGCTTCGCAAAAGTTGAGAACTCATTCTTCCCAACCAAGGTACCCTCTTTGTAGGAAGCGGCCGAGTAGGATCCGACGATGAGGCTCTGGAGACCTATCAGTGCAATCATTTCCTGACGAAGAAGGATCTGTTGCCCGTTTGTATATATTTCAGAGAAAGGGTACATGGCCCTTCAGTTGGGATCAGGCTCCGTGCAAAAGGCCTCACAACCTGTGTGCAAAAGTGGAGTTGGAGTTTGAGGCAACACTCAGATTCAAGATTGAGAAAACAATGCAAGAACCACCAACCACGCCATGGGGAAGCAGTGATCTGGCCCCACCCTCCAAGATCCGCTCTCCACAACCAAAGCCAAGAATCCATCCAGACCGGAGCAGGAAGAAACACGTGGTGGTTTTATGTCCCTTCCAATTATCACGTGGTAGTGTAAACAAGGAGGAGTGAGCCTCCCCTCTCAAAAATGGATCTCCCCATTCGTGATTTCACTCCACCGTCACAACTCTGGGAAGACGGATCAAAGCCAGAACGCACGTCTCTTCCAGAAACAAGCCGTTGATCAGCAATGACAACCTGCAAGAGGGGCAAGTTGTGGAATGTTTTGTGAGGTGCGTCGCTCCACAGGGGTGACCATGGAAAGTCATGCCACACTGCAGGTTCACGTTGTTATGAGTTTTAGCGGGCGGGGCTACGGCTCAACCTCACAAACCTCCACGCTTTCAGTCGTGTCTTCTTCGTTGTGTCCAGAAGCAGAGACGAACAAAAGCATCTGGCCAGTACTGTATCCCACAGAGCAATATTCTACGTCTTATGTTCACGCCCATGTGCACATTTTGATTTGCGGAATCTCCCTGATGCGAGAGCGTCACGCCTTGACTCAGTCTGAAAGGTGCTGCAGGGAGGGGGGCTTTTGACGAAATGAATTCACACCCTCCCTTTTTGCTTGAAAATCTTTGGTGTTCTGTCTTCAATGTTGTTCGAACACAATAAACAGCGCCAGAGTCTCTCAACATGGGCTACACACTCCAACTGGTGCACACCTGCAGGTCCTGTCCGCCTTGCAGGGTTCGTCGCCCCATTCTTGTCTGGTGTTCTGCATTCATTTGTGAAGGACAGACAGTTCTAATGCAACAACAGACGCACCAACCAAGGACAGACACGTGGCTCAAAGTTTTGCGCAGACGGAGATGTCTACGTAAGGAAAGAAATATGGGACAAAGGTATGGCAAACCTGAGGCACAACCCAGTCGTTTCCAAGCAACGAAAACTGTGGTGCACACATGTTGAGAGTGTAACCAAGGTGACAGCGATTTTTGTTCTCAATTAGCCCCCACCCACCTCCTTCCCCCGGCTCCCACCGCCACCTCTCCTTGACAACCGTCTCCGGGGAGCCAGGTGTTGCTAGGCGCTGTTGTCACCCAATTCCCCGGGACTATTTGCATTTAGAAATTAGTTCCCTTCAGTTCCAATCACCGCCGCGGATAAATCAGACGCGTAACGAGGGAGAAGCAACTTCTTCAAAACTTCCCAAGTTATGTATTTTCAACACAGAATTTACATTTTCTTTTCTCAAACTCTTTGCATCTCAATTTCTTTGGCCCCTGGAGGTGTAACCACAATCCATGTTGGCGGAACAGGAGTGCAGCGTCAGAGACAGAAACAAAATTCTGATCGTGGGACGTTGAATCAGTTCAGAAATCACGCAACAAGAAATCCCTTTTCTAAAAGGATGGAGCGGACAGCAACAAGATTCTGACCGTGAGTCAGTTCAGAAACAGTACAATATGAAAGCCTTTCCCGCAGAATGAAACAGACGTGCAACCCAGGAGGCGGAGGAGCCACTGCTTGAAAGGATTCTCAGGTCGGAACCACAGGTCAAGCGAGTCAGGCTGACTTGGTTCCACCGACCAGCAGCGAGTTTTAGTCGTGGCGATTCTGACTCGTCGCTGGTGTTTCTCAGGTCACCCATCTCAAAAACGTCCAAAGTTGGGTCAAGAAACAGCAACCAACCACTCCTGAAACCATCTTCCCGGAGGTTGCACCGCACAGGAATCAGTGCAGATCAGTCAGATCACTGAAACTCAACCCTCCTGGGGACAAAACTCATCCATCTGCTTCGAACTCCATTTCTCACCCGACAACACGGCGTCTCCAGAGGCTCTGGTCTCAGACGTCCACGCAGAAGGCCGAGTTACCCGCAGGCCCAGGCGAGGTTTCAATCAACGGGTTCTTGGAATCAAGCCACAAACACCAATGGGTAAGTGTGCCACGCGTTTTGACCCAGAACAACTCAATGGTGCTTTGTTGAGGCGACGCAACGAGAATCACGGCATGACACATACTGTGTGAACCCGGACACAACAGGATCCAGCAAGCCGATCTTCAAAAAGCCCAATTCCAACGACAAAATTTCTATTTCCCAATAAGAAATGGAAATGTACTTTGAACGAACGACTCCAAAGACGGGGCAGGGAGTCGGGGCCCCAGGACCCCCCCCCCCCGCCTCCTGGAACCACCTCCGTCGACCTCGGCAAAATCTGGGTGAATCGCCCGCCCCGCGGTGCCCCGCGGTGCCAGGGTCCGGGGCCCCGTCAGGCTGATAACGCTCCACGAGCTGCCGCCGCAGATACATTTTGAACAGGTCGCGTCCCAGTGGGGCACGCGCGTAGACTGATGGATGCTTCCGAAGATCCCGCAGATACCGCTGAAGTGAAGAAAAATGCCGCGCAGGAGGATGTCACGCTCATGCGCACGAACAGATTCTTCAAACGTGTTTTTTATGTTGGGTTCAACTTTTGTTGACTTCGCTCTGCAACTGAAGCTGATTTTGCAGATTGTTCTTCAGCCTGTTACAACAACACGCTGGAAGTGCCGTGGGGTCTTGGCACAAGTCGCAGCGTTGCAAACGACGACGCAGCGTCCGCGGACAAACGCAGTGGCGCCACGTCTGGCGTTCTCAGTGAGAACCAAGTCTAATACTTTTCAATCTGCCTCTGAAACCATCATTCCAATCTCTCTGTTGTTTCAGTTTGGCTTCACCTTGTCTGGATGTCGTTGAACTCAGAGATCAGGGAAACAAAATTGAAACCGCAGTTTTGATCCACATCCATGTTTCTGTTTGTGACTGAAATAACTTTCCTTGTATTTGCACATGAAATTCCACATGAGGCTCATCTCGGGCCTACTTCACACTTGATGCACCACGCGAGCAAATTCCAGTGACTCGTATGCAATGCACCATGGACTTCACGACGCAGCGCCCACTGAACTGCACAGAGACGCAACGCGCGACACACCCATGGCGCACGCGGCCTGTGCGGCCCCGGACGCTCTGCAGGGGGAACCTAAGCCTCGGGTAATGACTCCTTTGAGGCGCAAATCCCGTCGACTCGACCCCGACATGACCCACGTGTGAGGAACCTGTGAACGCTGCGCATGCGCCGTCGCGTCGCGTAGCGTCTACCCAGGGAACCAGGCAGGGGAGATCCAGGACAATGGACAGCAGGGGTGCAGGTTTTTCTGACCCATGCACGGCAATCTGCTGAATTGAACTTTCCATTCCCCAAAACTTTGCTCTCTTAATTGTGATCTGTCTCCCAATCAGCAGACTGTATTAACTTTTGAAAGGAACTTGACGCTGCCCCGTTTCAGAGGGAGAACCACAATGTGGAACATGACGGATTTGAGTTTTCATCTTCTCCCCACAGGATCCACCCGGCGCCACCGCCACCGAACTGGAGTCTCAACATCCAGGGTTTCTGCTCCTCGGAGAAGCACGTCCAGCGAAGAGTGAGAGCCTCAAGGAAGCCACAGATGATGTGGACTCACAAGGGTTAAAAATCAAACAAACGACGGCCAAGAAACAAATTATTCTTCTTTGGCGTTTGGTTTTCTTCTTTGAGTCGTTTCCACTCCCTTCTCTTGCTGCTTTGTTGTCCTCCCCCTGCATTTTCTCTTCTCTATCAGTCTCTGTCTCCTCTCTGTCTCTGTCTCTCATTCCTACAGGGTTGAAAAAGTCATGACGCAATTCCAGCGAATCTGCCGGTCCAGCAGATGCTCCTCGAAAGTGGGAAATCACGGCTTTGGTCTGGTTCTCACAGGATGTGTCTGCGTTTCTTCCCTTTGAATAAGCAGTCTGTGTATAATGGGTCCTGGAACGCAAGGCGTGACAACATCCAGTGTGAAACGGGCCTGAACCGAAACAAAGCGGCATCGAGAGCCAGACCACTTCGGTCCTTGAAACTGAACTGCGTCGAGCGAGTGCGCGGACCTGTGTTAGGGGTCTGGAGGTATCATTACCTCCCCCTGCACCCACAGACCCACCCCGCCCCACCAACCGCTGAGGGGAAAGGAAGACGGGGGCTGGAGAGCTGAGGTCCGAAGCTTTTGCGCATTGGACACTCTCAAACATAACTGTATTGTATTCAGTTTCAACAGGCAAGGCAAGGAGAGGCTAGAGGGTCTGGATGTCCCCTCTGCTCCTAAGGAATCAAACAGCAGTTTGAACCTCTTTCTGTGTCTTTGAGCATCATCCCAAACGACCATCAATCTTCTTCAAGAAACACCAAAATTCTCAGACATCAATCACATTTGAATTGAAAACGCCATTCAAACCCACGACAGAAATTCCTGGCAGACATCGCAGACCCACACTGCGCAGACGCGACGACGCAGCGTCCGTTCCACAGGGCAGCGTACCCCCCGCCGCAGGCCGCGCTGCATTAAGACCCTTGAGCGGGACCCGGGACTCGAGCACTGCGCATGACTCTCTCTCTCTCTCTCAACCCGAGTCTCCCTCCCACCGCACCACAGCATATCATAGCGGTGGAACCAGGCTTCAGTCGAGCGGGGCCTGACTCTTTGAAGAGGGTGGAGGGGGGGCAGTTCAACACAACACAAAGCGAGGGCTTTTTTCGAGTTGGATCGGCAGGGGCCCTGAATGTACTTCAGTGACCTAACAGCCAGTTTCAAATTCAGCGCCACAAATACTTTCGAGTCCAACCACAAATTTTCTCAAGGGGGTTTGTGAACAGCTGGAAGTGGACCACACGTCAGTTCGTTTTGCTTCTGCTGGCGGGCTTGTGGACCTTTCACAGTATTGTACCGTTTGCACAAAAGACATTTTGCTGCATGAGCTCAAGGAATCTCTCTGATGTTGAACAATTTTTGTGCAGACCTGCGGAAGATGAGTTGGACGCGACGCGAACAACGTTCTGACGGTCGCTTTAAGAAGAGTTCCTTTTGTTCGAGACTGACTGTACGAGTACTGGCTTCTTTTAAAAGCTTCACAGAGAAAAGCAGTTTAACTCAGACGCTGTAAACAAGAGTCTTGCCTCGTGTTCTGCCACATGAAACGGAATTTTCAACCCTTCTGGGCAGAAAGCAGGAAGCGGGCCAGGGAAGGCGCTTCGCAGGCTCAAGACTCGCACCAAAGCTGTGAAATAAATCACAACAACATGGGAACACTTTGCTGGTCAGGGAACGTCTTAAATTCACATTCAAATCCTTTTTTTCTGAGAATTCTTTGACGGTGCTCGATAAATTGAACATTGATTGATATGAAATGGCCAAATAAATTTCAATCGGCGAGTGGGAAATTTTTACACAAAACAATTGCTCACGCAAGCTGCGAAAAATTGAAATTCCTTTTGGAAATAGGTTTCACACAACAAGCGAATCCAGGCGAAGTGAGTGTTCGCTTGCAGAAAGACTCTATTCTGTCTTGCGAGGTGTTCTACTGCTATTCTTTGTACACGGCCGACGTCTCTTCGCCTCCCTGCATCGTGGTCCCTTGGACAGAGATTGTCCCCTGAGTTGAACGACACCAAGGTACAAAGTTTGGTGCCTTCAGGACGAGCTGGATCCAGGGGCAATTTGCCTTGTTCCGCCGTCAGACAGTTGAGACTGCGCAATGTGTTCAGAGCAGAGGACCTGCTCCAGAGGACCCATCTAAGAGAGGTCAGTGATCCCAAACCTTGGGCTGTGGGGAAAACTCCAACCGCACGCAAACTGCACCTGCAGTACCAAACAGGGGACAACTCTTTCGTAGGTCAGGGTCCCCAGACCCAAAGCTCCTTGGAACCACCAGCGATCCGACCTTCGCTGATGCCGTGTTACCCAACAAGACCACGTCACCCAGCACCAGTTTGCTTGGTTACCGTGTCGCGTTCTGCGCTCGCTTCAGGTCAAAACCAATGGAACAATATGTCAACCTCCGGTTGTCAAACACCCTTGGTCCTCAAGACTCTGGGCAACAATGTTGTTTGCCATCAGTGCAGGGTATGCATTCTGTGTTTGAAGTCCCTGTCGAGGTTGACGCGCTCTGCTTTGACTCGGGGGCGCAGCGCCCACTGACCTGCAGAGCGACCGGCACACCCCGCGCCCAGTGTGAAGGAGGCCTGAATTTTCCGCCCCTGCATTCAGCTGAATCCACTTGAGAGCTGGATATCGGGTTGTGACACAAACAGCCACAGACAGAGATATCCGTATTTGCACAGAATCCGCAGGGCTAATCCGCACTCCAGGGTGTCAGCACTGCACTTCACTTGTCGGATTGTTGGCGGATATTGAGATCGACGCAGATTCAACCTCCAGATCAAATAGCACGAAATCCGCCCAATTTCTCGAGCGCTGTGAAATATGATGGCGTTTCTACATGGAAAGTTTCTGCGCTGACTTTTTTCCCGAGTCTTCAAAGTGAGACCATGTCTGACGATTTATGTGGTTCCACTGGTGGACCCGGCAGGGGAGGACCTCACTGGGTTCAGACCATTGGGTGGGAGACAAATCCAACTCAGGTACATGTAATGCAAGGAGCAAAATTATATAGTTTCTCACACACTTGTCACACAATGAAATTGCAACAAAACTGAAAGTTTGTCGCTTCCAGGGAATCGTTTGAGCTTGCCAAACATTGCCCAAAAGAATATGAAGTAATTTGGTTTTGAGCCCGGACCCCTGATTCAGCAGAGTTATGGACCGAAAGCATCTCGTAGTCTCGTGTGGCCACAAGTTCGCGATACGACGCACGTTGCACCGCAACTTCGTCTCAGCGGGTTTCACACTGGGTGCGTCAGAAGTCGAGCCCCGATGTTTCTGAACGCTGACCGTGCTTGCAGTGGACCCAAGGTCTCACGCATTCAGTGTGAATCTGGCATGCACGATCTGGCAAGGCGCAGTCACCACCTGCCGTGCAATATGAGACAAAGCAACGACGCAGCCCAAGGACACGACACCCGACTCACCCAGTGCGCGCACCGCCTTAGCCCCGCCACTCAAAGGCCCTGCTGTCAGCACTTTATGGATTTCAAGACAGAACCTTTGTTTCAACACTTCGAAACGAACAGCCAAGAAACAAAAGACGCTAAGTCGATTTTCTGTCGGATAATCTTCAAAAGAAATGAAACAGAAAAGGCACAAAAACCTCAAAACGGCACAGCGTCGAACAGAGAAAGCCAGCACGCTTCCCCCTGTCGAAGTACTTTGCTTCATACAGGGTCGGATCCACCGGTTGGTACCCCTGAACGCCCCCCCCCCCACTTGGTCTCCTCAAACCATTTTCCCTCAAACCAGAATTGGGAACTCCAGGGCCGTCGGTGCCTCTTCAGATCCAAACCGTGGATCCGCCCCTGCAATATCCCCGTCACTTTCTTCACCTCTCGAATTCACGCAGAAACTATAACGTGTGTCTTTGGAAAAAAGTGAAGCGGGATTGAATCTGTGTGTGGAGCTTCAGATCTGAACCTGTTTCACACAGCCTTGCTATGTGCAGACAAAACTCTGCACACAATTCAACATTGCTGTCAATGGTGTCAACTATCTTTTTGACAAAAACTGTTGAGTTGTAGAACATACCGTAATGTTTCCCGGTGCCCCAATTCACATCAAAGAACCTGCAGCAACAGGGAGTTTCTGCAGATCCTTCGTGCCACAATGCCAGACCGGTGGCATTGGACAAATTTCCCCAGAAGGACGGTACATGTATCAAGTGGTCAAATGACGTGATTCTTGTATGTGTCAGTGTCAGTGTCAGCGTTCTGGCAATATGGGAACCCTACGGAATGAAAATTTGTGGTTGCTGAAAGTCCCTGTCGGTAAGTCAGCACCAGGCATTTTCGTGCAGATCAGGTCACAGAGCTTCGTGAATTAGAGACCGTACACGTAAGACCGGATCCGCGAGTGCTGAAACTCCCGACTCTATTTTTCTATTAAGTGACTTAAATTTGCGTGATTCAACGCTTTCTGTTCTGGCATTTTTGAAACGGCACTTTAACTCGCGCAGAAAAATTAGGAAATGCAAGCAGTTCTCGGGAGCTGTCGAGCCACGCAGCGATCACGCAGGGATCAGGGCGACGAGTTCAGTACTTCATGCGACGACCTCAGAGACCCGCGTGTCTTGTTTCAAATTTCGTGTCTCACAACGGGGTGAATCTTTTTGCGTAGTTTGTAGACGGGAAGACGTGCTGCACTTTGTGATGCACCGCAAGACCTTTTCCCCGGAGCCAAAAAGCAAGCACGACACGGAAAGACTGACGCGGAAAGGAAAACCTGTTTGGCGAAGAAACGCGGTTTTTGAGTCAAAAGAATTCCATTTGCAGGTCTCTGTGTCGCCTCAAAATTCAATTTTTCAGTTGCACAGTATCATTTTCCTGACACCTGAAAATTGCGCGACTTCGTCTCTTCGAGAATCAGAACTTTGCGTAACAAACTGGAAAAGCACAAAAAGTGTTTTTGAACAATCACCGAATCCCCAGAAGGCTCCTCACGTCAATTTGACTTCGGTCCGAAAATCTACCATATTGCGCTGAAATGTTTTTCTTTTCGCGAGCGCAATTGGCAGAAACAGAGTTGGTACTCACGGAAAAGGGCGTGGCTTGGTTGAAGAACTTCCCAAGTTTTGTTGTTTCTTTTCAGCTGTTTATTCCTTCCTCCCAGATGCGCGTGTCGTCTGAAGTGTCGTCGGCGCCAAAAAGGACCCTCGCGGCGTCTCTCTGCAAGATGGCGGCTGCTGTCGTCTGCGGACGCCGGTCGAGTGACGCAGGGATATCAAGAACTCGCCTGTTGCTATGGAAACGACTTCGTGATGGGAGCGACGTCACTGCGCCCACGACCCCGAAGAGAAAGAACGAGGGGCCGAAGCGGAGAAAGTTGTTCCAAGTAAGTTTAGTTGCGGACCCGAAAACGAGGCTTCGCAGCTTCACAACGAGGCGCAAAGCTGCAGCAGGAACCAATCAAAACGCTCTGTGTCCGAGTTGCTCATTTGAAGCTGTTCTCGTTTGTTCGACGTCAAAAACAGACTTGAGGGACCAACAGCTTTGAGAGGTGCATTTATTTTGAATCTCAGACCCTGGAACTGAGAAAAGCCGAGGCGAACATTGCCCTTTGCGTGGAAACGCTACTTTCACTTTCTGTTCTTTCAACATCGTGATCTTTTGATTTTTCAACGCATGTCCTTTGATGCACATTGGTCCACAATGTGACGTGCCGTCATTCACCACCACCAAACTTTGAACTTGAGACCGGATTTGGATTCAGGTCCCGGTATTCGCAAACATACAAAGTCTGTTCCAAAAGTAAGTTTCATGACATTTTTTTGTACTTTTCCGTGTTTCTTTTGTCTCGGCCATCAGACACAATGTGGCCACATATTTGGGCATCACTTTGGTCAACTTTTGGGTCGCAATTGTTTTGACCATTGTGCACTGATGCGTGAGATGCTGAGACTGGGTCGACCTTCCGAGCGATAGCGACTGTCTCGTTTGCTGTGTCATCGAAGGGCGTTGTCCTTGACATTGAAAATGCCTGGAAATCGAGTTGAATAGAGGCATAACATCAAGTTTTGTGTGCAGGAAGGTGTCAGTCGAGTGGATACCATGCGTCGAATCAGAAATGTGTATGGAAATGCAGCATTTAGTGAGCAGACAATCAGGGCGTGGTTCAACAAGTTTTCTGCAGGTCACACTGAAGTGAGAGACATGCCGTGCTCCGGACGACCAAGGGTCAATGTTCACTGCTGCCAAGAGGTTGGAGTTACACAATGTTCTGGACCAGAACAGACACCAAACCATCCGCCAGCTTGCTGCAAGAACACACATCGGAATCGGCACCACCCAATGCGCCCTGAAGATGTTGCATTTCTGCAAGAAGTCTGCCACCTGGGTAGCCCATGACCTCACAAATGCAAACAGACAAGCGCGTGAGTTCATTTGCCGATGCAATTTGGCTCTTTTCCGTCGTGACAACACCCTCCTGGATCATGTCATCACCTGTGACGAGTCATGGGTCTTTGCTTATGACCCAGAGAACAAGATGCAGTCAAAAACTTGGCAGTTACCCGGTGAAGACAGAATCCAAAAAGTGAGGCGTGAAGCAGCAGTGAAGAAAACCATGTTGGTCATCTTTTGGGACCAGAATGGAGTTGTGTACCGGGAATTCGTCCCCAATGGGCGTGGCATCACTGCACAAGTCTACCTGGGCATTCTGAGGCAGATGAGGGAGGCTGTCCAACGACGGAGACCACATCTTTGGCGTGGAGGCAGACGTCTGCGTGACACCAGAAACAGACCTGAATTTGTGCTTCATCAAGACAACGCACCAGCTCATCACTCCAGACTGGTCCAAAACTTCCTTGCCCGCACCGGAACCCACACTCTTGTGCACCCCCCTACAGCCCTGACATCGCCCTGTCGGACTTTTGGTTGTTTGAGAGACTGAAGAGACCAACAAAAGGCCAAACATTCGCCACAGTGGAAGAGCTGCAGAACCAAATCGACCAGACCATCGGACAAATTCCAACAGACGACTTCCGCCTTGCAATGAACAGGTTCTTGATCAGAATGCAGAGGTGTGTCAATGCCCGTGGACATTATTTTGAGCGTCGGTGAAATGGTTGCATTGCCAAACATGTCATGCACATGTGGAACTCAAAAACATTTTGAAGGAAGTCGACCACAAAGTGACAGTATCATGTGTGCGATACTCTGAGTACATGTACTTTCAGAGCAATAAATCTCCATGACCAAATAGTTCAAAGTTGTTGCCGTTGAAGTCAACTTGTCTCCAAGGTGTCCAGAAGACACCACCAAAATTTGGTCAAGATCAGTCGAGGTAAAGGTACTCACATGTACTCATGAAACTTACTTTTGGAACAGACGTTGTACGCGCACCAAAAGCTCAGGTCCACACCCAGCGAGAAACAGACAAGAGTTAGGTACATGTACTGCACATTCTGGACGGTCCAGAATTTGGCCAAATGGCCAATTCCAAAGTTGAAAATGAAATCTGATATGAAAAACTCATTTGGCGCCTGACAACACTGAACCTCAGAGACATGTTCCTCTTGAATGCACACAGCCGGCTGCCAATGTTCAAACACGTGTCCACTGTGTACACAACACATTTGCACCACGAAGAAAACCACACCCTCCACCAACACTGGATCCACGAGACAATCCGAACTCAGCCCGTCAGCTTCGAGCCCGTTTTAGAACAAAATTTACGACACGTTGCTTCGCTGCGCAAAATGAAGGACGCCGCGCTTCATGGGCCAAACGCACGAAATATTCTGGCTTCTGGGGTGGAACCAGGGGCCTTGCCTCACAAAAGCTGCCACACCTTCGCACATTTCTATCATGTGCAATTTTTCTTCATTTTCCCCAGTCATGCACTTTCTTCAAAGTCAGGACAAGACCCTGTAATCGAGTGGTGGCTCCGCCCCGCCCACGGCTTCCTCCCATCATCGAAACGCGGCGCGCTGCGCCTGCCCCTCCCGCCCTGCGCGCGTCTCCTCTTGCCCGGTAGCCGGGCGCTGATTTCCCGCGGGGCAACGCTGACGACGCCGCGACACCTCCGTCCAGAAAATAATCTCCCCGCACAGATACGGCACATGCTAATTACTGCGTTACTGTGTAACAGTCTCAGCTGCAGGAGAGGTGGATCCAGAACTACATCGCAAGATCCAGTTGAAAACCTGAGGTTTGGAATCAGGTGCTTGCTCCTCGTTCCACCCCTTGGCTGCAGGTTCTTACACTTGGTTCCACGCATGATGTCTTGTGCTCGTGTGACACAGAATGCTTTGGCCCACAATGCAGTGCACCATGGACTTCAGCCATCCTGCTGCATGACAGGCGTATGCACAGGAAATTCAAGCAAACCAAAGGTTGCGATCTTGTACACGAAATCACTTTTGTCGTGAGTACCACAACTGGTCCACACAATCTATGCCGCAGTTTCAATCCACAAAGGAGAGATCCACGAAGCACCACAAAGGATTGTGTCTGCTACACGTGGGCACGTCTTGCAAACAAGAACACTTCACACTGCTTCCTGTTTTATCCGAACATTTTCTTCAGATGGATTGCGCAAGTCGCTCAACAAGGCAAAATTGTTTTGAAAACATTGTTCTTTGGCACATCAGGTCAAGTGTTGACCAGAAAGTGCACTCCAACCAAAACCACGGAGCAACAACCTTGTTCCGCAACTCTAACTTGAACAAGCCGCCCAGGTTGAGGTCAACTCTGCCCACCCGCCTCAAAAGGACTGACTTTAGCAATCACAAAGAGAAATTCGTCCGCGGTGCACCTCTGCCCCGGTGCTCGAGGTTGACAACACAGAGTTAACATATTTCATTTTGAAATGAAGGGGAGATTATTTGCTTCTGGGCAAGATGTGCAGGCAAAGGAAGGTGGATTCTCGATTTTCTTTGACTTTGTGTTAGGTAGGGGAGGATGGGAGGGGTGGTGTGCAATATTTCTTGACTTGGGCCAAGGGGTCTTGGACTTTGCGAACCAACTCTGCACCATTTTTTCAGGACTCTCTTCGGTGCAGAAACATGTATCCCATCTTCACGCCACTGTTCTACTTTATTCTTGAGAAGCGCGGGTTTGACGCGCGCGGCGTCAGAACCAATCAGCGAGTCCGGCGCGTCGGACTAATGAGCGACGAGACCGGAATACCGGCGACGGGCGGGGGAGGCTGGGTGGGAGGATGGACGGGCAAGGAAGAATGTCAAGGATAGTGCGGGTGGGGCAGAGGGTGAGGGGCTGAACAGGGATGGACAGATAGGGGAAGGTGGGACGTGAGGTGTGGAAGGGTAGAAAAGACGGACGGGGAACTGGCGCGGGGCAGGACAGGTGTGGGAAGGTGCGCATGGGAGGGGGTGGCCAGGTGAAGGGTTTCTTTGGTGCGAAAATTATTTCGCCGGTGAGACAGGGAAGTGCGTGTGAGAAAGCATCATTTTCATGGCTGGAGTGCATTTCGTCACACTGTGCCACATCAGCGTCTCAAACCCTGGGGCCTCAACACGTCACTTTTCCCACACCAAAGGTGTCCCGATTCCTCAACAAACTTCCGGTTTTTTCCCAATAAATCTAACAACAATCCTGCACTCTTGTTTCCGTTGATCACGATCTGTGACCAGGACACAAATTTCCAACTGTCCAACAAAGCAATCACAAGCACTTTGGTCACTATCAACTCAGATCAACTCAGTTCGCTCTTCAAGGCTTGTGTTGTGGTCAAAGTCCCAGGGGTTTGGCCGAGTGGGTTACATGTCGGGTTTTCTGGTGCAAGTTGGTCTGTCTCATCTGTATTTACTTTCGGGAGAGCAGAACTCCAATCATAGGGTTGCATCATCCAATACTTGGTCCTTCACACCAAGACCCCTTGACTGAACACCTTCATGCAGACAGTGTTTGCTGCTTCGCGCTCGCGTATCCGTAGAGTTGGAAAGATTCGCCTCGGGCCACTGTTCCACACACCAGGTCAGAACGAGGCTGCTGAGCCGGTGTCCCTGAACTGGAGGTCGCAGGAAAAAGATCTCCATCAACTCTGCGGTTGTTGGCTCGCCTCAATCTGCTTCACCAAGAGTTCCATCTGAGCGCTCAGCTTGGGTTGCCCGCGGAAGTTGCGTTTCGCGAGCACTTTGTACTTGGCGCGCTTCTTCTGTGAGTACTTCTCGAGCGCCGCGTGGCGTTCCTTCCGCGTCTGCTCTGCCTCCTGAAAATGTCACGTGTTCTGTGAAGTTTCGGTGGGGAAGGGACAAACATCTGCTCCGTATGTTTGGGGGAGGGGGGGGGGGTTGAACCAGTCCAAAAATCTTTCAACGCGAGCTGACTTTGAGTCTCTCAACGTGAAACAAGACAGAACTGAAGCGACAAGCGGCACGAGACACGGTCGTCAATTGACACAGTGAGGATCTGTTTTGTGTCTGTGGTCACAAAGTGCAGCCAAAAAGCAGCCCCACAGTGAGAACCTCCACTGACCCGACGCTGTTGCTCTGCGCTTGCTTTCTCCTTCTGGAACTGCTGCTCCTGCTTCCAGTAGCGACTCCGCTTCTTCATCTCATTCCCATCACTGCAAAACAACACGCCATCACAAACACGACAACAGTCCACATTCTGAAGCGCACTTGTGGCACAACTCGTTTTTGTCCATTGATTGTTTGTCACAAAACCCAGTGGAGAGAAGCGAACCTGGGTTTGCTGGGATGTTGCTTGGCAACTTGTCTCCCGGCTCCGCCACCCTGTCCTCTGCCTGCACCACCCTTCTTCACTGCCGCGGTACCCTGCACTGGACGGCTGTGGGGCTTCCTGTGTGGCAAAGACTTTTTCGGCGCGACACCCTGCCCCTGGCGATCAGCGCCCTTGACTTTTTGCTCCTTCCTCTGGAGTTTCTTGTACTGATGAATCGCTTTCTGCTTGCGCTGTTCAGTGAAACCTTGACCTGAAATTGTGAAGAAAACATCCCAGTGGAGTTTCTTCTGAAATTCAACTTGTATTCTGTTGACCAAGAAAACAGAGTGACTGTGCATTCTTCACATCAATACCACTGAAATTTCCTGTTTCAGCAATCTAGAGCTGACCCAAGAAACTGGACCCACCCCGCCCTCACACCACACGCACATGTCGGGAGTCTTCCTTTATTTACAGAACCACCCCACTCCAGTTCTGGTATTGTTCCAAACAACGGACGGGGATTCTAAAGTCACAGAAGTCAATGTCACAGACGGGGAACCCTTAAGATTGGGGGTGTCTCCTTTGAAAATTTCACGTGCAAGAAGTCAATATTCGACGCAGAATGCACACGAATATTTTTTGGGATAGGGAATCGGTAAGGGGTCCCCTGGATCCTCCGCTGCTATACACTCCTCGTCGCGGGGACCCATTGCTTTACCTTCAGCCTTGTTGCCCCGGAACTGACTGTACTTCAGCTTTGCCAGCTTCTTCTTCTTCGACGCTTTGTCCATTTCGTCACTCTCGAGGCTGAAACGAGAGTGGAGCAGACGTCTGCGCTTGCTCGAACGGGAACATGTGCTTCGTTGAGAATGTTGATCACAAATTGGTCGAAAACACAACAGAAAAGGAGATGTGGTGTCCACTGTCCAAAGAAGTCTGTCTTTCGTTCAAGTCGTCACCACAACAATCACTATCCTGATTTCAATTGTTCAAAATTGACGCGACTACTTTCCAGAGTCGATTGCAGACGAGACATCTGCCAACCTGTGGGTTCGTTTTCACTTGCACGAAGCAGAGCTACTTTAAAACATGTTTAAGATCGTCAGATTTCGTCTGCAAACGGATCTCCAAAGCACTGACGAAACTTCGTGATCACAGTCTCTTTTGCTGGGCGAGACAAAGTTCCTTTTCGACTACTAAATCTAGATCCTACCTGACAGAAAATGACACACTTGAGGGAAGTTGGGCTTGCCCGGTTTTCAAATGGAAATGAGCAGAAAAAACGAACACAAACACGTTCCTCTCATCTGGGGTGCACAATTTCGCCTCGCAAACCTGCGGGAAGTGTGGCGCACACAGTGCAGAATTTTGCACCGCATAAATAGAAATCACTGATAAGCATACACAACACCAGAAACTTGATCATGCAGTAAATCTGCTTCTTTTTGAGTGGTTCTATAAAATGATAGGATAGTAGCTTGGATTGGAGTTAAACTGCAGCGGAACAATCACATGATCATTTTGTCAAACCGCAACAAGCAACTTACGTATGCACCAAAATTCTGCAGTAGATTCTATAGCAGTCGTCGCCATCTTTGAAGTTTTTGAACCTTTTTTCTTCTCAAAAAAATTCATTCGCAACGAGTGCTCAGGTCTGTAAAACCTGCAAGAAAGGAAGAAGAATAAAGTTGAAGGTGGAGGGAATATCTTGATGCACTTTTTGAAGGGTGTGATTTGAGATTCATCCGAAAACCCAAAACCCCTTTGGTTGGAGGTCAAATTTTGCCAGATCCTTGTGGGACGTGTTGGACAGTTTGAAATTTGCTCTTGTGAGAGACCTGATGTTGAGAATGGGTGCGTCTTTTCTGTTGGATGAAACCTGTGTGATGAGTGGGTGTGAGTATTGGTGCTTGATTGGGTGTGAGAATCCTGCAGATCTGGATCTGGCTTTTGGAGATGTGGTTGCAAAGGAGTTGCATCCGGGTTGAGCAATCTGAGACAACTGCGAAATTTGGAGGAATTCCATCCGACGAGAAATGGTCTCGTAATTTCTCAGTCAAGGACCGATCCTTGACGTGGCTTTGCTCGGGTGAGGCTTCTTTGCTGTCAGGTCATGGCTGTCAAAATCAGCCTGGAGATGAGACGGTCCGGTGTGCTTGTCAAAACCTGATGTCCTCATTGGCGTGGACCTTGATTTGCCAAGCACTCCGTCTCAACTCCAGGGTGAAGAGCCCTGGGTGGAGGGCGGGGCGTGAGCAGACTGATCGAGAAAAGAGTTTGATTTCTGGCAACCGTGTAGCTCCTTGGGAACTGTCAGAGTTTGAATTCAACAATAAAAACAAAGGCGAACAACAGCAGCGACAAAAATAAAAAACAAAAGAAAAAGGACAAAAAAAAAAAAAAAAGCAAGACTAAAAGAAACAAAAAGAACAAACAAAACCTGGAAAAAAAGAACAAGAAAAAAGAACGAAAAGTGTTCTGTTCAGACTTTACAAACCGGGGAGAAAATTTCAAAATTTCAGACAAATTTGCTGGAGATGATATTTCTGATTTCAAAGACGTTTTGGGGCACTTTTGGTTTGGCTGAACAAAATTGCGTAGGTTCCTCGTCAAGACGTCGCAGCGAGAAAGAAA